>Ga0222622_10001284_pt1 | contig 10177 bp, 11 predicted proteins | sample PLM2_5_b1metaG_FD_177335 | JGI IMG/M metagenome (GOLD analysis project Ga0222622, IMG submission 177335) | Groundwater sediment microbial communities from an aquifer in East River, Colorado, USA - PLM2_5_b1 | ecosystem: Environmental > Terrestrial > Soil > Riparian zone | place: USA: East... | reverse complement strand
GCCTGACAAATTGCCGGCGGTCAGATGATTGGATAGCAGACACATCGTCGTGAGCGTGATCGATCCATCAGCGAGTCGATCCAGAACGATCGGAAACTTTCTTGCCGCTCGCGCCGCTTCAATCCGTCCATAGGCTGCGTGCTCGGAGAAATGCAAACAGTTGGTGCAATAGACAAACATCGACGAGTATCCCTGCTGGAGATACAAGCGACGGACGTCCATTTCCGCGAGCAGGGCGATCAAGTGAGCCGTGGCGCCGCGTTCGTGCGCGGCCGCAGTTTCAACATCACGGAGCACGTGTTCATCCGATAGCGAGCGAATCGCGTTGGTATTCATGAACCTTTTTTAGCATCGTCGTGTCGGCACCGACGACGATGGATCCAGACGGCATTTCTCAGCGGCGGTGCGGGTTTATCGCGGCGGCGAGCGGTTAATGAGTCTGGAACGGTGTGAGGCGGCGGGCCGCGGGATCCAGGAGCGAGTTTCGGATCGCTGCGACGACTGCGGCGAACACGTGTCAAGCGAAATCGGTCCTTAGGTCGTTATTTTTTCACAATCAGCAGGATGCGCCGCACGCGTCAGAACGCGCACTCGGTTCGAACCGAGTCGTTCTGTGGCACGGCATTGGTGCCATGCAGGGGGACGCGGCAGCACCGACCCTCAATGAACCGCGCGAAACGCCCCGAGGATATTCCACACCACGACGCACAGCACCACGGCGAACAAGCACGCGAGCAACAACCTCACCGCACGTCCGCCACGCAGCCGCCAGAGTGCGACTACTGCCGCTGCGGCGATGAGCCACACGAGAACAGCTGTTAGCGGCATACCTCAGCGAAGTTTGTTGGAGGCGAGACTCTCGCGGCTATCACCGGGAACGTAACGGCGTCACCACCCGCACAACTCGCACGCCGAACCTGGGATGCGTATCGAACTGTAACTTTGGTCCATCCACAACTGCCTCGACGCGTCCGATACGCTGATGCGGCGTCTTTCCCAAATCGATTAGCTCCACCACAATACGGCCGTCGCTGTTCTGGAAGGTTGGAACGAAGCCGAACTTCCCAATGCCCGGTAATTCGACTGAGCCCGTCGCCGCTTCCGTGACTCGCAACTGAGGCGTCGCGCCATTCGGAAGGGTGAGTTCCAGAACAACGTCGCGTTTCACTGCCGCCGACTGGGCGGTAGAGATCGTCGTTGCCAGGACCACGAACAGGACACGGCACAAACTGGTCAGTCCCATAGCGCTCCTCCTGCGGTAAGCGGCCGCACCGGCTGATGCCCTCAGGTGTTGGACAGCGCGGAATGCGAGAACGACGGAAAAAATATCATGCGACCCGAGGTGCTCATCAGGCCCAAGCGCCAGGCTGGGATTCGCACGCCGTGCCGTACTTCTGGCTCGCGAAGATCTACGCGAACCAGCAGTGTAGCTCCTGGAATCCGACCGGCACTTGGAGAGAGAATCCGATGAAACTAGACGCCATCATCCTGGGATCGTCTGTATCCCTCGCGGGAGTCATCGTGAATGCGCCGGCGGTCCGTTCCAGGCTGAAAACGCCAATCACGCGGGCCGCCGCAGCCGGGCTGCTCGCTGCGGTCATTGGTCTGGGGGGCGTTCTGATTGAACACTTCGTCGTCAACCCACACTAGAACGGGCAGATCGCGCGCAAGTCCACCTTCATAGAATCGTTATCCAGTCAGTGAATCGCGGAGGTTGAAATGACTCGCACGAGCCTTTAATCGCGATTGCCGTAGCATTGGTGGGACTGGGATGGACGGCTGCGAGGGCACAGAGTTCACAACGCTGGAGTTACTTGTGGGGGCTGTTGTTAACGGCGAGGCCCTGGCCGACCACCGCTGGGCTGCGAGGCTCCTTCTGCGAATTTGCACGTTCGCGTCTCGTCGCGCGACCTTGAAAAGTACTACCAAGCTGCACAGGTGACCGGGATGTCGCAACCGGACTGGATTCGTCTGCACCTGGGCGCGGCTGCGCGCCTGTATAACGGCCAGCATCCCAAACCATGATCGAACCTAACACCGTCGCTGCCGCCCTGCTAACCGAAGACGGTCCGGTACGCGCAGATTACGACGGCCAAGAGCACGAGGCCCACCGTGGTGACGACGGCGAGCACGAGCAGCGTTTCCTGGACACACCCCACACACCCACTCGGTGCCTAAGCGCCGCCCGCCGTGGCTCCCGTCATGTCGGTCGATGCGGTTCCGGTCCTCGCGGCTAGATAAGCCAGGATCGCCCATGCCGTAATGGTCAAATGGGGAACGGGTGGGAGAACGTCCCTTCCAAGGAGGGCGAGGGTAAGGATCGCAACGACCGCGAGAGCCTCCATCGCCGTTCGGTACGACATCGCCGTCGCGAGTCCGAGCTTCGTTTGCTTGGCGGATCGGTAGGCGAGCGCACCGAGTATCGTGACGACGCCTGGAATCGCCCGACTGGGAGCACCTCGACTGAGAGCAGAAAGAATCATAAGGGCTCCGAATACCAGAGCGACAACCGAACCCCGAAAGTTTGGCCTCAACTTCATGACGCCTCCCGCTACGCAAGTGGCCGGTCGTACCAGACGGCCGTGGGTCTGGTCAGGACGCCCAAGAACGACGAACGGCACCGCCCGGCCTCGCCTACCTCCTGCTGGCCGCTAGACAGACGCTAGACAAATCGCCCTGGCCGTCCCGCCGCTTTTCCCTGTATTCGCTGTAACGAACTGACCTATTTGGTGCCGGGGGCGGGAATCGAACCCGCACGGCCCGAAGGCCACGGGATTTTAAGTCCCGAGCGTCTGCCAGTTCCGCCACCCCGGCTCAACCAGATTCTCTCAGATTATCCGGTTCACAGAGACCCGTAGGCGAACACCGCCGGCCAGTGGCAACAGATCCGTCACTCGCACGCGAATCCTGCAATCCGCCTGAGCGCCACCGGCCCACAGCAGCAACACATGGTGCAGCCGGTCGGTCGGCAGCGCTCTTGCCCTGTCCGGAGGGCGCGATATCCCCAAAGGTGAAGAAGTGAGAACAGTTGCTGCGGGCGTTCAATTGATGGCCGCGTTGACGCTGGCCACGCTGAACCCCAGCTGCCTGTCGAAGGAGCCGCTCAGCCCCGAGCGCGCCGTCGTCGAACGCGCGGCGATTCACCACGATCTGAAGCAAAACACCGGGACGCTCTACGCCATCGCGGCACAGAGAGCGAAGGGCCGGCGACTCGACCTGCTGAATCGCCCGATCGTCTGCGCCATCTCGAACATCGACATCCAGTTCGTCAACGAGTTCCGCGCAAAGTATGCGGTCTCCTACGCATGCGGTGTGAAGCCGTGGCAACTTGGGCGTGACGAACCTATCGCCACACCAACGATCGTCCTCGACGTCTTGAAGGAACACGGAACGTGGCTAATCAACGGGTTCATCTAAGAGCGCGCGAGTGACAAAAACATCTCACACCTGTCGCAGCGCCTCGGTCGGTTGAACACGCAGCGCTCGGCGCGCCGGTGCGGCGCACGCCAGCACGCCTACGGCGGCCATGATGACCGACGTAATCAACGACGAGACGAGGAGATCCGCGGTCAGGCCGTCGGCCCGCCACGCGAGGAGCACGATCAGGCTGTTGCCGGCGATGATGCCGCCGCCGAGCTGACGACCCGCACGGGCGAACACGCTGCCGAGCACACGCCGCGGGGTGGCGCCCAGTGCGATACGGATCCCAATCTCGCGGGTGCGGCGCGCTACGGCGACGGCCATGAGCGCGTACAAACCGGCCGCCGAGAAAACCACCGCCACGAGCAGAACGACGCCAAAGACAACGCTGCCGGCGACCATCCGCATTTGCTCCTGCGTGGCGATATCGGCGAGGGTGACGACATCCCGGAGGTGCAGGCCCGCATCGACCTGCCGCGCAAGCGCGGCGACCCGGGGTCCGAGGGGCGCGGCATCGCCCGCGACGCGCACAGCGACCACGACAGGATCGAGCTCCGCCGCGGAGGCGGCGCGATAGATGTACGCCGCCTCACTCCAATCGGCAGGGAACGTCCACAGATCGCTGACGACACCGACGATCTCGCGCCAGGGGCCCAGCTCGTGCTCGCTGCCTCGCTGCAGCGTGCGAACGCGGGCGCCGACGGGATTCCTACCCACCACGCGCATGAACGCCTCGTTGACCACGACGGGCGAGTCCGGCGCCCCGGCGTCAGCGCTGCGCAAGCCGCGGCCGACGACGATCCTGGCGCCGAACGTCTCGTGATAGCCGGCACCCACAGCCGCCATCGCGAATCCTCCCTCGTAATTCCCCTGCAGTCGCGCCGGAGCCGCACCGTCCTGCTCCATTTCCACCGCGACCCACTCCGGCGACATCGTCGGCAACCGATCGCCGTACGCCACCTGCGTCACACCCGGCTCTTCGCGCAATCGGCCGGCGAGTTCTTCGTATGCACGCGCGCGACGAGCGCCGATCTGCCCCGCGTCAGGCACACCGCGCTCTCCGGCCAAGGCCTCGTTGTCCATGCTGAGAGCGAACGTCAAGTAATGCTCTGCCGGAAACGCTGACCGCTTCGACTGCTCGTGAAGCGAGTTGCTAAAGATTCCCACCGCCGCTGGCACGAACAGCAGCGTGCACGCCACCTGAGCGCCGACGATGAACGACCAGATCCCGCCGAACTTCATCGTGCCGCCGGTGCTGGTCACTCCCTGCAGCCCGCGTTGGACCGCGGCGCCCGTAGCCTTCAGTGCGGGCAGCACGCCAATCATCGCCGCAGCGACGACGGCGAGCAGCAGCGCATATGCAATGGTGGCAGGCTCCAGCTTCAGATCGACCCAGAACGGCAGGCCGTCGCCGATGATCTGAGTCGCCCGGGCCCAGGCAAAAGGCACGGTCGTCTGCGCCACGACGAGCCCGAGCGCGGCAGCGGCGAGGGACAGCACGAGCCCTTCGGTGACAATCTGCGCGATGACGCGGGCGCGGCTCGCCCCGAGCGCGTGACGAACGACGATCTCCGGCTCCCGCATCGCCGTGCGCGCGAAGATCAGCGTGGCGACGTTGGCCGACACCGCCGTCAGCAGCAGCAGAACGATGGCGTGGACTGCCAGATCTTCCAGGCGCAGCGGATCACCGGGCGTACGCCCGGCGAATGCGCGAACCCTCGTACGCAACTGCGCGTGGGTTGCCGGCTGGTCGGCGGCCAGGCGCGCCGACACGACCTCGAGCTCCGCCGCGGCGTCCTGCCAGCTCGCTCCGTCGGCGAGGCGGCCGAACACCTGCACGGCCGGCCCTTCGCGCGGCGCAGCGTCCTGGACGGGCAATGGCACCCACAGCTGCTGATTGCGCGGGAAGCCGAAGCGCGGCGGCATCACGCCTACTACCGTGCGGGCCGTGCGGCCCACCGTTACGACACGGCCGATGATCGCGGGGTCGTGGAGGAACTGTCTCTGCCAGACCTCGAAGGCCAGGACGGTGACGGGCTCCGCGCCCGGCAGTTCGTCCGTCGGCTGCAGCGGTCGGCCGAGCATCGGCGAGACACGGGTGAGCGGAAAGGCCGACGCGGTGATCTCCGCGATGCGCAACGATTCGACACGGCCTTCGCCCGTGAGCACGTTCCGCTCACTGACGAGCGCTGCGCCGAGCTCGGTCACCGTTTTCAACGACTGGCGCCAGATCGCGAAATCATGGAGCACCCTCGGCTCCACGCGTGATGCCGCCGTATCCTGGGTCTCGAGGCGCACGATGCGGCCGCCTTCATCGAAGGGCAGCCGCTTGTACAGCAGTTCGTCGGCGAGTTCGATGCCGATCGCCCCGATCGCAATGGCAGCCGCGAGCGAGAGGCCCCCGATGATCGTGAGCGCCGGGTATTTCAGCAGCAGGCGCGCGCCGAGCTTCCAGTCAAGCCACGAGACCCCAGTCAGGCCGGCATTCATCCCCTCCGCTCCTCCAGTCAGCACACGTCGAGGCGTATTCCTCAGGGCCGGATTATACTTTACATAGCAAAGTTCTTTGCGCAATGCACCCGCAGCAGCCTCGGCGGTTCCAGTCTAACCGCGAACGAACAGCCCATTGGCCGGGCACATGGCCTTACAAGGGGTTTTGATAATGCCTAAGACGCGAGCTGCAGGTCGGCGCGGAAGAGAGGTGGCGCCGAATGATCGACGCCACCAAATGAAACTGCCTGATGATGTCTATTCGACGCGATCAGCGTTCGCTGCGGCGGACGCGTTCGTTGCCCAGATTACCCTCGCGCTGAAGATCCTGCAGATCCTCCTCGTCCTCGTCGATATCCGAATCGTCATCGGTGCTCTCACGATTCATCATGCTTTCATCCCCGAACTCACCGGACGGGTCCGAACCCACGTCTCTGTTGCGGTCGCGATCGCTCATCGATCCCATGTTGCCCATGTCGCTTCCGGTCTTATCGCGGTCGTCATTACGCATCGAGTACCTCCGCCGCGCGTCATGCAAACGACAGTGCCTCAGCTGACGTGGATCCTCGTGGAAGGTGCAATGGCGGTCGGCCTGCGGGAATAAGGCTGAAATCTGCGGCCTTGACGCATACGGTTGAGTCCATCTAAGTTACCGCGACCGCACAAAGGAGCCGCTCCATGCGTAAACGTTGCCTTCGGTATGTCATCTTCGCGTTCGTTCTATCGGTAACGACTTCCCTCTCCGCCTCAGCGCAGACATCATTCAGCGGGCTCGTCAGCGGCCGCGAACTGTGCGAGCAGGCGGTCTGCGGCTCTGCGATCTTCGTCGCCGGGTTCGCCGGTGAGATCGACGGCCGCCAGGCGGTCGGCCTCGCAGTGGGTTCGATTCGACACACCGCGCTGCCGCAGGGACCGGGCGAATGCGCCACGATCGTCGGCGGCAGTTGGTCCGTAAACACGCTGCGGCGGACGCTTGCTGGAAACGTCGAGCCTGGCACCGGCACGGTCTGCTACATCGATGGCGTCAGGTATCTGGTCAGCATGACCATGAACATCGTCCAGGGAGGCACGGGCCAGGCGAAGTTCAACGCCGTGCTCGATCACGGACCATTCCCGCCGACTATCAGGGGCGCGATTACGCAGTGAATCACTCCGCCGGATCCCGCACCGCGGATCCCGGACCCGCGCATCGCGGCGATGTGCTTTACCGCGCATATCTCACCTGCGGCGCGCACACCGCGCCACGCTGGCCGCATGCTCCCTGCGGGCCAATGATCGGTCTGGCATTCTGCGACGGCTGCGGGCCAGGCCCTGGCGGCACGATGCCGCGCGCGAGATAAATGATCGTCGCGCGCTGAGCGGCGAGCGAGTCCTGAACGTTCTGATTCGCCCCAATGATTCCGCCTGCCGCAAAGATCCGTGCCGGTGGAACATGGCCGACGATGAGGCCCAGGACACCGACCACCGCGGCGCCATATGCCGCGCCCCGGGCACCGTCTTTGACGACATCACGGCGAGTTGACACGCGGTCGACGCGCATCACATTAGCCGCGGCGAGATCGACGTCGCCCGACGCGACGTGCAAACGCAGCGTCTCATCGGTGACCGAGACGACGTCGCCGCTCGCCGTGTTGCCGTTCGTCATCAGCACGAACAGCGGCGTGCCGACCGCCGTCATCATCACGTTGTCCCAGCGCCCGACCGGCAAGACGCCGAACGACACCTGCGGACCGTAGGGTCTTGGGTGCATCGGGTACTGACCGGCGTAATTGCCGCTCAGCGATGGTGGTGGATAGACGCATCCGCCAGCAATGCCTATCAGCGGAAGCAACAGGATGACCCGTTTCATGACAACCTCCAGGGCTGACAATAGCGGCTTCGCCTCGACCGAGTCGTGATGTTGCGCTGAAGAAAAGTGAATTAACGGTGACGACGGTACACTGAGTGGATGAGTTCCGACGACGAGCTGATTGCCGGGTTCGAAGCCGCGTCGTTATCAGCGTTTCCCCACGCCGACCACGTTCGCCTGACAATTTTGTATCTGGCCAGACACGGCCGGGCAGAAACAGAACGCAGGTTGTTCGAAGGGTTACGGCGCTTTGCCACCGCGAAAGGTGTGCCCGAGAAGTTCCACGTCACGATGACGCTCGGCTGGATAGACCTCGTCGACGATGCCCGGCGAAAGCATCCTGACGCAATCGACGCGGCAACGCTGATCCACAGCTGTCCGGAACTGCTCAATCGCGATGCCTTGCTGCGCTTCTACACGGCGGATCGTTTGATGAGCGATGCTGCGCGCGAGCGCTGGGTCGCTCCAGATCGAATCGCGCGCATAGAAATTTCGCCACCAAGCAACGCGGCAGCCGGACCGGCGCAAAGCGAACGCATATAATCGCCGCATGGCGAGTGCCGATCCGATCACTGAGTTCCTGAACGCCGTCGAACGGGCGCGGGCGCACCAGGTTGATACCGCGCCCCTGGTGCTGGCGACGGCGGACTCGAACGGCCACCCGTCGGCGCGGCTGGTTCTCCTTCGCGGGATCGATCAACGCGGCTTCGTGTTCTTCACCAACTACAACAGTCGCAAGGGTCGCGAGCTCACCGACAATCCGCACGCGGCGCTCTGCATCTACTGGGCATCTCTCGACGAACAGATTCGCATCGAGGGACGGGTGGACCGCGTCTCCGGAGACGAATCCGACGAGTACTTCGCCGGCCGGCCGCGCGGCAGCCAGTTGGGCGCCTGGGCATCCGAGCAGAGCCAGCCGCTCATCTCACGAGAGACGCTCGAAGAAAAATATCGCGAGGTGGAGCGGCGATTCGAGAACCAGACGGTGCAGCGGCCGCCCTTTTGGGGAGGCTTCCGACTCGTTCCGTCTCGAATCGAGTTCTGGTACGGCCGGCCCGATCGTCTGCACGACCGCGTCGTCTATGTGCGCGAGCCGAGCGGATGGCGCATCGAACGCCTCTACCCATGATCGATTGGCGTAACGCGTTCATGGCATCGCACTCGATCGGGTGCCCCGTGTGACGTTCAACCGCACCCTCGGCCGGTTCGACGCGACGATGATCGTCATCGGCGGCATTATCGGATCCGGCATTTTCATCAATCCCTACATTGTCGCCGGCCGCCTGACCAGCTCCGCGCTGGTTCTCGCGGCATGGATCGCCGGAGGCGCGATCGCACTTGCCGGCGCCCTCAGCTACGCCGAACTCGGGTCGCTCTTCCCTCGCGTCGGGGGACAGTACGCGTACCTTCGCGACGGTCTGCATCCTCTCGCAGGATTCTTATATGGATGGGCGCTGCTGGCGGTGATCGAAAGCGGCGCGATCGCCGCTGTCGCCATCGCGTTTGCGACCTACACGCTGCGCCTGCTCGGGTACCCGGCTCTCTCGCCCACGCCTCTGGCTATTGCGGCACTGTTGATCTTGTCGGTGATCAACTTCCTCGGGGTAAAACCCGGCAGCCGCTTGCTCAACGTGCTGGTCGTTTTGAAAATCGGCGCGCTTGGCGTCTTGATCGCATTCGGGATGTTCGCGCCTGCTTCGCCTCAATGGTGGACCGCAGGCAAGACCACCGCAACGGCGACGTCCGGCGTGATTGCCTTCGGCGCGGCGCTGGTGCCAATCCTGTTTGCGTACGGTGGATGGCAGAACGCGAACTACGTCGCGGAAGAAGTCGAAGATCCAAGCCGCGAATTGCCCATCAGCATCATCGCCGGGACGCTGGTTGTGGTGGCCGTCTACGTCCTCGTCAACGTTGTGTACTTGCGGGCGCTCGGGCTCGAAGGACTTGCCTCCACCAGCACGCCCGCTGCGGACGCGGCCCGACGCATGTTTGGAACCGTCGGCGATCGATTCGTCACCGCCGCAATCGCCATCTCGACGTTCGGGTTTCTCGATCTCGCGATCCTGGCGCCCACGCGCGTCTACTACGCGATGGCGGCCGATCGATTGTTTTTTCCTGCGCTCGCTACTCTGCACCCGAGATACCGCACGCCTGGCCTCGCCATTGCGCTCCAGACCACGTGGTCCTGCCTGCTGGCATTCAGCGGCAGCTACGGTGAGCTGCTCAATTACGTCGTGTTCGCCGACTGGATCTTCTTCGGACTGACCGTCGTGACCCTGCTGGTGTTCCGACGAACGGTCCCCATTCATGGACGGCCGCCGCGCTCGTTTCGCGCGTCCGGCTATCCACTGGTGCCGATCCTCTTTATCGCCGTCGCGGCGGCGGTCGTCTTCAGCGTCGTCCGGGCCGACCCTCACA
>Ga0222622_10001281_pt1 | contig 10182 bp, 7 predicted proteins | sample PLM2_5_b1metaG_FD_177335 | JGI IMG/M metagenome (GOLD analysis project Ga0222622, IMG submission 177335) | Groundwater sediment microbial communities from an aquifer in East River, Colorado, USA - PLM2_5_b1 | ecosystem: Environmental > Terrestrial > Soil > Riparian zone | place: USA: East River... | reverse complement strand
GCGATCGTGATTGCGTTCCGTTTCGACGACACGGTTCGTGATTTCATCGCGCAACATCAAAACCCCACGATGCGCAATTTGATGCGCAACGTCAGTTTCTTTGGCGATTGGCCTTCGCATCTCGTGGTTGGATTGCTCCTTTTAGGAATCGCCTGGCAGCGCCACAGCAAGAAATGGATGCGCATTTTTTTGTCGATGCTGGTGGCGATGGCGATCGCAGGGGTTGCCGGCACCGTTATCAAACGCACGATTCCAAGGGCGCGCCCATCTGTGAAAACGGAGCTCCGCTGGGCCGGTCCGCGTTTCAGTACGAAATACCACGCGTTTCCCTCCGGTCATGTCGTCGCCTCAACCGCGTTTTTTGGTGTTTTGGTTTTCGCACGCCGTCGTGTCGGGCTCGCCTGTCTCCCGATCCCGATTCTGATCGGGCTCTCGCGAATGTACCTCGGCGCGCATTACCTGTCTGACGTTGTCTGCGCAGCAGTGCTGGGAATTCTTTGCGCAGCGGTCGTTTGGCGATTTGTCGCGCGTGAACCAGCAATCACCAAGCACTGATCGCTGTTCAGAGATCACATCAGCATCCCCCGACCTCAGCTTGGAAACTGGTGAGCTTTCCCCGCCAGTCTCCGGAACAATCACTGGTCACCAATCATCGATTACCGAAAATTTCTATGGTCTCGGTAGCGGCGTGGGGCGGTGTCTTGGTGTGGGTCGAGATCTTGGTGTGGGAGTAGGCCTAACCGTTGCAGTCGGCGTGGGGGTAGGAGTAGAGGTAGCTATCGGTGTTGCAGTAGCTGTCGCCGTTGGCGTAGCGGTAGCCGTAGCCGTAGCTGTTGGGATTGCTGTTGCAGTAGCTGTCGGCGTAGGCGTAGGCGTTGGAGTGGACGTAGGCGTCGGACTTGGCGTGCCCGTTGGAGTTGGCGTCGGGGTTGTTCCCGAGAGCGTGAGTGGGTTCGAGTACAGGTCAAACGCGTGCAGCGTGCCATTCGGATTCGTTCCATCGCAGTTCGCGTTGTCCGCCCATAGCGTGTACAACTTGCCCGCGAGCGCGGACTGACCAACGTAGTCACCATAGTCCACGCCGTTGCCTGCCGCGGCCGCGTTTGAAAACCCGCCGCTCAAGCGCCTGTTCGGCGCCCAGGTTACGCCACCGTCGGTGCTGAACGTGCCGAAGTATTCCGCATCGTCATTAGGAATCATGTTGGTCCCGCCTGGACCGGGCACCCCATTGTCATTGCGGCAATCGTGAAAGCCCACTGCCACTGTGCCGGTTGTGGAATCGAGCGCGACGTAGGGCAAAAACTGGCTGTTCGTGGTCGCGTCGTCATTCACGCGCACCGGCGCGCTCCAAGTCGCGCCGTCATCAGTCGACGTGCGCATCAAAATATCAGTATCGTTGTTCTCGTTGACCGTCTCGTCTGTGTACACCAGGTAGATGCGGTTGTTGAACGGTCCACCGGTAGCGTCCCATACTACCCCGGCCTCAGCGTCGATCGATCGTCCGCTCTGCGCCGGGATAAAGTCGAAGCCGCCCACATTAGTCGCCGAAACAGTGATGCGCGCGCCGAAACCACCGGCTCCCAAACCGTCCGCGTCCACATTGGCGAAGATCGTCGCCGGACCCTGTCCACCAGTCGGACTCTGATAGGTTACGATGACCTTGCCGCCGTTCGGGCCGGGTCCGACGGCGATGCCCCCGAAGCTGCCAGTCGCTGAGGGGATCGCCTGTTGCGGGTTGAACGGTCCCCAAGTACCGAGGCCCGTCACTGGCGCCCCACGCGCGACCATGCTTCCGCTCTGGTTCCAGTCGACCCACACGCTGCCGTCGCCCACAGCGATCGAGGGTTGGTCAACGCTGCCGGTGCCCGCGGTTACGGGTGCACTGAATGTGACGCCACCGTCGATGCTCAGAATCACGTTGATTTGGTTGACGCTGTTGTTGATGTAGACCAGGAACAGATTGCCGAACGTGTCCCAGGCCGCCTGTCCGTCGCAGCATGCCACACCCGTGGCGATGGTGCCGCGCGTCCAGGTCGCGCCGGCATCTGTTGAGTATGCGCGGAAGATGCTGTTTGTGCCGGGATTGTTCGAGGTGGCTACGAGGTTGTTTGTATTGGTCGGGTTGACGTTCACGAAACTCTCAGCCTGGTTGCCGGCCGTGGCGCTCACGTTGACAACCGCTTCGAGGCAGGTCAGCGGCGTGAACAGATCGACCGGTTTCGGTGCACGCTCTTTGGGCTTTATGCATTTGCGGGTACCATCGGGCACATCGATGCCTCCGGTCGGCGCCAGCAGCTGCGCGTGCAAGATGGGCGTGGCAGGCGTGAGCAACGCGAAGATGGTGGCAAGCATAGTCAAGCGGAGGCGTGTGTTCATATACGTATTCTTGTTGATGCGGCGAGTAAGAGCGGAAGGAGGAGAAGTCAGAAGTGACGCGATTCTTCAATGATTTTCCAACTAATGTCGAGCGTTGTTTTGAGCCCGAAGATCTTGAGCCAATCCGTTATGATAAACAAGGAGCGTCTTTGCGGCAGCAAACTGCTATTGACAATTGATGCTCACTCAGATGGAGTGAAAAAATGAAAACTCCACGACTAGTTCTGGCACTACTTGCATTGACATTTGCTTTGGCTCCGCAATCGCCTAGAACCGCATTCGCGCAGGCTTATAGAAAGAAATACAGTGCCAAACTGATTTCGCCAAGGCCGGGACAGGTTTTGAATCCTGGACAGGTTGTGAGGATTGCATGGACGGCGAACTTTCCAGACGTCGACCTGTCGATGTGTGAAACGGAAGTTCTCCTTTCGCTCGATGGCGGCAGGACGATCTACATGCTTCTTACAGAACAGCGTAATCCGAGGATTCAATATTTCGATTGGACCGTCCCGAATACGCCTACCAGTTCAGCCGTGCTGGACATTCGCTTCGGGTGTCTGAATCTCTACCCGGAAACGCCTAGCCTTCAGATTCAATCCGCTTTTGTGATCGGCCCGTCGGTGAATTGATTTTACTTTGTTGGTGGCCAGGGGAATGAGACTACGGCTGTCTTCATTGCACTCAAAGCCTGGCGCTTTGATTGTCGTAAATAAGCCCATCTCACCTTGGCATGGGTAGAGAAACAGTGCCTTCGCCGCTTCAACGTTTGTAACTCCTTTGATCTCTCAGCTTCGGCCTCATCCGTTTTAACATTGTAACCTTTGTAGCTTTCTAACATCGGTCGCAAAGCCGTGTTGTCCCCTCCGATTGACAGCAGTCGAAAAGCATAGGTCGTTAGCCCATCCTGCCATGAGCTTCCTTCGCAGATGCATCGTACCCTCTATACTCGCGTCACTCGGCCTCATCGCCATTCCAGCCACGATGCCGGCACAAGTGACTAATGGAGAACGAAACCGCCAACGGGCCAACACGTCCTCAAAGGCTAACGCCGAATCGCTGCAGAAAAAAGCAGCTCAAGCCCAGACCCGGATTCACGCCGACAAAGTCGATCGCGACCAGCTGATGATGGCTGTCAAGACTAACGAGGTAGCGCTGGCCAAACAAGTTCTCCTCAGAAATGGATTCACCGCTGAGGATTTGCAAGATGCGAAGATTACTCTACGGACGGGCGGAGGAAAGGGAGGCGAAGACGAAATAGAGATATCAGCCACGTGTTGTGATCCTAAGGAAATCACAATTCAACGATCTCTGGAGTACTTTACAAAATAACCGTTGCTAGGCGGCTGTGTTAGCTCCATCCAGGGATCGTATTGATCAATTATCCTTTGGCCCTGCTTAGGCAAAGTAACCTCAAAATGAAAGTGGCGGAGGGGGTGAGATTCGAACTCACGAGACCTTTCGGCCTTCCGGTTTTCAAGACCGGCGCGATCAACCGCTCTGCCACCCCTCCGGAGTCGCATATTTGCGGTCGGAAATTCATTACCCAATTACTTCATTACTCAAAGTGAAATAACGCATCGCTTCAGTAATGGAGTGTTGGACTGATGGAGTAATGACAAGATTCTGGTCGACACCGTGATATGTTCATGTGAACTTATTGGATGGCGAAGAAGTTCCGGCCTGTTGTTATTGAGACGCCACAAAGCCGCGCGGCTATTCGCGGACGTGGTGCCTCCTGGAGCCCTGCAAATCGCTTCGAAAAGCTGCATGTCGATCTAAATGACGTCGATGTTGATCTTGAAACGGAAGAACGCCCGCAACACCAAACGCAATATTTTCGCGACGAAACCAAATCGGTCATCACTCGTAACAACAGTCCGGATGTTGGGTTTGAGACAAGCCTGAATCCGTATCGAGGCTGCGAACATGGCTGCATCTATTGTTACGCGCGACCAACGCACGAATATCTCGGCTTTTCCGCCGGACTCGATTTCGAAAGCAAGATCATGGTGAAAACAAGCGCGCCGGAATTGTTGCGTGCCGAACTGGAATCGCCGCGGTGGCAGCCGCAAACGCTGGTGCTGAGTGGCGTGACCGATCCGTATCAGCCGGTCGAGCGGAAGCTGTGCATTACTCGCGGCTGTCTCGAAGTGCTCGCCAGATTTCGCAATCCGGTGGCGATCATCACAAAGAACCGTCTTGTTACACGAGACGTCGATCTTTTGCGCGACCTCGCTGCGCATAATGGAGTGGCTGTAAATATTTCAGTAACTTCGCTGGACTCGAATTTGCAGCGGGTCCTCGAGCCGCGGACGTCGTCACCCCAAGCCCGGCTGGATGCAATCAGCCAACTTCGCAACGCCGGAATCCCGACGGGTGTGATGGTTGCACCCATCATCCCTGGGCTCACCGATCATGAAGTTCCAAAGATCATGGGAGCCTGCGCAAAAGCGGGTGCGCAATTTGCCGGATACACAATTGTCCGCCTGCCGTGGGCGGTCGCGCCACTATTTGAACATTGGCTCGAGGAACATTTTCCCGAGCGCAAAGAGAAGGTGCTGGGACGCATCCGCCATTTGCGAGGAAACCGGCTAAATAATTCCAGGTGGCACACGCGTATGACTGGGGAAGGTATCTTCGCCGAGCAAATCGCATCGATGTTTGCCATCTCCTGCCGGCGCAACCGAATGAGCGCGCGTCCGAAACTCTCTTGCGCGGATTTCCAAAGACCGACGACGCAACTGCGCCTTTTCGGTTGAAATCAGCTATCGTTTTTTGAGCAATTCGTGCGGCCGCATCCCTTGTTGGAAACGAAATAATAAGGCGGCTGCTGCGAGCACGCACTAGGTGCGGAGAGGCGGTATTGGAGCGCCGTGCTTATTCATAAACACCGCGCCAGGTTAAGTCCCCGTTTAATTCCTGGCTTCCTCCCCTCGCAGTGTGTTGCACTGTTTCAGCGGTACCCTCTAATCAGGAAAGCCCGAGACGTGATTTTTACCGCTGAAGGGAGTATCGATTTCGATTAAGCAAGCTGCTTAATGCACGTCAGTCGCCACTGCGAATTCTTTCTCTCCGTCGGTGAACACGAGCAGCGCTTCGTTTTCCTTTAGGCCGAGTGCTCTTCGAGCGCGATTCAGTTGTTTGCTCGAATCGGTAAATTCGAAATAACGTTCGCCCGCGCTAAGTGGAACCGCAGTTTTGGTCTTTGCCCTTTTCATGCCCCCCGCCCATTTTTGCCCCGAATTCCATGAGCGCAAGGTGTTTTTGTTTGTCGGCAATTTATGACAGGCATTGGCAGCGCGTACGGGAGTCGAACCCGTGTACCAGCCTTGAGAGGGCTTATGCCTTCGCTAGTGTACGTTTCGCCGTTGCTAAATTGTTGCTACAAATTGACCCGCTCGGCTCGCGCTCAGTTCTCGCTAGAATTGCTTTTGACTGCCGGATGAGAAACAATCCGCACCGATGCCACCGCCGATTTCTGAACACGTTTACGGCAAACCTCCGCTTCTCGCTGCGAGGATATTGTTCATTTTGATTCTTTGCTTTCTCTGTCCGCCCGGAATTCAAACTGTTGCCGCAGCTGCGCATCTAACGGACGCGGAATTGAAGGCGGCATTAGTCGGGACGTGGGAAATCTCGTCTCTTAAGACAGGATATTCCAAAGAATTTGTCGTGCTCAACGCAGACCGCACGCGTAAAGGCATTGGAATTACTAACGATCGCGGCTCTCCGTGCGGCACGGAGAGCGACGGAACGTGGAACGTCAGCCACGGCGTTTTGATACAGCAAATCACGAAAACGACCCCGACGAATTCCGGCACACACGCACCTTTCACTCTACGTGCCCACATCGTGTCAATTGACAATCGGATGGCGAAATTCCGCGACGAAAAAGCGCACAATGAAATGCGCAGGATCAGTCGCATACCAAAACTGCCACCTCTTGTCACGTCAGCGACGTGGGTTCCGCAATTACCCCGCCGCTCTCCGTTAGGAAAAGACTGAAAATAACGTGGCGATATCGACACGTAACAAAATGCACACCTACGACGTCCGCTCGCGCAAAGATCATCGCGGCTTTGATCTACTCACATGATGCCGTGATCCACGTTTACGATGACGCTGGCAAACTGATCGTACACAGACACTAAGGCGATTTCAAAGAACCGTACAGCGCCAACGGCCCGGCCCGCCGCTCAGGATTCGCGCTGTACCCGTTTTTGATTGCCGAATGGCGAATGATCCGGCCACAATCAAGAAGGAAAGCACAAATGAAAACAATACTGATGTTGATCATTGGGCTGATGCTCGCAGGCTGCGGATCAATGGAAAACCATGTTCGTAATCGTGATGAAGGTGCGCGGCGATCTGGTGTCGTACATCAACCGGTCAGGAACGACGGCGAAGCTCGTGCGGTGGACACGATTTGCGCTTGCCCTTGACGATTAACTCCGTGGAGTCGGAGAAACGCAATGTTCTCGCTGTTGCGTTAGAAATATGCAGCGCCAGCGTGAATTTTACCTATGAAAACGCCTTTTCAGAGGGGTGGCAGCGCGTACGGGAGTCGAACCCGTGTACCAGCCTTGAGAGGGCTGTGTCCTAACCACTAGACGAACGCGCCAAAGGACAAGGTGCGATTAGGAATACCGCAATGACTGTGGACTGGCAAGGTAGCCAATCAAAACTGCTTGTGGTGTTTCTTCTTCTTCTTCTGTTTAATTGCGGGCTTCTTCTTAGGCGCAGGTGTGCTCGACGGGGTTGGTGAGGGCGTGGAGGTATCCGGGGTAGGCCTCACGCGTGGCTGAGCCAGCAAACCCTGATGAGACGTCTTTAATGACTGCAATGCCAACTTGAGTTCCGGAGTTGTAGCGAGTGCCGACATGCGTTGGTAGTAGACGTCGTAGTAATTGCGGAGCCGATTCCTCTTTTCCAAATCAGTGCGCGCAGACTGCGCGTATGCCTTCGCCGCCTGTACCTGTGGGTCATTCACGGTCCGATTTTTTAGTTGTCGCCATTCCCTATGGACGCGCAATGCATCCGCTTGCGGCCCGAGGGACCTCGGCTTTGAAAAATTCTGGTCAAGCTGCGATATCTCGGGCAGATCGGGGCCATTAGGAGGCTCGGGCGAGGGCGTTGGCTCCAGCCGGTTTTGCTCCTCAAAAAGATCCACAGACGGCGGAGCGGCGTCCTGTCCGTGCAGCATCAGCGCCATGCCAATTAGAGTCGCTGAAATGATTAACCCGTATGCTTTCATTCCCAATTTTGCCAGCAATGTAATCGAATTTCGGGATGCGGGAAGGCACGATCCATGATAAAGAACGGGGCCGAAGAACGGGGCGTAGCTTAGCTTGGTAGAGCGCGTGGTTTGGGACCACGAGGTCGGAGGTTCAAATCCTCTCGCCCCGACATGAATCTTCTAATACTGAGCAATGTTTTATTGTTACGTGTTAAGAAGTCAAAAAACTGGACGACGCTACGTGGGCTCTTGCGAGGACGTAACCGAGCGAATTCGTCGGCATAACGCTGGGGATTCCAAGGCAACGAAACACGGCACTCCGTGGGTGCTTGTTTACAGCGAAGGCTTTGCCAGTCGATCCGAAGCAGCGCAACGCGAGCGATACTACAAGACCGGACGAGGTCGAGACGAACTTGATAGGCTGTGATAGAGCGGTCGCCGCGGCGACAGGTCGGAGGTTCAAATCCTCTCGCCCCGACGTTTGATCGCATCAAACGTTGTAATCCAAATTGGGGGCCAAACGCTTTTCCACCGCGGGCACCGATTCGCCGTGCCGGGTCGCATAATCCACCACTTGATCGCGCCCAATTTGCCCGACCCCGAAATATTTCGCCTCGGGATGCGAAAAATAAAGTCCGCTCACGCTGGAACCGGGATGCATCGCAAACGATTCGGTTAGTTTAACGCCAGCGTTGTGCTCGGCATCGAGCAACTCAAACAATGTTCCCTTCTCTGCGTGATCGGGACAGGCGGGATAACCGGCAGCCGGCCGGATACCGCGATATTTTTCGCGGATTAATTCGGCCTGAGAGAGCTGTTCGTCGCGCCCGAATCCCCATGCAATCCGTGTTTGTTTGTGCAGATACTCGGCAAATGCTTCAGCTAATCGATCTGCCAACGCTTTGGTCATGATGGCGCTGTAATCATCATGCTCCTGTTTGAATTCCTCCGCGAGTTCGTCCGCGCCGTGAACGGAAACCGCAAATCCGCCAAGGTAATCTTGTAGCGACGGTCCAGGACCACCATTGGCTGGGGCAGTATAATCTGCCAGGCAATGGTTAAATTGTCCCGCCGGCTTTTGCATTTGCTGACGGAGGAAGTAAAACGTGGCGAGCTTCTTCGCGCGATCGTCGTCGGCATAAAGATCCACATCATCGCCGACTGAGTTTGCTCGCCAAAAAGCGTGAACACCGCGCGCAACGAGCAGATTTTTTGCGACGATCCGATCAAGAAGCTTCTGCGCGTCATCGAAAAGTTCCCGCGCGTGTTTGCCGATCTTCGGATCTTCAAAAATCGCGGGATAACGCCCGCGCAATTCCCAGGCGTGAAAAAACGGCGACCAATCGATATACTCGGCCAGCGTCCGCAGCGAAAAGGAGCGTACGGTGTCATCCTCAGCGGAACCCGCAGTTTGGTAAGCGCGGACTCCCAAAAATTCCGGTTTAGGTGGAACATAGTTACTCCAATCAATTGGCGTCCGGTTTGCGCGTGCTTCTTTGAGCGTCAGCAAATTCTTTCGCTGTGTTCTTGCGGAATGCTCCCGGCGCAAGCGTTCATAGTCTTCGCGCGTTTTCTTATCGAACGCGGACTTGAGTTCTTCGTTCAGCAGCGAATTGACAACCCCCACCGCGCGCGAGGCGTCCAGAACGTGGACAATACTTGCTTGATAATGCGGTGCGATCTTCACCGCGGTGTGCGCCCGGCTTGTGGTCGCCCCGCCAATCAACAACGGCAGGCGAAATCCTTCCCGCTCCATCTCTTGTGCGACATGCACCATCTCGTCCAATGACGGCGTAATCAGGCCGCTCAGGCCAATCACGTCCGCTTGTTTTTCTCGCGCTGTTTCCAGAATCTTTGCGGCCGGCACCATTACGCCAAGATCGACAACGTCGTAGTTGTTACATTGCAGCACTACCCCGACAATGTTTTTGCCGATATCATGCACGTCGCCTTTCACCGTTGCCATCACGATGCGTCCCTGCGGTTTCGCGCCGGCGGATTTCTCCGCTTCCATGAATGGCATCAGATAGGCGACAGCTTTTTTCATTACTCGCGCGCTCTTGACGACCTGCGGCAGGAACATTTTGCCGGCGCCGAATAAGTCGCCAACCACGCTCATTCCGGCCATGAGCGGTCCCTCAATTACATCGAGAGGTCGTTTGCATGTTTGACGCGCTTCCTCGGTATCGATGTCGATGTAGTCGACAATCCCTTTAACCAACGCATGTTTCAGACGCTCTTCGACAGGCTCTTTTCGCCAAGCTTTGTCGGCGACTGGTGTTTTGCCTTTCGCTTTGACGTTTTCTGCGAACTCAACCAGCCGCTCCGTTGCATCATCTCGCCGGTTCAATAACACGTCTTCGACGCGTTCTCGTAACTGCGGGTCAATTTCTTCGTATACCGCGAGTTGTCCGGCATTGACGATTCCCATGTCGAGACCGGCGCGAATGGCGTGAAACAGAAACGCGGCATGCATCGCTTCGCGGACGGTGTTGTTACCGCGAAACGAAAAAGAAATGTTGCTCACGCCGCCGCTGACGCGCGCGCCCGGAAGATTTTTTTTGATCCAC
>Ga0222622_10001279_pt1 | contig 10183 bp, 7 predicted proteins | sample PLM2_5_b1metaG_FD_177335 | JGI IMG/M metagenome (GOLD analysis project Ga0222622, IMG submission 177335) | Groundwater sediment microbial communities from an aquifer in East River, Colorado, USA - PLM2_5_b1 | ecosystem: Environmental > Terrestrial > Soil > Riparian zone | place: USA: East River... | reverse complement strand
ACGCTTGCCGTGGTTATCGCCCACGCCGCGGTTCTCGGCTGGATCGCTGCGGGGCGGGCGCTGCGCCCCGTGCACCGGATCACCGCGGCCGCGCGCGCCGCCTCGGAACACAACCTGTCGGCGCGGGTCGCGCTGCGTGGTCCCCGCGACGAGCTCTACGAACTGGCCGAGACCTTCGACGAGATGCTCGACCGGCTCCAGGTCGCGTTCGAGGGCCAGAAGCGGTTCATCGCCAACGCCTCCCATGAACTGCGCACCCCGCTCGCGGTCATGGGCGCGACCGTCGACGTCGTGCTCGACAACCCCGAGAGCACGCCCGCCGACCTGCGCGGCATGGCGACCGACATCCGCGCCGCGGTCGATCACGCCGAGCACCTCATCGGGGCGCTGCTCATCCTCGCGCGCAATGAGCGCGGGCTCACCGTCCACGACGAGGTCGATTTGGCCACCGTCGCCGAAGACATCCTCGACACCGTCGGCCTGGGCGACCGACGCGTCCATCCCACGCTCGAGCCGGCCGTCATATCGGGCGATCCGGTGCTGGTCGAACGTCTCGTCGCGAACCTGGTCGACAATGCGGTCCGCTACAACGGCGCCGCCGGCGACATCTGGATCAGCACCAGCACCGTCGCGGGCAGAAGTCACCTGACGGTGGCGAACACCGGCCCACTTATCACCCCGGCGGACGCCGACCGCATCTTCCAGCCGTTCCAGCGGCTCAACGACGACCGCGCCTCCCATGAGGGTTTCGGACTTGGCCTCACCATCGTCGCGTCCATCGCCGCAGTCCACGGTGGCATTGCCACCGCCCGCCCCCGCGATGACGGCGGCCTGTCCATCACCGTCACAATCCCCTCGGCCGGTTCCCCCGCCCTATAACGACGACCTCCGCCTCGATTGTCGCGTAGGCGAAGTTGGTGGCGAACTGGGCGTAATCCTCGACGGCGTTCGCGTCGTGCTCAGCCTGCTTTGCGTCACGGTCCGCCTTCTTTTGGTCTGCCTTCTGGTGGATGTCGGCGACATGGCTCGTCCAGTTGGCATGCATGTCGGGCCTAGGTGGCCGAGGTCTAAACCTTGGCTCCGGCCGCCGGCCGTTAGCCTCGGGCGTGCTCGACCGCGACCATCGCCGTGACCGTCCAACACACGATCTCTTGCGGCGGCTGCTCGATGCGGTTCGGTCGGTCGTTGACCGTGTCGTAGACGTCCACTATCCGCTTCGTGAGGGGTGCGTCGCCCGGCTCACCGCCGCCGACAAACTCCGGAAAACGGTGGGTCGCGCGGCAGAACGATGCGAGCCGGCGTCGCAGCTCCTGCGCCTCGTCGACGAAGCCGCGCTGTTCGAGACCGAGGGAGATCAAGTAGTTGTCGTGCGGCCAGACCGTCCCGTTGTGGTAACTGCGTGAACGGAAACGGACTTCTCGATTCGAGAGCGTGCGGACACCCGACTCGGCGAGGAACTCATCGGAGAAGAGCAGCTCGACGATCCGCCTTTGGCGATCTTTGCGTCCATCGAGAAGTCGGGAGCGCAGCAGCCAGCCCATGTTCGACGCACGCGTCGAGAGCGGACGCGGCGCGCCGGTCGCAGGATCGCGGTCGACGCCGATCGCATAGAAATCGCCGAGCCAAAAGTGCTTCTCGACCGAACGGGCGAGTCGGTCCGCCGCGTGCAACTCACCGACCTCGATGAGCGCGTCGTACGCAAGCGCCTGCGCCTCAAGCGATGCTACGGGCGCCGTATGGCTCGCGACAGTCCCGTCGGCATGCGACATGCTGTCCCAGCTGTCCTTCCAGACCTGGTTCGCGATTCCGTGGGAGTTGACGCGCTGATGGCTGAGGAGGCCGAGGTCGTCGGACGCGAGCCGCCGGAGCAACCACGCGACGGCCCCGGCGAGCGCGTGGCGGATTTCTCCCTCGAATGTCGGTCGCGCCTGGATCGCGTGCATCGCCGCGCTGATGAAGTGTGGCGTCGCGTCGACGGTTCCGAAGTACGGATACCCCAGATTCGCATCGCGATTCGGATTCCAGATCATGTGCGCAATCCGTCCCGGCTCCTCCTCGTGCCACGCGTCGTATCTCTTGCCCTGGTAGTGGGCCAGGTACAGGACGGTCGCTTCCCGCAGGAGCGGGAAGAGGTCGCCCACGAAGAGCGCGGCCATGAGCGAGTCCCGCCCATAAACGATTTCGAAGAGCCGCAACGCCGCCTCGCCGGCGTTTGCGTCGGTAGCGCGCGCTGCAATCAGCGGCCCGTTCCGCCCGACCTCCTCCGGGCGCTCGACGCGGGCCAGCTTGCACAGCTCGTCAAGTGGGTCCGGCGTCGCCAACGGGTCGACGATGTGGAGCTCCTGCACACGCTCGAGACGTTCTCCCGGGAGCAGCTTGACGTCATTCCTCTGCACTCGGAGCCCATAGTTCGTGGAGATGCTCGAGGAGGTTGCGCAGATCGCGAACGCGGTTAACGCCGATGAGCTTCACCGACTCGCGCTCGATCGCCGCCACCTCGCCTCGGATGCGCCACCTGTGCCCGCAGCAGTGGTTCAGGAGCGGGGGGGTTGAGGTTGCGGTTCCGCGTAGAAGCTCAACCCGAAAGGTCAATATTCCGTCGGTCACGGGAACCGTTGTCGACCTGAAGGCTCCATAAAGGGCTCCATACGCTTCGTGCTTAACGAGGGTCAGACCACTCGAGGGGGCCCGCCCCTCTGTTTCGCCTACGGGTAGCTCACGACGTCCACGGGCTGGTCGGCGTTCGCGGCGGTGGACGATCCACCCACGCCGTCGATCACCGAGAGGATGCCGCCCTGTCCGCGTGTCGCATCGAGGAACACGGTGAGCAGGTCGTGGAACTGCACGCCCGACGTCGTCGGTGCCTGGAACGCCTGGGTCGCGAAGATCGGCACGCCCTGGTTGAAGAACGAATAACTGCCCATGCCGTAGCCCTGGAAGCTCGTCACGTTCGGCGACACGAGGAACGCGGCGTAGCCGTTGGTCGTGGGGCTCGACATCCACGCCGCCTGCGACGGCGGATCGTACGGCATCTCGTTCTGGAAGAAGACGTCTTCACCGTTCTGGCCGTTCCAGATCACCTCGAACTTCTGGTAGTGCTCGACGAACAGCCCATACGCGGAGACGTTGTCGCCGTTGACGACGACGCCCGTGTCCGCCGTGTTGCTGCTCCAGCCGACGCCCGCGCCGTGGTCCGCGCGCCAGGCCCAGATGTCGTCGAGGATCGCGTTGTTGGCGTTTACGACGAGGCTCGTTGTCGCCTGGCCGGGCTCGGCGCCGCCGATGCGGAAGAAGACATCGGAGAGGAGCGTCGGGTCGTTGCGGTCGTTGGTGCCGCCGGCGTTCTTGCCGCCGATCCGCACGAGGACCGGGGAGTTCACCGGCCCTGCGTCGACGATCAGGCCTGACACCTTGATCCCCGGCACGCTCGACGTTTCGAGCGCAGTGTTGCCGTTGGTCGGGATCAGCGTTGCGAAACCGAGGCCGAGCACCACGGTGTGTGGACTCACGACCTTGACCGGCTGCGGTAGCTGGTAGACGCCCGGCGTCAGGATCAGGTCCTGGCCGAGCGCGAGCGCTGCATTGATCGACGCCACCGGCGTCGCCGGGCTCGCGATGAAGAAGCGGCTGATCGGGATCGAGGTCCCGGCTTCGGAGCCTCCCGTGTAGTTCGGGCCGACGGAGTTGTGCTGCACTGCCGGAACGAAGACGCTCCAATTCCCAGCGGTGTCGGTCGTCAGGAACGGCGGCTCCTGCGAGATGCGCGCTGACGGCACGTTCGTGTACTGGCCGACGCCCGGTCCGAACGCGGTCGCCGGTGCGCCTTTGTCGCCGAGAAAGACCTGGTTCCAGACGGCGTTCGACCACTGGCCGATGTTGCTGTTGCGCGTGAAGTACTGCTGCTGGCCGAAGTTGCCGACGAATCCGTTGAGCTCGTCGTTGGCGAAGAACCCGCCGCTGACGAAGCCGCGGTTGCAGTAGTCCTGCAGGATCAGCGCGCCGTTGACGATCACGCTGCGCACCGGCGATGCCTGCGAGACGCCGAACAGGTCGTTCGAGTTCTTGCAGCCGTCGTCCTCGCCGTTCTCCGGCGCGTAGGCCGGCGGCTTGTTCGGCAGCGTCACGTTCAGCGTCAAGTTCGACAGCGATCGCCAGAAGTTGGTCAGGCCATCGCACGCGGCTGAGCCGTCGCACTGGTTGAAGACGTCCACGGCGCCGTTGATCACGACGCCACTCGGCGTCGCGCCGAGGCCGGCGACCTGGGTGTAGTAGCCGAGCTGGAACACGAGCGGGCTCTGCGCGCTGCCGTACGTGCCGGGCTCGAACAAGACGGCGTAACGCTGCGGGCCGAACTGGTTCGACACTTGCTGCGTGGAAATCGAGTCGAGCGTCGCCTGTATCTGCGACTGCGGCGTCGACGGCGTGAACACGACGACGTTCGGCCCGAAGGCGGGCGGCGCTGCGGCTGCCGACCCCGGCCCGGCGAGCGCGAAGGCGAGCGCGTAGAGCGCGACCGCAAGCGCGGACTTCCTCATAGCGGCATTCCCCCTGGTCGTTCTGCGGCGAAGGGTGGACCATAACGCAGATCGCACATCCATTCCGCTGGGACGGCTGGGGTGATCGCCGGCGCCGACCTCTTCTCCGTCGCTGGTTCGGTGGAGCCCCTCGACGGCGAGAGAGACAACGGAAGCATGCGCCGCAAATGTGCTCGTAGATTGAAGCCCTCTTCCGGACTCGAACCGGAGACCCCCTCCTTACCATTCAAGTCAGGGCTGTCGCAGCCTGTCCCGACGTGTTCCACTCAGGCAAGAAATCCCCTGGTGACGGCGGATTCCGGGAGGGACGGAAAGGCACAGAGAAACCCTCGTCGGGACGCATTGATGTTGCCTAATTGTTGCCCGAGCATCGTGTCTATCTAGACAACTGTGGTCGCCTTCCTGGACGCCGGCGATCAGTGCTCCTCCTTCGCCATCGAAGTGACGGTTCGACGCACCTCATGGCACAGGGTTTGGCGCTCACGCGAGCCGCAGGGCGTGCATTGCCTCATCGAAGGGTGATTGATTGACCCGAGCGCCAAGCGTCGCTTCCTTCGAGTAATCGGCGACGAGACGCCTCTCAGCGCGTTCGCCGACGCAGTTCGACGCTTCCGGCCGGACCACATTCTGCTCGCGCTCCGCGCCTCCGATCACAGCGCGTGGCAGGAGCGCGGGCTCACCGAGCACGTCCGCGAGGCCTTCCACATTCCCCTCACGCTCTTCGAGATCGATCGTTCTGGTCGCGTGCCCGCCGCGGGCTCGAGCACGGACACTTGAGCGCGCCTCTCCCCCGCGGGGCGGTGCGCCAGGGCGGGGCGAGCCGAAGTCAGCGACGAACGGCCGGGACAACCTCCTCGACGAAGCGCTGAATCTGGACGAGCGGCTCCTCCTCGGGCCAAAACACGAACGTGTCGAAGCCGAGCTCGAGCGCGAAGTTGCGCAGCGTCTCGATCCAGTGCTCGGGCGGGCGGTTCATCACTCAACTTCCCGCAGTGGAACTCTGCGTCGCAACCGTGCGCAAGAGCTCAGCCGCTGAAAACGGCGTGGGCTCTACGTACCTGATGGAGCGCGAGCTGCCGACCGGCCGGTCGAGAGATCAGTCGATCGGCGCCTTGAAGACGTCCGGCGCGACCTTCTCTCCGGTGTTCAGCCGGATGACGTCCGCGAGCGTCCGGCGGTAGTCGATCCCGTACCGGCTCCTGATCCGGTCGAGCATGGGATCGTTCCGGTAGAAGAACCGGTCGCCGTCCCGCAGCGCCTCGAACTGCTTCTTCCACATCGCGAGCTGGAGCTCGCCGAACTCGGTGCCGCGCACGTGCGGCTCGGAGAGCATCCCGACGAACGCGTCCACCTTGTCCACGTTCCCGGTGCCGTAGACGCCCTTGAGCCGCGCGGCGAGGGTGGTGCGGCGTTTCCCGACGACAGCGCCCTCTCCAGCCTCGTCGCTCGTCAGGGGGATCACCTTGCCGTCGGCGTCCCGCAGCTTCGTGAAGTCGAGGATGTCTGGGTCGTCGATCGGATCGCGACGGCCGATCATGCGGCTGCGCGGGAAGCTCTCAGTCGACGCGCCGGTGATCTCCGCGTACGAGCTCTTCGGCGCCAGGCCGTACGCGACGCGAAGCTGGTTGTAATGCGGCATGCCGTGGTCGCGCCCGCGCTCGATGTCGATCGCGCCGATATCCTGCACATCCGAGAAGCAACCCGGCCGCACGACCGGCAAGCCGCAGCTGTGCGGACCGCGGTTACCGGGTTTCGGGATCTGGAACAGGATGCTGCGCAACGACTCGTCGATCTGCTCGTCGTTCCGGTATTGCCGCTCGGCGCCGAGGCCCTTCAGCAGTGGACCGAGGCCCACGGCCCGCAGAAGGCCCGGGTTGCCGAACGCCAGGCCGAGCGGGATCACGAGCGTGACGTTGCCTCGTGCCCGCTCCACTTCGATTCCCTGTCTCTCGAACGCTTCGAGCTCGGCTCGCGTGTAGGTGGCTGCCGGCACTGTGGGCTCGAACTCGCCGTGGACCATGCTGTGGACGCGGTACCCAACCGTCGCGAACTCGTTCGAGATCGTCGGATCCACGTTTGGGTCGTACCCGTGATAGGGCGAGAGATGGACGCCGAGCGCGGGCAGGAACTCCCGATACGTGATGTATTGCTGCTCCGCCCCGACGACGCGCCGGGCGATCTGGAACCGATCCTCCTCGGGAAGCGAAGCCGGCAAAAGAGACACGATCCGGTTGTTCTCGCGCGCGAACAGCGTGTGCGTGGCGGTGAGCGCGATGTTCTCGTTCGCGCGGACGTCGCCGGAGACGACTGCCTGCGAGCGGTTTCCGACCAGTTGGCCCATCAGGTCCATCGCCGGGGCCGGCACGGCGCGCTTGCGCCCCGCCGAGAGGCTGCGGTCCCGGGCGTTCACGCGCGGGAGGTAGCCGTGCGGCAGCAGGAGCGTGGCGCGGTTGTTCGACATCTTCCCGTCGACCGGTCCCTCGCGCAGCCACTCGAGCCTTGAGTCGGAGCCGCCATAGACGGCGAAGGCGTCGATGAAGCTCGGAACCGTGTTGATCTCCTGTCTCGGCCTCGTCACTCCGGTGCCAGGGGCTCTGGGCGTCCGGGTGAAGTCGATCTTCCCGAGATCGTTCTTGAACCGCTCGAGCGGGTCGTTGGAGTCGAACGGGATCGGCGTCCTCTCGCCGGGCTTCTCGTTCCGAAGCCCGAAGGTGTGATCCAGGAACTGGCCCCAGACCCAGCCCCACTGGGAGACGGCGCTCTCCGAGAAGAGGTTCTGCCCGACGTCGTTGAAGATCCGGTTGCTGATGTACCGCGCGGGAGGGCCCGCGTCCATCTTGCCGAGCCCGTTCGTGTAGGAAAAGGGAGCGACCCGCAGGTAGGGCCGATTCTCCTCGCCCCAGCTCGGGTGGTCGACGTTGTTCCCGCGTCCGCTGAGCGTCCGCCACTCCGACGCCGAGCTGCGGTTGAAGACGCTCCCCTGGAAGAAAACGGCTTCCGCCACGGCCAGGCCCACTGCGACCGCAGCCGCAAGCCACCACGTCCACCGCCTTCGGCGGGCGCGCGGTGCGGGGACCGCGACGGCCGCGACTCCGCCACCGCTCGTCGCCAAGGCCGGCGCGGCGTGGAGCCTACGCCGTGCCGCCAATGGATCCGGAAGCCGATCGCGCGCAACGCGGGCAACGTCTGGAGGTGCCACTAGCACCAACTCAGGGCTGACCGGCTCCCGGACCTCGGTGGACGCCCCCGAGGTCACGGCGGCGACCCTAACCCTCCCGCACCCGCGTGTCAAAAGCAGGCTCGGACCGGATCGACTACCTCCTCAGAGACTCGCTCCATGCCGGAGTCGCCTATGGCCGCTTCGATCACCACCGGCTCATCCAGACGCTGAAGATCCTCCGCCCCTCGGGAACGCCCCTGGCCAAGGGGGCTCCACAAAGGGGCTCCATACCTACCGCACGCTGTGAATCGTGCAAGCAGAGCGAAAAAGAAAAGTCGATTCTGCAGGACTTTTGCAGAGCCCTCTGACGGACTCGAACCGTCGACCCCCTCCTTACCATGGAGGTGCTCTACCAACTGAGCTAAGAGGGCGAAGCTAGGAGGATAGCCGCTTCACGGAACGAGAAGACCCGCTTTCGCGGGCCGTTTTCTCGTGTGGGCAGGTATTGGGCAGGTCTAGCTTCTGAGTACGGCGCCGAGCCCTGACCCGGCGATCTTGTCTCGGAGCGCATCGCGCCGTTGTGCCACCTGAAACTCTCCTCCGTACAGCCTGAGCGTGATTGCCGGATTCGCGTGTCCGAGTTGGGCCTGTACCTGGACTACATCTAGTCCGGCCGCGATCAAGCGACAGGCGGCTGTATGGCGTAGGTCATGCAGGCTCACCCGTTGCCCTTCTTCCCCCTCCTTGGGATTCAGGCCCGCCCTGTCGCCGGCTGTCGCAAAGTCCCGACTGACGTTGCGATGCATGAGCGGCAGACCGTTCGCTGTCGTGAATACGAAGTCCTCCGGGCGAGAATGACCACGAGCGAACGCTTCGGCCTTGTGCTTCTTGAGTAGTGCAATCAGTTCCGGCAGAGCCTCCACGTCGCGGCGTGCAGCGGCAGTCTTGAGTCGTGTCCGCCGGGCGATGGTGTCCTTCGCCTTTCGCTCGAGCTGGAAGCGGACGCTGATAACGCTCTGCTCAAAGTCCACGTCCTGCCACGTCAAGCCGAGGGCCTCCCCTTGACGCAGCCCGGTGAAGACGATCAAGGCGACCAGGGCACGGCTACTCGGTAGGGCGTGCTTGATCAGTGCCGCACACTCCTCGTCCGTAAGTCGTCGTGCGTCCGTCTTGTTGCGCGCTTGCGGTCGTTCAGTCTTGGAGATTCGCCGTAGTGGTGTCTCAACGATCAGGTTTCGTGTCTGCGCGTGTTCGAGGATCGAGCCAAGAAGCGTGTACGCACAGCGCACCGTCCAGCTTGACGATCCGCGTCCGCGTATCTCGGCTGGCCAACGCGAGACATGCTCTGCGCGAAGCGACTGAACGCGCAACCGTCCGAATGTGGGTTCTAGATGCGTTCGCCATCGCTGCGAGTAGTTCGCATGAGTGCGTGGCGACATTTCGCCCGCCCGTACTAGGCCGTCGATCATCGCCAGGAAGTCGACAGCAACGTCGGCAACGCTCGCCGTTGACTTGTCCGGCTCCTCGCCTCTACGAACGCTGACACGCCGAGCCTCGTGCTTCTGCTTCGCCTCCGTGCGGTTGCGAGCACGGAAGTACACCTTCCGCTCTCGACCATTCCCGTAGACGACGCTTCTGTAGTTGTCCGAGCCGGCCTGTGACCAAAGGCCCGGAGAGGCTTTTTCCCACTGGCGCGAATCGCGCCGGGGAGGGCTAGCCTGAGCTTGCATGAAGGACTTGCCTCCTTCGTGCCACGGCCCGGGGCGTTTGCGCGTCGCCGGGCCTCTTTGAATAGGAAGCCCGAGCATAGGACCGATTGCCTGGGCCGTCAAGGTAGGTGTTCACGCTGCATCACCCCGGACGTACGCCTCCAGTTCGGCACGATCAAACAGCAGGCGTCCCTGCGGTGCCTTGTGAACTGGTATCTGCCCGCGCTTGCAGAGAGCGCGTAGAGCCTGCTCAGAAGTGCAGAGGAAGGCAGCCGCAGCCTTTACGTCCAAGAAGCCGCTAGGGCCTCCATGCAAGCTCTTAGACCCAGCCCTCAGTTCGTCACGGATGACGGCGCGGAGCAGTTCCTCGAAACCGTCCAGGGTGATGATTCCTTGCAACGTGAGCGATTGCTCTCCCCTCGCCACGTTGCGTACTGTGGCAAAGGACGCCTGAGAGGGAGAGTCGTCAGAGAACTCTCCCCGCCCCCCTATTTCTGCGGCGGAGCACAGTGTTATGCGTTCCAGCCGCCATGTAGCAGGGCCTGACCTGACCTGACCTGCCTTACTGTCCGGCCAGTCTCAGGATGAGCGCGAGGGATGAAGACGGCCCGGGCCAGTGTTCCCGAATCAGTTCCGGGTTCTTTCGAGCGACCCGACGGAGGACAAACGCGACGATCACCGCGTCGTCTAGCTGCCCCGCCACCGGAATGAAGTCAGGCACCAAATCGAAGGGCATTGCCAGGTAGGGAATCAGCGCTCCGACAAGCCACTTATGGCGT
>Ga0222622_10001278_pt1 | contig 10186 bp, 10 predicted proteins | sample PLM2_5_b1metaG_FD_177335 | JGI IMG/M metagenome (GOLD analysis project Ga0222622, IMG submission 177335) | Groundwater sediment microbial communities from an aquifer in East River, Colorado, USA - PLM2_5_b1 | ecosystem: Environmental > Terrestrial > Soil > Riparian zone | place: USA: East... | reverse complement strand
GGCCCGGGCGGGCCGGCTTGATGCCGACGCTGCCGCTGCTGTGATCGAGGCTGCCGGTCTCCGTCGTGGCGCCCGGCGCACTCGCCCAGCGAACCTCACCGATCGACAGGTGGAGGTGCTTCGGCTGGCATCCCGAGGACTGTCGAACTCCGACATCGCGGAACTGTTGGTGCTCTCCCGACGCACCGTCGAGCACCACATTCAGGACATCTATCTCAGAATCGGCGTCTCCACCCGCGCCGGCGCGGCGATGTTCGCGATGCAGCACGGGCTGCTTGATCAATTGGAGTGAAATTGCTCACTCCGCTCGCTGCAGATCGCGCTCGAAGCACGATCTGAGTAGTTCTGCCCATGCCCCGCAAGATCAACTGCGCTCATAATGCTGCTGTGACGCTCTCGACAGTCGGCGTAACACCTGGCAGCCGCGAACGGCTGCTCACCGCCGCTTTCATCCGGCTGACGCTTGCTGACGTCGCCTACTTCACCTCCACCGGCGTAGCGATCTACACCCTGCCGCTGTGGGTAACCGGGCCGGTGGGTTCGGACAAGTCTGGCGCCGGGCTTGCGTTCGGAGCATTCGCGGTCAGCGCCCTGATCCTCCGGCCCTTCGCCGGCCGGCTGTCCGACACCAAGGGACGGCGGCCGTTGCTCGTCGGAGGCGCGATCCTCAGCGCCATCGGAATGCTCGCGACCGCGTACGCCGACAGCCTTGCGCTGGTCGTCGTGCTGCGCCTGCTGCTCGGAGTGGCCGAGGCCGCCTTCTTCGTCGCCTCGATCGCGGCGCTCATCGATTTGGCACCACCGAGCCGGATCGGTGAAGCGACCAGCTACAACTCGCTCGGTCTGTATCTCGGCCTGGCCTTCGGGCCTCCGCTCGGTGAACTGCTCGTAAGACTGGCTGGCTTCAGCGCCGCCTGGTATGGGGCGGCGGCACTCTCGCTGATCGCGGCGGTGGTCGCCGCAGGGATTGGGGATCTCCGGTCCAGCGCAGTGGCTCCGGCCGGTCGGATGCGGTTGATCTATTGGAAGGCGGTCCCCGTGGCACTCGGGTTCTTCGCCTCGGTGGTCGCCATGGGAGCGCTCTTCGCGTTCGGCTCACTGCAGTCCACGGCGGTGGGACTCATGCCGGTGAGCACCCCACTGTTCGTGTACGGCCTCGTCGTCGTGACCGGAAGGCTGTCGCTCGCTCGAGTTCTGGACCGATTGCCACCCCTGCTGCTGGGTGCCGGCGCACTGGCGATCATCTCTGGTGGCTTGGTGATCATGGCATTGTGGAGTGCACCCGTCGGGGTGGTTCTCGGCTCAGCTGTGTTGGCCCTGGGTGTAACTCTCAGTACGCCGGCGTTCTTCTCCGCGATCTTCGCGACCGCCAATCCGGGCGAGCGGGGCGCCGCGTCGGGCACCGCGAGCGTCTTTCTTGATCTTGGAATGGGTGGCGGGCCGATGCTGCTTGGGCTGGCAGCTCAGGCTGGCGGAATCCCGTTCGCGTTCGGCGTGGGTGCGGTAGTCGCGCTGGCGGGGTGCGGATGGATCCTGGTGCTGTTCAGGATGTCGCGAGGTAATGGTGTACCTGCTGAATAGCGGAGGCGCCCTCACCGACGGCTGAGGCTACCCGCTTCACCGATCCACACCGTACGTCGCCGGCGGCAAAGACACCTGGAGTGCTGGTCTCCTGGAGCAGCGGTGGTCGGTCAAGCGGCCAGCGACCGAGATCAGAACCGGTGAGCAGGAAGCCCCGGGCGTCGCGTTCCACCGCGTCGGCGAGCCATTCCGAGTGCGGATCGGCACCGATCAAGACGAACAGCGCTGCGGCGGCCGCAGTGCGTTCCTGGCCGGTCGTCGAGTCTCGCACCGTAATGGCCTCAAGGCGGCCTTGGCCGCGCACCCCGCTGACCGTCGTGTTGAGCCAGACGCTGATGTTGGATGCTCGTTCGAGCTCGTTGATCAAGTAGGTGGACATGCGTACAGACAGCGACGGACCGCGCACCAGCAACGTGACGTGCGAGGCAAATCGCGCCAGGTGTACGGCAGCCTGGCCCGCGGCATTGGCACCCCCGACGACGAACGCCGGCTGACCTTCCAGTGCAGCCGCCTCGGTTACCGCTGCGCCGTAGAACACGCCGGCACCGAGCATCGTGTCAGTGCCGGGGACGTTCAGCTGACGGTAGGTGACGCCAGTAGCAATGACGACGGTGCGGCTGCAGGCTTGACTGCCGTCGATGAGAGTCAGCACCCGGTCCTCCCCGCGCGACTCGAGCCCGACGGCGGACCGGATGAACACCATTTCGGCGCCCATGATCATCGCCTGTTCCATGGCGCGCGCTGCCAACTCACGGCCGCTGATGCCGTGGGGGAAGCCCAGGTAGTTGCGGATCAAGGATGTGGTCCCGGCCTGCCCGCCAATGGCTTCTCGCTCGAGTAGCAGCGTGACAAGGCCTTCGGAGGCCGCATACATGGCCGCGGTGAGTCCAGCTGGGCCGCCGCCTACGACCGCGAGGTCGTAGAGGCTGCTTGTTGGCCTGGTCTGCACGCCAAGGACTTCGGCGATGCGTTCGTTAGGCGGGTCGATCAACACGCGGCCGTCAAAGAGCACGATGATCGGGTAGTCCGCAGACGTCACTCCGGCCTGTTGCAACAGCTGGTGGCCCTCGGGCTTGGCGACATCGTAGAAACCGTGAGGGATGCTGTTCCGGGTCAACAGGTCGCGCAGCTGATGGGAGCGGGCCGACCATTTGGGACCCACAATCCGCACGATCTCCGGTTCAGAGCCTGCGGCCACCGCTGCGCGGCTCCGCTGGCTGAGCAGCTCCGTCACGGTGCGATAAAGCTCGAGCTCTGGGTCGCGCAATGGCTTGTTCAGGTAATGGTCGAGCTGGCCCAAGGCCATCGCGCGTAACGCCGCCCGGCCAGCTGCCATATCTCCATACGTGATCAGCAGCAGCCGCTTGGCGGCCGGGTGCAGCTGATGGCAGGTGTTGAGGAAGTCCACGCCGGTCGTGTCTGTCAGCCACTGGCCTGCCATCGCGACTGCGACTTGATCATCGACCTCGAGCTGGGCCAATGCAGCCTCCGGAGTCTCGGCGGTGACAATTCGATAGTCCGCCGCAAACCTGCGGGAGAGGTCGCGCTTCATGGCGGCGAGCGTGTCGGGCTCATTGTCGACAGCGAGCAGCACCGGTTGTGCCATATGCGACTATTCACCTCTTTCGGCGATCCTGCGCTATGCCGTCCGACGCGGCGATTGCACGAACGTTTCATCGGTGTAGCACCACAGCCAATCTTCACCCGGCTCCATGGAGCGGACGATCTGATGCTCTGGGGCGTGCTCACGGGCGTGGCGGCTGGCGTGCTGGTTCTTCGAGGAGTCGCAGCACCCGATCTGACCATCGGTCATGCACATCCGCAGGTGGACCCACGTGTCACCGAGCTCAAGACACTGCTGACAACCCGTCGATGACGGCGTAACGTCCAGGATTTGATCAAGGTGCGTGCACGACTCCGGGGGCTTTCCGCGTACGCGCTGGACGGCAGAGCGAACGGTTTCCAGCAGTCCCATAGCGTCCTCTCCGTCTGGACCGCTTCATCTTGTCTGGCTACAGTCTCCTGCCTGGCGCTGCGCAGCGCCTCCCGGCCCGCGGGATAGCGTGTCACGGTGCCTGACTACGGCCGCGACCTGACGTTCGGATACTTTCTTATCCCCAACGCTGCAGACCCGCTGCTCGACATCGCCCGGGAGATCGAGGCCCGGGGACTGGACTGGATCGGTATTCAAGATCATCCGTATCAGCGGCGCTTCGTGGACACCTGGACCTTGCTCGCCGCAGTCGCGGCCGTCACCAGCCGGGTGGGACTCTTTCCAGACGTGGCCAATCTGCCGTTGCGCCCGCCGGCGGTGATGGCAAAGGCGGCTGCCAGTCTGGATGTGCTGAGCGGCGGCCGGTTCGAGCTGGCGCTGGGTGCTGGCGGCTTCTGGGATGCCATCGAAGCGTACGGCGGGCCGCGCCGCGAGCCTCGGGACGCGCTTGCGGCACTCGAGGAGGCGATTCAGGTCATCCGGCTGATCTGGAGCGGCGAACGCAACCTGCGGTTCGCCGGCAGTCACTACCGCCTCGCCGGCGCGCACTCGGGGCCCGTACCGGTGCATCCGATGGGTATCTGGCTCGGCGTGTACGGCCCGCGGGCGCTTCGGCTGGCCGGCCGGCTCGCAGACGGCTGGGTGCCGTCCCTGCGCGCTGAGATCGCCCCGCTGGCTGAGGGTTCGGTCCGTCTGGATGATGCCGCCGCCGAAGCAGGCCGCGACCCAGCGGAGATCCGCCGCGTGGTCAACGTCAACGGGCAGATCACCGGTGGCACTCAGCACGGCTTGCTCCGCGGTCCGGTCGACCAGTGGGTCGACGAGCTCACGGATATGGCAGTGGGGTATGGCTTCGATACGTTCATGTTCTGGGGCGAAGGCGAGGACCAGCTTCCCCGCTTCGCCGAGGAGGTCGCGCCGGCCGTCCGTGCCCAAGTCGCGGCCGAACGCGGCCGCGCCTAGATCCTGTGCCGGCCCCCTGATCTGGCGACGATCCGGGTCCCGTGAGAAAGCCAGGTGCACGTAGGTTTCAACAGCGGGAGCGGCGGATGAGAGTCGAGCTGTTACGACCCGCCATCAGACTGTGAGCCGATCCGCCCCTCAAGCGAGTGCAGCACTTCTGCCGCTTCCTCATCCGGCGTATTTGCGAGGTTGACCACCAGCACGTTCTCATCCGAGGTCGGCGGCTCCAGGGTTGCCAGCTGCGAGTCGAGCATCCCGGGCCGCATGAAGTGGTGCAGCCGGCTCGCGAGCCGAGCCTCGATGACCGCCCGTGACCCGTTCAAGAAGACGAAGATCACGTTCGGCCCCCGGAGCCGATCACGATAACTGTGTTTCAGAGCGGAACAGGTGACGATTCCTGGCTCTCCCCGTTCGGTCTTCTGCTGGATCCATCCGGCGATCGCGTCCAGCCAGGGCCATCGATCCTCATCGGCTAACGGAATGCCGGCAGACATCTTCGCGACATTCGCCGCCGGATGAAGATCATCCCCCTCCTGCAACTCCCAGTTGAGGTGCCCAGCGAGCAGGCCAGCCACGGTGGACTTGCCCGTACCCGCCACGCCCATCACGACCAAGATCGGAGCCGCGGTGATTTCGAGCACCATCGCTGAAGCCTCCATCGCCAGGTGGTCGCGCTCAAATGCATCGATTCAGCAGTTGCTGTCTATCGCATTCAACCGGCTGTGTCAGCCTTCTCCCGCGATGTCGGGCATGGGATCTGATGACGATTGCGCTGGTGCAGCGTCCTCGCCGCCGCTATCGGCGACCCTTGGCAAGGGAGGATTCATGTCTTCCGCGCCGAAGTCTTGCGGCTCGACGTCCTCAGCGCCGCTGCCGTGTGGGCCAAAGTTCTCAGCGTCCGGGTCTCTCGGCGACTGCGCCGCAGGCGGCACCATGTCATCGGTTGGGTTCAAATCCTGATGGGCCGGTCCCTGCGCCCTCGACATCTCGCTCATGATCACTCCTTCGTGGTCGGCCTACTCACCGCGCTGCTGGGCATGTTCCAACAGATCTTCCTTGAGCTCCTTCTTCGAGCTGGCGGTTATGCCGCTGAGGCCTGCGTTGCGAGCCGCCTGCTCGAGGTCCTCACGGGACGCCTGGCCAGGCCGGTCACCGAGGTGCTGGGTTCGCGCGGTGATGAACGCTTCAGCCAACTCAGCCCGTCGCCCATCACTGAGCCGCTGTTTGATGCCGGGCAGGACGCGACTCTCCTCTTCCTCGACGTGGTGGTTGACCGCCTTGATCAACTCATCAAGGGCCGCCGCGAATTCGGTCGATTCAGGATCCATCGCCGTCATCTGTTCGAGCATGTGCTCCGCCTCGGCGTGCTCTCCCTGGCTGTGCTCAACTTCCTCAGTCTCTCCAGCCTCGTCCTTGGCGACCGGGTAGACCTCGACCTCCTCGGCCCGCGAGTGCGCGATCAGCAGGGAACACAACACTGGAAAGTTCAAACGTCTGGTAGCCGGCTGCTTCTTCAGCAGATCAAATAGTCGCTCGACCTCCCGGTGGTCACTCTTGATCAACTCGACGACATCTACAGCGGCCACGTTCCACTCCTATTGGATTTGATTGCCCTCTCCATAGCCATCCCGGCGGGAACGAAACCTCCCCGGTCCAGCGACGCGTCGGCCGCCTCAAGATGTCAAAAGACGGCCAAATTCGCATTTCACGTACGCGTTAGTCGTCCTGAGGCGGAAAACGTGGGGTCTGGGACTCAGCTGACGCGTGTGGCTCCCACTCAGGAGAAACGGCGAGTGGAGGAGAAGATCAGTTAGCCAGCGGCAGGTAGCGAACCATGAGCACGCCATCGATGGCACCGATCGCCTTGATCACCGAATCTGGCACTTCGCTGTCGACGTCGACCAACGTGTACGCGAGATCCCTGCGGGACTTGTTGGTCATGGTCGCAATGTTGAGCCCGGCCATCGCCATCTCGTGGGAAATCCCGCCCACCATGTTCGGCACGTTCGCATTGGCGATTGCCAGGCGAAATCGTGACTCCCGCGGCATGATCACATCCGGAAAGTTCACCGAGTTCCCAATGGTGCCGTCGAGGAGGTAGTCGCGTACCTGATCAACGACCATTACCGCACAGTTCTCCTCGGCCTCTCGCGTCGAGGCACCCAGGTGCGGGAGCAAGATCACTCCTGGCTGACCGGCGAGCTGCGGATCCGGAAAATCACAGACGTAGTTCGACACTTGACCGGTCCGCAGCGCCTCCAGGATCGCGATCTCGGAGACAACGCCGCCGCGGGAGAAGTTGAGCACCACCGCGCCCGGCTTCATCTGGGCAATGCCGCCGGCGTCGATCATCCCGCGGGTCGCGTCGACGAGCGGGACGTGCAGGCTGAGGAAGTTGCTGTGCTTGAGGACCTCGCCAAGGCTGTGCGCTTTCTTGACCGTCGCCGGCAGGCTCCATGCAGAGTCGACGGTGATCTCGGGGTCGTACCCGATGACATGCATGCCGAGCTTGATCGCCGCGTCGGCGACCAAGCAGCCGATCTTGCCGAGACCGACGATTCCGAGCGTGTGAGAAGCCAGCTCGTAGCCGGCGAAGGCCTTCTTTCCGGCTTCGACCTTCTTCTCCAGCTCGGGGTCGTCCGGGTCAATCGTGGCGAGGTACTTCAGGGCACTATCGATATTGCGAGCCGCCAGCAGCATGCCTGCCATGACCAGTTCCTTCACAGCATTGGCGTTGGCGCCAGGCGCGTTGAACACGGGTATGCCGCGCTCCGACATCGCGGAGACCGGAATGTTGTTAGTGCCAGATCCGGCACGACCCACCGCCAGCAGCGACTCCGAAATCTCCATGCCATGCAGGTCGGCCGAACGGACCAAGACCGCGTGCGGATCCTCGACGTCCGCCGATACGGCAAAACGATCCCAGGGCAGCCGCTTGAGCCCGCCGGCCGAGATGTTGTTGACGACTCGTACCCGATATTTCTCACTCACTACGGAAGTCAGCCCTTCTCCGCGGCGAACTCGGCCATGTAGTCCACCAACCTCTGGACGCCCTCGATCGGCATCGCGTTGTACAACGAGGCTCGCACGCCGCCCACCGAGCGATGCCCTTTGAGCTCCACCATCTCGTGCTCTGCCGCGCCCGCAAGGAAATCAGCCTCGAGCGCCGAATCCGCCAGCCGGAACGGAACGTTCATCCGCGACCGGTCGGCCTTCTCGACCGGGCTGACGTAGAAGTCGGAGCTGTCGATGAAGTCGTAGAGCAGCTTTGCCTTGGCGATATTGCGTTCCTCAGCAGCCGGGAGCCCGCCGTTCTCCAGTAGCCACTGGAAGACCAGGCCCGCGACGTAGACCGAGAACGTGGGAGGCGTGTTGTACATCGACCGCGCCTTGGCGTGAGTCGCGTAGTCGAGCATCGCCGGCGGCGCCGGCTCGCCGATCCCTATCAGGTCCTCGCGGATGATCACCAGCGCCAGCCCCGCCGGACCGATGTTCTTCTGTGCGCCGGCATAGATCAGACCCAGCCGGCTGACGTCCAGTGGCCGCGACAACAGATTCGAGGACATGTCGCTGACAACGGGCACATCCCCAACGTCCGGTATTCCGCCGAATTCGACACCGCCGATCGTCTCGTTGGCGGTGTAGTGCAGGTACGCCGCGTTGTCGCTGAGCTGCCACTCCGACTGCGCCGGCACGTAGCTGAACGACCGATCCTCAGCGCTGGCGGCAACATTGACATCGGCCAATCCCTTGGCTGCGTTGATTGCCTTCTTCGCCCACTCGCCGGTATGGATGTAATCCGCGACCGCTCGGCCCTGGATGAGATTCATCGGGATCATCTCGAACTGCAGAGACGCCCCGCCTTGTAGGAAGAGCACGGCATAGCCCTCCGGCACCGCGAGCAGCGTACGCAGATCCGCCTCGGCCGCCTCAGCGATCGAGATGTAGTCCTTGCCTCGGTGGCTCATCTCCATCACCGACTGGCCGGACGCGTGCCAATCGAGCATCTCATCGGCCGCTCGCAGCAGCACTTCCTCAGGAAGGGTGCCCGGGCCGGCACTGAAGTTGAAGACGCGTGTCATGAGCTTCGATCCTGCCTGTCGGTTGGGAATACGAACGTCGCTGAGTACGTACGCGGCCAAGCGAGGAGACTACATCCTGACCACAACCAATCCGGCGTTTTCTCGCGGTGCGTTGACGGACGAGGTCGCGCCTAGGGCGCGGCGACCATGTCGGCAAGGCTGCGGCGGGGCTCGGTCCGTCAGACGCGGTCTCCATATCAACCGAGCAACTCGACGCTTAATAGAACTTGTGTTTGAATAGGCCCAAATGCGATGGTCTGGGCAAGAGATTTCGAACGAAGCCGGTGACCCCGCGGCACTACCGGGGTTGGACCAGCTGCACCATCTGGTGCGGTCTGTGCGCACTCCGGAGTTTGCCGGCATCACTTTCCACGAGGTACTGGCGAAGTCGGCCCTCAATCGCGTACCGAAGGCAGCAGCTCTCCCCTTCAACTGGACGGTCAATCCCTACCGCGGATGCAGTCATGGCTGCGTCTACTGCTTTGCCAGACATACCCACACCTATCTCGATCTTGACGCCGGTGACGACTTCGACCGGCAGATCATCGTCAAGATCAACATCGGCAGCGTCTTGGCGCGCGAGTTACGCCGACCGTCATGGACGCACGAGCCAGTGGCGCTTGGGACCAACACCGATCCGTACCAGCGCGCTGAGGGGCGCTACCGCTTGATGCCGGGAATCATCGCTGCCCTGGCCGGTTCGGGCACTCCGTTTTCGATCTTGACCAAAGGCACCACAGCGCGACGTGATCTGCCGCTGCTCAGTGTCGCGAGCAAGGCTGTGCCGATCAGTATGGGCGTGTCCATCGCGCTCACCGATGAGACCATCCATGCTGCGCTGGAGCCCGGTACGCCGACGCCACGAGCGCGGCTCGAGCTGGTACGTGCCATCGTCGACGCAGGTCTGCCCTGTCAGGTGCTGGTCGCGCCGATCTTGCCGATGATCACCGACAGCGATGAGCAGATGGACACCACGCTCGGTGAGGTCGCCGCTGCCGGCGCGACCGGAGCGACTGTGTTCGCCTTGCACCTGCGTCCTGGTGCTCGCGAGTGGTTCATGCGGTATCTGTTCAGATACCAGCCGCAACTGGTCGACGCGTACGCCGAGCTCTACCGCAAAGGCTCCTATGTCACGCGCAGCTACTCCAGTGATCTGGCGCGCCGATCATCAGTGTTACTGCGCAAGCACGGCCTGGACCGAAAGGACACCATGCTGCGGATCCCCGACAGCCGAGAAGCAGCCATCCCGCCGCACCTGGCACTAACTGAGCCCAGCCTCTTCTGAGGCGGCCGGTGGGGATCTTAGCGCAGGCTCCGGAAGAAGGCCCGGAGATCATCAACAAGCAGCGCCGACTCTTCCATGGCCGCGAAGTGCCCGCCCTCTTGGTGTTCGGTCCAGTAGGTCATCTGATGCTGCGGGTCCATGAAACGTCGCACGATCGGCTCGGCGTTGAACACCACCCACCCGCTCGGTACGCCGGACGGCACGACCCAGTCGAGGTTCGAGTGGGCAGCCTCGGCCAGGAAACGGGCCGCCGTGGCGCCACTCCGGGTGAACCAGTAGAGG
>Ga0222622_10001277_pt1 | contig 10190 bp, 6 predicted proteins | sample PLM2_5_b1metaG_FD_177335 | JGI IMG/M metagenome (GOLD analysis project Ga0222622, IMG submission 177335) | Groundwater sediment microbial communities from an aquifer in East River, Colorado, USA - PLM2_5_b1 | ecosystem: Environmental > Terrestrial > Soil > Riparian zone | place: USA: East River... | reverse complement strand
CTCGTCGGGCGGCGTGCCGGGTACGGTCTTCGTGCGCGGGTCGAGATGTGCCTGGTTGGTGCGCACGGGCTCGCGGTGGAGAGCGGCCCAGCCGGTGATGCCCTCGCCGAAGTCGGAGCGGCTGTCCATGATCTTCTCCGCCCACTTGTCGCGCGCGAACACCGGGGTCAGCTGCGTCTGCGCCTCGTCGGCCTGATAAATCGAAAGCGTGTCGTGCGGCACGAGCTCGGCGAGCGTGTCGGCAATTCGCTCGAGCAGGTTGTCGAGACTGTGCTCGGAGAGGATGTCGTGGAAGACGTCCGCCAGCTGGCGGTACGACTGGATGAGCGTGTCCGCGCGCGGGGCTTCCGGGACGGTGGATTCGCCGTCCGGTGCATGCGCAGGCGCAACAGCCGCAAGGTGATGCCGCACCGCCACAGTTTCTCGCTTGCGCAGGCGTCGGAGATCCCCCGGAAAGGGGAACTTTCAGACGAGCAGGTAGGCCGCGATCGACGCTGCCAGCAAGGCCAGACCGCCGATTGCGAGCTCGGTTCGGCGCATGGCGAGCAGGCTTGCAGCGGCCGGATGGCGCACCGCGGTTGCGGGAACCGCGCCCAACGCGAGCAATGCGATCGCCAGCGAGACGAGCGCGAGCGCTGCAAACGGGAGCTTCTGCACGGTCGGTGCCAGCGTGGCGCCGGCGAGGAAGCCGTGCGGGAGCGGGGGCGAGACGCTCGCTCGAGCGGGCGGTTTCAAGCTCGTGGCCGGGAAGCTCGTTCGACCGGCGCTCTTCGGCGCGGGCGGGGGAGTGGCTCGCCGTTCGGCTCGCGCGTGCACCCGTCGCGCCGAGTGCTTGCGGGTCGCCCTCGTGCTGCTTTTGGTCACGCGCGCGCGTGAAGGAGTGGTCGCGCTCGGTGGCGGCGGAGCTGTCTCCGCGGGCGGTGGCGGTGGTGGCGGCGGCGGCGGAGGAGGAGGAGGAGGAGGCTGCGGTGCGGGCGGCGCCGGAGGCGGTGCCGGCGGCGGCACGACAGGCACCGTCACCGTCGGCACGGAGACCGGCAGCGTCGGCAGCGTAGGCAGCGTGATCGTCGGCAGCTCCACGCCGGCTCCGCCGATCGACGCGCCGGCCCAGAGGCCGCCAAGGCCGCAGGCCAGGAGCACGAGTCCGCGCAGGCGCCGCACAGGGAGATAACCGACCAGCGGCCGTTTCGGTTCCGCGGCTCCCGTGGAAGAAGCCTCAAGTGACCCCCGACTACTACGAGGTGCTCGGCGTACCGCGCGGAGCGGACGCGGCGGAGGTCAAGCGCGCTTTCCGAGCGAGGGCCCGCCTACTGCATCCCGACGTCTCGGACGACCCTGACGCCGAGGAGCGCTTCCGCGAGCTGGCCGATGCCTACGCGGCGCTCTCGAAGCCCGCGAGCCGGCTCCTGTACGACCACTTCGGCTACCGCGGCCGCGGCGCCTGGACCGGCTCGCCCGCGCAGGGCCTGTTCGACCTCTGGGAGCGCTCGCGGCGCCGCGGAACCCGTGACGTCGAGCTCGAACTGAGCTTCTACGAGGCCGCGCTCGGAGGCAGGCGGTCGGTGCGCTACCGGTCTCGCAGCGACTGCCCCTCCTGCACGGCCGGTCCGTGCACCTCGTGCGGCGGCCGCGGCACCCGCCGCGAGAGCCTCGACGACGGCGACGTGCGCGTGCTCCAGCTAGTGACCTGCGAGGCGTGCGGCGGCACGGGCCGCATTGCCGGTGACTGCGAGCAGTGCGAGGGCTCCGGCGAAGTCGAGGCCGAGCGCGAGGCCGAGGTCACCATCCCGTCGGGCGTCGAGAACGGCGCGCGCGTGCCGCTCGGCGACGACGGCGAGCACGTGCTGATCCGCGTGCGGCCGCAGCCGCGCGACCCGGCCGTGCTGCGGGTCGCGGCTGCCCTCGGGCTCGTGGCGGCGCTCGGCTTCCTCGTCTTTTTGCTAGTCGGTTAAGCGCTTGTAAGAACCTTGTGGCAGGGGCGCCAAGCCGAGTCGTTCTCGCTAGCTTGGCCTACATGACCGCAACCTCGCTCACGTTCGTCGACAACCGGGCGACCATCGTCGTGGCCGCCTTCGCCGCCGCCTGGCTGGTCTCGCGCATCAGCGGTGTGGTGGCCGGTCGCGTCCTGAGCTGGCACGAGCAGCGGCACGCCGGCACCGACCCCGGTGAGACCGCCAAGCTGACCGAGGTCAAGCGGCACGAGACGCTCGTCGCGCTGATCCGGACGGGGATCGCCTACGCAGGCTTCGCCGCGGCCGCCGTGCTCGCGTTCGCGGAGCTGATCGGCGGCGTCGACCGGCTGGCCGCGCTCGCAGGCGCGTCCTTCCTGCTGATCCTCGTCGGCTTCGCGGTTCAGCGCGTGCTGACAGACATCATCGCCGGCTTCGCGATGTTCTCCGAGCGCTGGTACGCGGTCGGCGACACGATCGCCGTTCCCGGGCTCGAGCTGCAGGGCGTCGTCGAAGATGTCTCGCTGCGGCGGACGAAGCTGCGCACGCTGGACGGCGAGTCGATCCACATCCACAACTCGCAGATCCCTGCCGTCAAGGTGCTGCCGCGCGGCGTCAAGGAGCTCGCGATCGAGCTGTTCGTCGCCGACCGCGATCGTGGCGAGGAGCTGATCGACTTCGTGGCGACGCTGCTGCCCGAGGGTCCAACCACGTTCGTGCGCAAGCCGTGGGTCGACGCGGTCGAGGAGCTCTCGCCGTCGCTTGTCCGCATCGCGCTGCGTACCACCACGGCGCCGGGTCGCGAGTGGCTCGTCGAGAGCTTCTTCTCCGACCTGCTGAAGGAGAAGGCCGAGCCCGGCCTGATCGTGCACGGGCCGATCGTGCTCGCGGTCGACGAGACCGCCTCGCGCAGCTTCGCCCGCGCCAGCGCCGCGATGCGCTGGCAGGCGCGCCGCGAAGCAGCCTAAGCCGCCTCCGCTTCCTCCAGCTCGCGCTTGAGCGCTTCTACGTTCGGGAGCACCGCCAGCGCGGGGAGGATCGGCAGCCAGAGGTTGAAGAGGCGGTAGACGACCACCCCGAGCAGCGCACGCACGAACGGGAAGCCGACCCAGGTGAGCGAAAACGTGAGCGCGATCTCGACGAGCCCGGCGCCGCCCGCCGGCAACGAGCGCCTGGTCAGGACGTAACCGGTCGCGTAGCCGATGATCAGCGCCGGAATCGACAGCTTCGGGTTGCCGAAGAATTGGAGCGCGCCCCAGAGGCAGGCGATGTCGCCGGCCCAGTAGGCCGCCGTCCCGAGCAGGCCGAGCCCGTGCTCGCGCGGCGGCGCGACGAACATCGAGCGCAGGATCGAGAGCCCGGCGACGGCGTGCGCGAACGCCTGCCGGATCCGTCCGCCACCCTTTGCTTTCGAGTAGCGCGGCGCGCGCTTGGGCGAAGTGACCCAGACCGCGACGAACGCGCCGGGGATCACGAGCAGCCAGGGAAGCGTCAGCGTCAGCGGCACGTCCGCGCCGCTCACAAGCAGTGCGATCGCGGAGCAGAGCGCGGCCGGCGCGAGCACGGCGTACTCGAGGGCGCCGAGGGCGAGGACGCGAGCGACCGCGCCGTCGCGGTCCTCGCCCGCGCTGCGGAGCGCCCAGTAGTCGACCGCGAAGCCGCCGCTCGTTCGCGTGGCGGCGAAGACGCCGAAGCCGCCGATCACCGTCTGCAGCGAGCGCCCGAAGCTGAGGCTGGGGCCGTCGTCGACCTTGGAGGTGTCGCGGACCATCAGCACATAGCCCGCGTAGGCGAGCAGCTCGCCGCCGAGGCAGAGCAGGAGCCAGACGGGGTGAAGGTGCCGCGCGGCGCGGTCGATCCGCTCGCCGCCGGCGATGTCGGCGAGGCCGGCGACCGCGCCGAGGGCGAGCACGGCCGGCACGACGAGCACGAGCAGCGGACGGCGCTCGAGCCAGTCACGCCCGCGGCGAAGCGGCCCTGGCCGTGGCGGCGACGACACGCCCGAACGCTAGTGGGCCAGCGTCAATCGTGCCGAATTCGATTCATTCATGCGGTTTCTTTACGCAATCGGAGGGGCCATCCGCAGGTTTCGCTAGGGTCAGGCGCTCTGAGGCGTGGAACCAGGGCATCGAGGCGGGCGCTGCTCGCCGCCATGGTCGTCGCAGGCGCCGCGTTGGTTACCGCCGACGCGTGCGCTCCCGCCGCGGTGACCCATTCGTCGGCTGGATGCACGAGGACGCTCGTGGCCGGTCACGGCGATCTGAGGCGCTTCGTCGGCCAGCTCCGTCCTGGCGCCGTCGGCTGCCTCAGCGGAACCTTCCATCGGTCGCTCTCGATCCGTCGAGGCGGTTTCCGGCTGACGAGCGTGCCGGGCTCTCACGCGACGATCGACGGCGTCGTCAGGTTTTCACAGACGGCACATGATGTCGTGCTCGCGAGGCTCACGCTCCGCGCGTCGCGGACACCCAACGTGCGGATCAACGGGTCGAGGATCACGATTCGCCGCTCGGTGATCACCAACAGGCACACCGGGATCTGTATCTCGATTGGCGGCGGCTTCGAGCGTTGGGGCATCGCCCACGGCGTCAACCTCCTGCAGAACCGGATCCACGACTGCGGTCGTCTTCCGGCCACCAACCACGACCACGGGATCTACGTCGAGGGCTCCGTCGGGACGGTCATCTCCGGCAACCTGATCTACGACAACGCCGACCGGGGGATTCAGTTCTACCCCAACGCCCAGGGCTCGGCCGTCACCAACAACGTGATCGACGGCAACGGTGAAGGCGTGGCCTTCGGCAGCGAGTCGGCCGGCGGCGAGTACCACGCCAGCTACGCGTCGAGCGGCAACGTCGTCGCCAGCAACATCATCAGCAACTCCCGCAAACGCCACAATCTCGAGGCCTGGTGGGGCGGGCCGGTCGGCGTCGCCAACATCGCCAAGGGCAACTGCCTGTGGAACGGTGCCCAGGGCAACGTCGACGACTCGGCGGGCGGGTTCCTCGCGGTCGCGAACGTGGTCGCGAAGCCCGGCTTCGTCGACGCCGCGCGCGGCGACTTCCGTTTGAAGCCCGGAAGCACTTGCGCAGGCATGGGTCCTCGCTAGCCGGCTGCGCCGCTCGGCGGAAGGACGATCGCGTTTTGCACGTCTAGGTGCTGGATGGCTGCAGCCATGACACCAGGGGCACCGCTGATTCCGGCACGACGAAACGCGCCTGGGCGGCGCGCGTCGTCGCGAGGAACACGGCGGGGGTGGGATTTGAACCCACGAGCACCTGTTACGGCGCTAGCGGTTTTCAAGACCGCCCCGTTCGACCGCTCCGGCACCCCGCCGGCGTTCATTGTCGCGCCTCTTGAGGCCGATCGTGGCCTGTGCCAAGATCGAGCGAGGTCTTCGAGGAGGGGCAACGAATGATGCAGGCATCCCGCATCGCGGTGGCAGCGGCCGGAGCGCTCGTCGTGCTCGTGCTCGGCGGGCCGGCGGGCGCTGAGCACGGGACTCCCGGCACGGCACAGCTCATCAGCCGGGCGAGCGGACTCGCTGCCGTTCCGGCCGCGACGACGAACAACAGCTACCTGCACGAGAACCCGAGCGACCTCTTCGACTCCGCGGGGCGCACGATCAGCGGCGACGGCAGGTACATCGTCTTTGAATCCGACGCCGACGGGCTCTCCCCCGCCGACAACAACAGCGTCCGCAACATCTTCGTCCGCGACCGCACCGGCAACACGACGACCCTCGTCAGCCGCGCCGCCACCTCGAGCGGGGTGCCGGCCGACGGCGACTCGTACGAGGCGACGATCAGCCAGGACGGCAGCACGGTCGCGTTCCTGACAAGGGCCACGAACCTTGGCGACGGCGCGCCGAGCAACAACAACTTCAAGGTCTACGTCCGCACCGTTGCAACGGGTGCGCTCAAGTTCGTCAGCCGCCAGGCCGGCCTCAACGGCGCGGCCGCGGGCTTCAGCGCCGAGCCGTCGCTCAACGCGGACGGCAGCAAGGTCGCGTTCGAATCGTTCACCTCGCTCGACGCGGCCGATACGAACACCTCCGCCGACATCTATGTGCGCACGGTCTCGGACGGCTCGATGGCGCTCGCGAGCCGCGTCGACGGCGTGAGCGGCGCCGTCGGCGACAGCGAGTCGAGGTCGCCGTCGCTCTCGGGCGACGGCTCGCGGGTGGCCTTCCGGTCGTCATCGACCAACCTCGTCACCGGTGACACCAACAACCGCAGGGACATCTTCGTCCGCGACCTCGGAGCCGGGACGACCGTGCTCGCGAGCCGCGCGACGACGGCCGGTGGCGCGATCGGGAACCAGGACTCCTACCTGCCCTCCCTGAGCGCAGACGGGACGAAGGTCGCCTTCATCACCCAGGCCACCAACTTCGGTTTCCCCAACGGGGGCGCCGACGTCTTCGTGCGCGACCTGTCGGCCGGCACGACGACCCTGGCGAGCCGCAAGGACGGCGCCGCCGGAGCCGAGGACGCCGTCGCCAACATCTTCCAGGCGCCCGCGATCAGCTACGACGGCACGACCGTCGCCTTCACGGCCGGCGGCACGAACGTCGAGCCGGGGGTCTCGCCGACGTGGTTCTCGGTCTACGTGCGCGTGCTCGCGACGAACTCGACCCGGATCGCCAGCCGGGCAAACGGCTCGGGAACGCCCGTGCCCGCAGACGGGCTCTCCGGCGGCCCGTCGCTGAACCTGGACGGCACGCTCGTCGTCTTCGACAGCGTCGCCCGGAATCTCGGCACCGACGCCGACCCGGAGTTCCGTGGCGTCTACCTCCGCGACATGGGGGTCGCCGCCACGACGACGAGCATCGCGCGACCGGACGGCACCGCCCCCCTCGCCGCGGCGGGCCTGAACACGTCCGACTCGATCCCCGCCGGTGTGAGCAGCGACGGCCGCTACGTCGTCTTCACCTCGAAGGCGGACTGGCTTTCGGGTGACGACGACAACGCGCTCAACAACGTCTTCGTGCGCGACACGGTCACCGACACGACGACGCTCGTCAGCCGGGCGAGCGGCGCGAGCGGCGCGGCCGCGAACGGCAACTCGGTCGCGGGCGGAATCAGCGCCGACGGGACGAAGGTCGTCTTCGAGAGCGCGGGCAACAACCTGCACGCAGGCGAGACGCTCGCCGAGGTCTACGTGCGCGACCTGACGACGAACCAGACGATCCTTGTCACCCCGCTCAATTCCAACTCCGCCGGCTTGGACACTGCGGACAGCACTACGATGAGCTCCCGGGCGCGCATCAGCGCCGACGGGACGAAGGTCGTCTTCCAGACCTCCGGCCAGCTCGACCCGGCTGACATCCTGAGCTTCAGCGTCGACGCCTACGTCGCGAACGCCGACGGCACCGGCTCGGTCGTCTGGGTCAATCGCGCGGACGGGGCGGCCGGCACGGGCGGCAACGGCATTTCGCTGCCGGACGGGATCAGCGCGGACGGCAGCCGCGTCGCCTTCGACTCGACCTCGTCCAACATCGACCCCGCCGACGCGAACACGAACACCGACGCCTACGTGCGCGACCTGACCACGAATGACACGATCCTGGTCAGCCGCGCGAACGGGGCGGCCGGTCCGGTCGGGGACAGTCAGTCGCAGGGCGGCGACATCAGCGCGGACGGGAATCGCGTCCCCTTCATGAGCTTCTCGAGCAATCTCGTCTCGCCTCCGCTCAGCAACGCCGGGCAGATCTACGTCCGTGACCTCGCGGCGGGGACGACGGTGCTGGTGAGCCGGGCCGACGGGCCGACCGGGACCGAGGGTGCGGGCAACCCGCAGCAGCAGCCGGCGATCAGCGCCGACGGGCAGCGCGTCGCCTTCGCGTACGCCGGATTCATCGGCACCTTCGCGAACCCGAAGTTCACGATCCAGGTCTTCGTGCGCGACCTCGGCACCAACGTCACAACGCTGGTCTCGCACGCGAGCGGTAACGCGAACAGCTCGGGGAACCAGCTCGCGGATCACCCGGCGATCAGCGGCAACGGCGATTGCGTCGCCTTCCAGTCGTCGGCCAGCGACCTCGTGCCGGCCTTCTCCGGCGGGAGCGACTTCTTCAACGTCTACCTCGGCACCGTGGCACGCGAGTGCCCGGTCGTCCTGCCCGACACGGCGATCACGTCCGGGCCGACGGGAACGATCAACACCCGGACGCCGACCTTCACGTTCACCTCCGACGACGGCACCGCGACGTTCGAATGCCAGCTCGACGGAGCGGCCTTCGCAGGATGTGCCACGCCGTACACGACCCCGTCGCTCGCAGACGGGTCGCACACGCTCACTGTGCGAGCGGTCGACCCGGCGACCTATCGCGACCCGAGCCCGCCGTCTCGGACGTTCGCGGTCGACGCCACGGCGCCGGAGACGACGATCCAGAGCGGGCCGGGCGGCAGCACGTCCGCTCGGAGCGCGAGCTTCACGTTCGTTGCGACCGAGACGGCGACCTTCGCGTGCTCGCTGGACGGTGGCGCAGCGGTCGCCTGCACCTCGCCGGCCTCCTACAGCGGCCTGGCCGAGGGCTCGCACACGTTCACCGTCGCCGCCACCGACGGGCTCGGGAACTCCGATCCGACACCGGCCGCGCGCGCGTGGACGGTGGACACGACGGCGCCCGACACGTTGATCGCGACCGGTCCGGCGGCGAGGGTTCGCAGCCGGCTCGCCTCGCTGACGTTTTCCAGCGAGGCCGGCGCGACCTTCCGGTGCTCGCTCGACGGAGCAGCGGCCGCGGCCTGCTCGTCGCCCGCGTCGTACCCGGGCCTCAAGGACGCCAGGCACACGTTCACCGTCTCTGCGGTCGATGCCGCGGGCAACGTCGACGCCTCGCCCGCGAGCCGTGCCTGGACCGTCGACGCGACCGCCCCCAAGGCGTCGCTTGCGCTTCCGAAGCAGCGACTCGGCACCGCGGTCGCGCGCGGGCTCCGCCTCACGCTGAAGACGAACGAGGCCGGCCGGTTCACGCTGACGCTCGTCTACAAGGGCAAGACGATCGGCACGACCACCGTCTCCGCGAAGCGCGCAGGGACGACGACGCGCGTGCTTCGACTCAACGCCAAGGGTAAGAAGGCGCTCCGGGCGGCACGCTCTGCGTCCCTGACCGCACGCCTGACGGGCAAGGACTCGCTCGGCAACACAAGCCGCTCCTCGAAGCGGTTCACGCTCAAGCGCTAGGTCGACTCAGCGCCAGAGCGAGCGCCAGAAGCCTGAGCGGCCGAGGACGCGGCCGAGCAGCTTGTTCTTCGCGCGGCGGGTGATGCGCTTCGGGTCGCCGGACCCGAGCGCCTCGGCGTCGCCGAGCAACCTGGCCGAGCGGTAGAGCGAGCGCCGCAGCCGGCTCATGACTCGATCCTGGCCGGGGCGCCGAACTCCTGCAGCACCTCGGGCACCTCGCCCTGGAAGTTCTCGAGCACGGCCAGCGCCCAGCGGTCGGTGACGGCGGTGCCGTTCAGCGTGTGCACGTACTCGGTGTGGCCGTTCGCGCGGTAGCGGATGCCGAGGCGGCGCGACTGGTAGTCGGTCGTGTTCGAGGCGGAGGTCAGCTCGCGGTAGCGCTCCTGTGACGGGAACCAGGCCTCGAGGTCGTAGCGCTTGGCCGCGGCCGCGCTCAGCTCGCTCGCCTCGATGTTGACGACGCGGTAGGGGAGGCCGAGCTCCTGCGCGAGCGACTCCTCGATCGCGAGCAGCCGCTCGTGCTCTTCCCACGAGTCCTCGGGCAGCACGTAGGCGAACAGCTCGACCTTGTTGAACTGGTGGACGCGGAACATCCCGCGCGTGTCGCGGCCGGCCGCGCCGGCCTCGCGGCGGAAGTTGGTCGAGAAGGCCGTGTAGCGGAGCGGCAGCTGGTCGCGGTCGAGGATCTCGCCCATGTGGAGGCCGGCGAGCGCGACCTCGGAGGTGCCGGTCAGGTAGAGGCCCTCGTCAACGACCTCGTAGATCTCGAAACGCTCGGCCGGGAAGAAGCCGGTGCCGTACATCGCCTCCTCCCGCACCAGCACCGGCGGGATCACCGGCGAGAACCCGGCTGCTACCGCACGATCGAGTGCCCAGCGGTAGAGCGCCAGCGCGAGGCGGGCCGTATCGCCGACGATGTAGCCGAAGCGCGAGCCGGAGAGACGGGCGCCGCGCTCCATCTCGAAGCGGCCGAGCTCGAGGTGCTCCTTCGGCTCGTCCAGCTGCGGCCGCTCGCCGACCTCACGCGCGATCTCGCCCTCGGAGTCCCCCTGCGCC
>Ga0222622_10001276_pt1 | contig 10191 bp, 7 predicted proteins | sample PLM2_5_b1metaG_FD_177335 | JGI IMG/M metagenome (GOLD analysis project Ga0222622, IMG submission 177335) | Groundwater sediment microbial communities from an aquifer in East River, Colorado, USA - PLM2_5_b1 | ecosystem: Environmental > Terrestrial > Soil > Riparian zone | place: USA: East River... | reverse complement strand
ATTCCTCCTGCTTGCCGCAGGCGCGATCGTAGTACGCGCTGAATCGCCAGGCTATTTCGTCTACGTGAGTAATGAACGCTCTGGTGATATCACCGTGATTGATGGGGCGACGGACGCGGTCGTCACGACTTTTAAGGCAGGGAAAAGACCCCGAGGAATTCATGCAGCTCCAGACGGCAAGCGACTTTTTGTGACATTGAGCGGTTCGCCGCGGATGGCGCCCGGTCTCGATGAAAATCGCGCGCCTGCGGACAAAACTGCCGACGGGCTCGGTGTAATCGATCCAGCGCAGCACAGGTTAATTGATCGCTGGCATGCCGGGTCGGACCCGGAACAATTTGCCATAAGCAAGGATGGAAGATTCGCCTTTATCGCAAACGAAGACGATGCGAGCGCTTTGATTCTCGATCTCGGCTCCGGGCAATCTCGCGGAAAGGTGAAAGTTTCGGAGGAACCGGAAGGAGTTGGTGTGAACCCACAGAACGGCGAAGTTTATGTCACCTGCGAAGAGAAGGGCGAAGTTTTCGCAATTGATCCCGATCAACAGCGCGTCGTCGCAACGATCGAGACAGGCGGACGGCCGCGGTCAATTGCATTTCTGCCGGACGGCTCGCGCGCATACGTCACTTGCGAGAACGGCGGCTACGTTGCCGTCATCGATGCGGCCTCGCACAAATTGTTATCAAAAATCCAACTGGCAACAGGCTCGCTGCCAATGGGCACTGCCATGGCGAGGGATGGAAAAGAGCTTTATGTGTCAACGGGCCGCGGAAACACCGTTGTGGTTATCGATACTGGGAAAAACGAAATAGCGGCAACGATTCCGGTCGGAAATCGCGCATGGGGAATCGCGCTGGATCCCAGCGGATCGAAACTCTACACCGCGAACGGTGCATCGAACGATGTTTCAGTTGTCGATGTAAAATCGCGCAAAGAATTGCGCCGTATCAAAGTCGGCGACGGTCCGTGGGGTATCGCGATTGCCACAAGGGCAAAATAATCCCGCTTAAATTTAGCGCGAAACTACGGGAAAAGAGGAAGAAAAAGATGATTTTGAAAAAGAAAGCTTATCAAACTCACGAACTATTACTGGGAGCATGGCGGCTGGTATCATGGGAAGCACGCGATGTCACAGGCAGAGTCACCTATCCGCTTGGAGAAGATGCTCGAGGGCAGCTCTCCTATGATGGGTCGGGGAGGATGTCAGCACAATTAATGCGACAACATCAAGCGCGTTTTGCCAGCCAGGATTGGCAACAGGCCAGCGAGAAAGAGAAAGCAGCCGCTTGGGGCAACTACTTTGGCTATTTCGGAACCTATACGATTGATGAAAATGCCGGAACTGTAACGCACCACATTGAAGGGAGTTGGTTCCCTAATCTCATCGGAACACAACAGGTCCGGCATTACCGCTTCCAGAGGAACCAGTTGGTGCTGAACGCAGACACCGAATGGGGTCAGGTAAAAATCGTGTGGAAACGGGTGTAGGTGTGTGCAACACGCTGTTGCACAATTGCCTTCGACGAGCGTTTTGGCTGTTCGCGCTGCTATTTTCAGAAAGAGCGGGGCGTTGCACGCGCAAACGAGAAGTAACAACACGCGGCGACGTTGAAATTAACGATCAGAAAACTGGGAAGAGGTGTTGATCGATTATCCGCCGGCGGCGTAATTCGGATATCGCTCGTGTAGCTCTCGTGACAACCGATCTGCTTCGTCGCTTTTGCCCGCTTGCCGATACGCGAGTGCTGCTTTGTCCAGCGCGCGCGGAGTGATGGCCGGATCATCGTAAAGCAAAGCCACTCCCTTGAACGCTTTACCCGCGTCATCGAAATTCCCACGCTCCAGTTGGACTTCGCCCGCGAGCAAGCGCGCTTCCGCGTTGACACGTCCCTCTGGTTGCAGCGCCATGATCTCTTCGGCGATTTTCTGGGCCTCGTCCGGTTTATGGGCGCTGATCTTCACCGCACCGAGCGCAAGCAACACCTTGGCCGTTCCAGCCGGGTCTTTCGCTGTCTGCAAGTACTTGGCAAAGGCATCCTCGGCTTCAGGCAAGTTCTTTAGCTTGGTAGCCGTGTCTCCGAGGTAAAACAAGAAATCGGGTTTAACGCCGCCAGGATTATCGATCTTTCGGAGCGCGCTCAGGTATTTTTCTGCGGCTTGGAAATTTTTCTCGTTGTAATATCCAATTCCAAGCCACTCCAGAACTTCCGGTGGAACATTTGTGTTCGGGCTATTTGACATGAAACTGTTCACCTCTTTCGTAAGCCCAGCCCGATCTTTCAAATAAAACTGAGAGAGCATGATCCGGAGCGACGCCAGGTTGTAATATTGCTCCTTGTTAAGTTGGCGGGCTGCGTTGAGCGCCGGCAACGCGGTCTTGTAGTCCTTCGCTTCAAACGCGGCTTTGCCGATGTAGTATTGCGCCTGCGCCGCAACAGAACTCTTGGGGTATTCTCGCAGGAGCTGACGGAACGTGTCTATCATACCCTTGTTGTTCTCCTGCTGTCCTAGGATCAAAGCTTTTAACTGCAAAGCTGCCTCCCGCTCGTGCGCCTTTGGATACTTGGTGAGGATCGTGTTTAAATCCGCCACCGCGGCGGCGTAATTCTTGTCGTGTTCGTAAGCCAAAGCTCGTTGAGCCAGGGCGGCAGGCGCTTGCGGATCATCTGGAAACGCCTGCACGTAGTACGTGAAAGCTTCGATTACGCCGGAGATATTCTTCATCTGCGCCTGACACAAGCCCAATTTGTACGCAGCATCGGCGCGTAACCTGGCAGAAAGCTGACCAGAGCGCAGCTCCTCGAAAATCGGGACTGCCTCCGCGCAATTCTGTTGTTTGTAGAGCGCTTCGGCCTTTAACAGTTTCGCCTGATCCGCGCGTTCAACGCTCGGATTCGTGGCCAGAAACTCGTCCACTGCGGAAATCAGCGCGGAGGGGTCGGAGTTGTATACGTTGATCAGGCGCTGATAGGCAGCATCCTTTGCTTCCTCTCGATCCGGAAACTTCGTGATAATCTGGCCATATAACGCTTCAGCCTCCTTCGAGTTACCAAGTTGCCGCTGGCTGTTTGCCGCGAGTAGCAGCACTTCGGCCTGGGCAGCCTCCGGCAGGTTCCCCTGTTCTTTTTTGTACTCTGCTAACAACTGCGCGTACTGCCCGGCTTGATATTGCAAACGACGTAAGCCGACCTGCGCGATCGCCCGAAATTTTCCACCTTCAGAGACAGCGCGACCTTTCCGCAGCAAAGCTTCTGCTCTATCTGTCATCGCCTTGTCGATTTTGCCCTTGTCGGCCTGGACAAGATCCAGCGCGATCATGCCGCCACGCACGGCCGATTCTGCCTTCAATGCCGGTTTCTGGGCTTCGTTAGCCAGCGCTTCGTATTGCTTCAGCGCATCGATTTTTCTTCCTCGCGCTGTGAAAATGGATGCTGCTGTAATTCGTGCGTCCTCGCGGAAAGGATTGGGATTGCCGGCCTCGGCAACCTCGGCATAAATGTTGGCAGCTTCCTCCTTTCGGCCAAGGGCTTCGAGACAACGCGCTTCGAAGTAATGCGCGGAAAGCGCTACCGCTGGTTCTTTTGATTTTCCGACAGAACGATGAAACAGCGGAAGCGCAGCGGAATAATCTTTGTCCGCGAAGGCCATCTCGGCGAGAGCATATGCCGCCGGGCCGGCGAATTCGCTGTCGGTGTAATCGTTGAGCACCTTCTGGAGGTTTGTGCGAGCGCTCGAAGCGCGACCGAGGTTTCGATAGCATTCACCCAGCGAGAAGTAAGCATTCGCCCGGCCGGCGCGCCCGGGATAATCGTCGAGATATTTTTGATACTCAGGGGACGCCAAGTCGTAAAGTTTGCGAGTGAATAGGCCGTTCGCGTACTCGAGCTGACGCTGAGCTGCTCCCTCACCTTCATGCTGTGATGGCTGTGATGGCGCTGCCGACTCCTCCTTTAGAGAGCGAAGAACTCTGTCGACTGATTCATCCGCGGGGAGAGCGCGCGGAATTGGCGGTTCATCGACGGGACGCGCCCGGCGAACTTCCGGCTCTGATTGCGCAATGGCGATGCTCGCTGCCCCCAGCAGCATCGCCAGTCCCAGGAGACTGGCTGCGCTGCGCCTCGTTTTCATTTTGATGTCGCGAAAGCTACGTTGGTTATCCCCGCCTCCGTGCAAATGTTCAACACGCCGATGATGTTCTTATAGGCACCGGTTTCATCACCGCGGATCACTACGGCTTGCTCGGAGTTTAGTTGGACCAGGCTTTTCAGTAATTCGCTCAATTCAGCTCCGCTTAAAGTGCGGCGGTTGACCACCACGTTACCGTCCGCCTTTACGTTAACGATAACGTCGCCAATCGGTGCAGCCTTCTCTTTTGCAGCCGATGCTTTTGGCACTTTAACGTCGAGCTCATTCTCGGTCCGCGCCGCGTTCCACGTGAGCAGAAAGAAAATCAACAAGAGCAATAGCACATCCACCAGGGGCGCCAGTTGAATACCTGGATGATGTAGAGGCGCGTGACCACGCAGATTCATGAGAATGAAACAGTTTTAGAGTTCTTCCTCGATCAGCACAGGAGTTCGCTGGGGCTTGCCATACTGCAACGAAAGGAGAGCCAACACATGCGTGGAAGCAGCTTCTAATTCGGAGATCAGCTTTTGTGCTCGGCCGCGAAAGAATGCGTAGAAGATCATCGCAGGAATGCCGACGGCCAGGCCGGCAGCCGTGTTAACCAGCGCCTCGCTGATCCCGCGCGACAACGCTACGTAACGCGCTGAGCCGACATCGGCTCCCAGCGCGCCGAAGGAATGGATAATTCCGAAGACCGTGCCAAGCAGGCCCAACAGTGGCGCAATCATTCCGATATCTGCGAGGTAGATCACCCGATTATTCAAATTCGCTGCGACTCGCGTTCCCTCCGTCTCGGCGATTTCACGGGCCTGCTGCAGATCTGCTTGCGGATTCTTGGTCATGAAATCGAGCACTTTTTGCACAACCCGCGCGATCGCTTCGCCGTGTCGATTGGAAACAGCGAGCAATCCCAGATAATCGCGTTTACGTAAAAGCGCGTCCGCAGTTGCCATATAACCGGTCGAAACCACGGCGCCACGCCGGATTGTCAGCAGGTAGACCACGACCAACATGACAAAAAAGATCGACAGCAAAACGAGCGGAATCATGACTGGGCCAGCTTTGAAAAGCGTCTCCAGGATGGTTGGTGAGTGCTCAGGCACCAGCGGGGGCGTAGCCGAGGCTTCTTGAGCTACAACAGGAGACGCGCTCGCCAGCGCGGCAAACAACAGGACCCAAATCTTCATGCCGGAAATTTTGTAATGATAGGCAGGGCGATCAACCGATGCAAATGCGCCACTGACAGATCAAACACAGAGCGCCCGCCAAGTTGCTGGGAACCATTGGTAGAGCTCGCCATGAGCGCAGAATCGGAGCGGACAGACGGTCTCCCGCGGTTGCGGGATCCCTACAATTATCAACGGCGCACCAGGAAGACATGCGCGGGTTGAATGTCGGGATCGAGTTCCACGTAATTTCGACTGCCGCGCCAGGTGTATGTCGCGCCGCTCAGCAAGTCCTGTACTTGATAAACGTCGCTCTCCATTTGCCCGAAACTCTCAATCGGAACGTAGACAAAGGAATTCTGTTTGCGATGCGGATCAAGATTCACAACGACGAGAATAATGTTATCACGCGCAGCGGTCATCTTGCTGTAAAACAGAATGGCGTCGTTGTCGGCGTCGTGGAACCGCAAATTCGTGTAAAACTGCAGCGCGCGGTTTTCCTTTCGGATTTTATTTAGTCGGGCGATCCAGTCCTTGATGTTTCCGGGCGCGTTCCAATCGCGCTCTTTGAACTGGTATTTTTCAGAATCCAGATACTCCTCGCGGCCCGGCAATGGCTCGTTCTCACATAGCTCGTATCCGCTGTAGATTCCGTAAAGCGTTGAAAGCGTTGCGGCCAGAGTTACGCGGATCATGAATGCAGGCCGCCCACCCTCCTGAAGGACAAACGGAAGAATGTCAGGTGTGTTGGTCCAAAGGTTGGGGCGGAAATACTCGCTCATTTCGGTTTGAGTCAGCTCCGTAAAATATTCAATGAGCTCGTGCTTCGAATTTCGCCACGTGAAATACGTGTAACTCTGGTTGAAACCGGCTTTCGCCAGCGCCTTCATCATCTTAGGTCTGGTGAACGCTTCGGAGAGAAAAATCGTGTCGGGATACTTCTCGCGGACGCCCTTTATCAAATATTCCCAGAAAGCGACTGGTTTGGTGTGCGGATTGTCCACTCGAAAGATGCGCACTCCGCGATGGGCCCAAAAGAGCACAACGCTTTTCAGCTCCGCCCAGAGCTCGCGCCAGTTTTCGCATTGAAAATTCAATGGATAAATATCTTCGTACTTTTTCGGCGGGTTCTCCGCGTATTTGATCGTGCCGTCCGGGCGTTTGTAGAACCAATCGGGATGCTCTTTGACGTAAGGATGATCGGGCGAGCAATTGATGGCGAAATCGAGGGCAATTTCCATCCCGCGTTTGCGCACCTCCTTTTCAAGCCAGTCGAAATCTTCCAGCGTGCCGAGCGAAGGCTCGACCGCCTTGTGTCCGCCAGCTTCGCTGCCGATCGCCCATGGCACCCCTGGCTCACCGGGTTCGTAAGTGGTCGAGTTATTTCGGCCTTTCCGATTGGTGTGCCCAATTGGATGAATGGGCGGAAAATAGATGACATCGAAACCCATTGCCCGGGCGTCGTCCACCCGCGGCAGACATTCGCGAAACGTCGATCCTCGATCACCTCGGCCTTCGGCTGAGCGCGGAAAAAATTCGTACCACGCTGCGATTAACGCGGCGGGCCGATCCACAACGACACAAAGAGGAGGATCGTATTGCGTCGCTGCGGCGCGATCGGGATATGTCGCCATCAGCACCGCCAGCTCGGCTGATTGTGCGATGGCGCGAATTTCTGAATTGGCACCGGTCGAAATTTGCTGGGAAAACTCCAGCAATCGCTTGCGGTCCGCTCGATCGCGCGCACGTCGGGCGGCAGCTTCTACCACAGCCGCGCCTTCGAGCGCTTCGCTTCGAAGATCGGAAATGCCCGCTTCAAATTTCTTTGCGAACTCCTCCTGCCAACTGCGAAAAGCGTCTGTCCATGCTTCGACCGTGTATTCATGAATGTCCTCATCGTACAAGGTGCAGATGCCGCGCCAGCGATCGTTATCGACGAAATTCATCGGCGTTTCCCGCCACGCCCGCTTGCCAAGAACACGCCACTTCAGAACCGCCGCTACCACGTCGTGCCCGTCCTTGAAAATGTCGGCTTCCACAACCAGGTCTTCGCCAACGATGCGCTTTATGGGGTAGCGGCCGCCGTCAATCAGCGGCTGCAAATTCTCGATGACAACGGAAGGAAAAGCCCGAGCCATGGGCCTTCAATCAACCGATATTCGCGACAAATCAATCAATCCCGGTGTTCTCTGACTGTCATCCTGCGTCGCGAAGACAGCGACGCACCTCACCTAAATTCCCAATGTCCCGCGATCGTCCTTGTGTAATCGAATACGCGGCAAAGAGAGGTGTCCCGCTGCGCTCGCGATGACACGCCCTTTGTATTACGCGCCGAAATGAAACGCGCACTCGTATAGACCCGAGTTGCGCATCATTTGCCGGCGTACTTTCGTGCGAAGCACGGCTTCAAACATGTCCTGCTCAAGCCGGCCCACGATCGGATAACGATCAACCAGATTCAGAATCGGCGAATGGCACTCGATAATCCTGGGCCCACCATCCTGGTGATTGTTAACAAACTGGGACATGTAACCTTCGCCATCGCGCACATTGGCCAACCATTTGGCGCGCTCGGCGGCTGTGTCTCCCTTCGCCTTCGCCTTGAGCGCAGCTGTCCTTTTTTCAAAAATATTGTAGAGAAGTTTCTCGGCAGCGTTGGGTCCGTAGATTTCCTGCGCCGCTTTCAGCAGGTCGAGAGTCAACTGGTGACTATCGGCCTGAAAAAGATCATGGCTGCGCCGGGTCAGCCGATAGACCATTTCCGGGCGACCCATCTTTTGCGGGCGACGCCACGTATCCAGATAGCCGTCGCGCTGGAGAGTGAGACAATGCTGCTTGATGCCCATGTAGCTCATCTTCATTTTCTCCACGAGCTCGTTGACGGACATTCCCCTGGTGCGCTTGAGGGAGTTAATAATTTCAAGTCGTTGGGTACGACCAATTTCCGAGATTAAGCGTTGGTTCATAAAATGAAAAAAGTGACAATCGAACGACGAAAAAAACTGAAGTGCGGGACTTTATACGGCGCGATACTTAATACGCAAGCTTAAAGTTTACGCAACGGGCCAAACGAAAAGAGATTACGAAGTGGCAAGGCGTCGGAGACCAGGCGCTACTTCGCTGTGACCACATCGCCGCTTTGGATGGGGCGCGGCAGATCGGCCCATTGAATGGTGACATTGCTAAAGTTCATGGGAATGCCCTCGCACATCAACGGGTTGGGCTTGTCGCAGATCTGGAAGTGCAGATGCGGCTCGGTCGAATTGCCAGATGAACCGAGTTTCCCAATCACGTCCCCGGCTTTCACTTGATCGCCGACGTGAACGCGCAGACTGCCCGGCTGCAAATGCGCGTACAGTGAGTACTCATTCTTTCCGTGATCAATCATTACGTAGTTGCCTGCGATCGCCGTTAGGCCTTCGGCTAGTCGCTCCGCTTGCTCTTTTTGTAGCCGCGCAAAGTACGCCTCCTGGGTTTCGTTAGGGCGCTGCATTGCCGAAGGATCCTCCGACTGATCGTTCGCAATGCCGGTCACACGGCCAGCGGCCGCAGCGAGCACATCCGCGCCATAAGCATAATAATCATTGAAGCGTGTTCCGTCGCTTTTGTGGGTGAGTCCACTTTCGCCGATCTTCGCAATGTCGAGCGCGAACTCTTCCGGAACGGCCCAGCGATGATCCGTGTGAAACGAAGCCCCGGAGCCCGCATACCAAACACCGCGCAACGGAAAGATGTAATTATTTTGTGCAAATTCGGATTTGATTGGGATTGAACCCGTGAATTCCATGGTACGGCCGTCGAGGTTGCCGTGCACACGAACCCGGAGTGTATCGCGCGCGCCTCGGAACGCGAAGATCTGCTCAACTATCAGAAGCGCCTGGTCTCGAGCCAGCGTGGCTCCGGCTAATTTGATTGAAGGCCCAACCAAATCTGTGCCACAAAATTGAAACGCCACCTGCTCGAGGATGCCTGCCCCCTGCAATTTCGCGCCGCGATCAGCAAGGCGCTGCACAGCCTCTTGATCCAGCTTGCGCGACTCAACGACCCGGTTCGCTTGCAGCAACTCGATGTCGATGTCGGCAATCTTGAACGGCGCGCTGCCGTGATTGATCACGGCGACGTTCTGCAACAGGAGACTTTGAAGGTCGCGCCGGCTTTCCAGCGGGTAGGTTCGAACTGCTGACGCAGGACAAAAACGAAGCTCAACTGATTTTGGGGGATCCGCGAAAGCGCTTAACGACCAGACTGTGAAAAAAGCGAGGGTGAGATATTTCATCGATCAAAGTTTCCTTTCCTGGAGCAAGGTTAAGATGCATCACCAAGTATCTCTGGATTCAACAAATGTCATTCTGAGCGAAGCGAAGAATCTCTAGTCGTTTTCTGGACCGGCTCCCACAGGGTAAAAAACAGAGATGTTTCGTTCCGCTCAATATGACAAGGCCGTCTTGGGATGGTTCCTGAGAAATCCCTCCCGCCTTCGCTAAAGGCTAACGTGCACAGACGACGCCGCCCGAAACGGCAGCCTATGAATACAAGTATTCGTCGTGGTATTGACTCGCTCGCGCCCGCTCGCTTCGACCTGTCGGCCCGCCCGTCTATGTCGCGCGGCTCCCGCCGGCTCCATTCACGCTACGGCGCATAGTTCTTCCAAATAGGAAAGCGCGTCACGAATAAAGGTACTCATCGTGGTATTCACGCTGAGGAGCGAACTGGACCTGTTCGTTTCCGGTTTCCGGATATTCGAAGATTTTGCCTTCGTAATTCCGGATAACGATCTTCTCGTTATCGTGATAAAGAACGTAGCCGGGATTGATAGGCACTTTGCCTCCGCCTCCAGGCGCGTCGATGACGAATTGCGGCACGGCATAACCGGTGGTGTGACCACGCAGGCCTTCAA
>Ga0222622_10001274_pt1 | contig 10207 bp, 7 predicted proteins | sample PLM2_5_b1metaG_FD_177335 | JGI IMG/M metagenome (GOLD analysis project Ga0222622, IMG submission 177335) | Groundwater sediment microbial communities from an aquifer in East River, Colorado, USA - PLM2_5_b1 | ecosystem: Environmental > Terrestrial > Soil > Riparian zone | place: USA: East River... | reverse complement strand
CATGTTTCAACAACCATTGCCACCGCCCAGGACGTAAACAACCTCAAACTAAAAGACTACCGTCCGCAATCCATTTATAAAGTTCCCATCACAAAAATTGAAAAAGCAAAATACCCTGTTATCGATATGCACTCGCACGACTTCGCCAAAACGAATGAAGATGTGGACAGGTGGGTGCGCACCATGGATTCCATCGGCATTGCAAAAACAATCATATTGAGTGGTGCCACAGGAGCAAGATTTGACTCCATATATGATAAATATTCGCGCTATCCTGAAAGGTTCGAAATATGGTGCGGTTTTGAGATTGAAGGATATAAAGATGCCGGATGGAGCGACAAAGCAGTAAAGGAACTTGAACGTTGTGTAAAGAAAGGCGCCCGCGGAATAGGAGAGCTGAGTGATAAGGGATTTGGATTAAGGTATAAAGATGGGTTTGGTCCCCACATTGACGATCCGGTGATGAAACCATTATTGAAAAGGTGTGCAGAACTGGATATACCCATCAATATCCATGTTGCGGAACCGATCTGGATGTATCTCCCGATGGATTCGACTAACGATGGTTTAATGAATGCATACACCTGGAAGATAGATTCAACCCAGCAGGGTATATTAGGTCATGCAGCGCTGGTAACAACACTTGAGAATGCGGTAAGGGAGAATCCTAAAACTATTTTCATAGCATGTCATTACGCGAATTGTGAATATGACCTTTCAATACTGGGGAGAATGTTCGATAAATATCCTAACTTTTTTGCCGACGGTTCCGCGAGGTTTGGTGAAGTGTCGCCTATTCCGAGATACATGGCGAAGTTTTATGAAAAGTACCAGGACAGGTTATTGTATGGAACAGATAATGATCCAGATGTCCCGATGTATGAAATTACCATTCGTATTCTCGAAACTTTAGATGAGCATTTTTACTACTACAGGTTTTATCACTGGCCTTCGTATGGATTTGGTTTAAGTGATAAGATTTTGAAGAAAGTGTATAGAGACAATGTGAAAAAAGTGAGGAGGAAATAAATATGCCCTCATGAAATATTTTTCGTTTAGATAAGGAATCCTTCCAGCTCATTTTGAATTAAATGCAGGGGAGTTGCGATTGCATTAATATACTGATAGTTACCCTGCATATTATTATTGATTGATAACTGAATTGGGCAGGCTTCACTCTGAATTGCCCAGACTTTAAATGTTTCAGTTTCGTTGTTGTAATATACATATGGTGCTCCTGAAGATCCAAACCGGAAATATCCTTTAATCAAATAGCGCAAACCTTCTCCGATATATTTGCCTCCAATATTATCGCTAAATATTCCAAAATGTTCAGTTAAACCATCAATGTGAGCTTTGTTTAACAATCTTCCAACTTCGCTATTCGGTGAACTTTGCAAACAATATGTGTTTGCCTGATCATCATCAAACAACGAGAAATCGGGTTCAATTTTAGGAAGCCGGTTAATAACCTCTTCAGGTGTATTGATGATGCGGTACAGAGCTATGTCTGCACTGTAATTTGTGCTGACCAGTTCCAGCGGAAGCAAAAATGTATTTCGATTAATGGGCGGTTCTGCGAATATAGAATTAACGTTGAAAGAAGCTGTGAGATCAAGGCTGTTGTAAAATTGACGATTTACAAATTGAACAATAAGGAATGGATTACAAATGTTACAATTAATAAGATTAAACCATCGTGTATCAAATTTGATCTGCTTGAGCGTTTCAATTATTGGTTGAGCTACTTTTTGATCGATAATATTTGAATATCGCTTGTTTGTTGCCGGATCAAGAGGATAATATTGATCAAATAGTAAAATTTGACTGGCATTTAAGTGAGGTCTTATATTGGCTTCAAAAAACGCCTGATCGATTGATTCAAATCTTGAAGCATCGGCTCTTAAGTGGTGAGCGACGGTAAGGATTACGCCATTTCCAACATGAAAAGCGCTGATGTTATTTGAAAATTTTCTCCTCATTGGATTCGAATGATCGTAAATGTTCATTATTCGAAATAATGGAGAAGATTGTTCATGAATTAATGCTAATTTTTTTTCGAACATATTTTTGACTCAGTTTGCTTTACTGTTTAGTTCTCCCTACAACCACTTCTCCAGGAAATCAAGAATATCCTTTCTCATTTCTTCAGTTTCAATATGCGCGACAGGATAAATCTTCAGCTTCCAAGCGTCAGGTGCGCCCGCGGCTTTATAAGCTTCCTTCAATGCGGAATCGATTTTTTCCAATCCCTTAACAGGAGTGAGAGGGTCATAACGGCCGGCTAAACCAAAATGTGGACGGGGAGCAATGAGGGCGTTGATCTGTGAAGTAGTAAAATGCGTACGCAAGTCAGGAACGTAGTAATAGATGCCGTGCAGACTTAATCCGTTCTCTTTAATCAACTCATCAAAATCGGTAAGGCAGCAAAGATCAACGCACACTTTAATTCTTTCATCAAGCGCGGAAAGCCACCAGGCCATCGTGCTTCCCATCGACATGCCCATCGTAGCCACACGTTTCATGTCTACATCTTCCCTGCTTTCGAGATAATCGAGTGCGCGGAGATTATCATACACCATCATTCCCCACATTACCTGCCCCTTCCATAACATATCTTTAAAAATATCCTGCTCACTGCGCCCGGCGCGTTTACCGAATGCCCAACTGTCGATGCACAAACCTGCATAGCCTTTACGTGCGAGCGCTATCGCATATGGAGGGGATTGCATTTCTTTTCTTCCGAATAAAAATTCATCCTTTCCAACGTTGTATTGCCCGAAGTGCGAATGATCGAACAATACAACGGGTAATTTTCCGGAACTGTTTTTCGGCTTTGTAAAATATGCTGGAACAAGTTCGAGGCCGTTGATGTCGAGCATCAGTCGTTCGATGATCAGGTCGTCGGTTTCTTCTTTCGAAATAAGCTGAACTTTTATGGGGCGGTTTCTTTCGGGAAGTTTTCCTAAAAGTGAATAAAGTTTTTTTCTTTCGTCATTCATTTTTCCGGAGGAAGAGTTTTTTGATGTGCTGCACGATAATAGGAGAAAGAGTATTGAGAAGAAGAGCGAGAGTTTTTTCATTTTAATAAATATGTTGATTTTTATTTTTTGCCGCCTGCCGTTTGCCGTCTGCCGTCTCTCTCACCATCCGCCACCGCCACCGCCTCCACCACCTCCGCCACTGCTGCCACCTCCTGAAGAACTGCTGCTCGGTGGAGTGGAAGCAGACGAAAGGGTGCTTGAAAGCCCTGAAGAAATACCTCTGCTGAAATCATTCATGTGGAAACTTCCTGAATGCCCAGCAAAGCTGTAATAGGAAGGCTGATATCCGGATGCCATGGCTTTTTCCATAATGGAATCAAATTTCTCAGCCCATTCATTTTCTACTCTCAGGGCAACAGCATAAGGAAGATATTTTTCAAACAGGTCAAGCGTTTTTTCAGGAGGCGCAAGCTGGTTATAAATATGTTGTTCCGCCTGCGCGAGATACATTTTAAATCCAAGCAGGTGATCTACTATCATTCTTCCTTTTTTTGTATAAGCACTAATGATCCTCTTGAAAATAATGTGAGTGATAAGTATGAGCAACACAACAACAACGCAGAAGATACCAATTTTTAGCGATGGCCTTTCGGTAAGAAATTTTATAGCTGCAACAATCGATGCTATCAATAATATTGTTGCAAAGATTACATATCCCCGGTTCAGAGTGAATAATCCTTCCTCTTTATTCTTTTTACCTCTTCTGATCAGAAATTTATCTTTAAGTCCATTCTGCAATGAAGTATAACAAGTTCTCAATATGCTGTTATATTTTCCTTTTTCTGCTCTTTGGCCGTAAAGCCTGTTAAGATCAAACCCAAATTCCCCGTTTGTTCCGGTAGCTTCTGCAGGTTTGGTAAAAGTGTATACGTTACTCTTAAAAAGCAATCCTTCCCTGGTTACTTCAATATTCAGTTGCTTTTTGACTGCGCAATTGATCAGCGCGGCGGCAAATAAATGCGACCCGTATTTCTGGTCGAGGATGTAACCTGCTTCAGCGGGATCGATGTCGGGCGGTGGTGAGAATTGAGGGAATACCACTCCTCTACGGGGATCGCGACCCCTTGTATACCATACGTAGCAATAATAGGAGATAAAGAACAGGAAAATAAACAGCAACAGGGGGATGATATAATTCCCCTTAATAAATGCTTTAAAGTTTTGAAATGAGGAGGGAGGTGTTATTATTCCTTTTTCGATGCCCACCGCAACCGTCATCCCTTCATACGATTCAAATCGTTTTGTATTAACGAATGAAATTTCATTCGGGGCACCCTGTTTGCTTTTACAGTCGGAACCTGTGTCGCCGAATGGGCCGGTGTAACACCTGGCAGCTTTAATAATTGCACTGGCAGGAAAATGAATGGTGCACGAAACGGTATCTGTGGTAAAGATCCAGCCGTTTCCATTGATGTTCCAGTATAGCTCATCACGGTCAGCGGCAAATATTATTTGCCTGGTGGTTTCATATTCTATGGTGTAAGTAAAAATGCCGTTGCTGAGAAATACATCTTTGTCGCCAATTAAAAGACGAACGCCATTACTGATATTTTCTTTGTGAAAGGGTTCTTTTGCCTGATCGCGATAAACATTTTTAACTGAAAAACCTCTTTTATCCCAGAAGCCGCTTGTATCCTTATAAAGTGTAGGAAAGTCACGGAATATTCCCCGCTCGATGTTACCGTATTGGCCATTATAAACAGTGATAAATTCTTTTACAAGCAGATCGCCGTCATTTTGCACGGTGATGTCGGAATGATACTTCAGGATGCGATCATTAACATCAACTACAGAAGGATATTGCGCATGAAGATATCCGGAGAGGAAAAAACAGAGTATGAATATTGCTGATTTAAGTTGAAGCATATAGCGGGAAAATAGTGTTTCTAAACTCTTTCCATGTCATCCCGAATCCCGACTAGCCTTAAGCTGTCATCCCGAATCCCGCACGTTCGCCCTTCGGGCTCAGTGTAAACTCCGCGGGTGAGGGATCTCACCTTTGAATAGCAGGAAGACTCAAATTCAATCGTGAGATCCCTCGTTTCACTCGGGATGACAAGCGGTTCACGAGAAAGAAACTTTGGGTACGGCACCTGCGCCGGCTTCTTCCTGGAAAAAAGGCTCTGCCGTAAAACCAAACATACCCGCAATAATATTATTGGGAAAAACGGCAACAGCCTGGTTGTAGTCCCTCACTGCGCCATTATAATACCGTCGGCTTTGATTAAGGCTCACTTCCATTTCTTTAAGATCGGCCTGCAGGCTCAGGAAATTTGTATTTGCCTTCAGGTCAGGATATTGTTCGGCGACCGCGAAAAAGTCAACCAGCGCCTCATTCATTCTATTGCTTGCTTCCATCTTTTCCGTAGTGCTGGTAGCCGCAACAGACCTGTTTCTCCACTTCACTACCTCCTGCAATGTGTTGCTTTCGTGCACAGCATAACCTTTTACTGTTTCAACGAGATTGGGGATCATGTCGTTCCTCTGCTGCAGAAATGTGCCGATGCCACTCCAGCCTTCACGTACAAGTATTCTTTTTTTTGTAAGGTTATTATATATGATGATGAGAAACAGGACAATTACCGCGATAATTGCCACAACTATCCATATCGTGCTCATAAGCGGAAATTAAAATATGAACATTTAAAGTAAGAAATCTTTAATTTTCTGCAAATTCTATTCAAAACATGAGAAAAGTCATCGCACTTCTTACAGTATTTATTACCAGTATGTTTTTTGTTTCCTGTGTTTCTTCTTCTGAACAACCTGTTGAAGCGAATGCAGAAAAACCTGTGATCGTCGCGTATGTAGGTGGTTTCCGTGGAAATCTAACAGAAAACGTAAACCCCATGAAGCTTTCACACATCAACTACGCATTCGTTGACATAGAGGGGAACCGCGCTTTCCTGCGCAATGAAAAAACCGATACGGTTAATTTCAGGTTATTGAACGAACTGAAGAAAGTAAACAAAGATCTTAAGATCCTGATTTCTCTCGGTGGATGGACATGGAGCAAAAATTTCTCGGATGCAGTGCTTTCAGACACATCCAACCGCAATTTCTCACAGAGTGCGGTTGATATTGTCGCTAAGCATGACCTGGATGGTGTTGACATCGACTGGGAATATCCGGGCATGATTGGTGACAGTAATGTTTTCCGTCCTGAAGACAAACAGAATTACACCATACTGTTTAAAAATCTAAGGGAACAGCTCGATAGCCTTGGTAAGACAACCGGTAAAAAGTACTACGTAACCACTGCAGTTGGTGGCAATGTAGATTACATTTCTACTACTGAGATGGACAAGGTTGCGCAATATTGCGATTTCATCAACTTAATGGCTTATGACTTTGCCGGTGGTAATGATACTTTATCAAATCATCACACAGGTCTTTATCCATCCTCGCCTGAACATTCGAAATATTCATCGACCGATGAAGGAGTAAAAATGTTTCTGAACGCAGGTGTTCCTGCCAATAAACTGGTAGTGGGGATGGGCTTTTACGGAAAAGGTTGGGAGATGGAGTCTACCGACAATAATGGATTGTTCAGGAGAACGAAAAAGGGAACAAGAGGAGGAGGTTTTGGTTATATCAAAGATAGTCTTGAAGGCAAAAACGGTTTTGTGAAATACTGGGATGATGTGGCTAAATCACCTTATATATTCAATGCGGAGAAAAAAATATTTATTTCATACGACGATGAGCGTTCTATAAAAGAAAAAACAGATTACATTAAGAAGAATAATTTACGCGGTGCAATGTTCTGGGAATATGAAGATGATCCGAAAGAGAACCTGCTCACCGTTCTTGCAAAAGAATTTGGTTATGTCAAATAATAGGAGAGATTTCATAAAAAAGTCAGCATCTCTTGCAACAATTACTTCAATGGGTAGCATCGGTTCGGTGCTGCCTCAAAATAAGCTGTCAAGAGAATATACAGCCGATGCAGGCATGCAGTTGTCGGAAGCATACTTCAGAGGTATTGAACAACGAAGGGTAGACTATTGCAAACAGATGAATGTGCTCGGAGCCGTTGCCGGTGTGAGAACAGAAGGCGATGTTAAACCATGGGAAGCAAAAGCAATTATTGCCAACAAAGCTGAATGGGATAAGGCAGGATTAAAATGGAACGTTGTTGAAGGTCCGCCTTCACTTGGTGAAAAAACAAAACTTGGACTTGAAGGTAGGGATGAAGAAATTTCGAATTTCATCTCTTTCATGAAGAACCTGAAAAAACATGCAGGGGTTGACATCATCTGTTACAACTGGATGCCGGTTATCGGCTGGTTCCGTACAAGCAATGATAAACCTGGTCGTGGTGGTGCACTCGTTACGGCTTTTGATTTTGAAGATGTGAAAAATGCACCGCTTACAAAGTATGGGGAGGTATCGCGGGAAAAGTTGTGGTCGAATCTTGAATATTTTCTGAAAGCGGTTGTGCCTGAGGCGGAGAAAATAGGAATGAAATTGGCGATGCACCCTGATGATCCCCAGGTTGATAGTTTGAAAGGTATCGGCCGTATCATGACCACGGTAGATAATTTTAAGAAAATGCTGAATATTTATCCGAGCCCTTCGAATGGCATCACGATGTGCCAGGGTAATTTTTCTTTGATGGGCGCGGATATTCCAACCATAGTAAAAGATTTCGGAAAGGAGAAAATTCATTTTGTTCATTTCCGTAATGTTCGCGGTGGCAAATACAAATTTGAAGAAACTTTTCACGATGAAGGACAGATTGACATGTATGCCGCTATGAAAGCTTACTACGACATAGGCTTCAGGGGACCTATACGTCCCGATCATGTGCCTACAATGGCTGGTGATGTGAATGATTTCCCGGGGTACAGTAATGTTGGTATTTTATATGCATTAGGATATATAAGGGGATTAATGGAAGCGATTGAAAAAGCGTAGAACCATTTGAGCACCTTTTTTATTTGTCATCCCGAGCGAAGCGAGGGATCTCACGATTGAATTTGAATCTTCCTGCTATTCAAAGGTGAGATCCCTCACCCGCTTCGCGGGATTCGGGATGACAATGAAAAAGTATGCGCGGGATTCGGGATGACATGAAGAATTCGGAATCACATCAAGATCTTCTTTGCATTTTCACTGTAAAGTTTCTTCAACACCTCATCTTTCAATTCAAGACCATAAAGCGGCCAGTGATATTTAAAAAGATTGTGTTCATAAATATGTTCATCTGCTGATTCAAGAAGCCTGAAACTTATTTCGTAGATATCAGTAGAATATTTCATAGGTTTTGTAGTGTCATACCCAACATCACTACCGAAAAGCAACCTGTCCTGGTATTTTTCTATGAACGCTTTTGCATAGCGCGGAACAGTGGCAATTTCTTTCAACCTCGAACTGATGTCTGTATAAAGGTTATTGTATTTTTCGAGCATGCTTCCTAAAATCTGCAGATCATGGGTGCAATTCGCAAAGTGGCAGGCAATGAAAATAGTATCCGGATGTTTTTGTACTGCGTGTTCAAGCGTTTTCAAAAGTTCTCCATGATTGAGCATCCCCTCTTTCATCTCTATTCTCCAGTTGTAGGCATTCATCATTCCGTCGTTATGAATATCCATTGGCAAATACATCCATATAGGATCGGCCACGTGAATGCTTATAGGCATATTTAAGCGTCCGCATTCTTCCAGCAAAGGATCCATGCGTTCGTCATTAATGTGCATGCCAATGCCGGGGACGGGACTTGAATAATATTCACCGATCCCTTTGTCGCCCAATTCACCAACACCTTCCGCGCCGAGACTTTTACATCTTCTCAATTCATGTATAGCGTTATCAGTCCAGTTTGGGTCTTTATTAAAACCTGTGTAATCGAATCCGCACCATAGGGAGAAGCGGGTATTGTAATTTTTATAATGATGGAAGATGGCATTGAATTTCTCACCGGTCTCAAATGAAAGGACGATAGTTTTTTCGATGTTTGCTGCATTCATCCTGTCGACCCATTCGCCTATGTCGTAATGCAGATCCCATGCATGTGCGTGCATATCGGTAACGGGGAATCTTGCTTTGGTGACCCTGGTGATGGGAGTATTGAAAACCGAAACCGGCCTGAAGTCATTCAATTTGAAATTTTCAGGGGATCCTGGTACATCTCCCAAAGGAGCGGGCTTTATATCTTTTAGTTCCATAAATTTATAGGCATGAAAGGTACTATCATTATAGCTTTTATTTTTTTATTGGTATCGTGTAGGCAGCATACATACGAGTTAAGAACAGACTTTCCTTTTCCTGTACAGAACACTGCTTTTGAAGGGTATGAAGATATTTCATTGCCGAGGTTCGATTCGCTCAGAATAAAAAATCACCTTGATACTATTTTTCATGGCGAAACTGATGAATTCAAAAGGATATTATTATTGAGGAACTGGATCAGGCAAAAAATACCTATTGATGATTATGGTGATCCATACCCGGGGAACGACCATCCACAGGGAATTATTGATGCAGCAGCAGGGCATGGTTTCCACTGCGGCCATTATATGATTGTTCAAAATGGCATCATGAATGCTTATGGGTATGTGACGAGGTGCCTTGGATCGGGACCAGGAATAAAAGGTGAGGCTGATGGGCATCATGGAATGAACGAAATATGGCTGAACAAATACCATAAATGGTTTTTATCAGATGCAAAATTCAATCATCATTTCGAAAAAAATGGCGTGCCTTTGTCGGCGCTTGAGATCCGTGATGAGTATCTTAAGAATAAAGCTGCTGATGTGGTGCTTGTGAAAGGTCCTGATCGCGTTCCTATACAGGTGGATTCATTGAAGAATCAGAAAGGTGTATATATACAAAGGAATAAAGAATGGTTTGCACGTTGGTACACCTGGCTGGAATGGGATAAAACATCGACCCGGTTTTCTGCGTGGCCGGTGTTCGATACAAAGCTTAACATGTACAAAGATGACTACTTCGCAAAAAATACCTGGTACTGGGATGGAAAACCACACTGGGCTTATAATACAGATGACGTAACCTACCAGGATAAAAGGGAGGCGATCGAGTGGACACCAAATGTGATTAATGCAGTTGTAACTACCGGTGATGATCATGCGAGTATTCGCTTGTCGTCTTTTACTCCGAATTTAAAAGAATACCAGGTGAACAGTAATGGTAATTGG
>Ga0222622_10001273_pt1 | contig 10214 bp, 7 predicted proteins | sample PLM2_5_b1metaG_FD_177335 | JGI IMG/M metagenome (GOLD analysis project Ga0222622, IMG submission 177335) | Groundwater sediment microbial communities from an aquifer in East River, Colorado, USA - PLM2_5_b1 | ecosystem: Environmental > Terrestrial > Soil > Riparian zone | place: USA: East River... | reverse complement strand
GCGACGCGCAATCCCCGCAAGGCCGCATCGCGCGCGACACCGCACCCGATGATGCCTCCGCCGATGATCGCGACGTCGAACTTCTCGCCGGTGAGAGCTGCCACCCGTGACACGGCTTCGATTATTCAACATTTAACCTTGAGCCTTGAGCCCTGAGCCTTGAGCCCTGAGCCCTGAGCCCTGAGCCTTGACTTGACTCCATCCCTGCATCACCTCTAACGTTCGCGCCAGGTTCGCTGTTCGCTATTCGCTGTTCGCGGTTCGCACTTCGCGGCTCGCGGGACGCGCCGACGGCCCCAGCGCAAAGTAAGAAATGAAACTGGCAACTGGCAACTGGAAACTGTTTCGGAGGCACTGAGTGCGAAGCTATGTTGGGGCGATAGATCAGGGAACGACCAGCACGCGGTTCATGGTGTTCGACCGCGGCGGACGTGAGATCGCGCGGCATCAGGTCGAGCACGATCAGATTTTGCCCAAGCCGGGCTGGGTCGAGCACGACCCGCTGCAGATCGTTGCGCGGACGAACGAATCGATCGCCGGAGCGCTCAGCGCCGGCAAGCTGACGGCGGCCGATCTCGCCGCGATTGGTGTCACCAATCAGCGCGAAACGACGGTCGTGTGGAATCCGAAGACCGGCCGTCCCTGGTACAACGCCATCGTCTGGCAGGACACGCGGACCGATCGAATCGTCAACGCGCTTTCCGCCGAGGCCGCCGATGCCATTCGCGCGAAGACGGGCCTCCCGCCCGCCACCTATTTTTCCGGTGGCAAGATTCAATGGATTCTCGAAAACGTCGACGGCGTGCGCGAGGCGGCGGGACGCGGCGAGGCGGTGTTCGGGAACATCGATACCTGGGTGATCTGGAACCTGACCGGCGGCCGCGATGGCGGATCGTTCGTGACCGACGTGACCAACGCCAGCCGGACGATGTTGATGAACTTGCGGACGCTGGCGTGGGACGACGAGCTGCTGGCGATCTTCGGAATTCCACGCCCGATGCTCCCGGCCATCCGCTCGTCCTCCGAACGCGCCGGCTACGGCGTGACACGCCGCAGCGGGCCGGTCGGCGGCGAAGTGGTGTTGAGCGGAGATCTCGGCGATCAGCAGGCGGCTACCGTGGGGCAGGTGTGCGTGACGCCCGGCGAAGCCAAGAATACCTACGGCACGGGCAATTTCATGCTCCTGAACACGGGTCGTGAGATCGTTCCGTCGCAGGCCGGCCTCCTGACGACCGTCTGTTATCGCCTCGAAGACGCCGCGCCCATCTATGCGCTTGAAGGATCGATCGCCGTCACCGGATCGGCCGTACAGTGGCTGCGGGATCAGCTGGGCATCATCGCCTCGGCGTCCGAGATCGAGGCGCTGGCGACCTCCGTGCCGGATAACGGCGGCACGTATTTCGTCCCGGCGTTCTCCGGGTTGTTCGCGCCATATTGGCGATCGGACGCGCGTGGAGCGATCGTCGGCCTCTCGAGGTTTAACACCAAGGCCCATCTCGCACGCGCCACGCTCGAGGCGATCTGTTTTCAGACGCGTGCCGTGCTCGATGCGATGGTGAAGGATTCAGGCGTGAGTCTGGCGATTCTCAAAGTCGATGGCGGCGCGACGGTCAACAACGCCCTGATGCAGATGCAGGCCGATATTCTCGGCGTGCCCGTGGTGCGTCCCGTTGTCGCCGAGACGACAGCGCTCGGCGCCGCCTATGCCGCGGGACTGGCGACCGGGTTCTGGCGCGACCTGGATGACCTCCGACAGAACTGGAAAATGGACCGTCAGTGGGACCCGCACTGGACCCAGGATCAACGCGACACCGCGTACGCTGGATGGGAAAAGGCAGTGCAGCGTACGCTTGATTGGGTCTAATTTTCTGGCGCCGGAAGACGGGAGGTCTCGCTCCTGTCTGGCAGCTCGCGGCTAATCCACCACCCGAACAGGATCAACACGGCAGCAGGGACGACGGCACCCCATATCCCGGTAATCCCCGCATAGTGAAGAGCGCCCGGACCTATGCGAGAGACCAGCGTCAAGAGCACCGCGGCCCAGAGAAATGCGCCGATGAGATTCAGCGTCGTGAAGCGAATTGGAGAGATGCTGCCGTAGGCGCAGGCTGCCGTGATGGCGATGCGCAACCCCGGTGCGAAGCGGATCGCCAGGATCATCAACGATTGGTGGCGTTGCACCCGCGCGACGATCGAAGTGTGGCGCGCCGCAACGGCGCGAGAACGCGAAAGCCATCCGGCGATCCGTCCGCGCAACGCATAGAACACCATTTGATCGCCGGTCGCCGCGCCGAGCGCACCGAACAGCAGGACGGCCAGCGGATTGAGCTTGCCTGCGGCAACCAGTACCGAGGCGCCAATGAACACAACCTCTCCTTCGACGATGGCCGAAAAGAAGACGGCAGCGTAGGCAAGCGGCCCGGTAAAACTCACGTCCCGACGGCCTCGCGCACCACGCTGGCAATCCGATCGATGTGATCGGATTTCAGCGAGGCGTAGACGGGGAGCTGGATCGCCTGCGCCGCCCGCTCTGCACCCGGAGCCGGCGCGTGACCATTTTCGAAGATCGGGAGCCGGGTGCACACATCGACATGCAGGCTTTCGACATCGATGCCCCGACGCAGGCATCCGCGCACGACGTCGTCGCGCCGCGGAGCGTAGATCGCGTACTGGTAGAAGACGTGGCGTGCGCTCGCCGGAACGGCCGGGGTTTCGATTCCGGTATCGGCCAGCGCATCGTTGAGCTCCCTCGCGTGCTGAATGGTTGCATCCGTCCATTCGTCGAGATGCGCGAGCCCTTCGAGTCCAATCGCCGCCTGCACGTTGCTGTACCGCTCGCAATAATTGACGGGCAGCGGATCGAGGGGTCGGATCTTCTCCCACAGATACACGTCCGGCGACGCATTGATCCAGGACGCCGCCCACATGACCGGAAACAGCGATGCGCTGAATACGCTTGGCCGGATGGCGATGCGCTGAACCCGGCCGAGTTGCAGCCGTCGCAGCACGTCAGCTTCGCGCGGCGGGTGTTCCCTGGCCACGGCGGCCGCCAGGCGAGACGCCACGCCCCGGTTATTGGTGATCGCCATGCCGCCGCCGTAGGTGTTCAAGGGTTTCAGCAACTGAAAACTGAAGAACCCCGCGTCACCGAGCGTCCCCACCGGGCGCCCGCGCCATTCGGCGCCCAGCGCATGCGCGCAGTCTTCGATCACGGCAAGTCCATGCCGCCGTGCGATTCCCACGATCCGCTCGACGTCGCACGGAAGTCCGTAGAGGTGGGTCGGGACGACCGCACTGGTGCGCGGGGTGATCGCGCGTTCAAACGCGCATGGATCGAGTGTGAACAGACGCGGGTCGACATCGGCGAATACGGGTTTCAACCCGGCGACTCGCGCGAGCTCCGGAATCACCCAAAATGTCAGCGCCGGCAAGATGATCTCGGATCCCTTCGGAAGCTGCAGCGCTTCCAGCAGGTAATAGAAGGCCATTCGGCCGTAGGACGTTGCCACGGCGTAGTTGGCCCCCATCCGTGACGCGAAAGCCCGTTCGAACTCCGCGATGTGGGGCCCCTCGACGAGCTGTCCTGCGGCGCGAACGGCCGCAATCGTTTGTTCGGTATTCGGGATGATCCGGGCGCCGTATCGGGGAATGGCCTTCAACACGTCACCGCCTTTGCCATGATGGCGCGCTCGCGGCGTTCATGCCGCGCGAGCACCCCGGAGTCGAACCGTTCCGCGGCGCGCAGTCCGCGCCCGCGCAAACGGAGGAAGTTCGCGAGATAGGTTGGTCGCACGTAGAAGCGTGTATACGCCGCGCCGAGCAGGAACCGCAGCTCGTCGGCGCTCAGCGACGGATGCGTAAAGGTCGGCGTGAATCCGTCAAACTGTTGCCAGTCTGTTTCGTAGACACGGGCACTGAGCTGCTTCCACATCGGCGTGCCCGGGTACGGCGTCAACAGCTTGAATTGCGCGGTGGTCGACCCGAGGCTGATCGAGTAGTCGATGGTGGCGGCGACCGACGCCCAGTCGTCTTGAAGGAACCCGAGCACGTAGAACGCGGCGGTGACGATACCGAGCCTGCGGCACTCGATCATGATTCGCCGCTGCTGCGAGGACGGAATCGGGCGTCGTCCCGACCGTTTCAACGTCTCGTCGGACGATGTTTCAACGCCGAAGCTGATCGCGGCGAGACCCGCGCCCCGCAGCGCCACCAGCAGTTCCGGGTCCAGCCGGTCGAGCCGTGTCTCACACTCGAACCGCAGCGCCAGCCCTCGCGCCGCGATCTCGTCGCAGAGTTCCAGGCAGCGCGATCGATCCTCGGAGAACAACGGATCGCGAAAGACGACATACGGGTGGTCCTTCACCGCGCACAAGTATTGGAGTTCGTCGACGATGTTCTGGACCGGCCGCGTGCGGTAGGAGGCGAGAATGCGATGCGGGCAGTACGTGCAGAATTCCGGGCAGCCGCGGCTGGCGAGCAGCGGATACGATCCGCCGGCAGGCCGGCCGGTAAAGGGCAGATACCAGCCGCGAGGTCGATGTCCGCCCACGAGATCCCATCTCGGGAAGGGTAGCGCCGTGAGATCGTCGAGCGGGGCGCTGTGCACGCGGCCCGCAAGGACCTCACCAGCCGCGAGCCTCATGATCGCGTGTTCCGGTTCTCCAATAACCACGAAGTCGCCGCTGCCATCGAACAGCTCGGGCAGCTTCGATGCCGTAAGTCCGACGAATCCGACCCTGACGCCGCGCGCGCGCTGAGCCTCTGCCCACGCGCATTCGCGACGAAAATCCACGAGCGACGTGAGCACGATCGCCACGTCGCCATGCACCGCCTCGCCTTCTGTATAGGTGACGTCGTGGCCGGCCGCCGCGCACAGTGCCGCGATGTAACCGAGCTGAACGCTCGGAATCATGTGAAAACGATGCTTGACCGCCGAGATGAGGTGAGTCACTCGGGAAAATGGACGAAGGCGCGATCCGTATCCTCCGGCAACCGTGTCCTTGCTGACGAACCCGTCGGCCGACGCTAGATCGGCCAAAACAATCTGCATCTCGATCTCCCATCTCGTTCGACACGTGATCGGCGTCACGCGCGCGGGCGCCACAGCAGCGGCATGGCTGCCGCGACGCTGTGGAGAGCCACCAACCTCTGTGGGTCAGGAAACGAGGATCGACGGGGGACCGCGAGGCGTCCGGCGTGGACACGCGGTCTTGGCGAGCGGCGCGCCCGATGGCATGGGCGCTTCGGAGAACGCGATGAGACGTTCTCGTGCCGGCGCGGACGCAACGATCGATGGCCGCGGGCAATCGTTGAGGGTGCTGTCGTCGGCGCCAGGTATTGGCACGCCTCGAACAGCCGGCGCCGCGCGGTGCCGTGTCAACCGGATGTGTGACGGGCGCGCGGAATGGGTGCGAGCCGCAAAAAAGCCGCGCCCCTTGTTAATCCAGACGTGGACGCCGGATGTTCTGGTGTTCGCGACCAGGTCGGGATCGCCATCCCTATCCACATCGGCCAATACGAAGGTGACGATCAGGTCGTTGACCCGCAGCCGCTGCCATTGCTGCGTGGAGGAGAAGCGGATCGCGAACTCGCGCGACCCTCGCTGGAATTCAATTCGATCGCGAACGCCGTCGCCATCGAGATCGGCCCGCACCGTGTCCGCCTGGGCGAGATTCGGGACGAGCAGCGCGGCGAGGCTGCACATCGCCGCGAGGATCAGCTTCCTCGCGACCACCGTACACGTGTGGATGATGCTATGGCCGTTCAAGAGATCTGCGACCTCAACCCACCGCTATAATGCAAAATCCGGACTAGGCTACAGTCGCGTTTTTCACCGATGCGCTCGGCTCTCGAGCGGCACATCTGGCACGCGGAACACACGACCCGTTCAGTTGGCGAGGACCAAGAGTGACGTCTTCAACAATGCACCGAAAATTCGCAGGAGCCGGGACAACGGCCGTTCTTCTGGCGGCAGCGATACACCTCGCGCACGCCCAAGCGACGCCGGCATCGCAGACGAATCGACCGGGCGCGCCGTCTCCCACCACGCCGGGAGAACGCACGACGCAACCGGCGGAAACGCCACAGCGATCCACAAATCCGCCACAAGCCGCGCCTCAGCAAACTGGAACGCCGCCGCTGGTGCCGAATGCCTACGAGTCGACGTACAAACCTCTGCCGTCGCGCACCACGCTCATTCGAAACGCCACGATTCTGACCGCGAACGGGCCCGTCATCGAGCACGGATCGATCCTCTTGCAGAACGGCAAGATCGGCGCGGTCGGACAAACGGTGACGGCGCCTGCCGACGCACTCGTCATCGAGGCGAGCGGCAAGTGGATCACGCCTGGCGTGATTGACACGCACTCTCACATCGGTGTGTACGCCGCCCCGGGCGTCGAATCACTCTCGGACGGGAACGAGGCGACCAGTCCGAACACGGCGGAAGTCTCCGCCGAGCATTCAATCTGGCCGCAGGACCCGCAGTTTGGGCTCGCACTGGCCGGCGGCGTCACCACGATGCAGATCCTGCCGGGTTCAGCAAACCTGTTCGGCGGGCGCGGTGTGACGGTGAAGAACGTTCCCTCGCGCACCGCCGAGGGCATGAAGTTTCCGGGTGCGCCGTACAGCTTGAAGATGGCGTGTGGTGAAAACCCAAAGCGTGTCTATGGCTCGCGCAACACGTCGCCGCAAACGCGAATGGGGAATGTGGCGGGGTACCGCCGGGCCTGGCAGGCCGCGGCCGAGTATCGCGACAACCTTCGCCGATGGAAGAACGCCGGATCGGATCCCGACAAGCGTCCGCCGAGAAATCTGCAGCTGGAGACGCTGGCCGGCGTGCTCGACGGTGAGATCCTCGTGCACAACCATTGTTACCGTGCCGACGAAATGGTCACGATGATCAACCTTGCGCGAGAGTTTGGCTACAAGATCACGTCCTTCCACCACGCCGTGGAGGCCTACAAAATCAGAGACCTTCTTGTTGAGAGCAACATCTGCGCGAGCATGTGGGCCGATTGGTGGGGCTTCAAGCTCGAGGCCTACGACGGAGTCCGCGAGAACATTGCGCTGGTCGACCAGGCAAAGGGCTGCGCGATCGTGCATTCGGACGATGCGAACGGAATCCAGAGGCTGAATCAGGAGGCGGCCAAGGCGTTGCGGGCCGGTCTCGAGGCGGGGTTCAAGATCGAGCGCGCCGATGCGGTGCGATGGTTCACGATTAATCCCGCCAGGGCGCTCGCGATCGATAAGCTCACCGGTTCACTCGAGGCGGGAAAGAACGCCGACGTGGTGATCTGGACCGGCGATCCCTTCAGCGTTTACAGTCGCGCCGAGCGCGTGTTCATCGATGGCGCGTTGATCTACGACCGTACCGATCCAAATCGGCAACCCCACCGTGACTTCGAAACGGGCCTCCTTCCGGCGGGAGGTGCGCGATGAAACGCCTCGTTGCCGCATTTGTTGGCGCCGGTCTCAGTTCCGCGCTTCTGGCGCAGTCCGCTCCACCACCAGCGCGGCGGGCGGCAACACCCGCCGGTCCGGCAGCGGCTCAGGCGAGTGTTGCGGTTCCGGACGAGACCACCGCGATTGTGAACGGACGCGTCTTCACGGTGTCGGGTCCGCCGCTCGAGCGTGGCACAGTGCTGATCCGGGGACGGAAGATCGCCGCGGTAGGTGCGAACGTGGCTGTACCAGCCGGCGCGAAAGTCGTGGATGCCGCCGGTAAGATCGTCACGCCCGGCTTGATCGAATCCGCGACGCAAATTGGCATCGTCGAGATTCCCTCTGGCGCTGAGGGCACCGACGATCAGTCGTCGACCGACAAGGACTTGAGCGCGGCGTTCAACGTGGTGGACTCGTTCAACGGCGATTCAACGGTCATTCCGGTGACGCGCGTCGAAGGCATCACGCGCGCCGTGGTCGCGCCCTCGAGCACCGGTCACGTCCTGCTCGGACAAGGCGCGCTCTTTGATCTGACGGGCGCGCAAGTTCCCGACAGCATCGTCAAGGCTCCCGTCGCGATGTTCGCGAATCTTGGAGAGGCGGGGGCAGCTTCGGCCGGCGGGTCGAGAGCCTCCGCGATGCTGCGTCTGCGCGAGGCCCTGCAGGACGCCCTCGATTTTTCACGGAATCGAATTGCCTGGAGCAACGCGCAGCGGCGACCCTATGCCCGCGGACGCATGGACATGGAGGCGCTCGTACCCGTCGTGCGCGGTGAGCTGCCGATAGCCATCAATGCCAACCGCGCAAGCGATCTGCTGGCCGCGATGCGGCTGGCTGACGAGTTTCATTTGAAGCTGATCCTGCTCGGGGCGATCGAAGGATGGCGGGTGACGAGCGAGCTCGCGGCCAAGAAGATTCCAGTTGTGGTGAAACCTTTGACGGACATCCCGAGCTTCGACGGGCTTGGGGCGACGCTTGAAAACCCTGCCCGGCTCGCCCGAGGCGGAGTGACGCTCGTGCTCTCGTCGTTCGATACGCACAACGCCCGCAATTTGCGCCAGGAGGCGGGAAACGCGATCGCGTACGGACTCGATCGCGACGCGGCGCTGCGTGCGGTCACCCTCGAGCCCGCTCGAGTGTGGGGCGTCGCCGATCGGCTTGGCACGCTTGACGCCGGCAAAGACGCCGACGTCGTCGTCTGGTCTGGCGATCCCTTCGAGCTGACGACAGGGCCCGAGCACGTGTTCATCGCCGGACGCGAAATGTCGAAGGACACGCGGCAGCGTCAGTTGTTCGAAAAGTATCGCGTGATTAGATAACTCGCTATTCACGGAACACTCCCCATGAATGCCTTGGCAGCTTCGCTCGTCGTCGTATTGACGCTCTCGACGAGCGCGTTCGCGCAAACGAAACAAACCTTGACGCACGAGCTGATGTGGTCGTTTCAGCGTGTGGGAGCGCCGGTGCCGTCGCCCGACGGCAAGTGGGTGGTGTTCAGCGTGGCCGAAGTCACCTACGACGCCACCAAGGATGTCAGCGATCTGTGGATTGTGCCGACGGACGGTCATACGGCGCCGCGACGCCTGACGTCGAACAAGGGCAGCGAGAGCGGAGCGTCATGGAGCGCCGACAGCACCCGGCTGGCATTCGCGGCGAAACGGGATGACGACGAGGTCGCGCAGATCTATGTCCTCGAGATAGGGCTCGGCGGTGAGGCACAGCGCGTCACGAATACCGCGACGGCAGCGAGCGCGCCGAAGTGGAGTCCGGACGGAAAGGATCTGATGTTCCAGGCTGCGATGTGGCCTGGGGCAACCGACGAGGAGTCCAATCGGAAGGCAGTCCAGGAACGAAAAAACGTCAAGTCAAAGGTTCGTATGTACGAAACCTTCCCGATTCGCAATTTTGATCGATGGATCGACGAGTCCAAGCCGCACTTGTGGATCGTAGACGTGGGCCGCGACAAAAAAGCACGTCCGCTGTTTGCCGGATCGACACTGCCCGGCAAGGCCGGTTACAACGGGGATGGTCTGTCGGCAGCGTGGGCGCCAGACGGCCAGTCGATTGTGTTCGCGGCGGCCGACAGCGCTGATGCCGGTGCGCGTGCCATGGTGTCGTCCTCGATTTGGCAGGTACCACTCGGCGGCGGCGAGCCGAAACGACTCGGAGCCGACGGCTGGGATGCCAGTGCACCGCGCTTCAGCCCCGATGGCAGGACCGTCTGCTTTAGTGCGGCCGACGGGAAAGCGGCGATCTACGCCCTTGCACGGATTGCATGCTCCGCCTGGCCGATGACGGGGCAGGCCGTGCGAATTCTCGCCAGGGATCTCGACCGGCCCGTCGGCTCGTGGGCGTTCACACCTGATAGTCGAACGATTTATTTCACCGCCGAAGATGCGGGACACGAGCACGTCTACTCCGTCCCGGTCGCCGGCGGCGCGCCCACGCTGGTGCTCGAGGCCGCGCAAGGGGTCTACACGTCGCTCGACATCGCGGCACGCGGATCAACGCCGCTGCTGGTGGCCAACTGGGAAAGTGCCGTCAACCCGATCGAGGTCGTACGGATCGATCCCGCGGCGAAAAGACGCGAGCCGCTGACTTCGTTCAACACCGCGAAGGCCGCCTCGATCGACTGGCTGCCTCTGCGCGATTTCTGGTTCACCGGGCGGAACGGCCAGCGCATTCACAGCTACCTCGCCCTGCCGCCGCAGTTCGACGAGACGAAGAAGTACCCGCTGCTGGTGCTGATGCACGGCGGATTCGCCAGTTCG
>Ga0222622_10001271_pt1 | contig 10218 bp, 8 predicted proteins | sample PLM2_5_b1metaG_FD_177335 | JGI IMG/M metagenome (GOLD analysis project Ga0222622, IMG submission 177335) | Groundwater sediment microbial communities from an aquifer in East River, Colorado, USA - PLM2_5_b1 | ecosystem: Environmental > Terrestrial > Soil > Riparian zone | place: USA: East River... | reverse complement strand
ACCGGCGATCCACCAGCCAACAGGCGACTTCTTCTTCTGAATCTCCTGATAGTTCGCGTAGGCGGTGCCGTACCCCGGGCCGTACGGCGACTGACCGGACTGGCCGTACGCAGGCTGTCCTGTCTGGCCGTACGCAGCCTGTCCGGTTTGGCCGTACGCGGCCTGGCCAGTTTGGCCGCCCTGCGCCGGCAAACCAGCTCCTACCAGCCCCTGGGTCGGCGGAGGTGCGCTTGGATTGGGCGAGGTTGCCGCGGACCAAGCCTTGCCATCCCAGTACCGAAAGAGCCCTAGCCCCCCGCCTGGATCGGGGTACCATCCAGCCTTCGCACTCACGGGCAGAGTCTATGTTGCGTCAGCCGTCTACCTGGAGGTTCTTCAGGGCATCGCGGGCCGGCTGGACGAGTTCCGGCGTGGTGTCCGGTATCGAGGCGTAGTAAAGACCCGACCGGTTACCGGCGGAGACGATCGCAACAATGAGCAGCTCCCCCTTGGCCTTCAGGCCGGCGATGTCGAAGGTGAGGTGAGACTCCACCAGCCAGGCCTCATGGCCGTCGATGGTGGTTTTCTCACTCACCTTGACGTTGCTCTTGACAGGATTGTCGCCATAGAACGCGCCGAGAATACACTTCACGACAATCTGGGAGCCCTGCTCTGGCGTGAAGAACCCATCACCAGCCTGCAATTCACCGACCAGGATCGAGGCGATCCAGTTGTGACCCTGGCCGTCATAGTCTTGCTGGTCGAGGACGGCCTGGCTCTGTACGTCGCTCCCAAACGGCACCGGATTTATCTCACCTCCCGGCGGGCCCCATGGCGCACCGAGCATCGGGTAGGAGACCGGACCGCCGTGGACTCGTCCATCGGCCGGGTGTGAGACAGGAGCATCAGGGCTTGCTGAGTCCTCCGGCGGACACACGTCCTGTGACGGTTGCCCAATCGGTCCACCCGCGGTACCAGTGTCGCCGCCGGTAACGGCGCGGATGGCAAGTACAGCGACCACGATGATGACGATGACCAGCGCGCCACCGGCGATCCACCAGCCGACAGGCGATTTCTTCTTCTGAATCTCCTGATAGTTCGCGTAGGCGGTGCCGTACCCCTGGCCGTACGCAGGCTGTCCTGTCTGACCGTAGGCAGCCTGTCCGGTTTGGCCGTACGCGGTCTGGCCAGTCTGGCCGCCCTGCGCTGGCGTGCCAGCTCCTACTAGGCCCTGAGTTGGTGGAGCTGCGCTTGGATTGGGTGAGGTTGCCGCGGACCAAGCCTTGCCATCCCAGTACCGAAAGAGCCCTAGCCCCCCGCCTGGATCGGGGTACCATCCAGCCTTCGCACTCACGGCCAGAGTCTATGTTGGGACCGGCCCAAGGTGACGCGCACAAAGCCAGTCGTTACCCAACGCACAGTGTTCACAACGGTCGCTCGTTCGCGAGCGTCGGGTAGAGCGGGCGCCGCTGCTGTCTGGACGATGGAGCAGGAACGGGGCGTGAGATGCAGGCTGCCGTTTGGGCGGCCACGTTCCTGCGAGTGAGGAAGACAGCAGCTCTCAGCGCCCACTCGGCCGCGAGCGAACACAAAAAAAAGGGGCAGCGCTTAGCCGAAGCGTCCGGTGATGTAGTCCTCGGTCGCTTGCTGGTCCGGGTTGGAGAAGATCTTCTCGGTTGGACCGATCTCGATGAGATTGCCCGGCTTGCCTTGGGCTGCGAGGTTGAAGAACGCGGTCTGGTCGCTGACCCGAGCAGCCTGCTGCATGTTGTGGGTGACGATCACGACCGTGTACTTCTCCTTCAGCTCACCGATCAGGTCCTCGATCGCGAGTGTCGAGATCGGATCAAGTGCTGAGCACGGCTCATCCATAAGCAGCACCTGAGGCTCGACGGCTATTGCTCGCGCAATACAGAGCCGTTGCTGCTGACCGCCAGAAAGGCCGATCCCGGCCTTTCCGAGCCGATCCTTGACCTCGATCCACAGATTCGCCGCCATCAGCGAGCGCTCCACGGCGTCCGTCAAGACACCCTTGTTCCTCACCCCGTTCAGCCGCAAGCCCGAGGCGACATTGTCGAAGATCGACATGGACGGGAACGGGTTGGGCCGCTGGAACACCATGCCGACAACACGGCGCACCGCTACCGGGTCGACTCCTTGGCCGTAAAGGTCGGTGCCGTCGAGCTGCACATTGCCTCTGACATGAGCACCAGGGATCACCTCGTGCATCCGGTTCAAGGTGCGAAGCAGTGTGGACTTTCCGCATCCCGACGGACCGATGAAGGCTGTCACGGTACGCGGTTCCACCGTCATCGAGACATCCTCGACCGCGTGAACCCCGCCGTAGTAGATGTCCAGATTCTTGACATCGATTCGCCTAGCCATGGCTCACTTCTCCTTCAGAGTGGTGAATCGGGCGATCAGCCGGGCCAGCAAGTTGAGCAGCATCACGATCATGATCAAGGTCAGGGCTGCGGCCCAAACCCGCTCGTATCCCGGCATCTGTGGCGGCTGGTCCCGACCAGCGTTGATCATGGTCGGCAACGCGCCCATGGTGTCCGTGGTCGGCGAGAAATTGATGCCGACCGCATACGAGACAAGGATCAGCAGCGGTGCTGTCTCGCCCATCACCCTTGCCAGTCCGAGCATGACGCCCGTCACGATGCCGCCGAATGCTGTCGGAATCACGACCTTGACAATCGTCTTCCACTTCGAAACACCGAGCGCGTACGACGCTTCTCGCAGAGAGTCTGGCACGAGTTTGAGCATCTCCTCGGTCGATCTGAGGACCACTGGCAGCATCAGCAGCACGAGGGCGCAGGACACGGCTATTGCCGACCGGCCCAACCCGAAGATCGTGATGAACAGCGCATAGATGAAGAGTGCCGCAACGATCGATGGAATGCCGCTGAGGATGTCCACCATGAAGCTCACGCCACGAGCGATCTTGGTGCCCCTCCCGTACTCGATCAAGAAGATCGCACCCAAAACCCCAAGCGGAACTGCGATCGCAGCGCAGATCAAAGCCATCTCGACGGTACCGACGATGGCGTGGTAGGCGCCGCCACCCTCACGTCGCGGAGTGATGCCACGCTGACTCTGCAGCCACCAGGTTGAACTGAGGAGGAGTCTGTAACCCTTGATGATCACGGTAGTGAGCACCCAGGCCAGCGGAATGATCGTGATCAGCGTGGCGACTGTCACAAAGATGGTGGCCAAGCTGTTCTTTACTGTGCGGACCCCACTGGGGCGCCGGAAGGCCAGCGGGGCGTCAGCGGTGGGCGCGCTCATGACTCCACCCCTCGCTCTGCGATGATCCGGGCAATCGCGTTCACCGCGAAAGTGACCACGAAAAGCACCAGGCCTGCCGCAATATAAGCCCCGGTCTTGGACGGACTGTCGAACTCGGCGGCGTTGTTGGCGATCTTGCTCGCAAAGGTTTCACCGCCGGCGAAGATCGACGGGCTGAATGGGCTGCCCGGGGATGGCGTCGTGAGGATGATCATGACAGCGATGGTCTCGCCAAGCGCACGCCCCAGGCCGAGCATGGATGCGCTGATGACGCCCGACCTTCCGTGCGGAAGCACAGCGGTGCGAATGACCTCCCACCGGGTCGCGCCGAGCGCAAGTGCTGCCTCGATGTGATCTCGCGGGGTCTGCGCAAAGACATCACGAGAGATCGCTATCACAATTGGCAAGATCATGATGGCGAGTACCACCGAGGCGACAAAGACCGATCCTTTGGGGTCGACGTTCCTTTCGAAGAACGGTATCCAGCCCAGCTTGCTGATCAGCCACGCAGCCCCGGGTGCCAGGAACGGCCCCAATACGGTCAACCCCCAGAGGCCGAAGATGATTGACGGCACTGCGGCAAGCAGGTCGACGACAAAGGAAACCGGTCCCGATACTCGCTTGTGCAGATACTGCGTCATGCAGAGAGCAACACCGACGGCCACGGGGACCGCCATTGCCATTGCCAGGACCGCCGACAAGACGGTGGTCCAGAACAAGCCCGCGATCCCAAAGCGAAGCTCGTTGCCGGCGACTGTCCAGTTACGCGAGGTGAGGAAGTTGTCCTGATTTGCCTGCAAGCTAGGCAGCGCAAGTGCGAGAAGGAAAATGCCGACAAAGAGTACAAGAAGAACGATAAGCAGACCGGATGTGGTCGCGAGGCTGCGAAATATCCGATCCCCGGTCCGGCTGATCTTGGCGAGTTTGACGCCACGCGCGGCCTCTCGCTCCACATGGTCGGCAGGCGTTCCGGGCGCCCGGTGAGCCACCACCTTGGGAACGGGGGAGTGCGTGGTCACCGCACTATGGTCCACTACCGGCGACAAGCTCGGATCCTGCGCTGCGAGCGGTTCAGGCTCGACCCTCTCGGTTGCATCCGTATCAGTCACTGCCATGGGTCTTCCTGCTCGTAGCTGAGGGGCGGCGGCGGGTCACCGCGGACGTCACCGCGATGACCCGCCCCTGGGGGAGGTGGCTACTGGATCGCGGCGACGGCAGCCTTGACCTTCGACTGCAAGCCGCTTGGCAGCGGCGCGTAGCCGAGGTCCGGAAGCTTGCCTTGCGCGTCAGCGGAGGAGAAGTACGTCAGGAAGTCTTTGACGATTGCCGTCTTGTCGGCCGCCAAACCCTTGCTGCATACGATCTCGTAAGTCACAAGCAGCGCTGGGTAAGCGCCGGCCTTAGTTCCGGAGTACTTCAAGTCAAGATTCAAGTCATTGCCGCTGCCCTTGACCTTGGCCTCCGACACGGCCTTCGCGACCGCGTCACCACTGAGCTCCACAGGGCCATTGCCGCTATCCAGCTGGGCCGTGGGAATGTTGTTGTCTTTGGCGTAGCTCCACTCGATGTAGGTGATGGAGTTCTTGGTGCCGGCGGTCGCTTCGGCGACGCCCGAGGACTTGTTCTTGCCCTCGCCCGTGCCGGTCCAGGCCTTGGCTGGCTCATCCTTCCAGGCGCCGTTGCCGGCCTTGGAGAGGAACTTGGTGGTGTTCTCCGTCGTCCCGGACTCGTCGGAGCGGAAGAAAACCGTGATGTTCGCGCTCGGCAGCTTTGCTCCGGAATTGAGCTTGGCGATCTTCGGGTCATTCCAGGTCTTGATGGTGCCGTTGAAGATCTCGGAGAGCACCTCAGCGTTCAGCACCAGCTTGTCAACCCCGTCGATGTTGTACGCGAAGGCGATCGGGCCGACAACCATCGGGAGGTTCCACGCCGGGTTGTTCTGACAGCGTTCCTTGGCCTTGTCAGCCTCGATAACGCCGTCCTTCATCTCGGTCTTGAGTGCGGAGTCGGAGCCGGCGAAGTCGACCAAGCCGTTGTAGAACGACTTGATGCCCGCACCAGATCCGGTCGGGTTGTATTCGATCGTGGCCTTGTCGCCACATTCTGCGTTGTAGTCGGCGATGACTTCGGTGATCGCGTTGGCCTGTGCGCTCGAGCCCTCGGCGGAAAGCTTGCCCGCGGGACAGGCGAGGCCTGACGCGTTGGCGCTGCTGCCTGGCTCAGCTCCAGCCGGCTCGCTAGCGCTGGTCGGGTCAGAGCCGCACGCGGTGAGGCTAAAGGTGGCCAAAGCGGCGAGCGCAGCGAACTTGCCCGCTCGCGAGCTCACGAGCCGGTTCATCGGCCGCCTCGCATAGTTCTGTTTCGCCATGTGTGTCCTTCACAGAACGGGGTCGTTCCCCTGGGTGTACCCGGCGGCAACCTGCGCACCGGGGCTTGGCTCGGAAGGGCACGCGCGCGCGGCCCTTCCGATGCCGCGAAACGTAGCCAGGCCACGTGTCTTGATGGGCATGCGAAGGTGAACAAAGGGTGAATGATCCGTCCCTCAAGTGCGACAGTTCGATACGAGTTAGCCGCAACGGTGAGTCAGACCTGAGCGATTGGTCTGGGTGGGCGCGATATCACGCGCGCTGAGCTCAATCCTGGGCCCGATGCCGCTCCAGGGCGTGAACCGTACCTTCCGCTGTCAGGTGTGCGACCAGGAATTCCCCGGTCCCCAGAGTTGTGGGCACAATGTCGAGGGCGTCCAGAATGTGCGGCAGCACCGGACGGTGCACACAGACTGCAGTTGGCCGACCCGATTTCAACGTGGCGGTTCGAATCTTGCGGATCAGCCTGCTCACGCCCTTCGGATCGTTCTCACCTTCCTCTTCGCTCAACTGGGAATATGTGTCGAGGATGAGCTCGTGCTGGTGTGCGTACGGCATCAGCGTTGCGACACAGCGCGTCGACGTCGAACTGACCAAGGCGGTCACCCCGTAGGCGCTCAGCATGGGGCTCAGGATCCTCGCCTGTCGCCGTCCGCGAGTATTGATCGGTCGGGTTGCGTCCTTGCGCGACCAATCTTTGCGATCCATGGCCTTGACGTGCCGCACGATGATCAGCGGCGTGGTAGGCGGTTGATCAAGATATTGCTGTACCAGGAAATGATCATGAGAGTAGGTCAGTCGGCCGAGCGCGGCACGAAGCGGCAACCAGGAGACGACGTCGACCTCGGCGTCTGGTGCCCGGCGTACCGAGTCCAAGACCACCCCGCCCCAGTAGTCGACCTTCTTGGGACCGGCGTTGCCTGCCTCGTAGCTGATCGAATCCAACGGCACGCTGAGCCGGATCGTGACGCCCGTCTCCTCCTGCACCTCACGCACCGCACAGGCCGGCAGGCTTTCTCCTACTTCGACTTTTCCTTTCGGCAGCGTCCAATCGTCATAGCGCTTGCGATGAATGATCACTACCTCGGTGCCGCGCAGCGGATGGGCCCTGGTCACCACCGCGCCGCCGGCGAGGATCGGTCGGCCGGTGGAACGGACTCCGTTCTTGCCGGTGCTGACGCTGAGCGAAGGCACTTGAACCGCTACTTCATCGTGGCGCGTCGTCGACTCTTGGCGTTGATCAAATACTCTTGCATGTCCAGCAGTGGATTGCCGTCTTCATCGGTGGTGTGCGGAACCCAACTGCCATCCGGCAGCAGGTGCCACGTCGCCGTGCCCTCGTCGAAGGCGATGTCGAACAGCTCGCCAATCTCGCTGATGTGTGCCGGATTGGTGATTGAAACAAGCACCTCGACGCGGCGGTCGAGGTTGCGGTGCATGAGGTCCGCGGAGCCGATCCCGACAGACGGGGAACCATCGTTGGCGAACCAGAAGAGACGGCTGTGCTCGAGGAAACGGCCAAGAATGCTGCGCACCCGGATGTTCTCACTGAGCCCCGGCACACCTGGCCGGATGGTGCAGGTGCCGCGCACCCACAGGTCCACCGGAACTCCGGCCTGCGAGGCGCGATAGAGCGCATCCGATGTCGCCTCGTCGACGATCGAGTTGACTTTGATCTTGATGCCTGCCGGCAGACCGTCCTCGTGATTGGCGATTTCGTGGTTGATTCTGTCGATCAGTCCATTGCGGATACCGTGTGGAGCAACGAGCAGCCGCTTGTACTGGGTTCCTTGAGACATTCCGGACAGGTGGTTGAACAGCCTGCCGATGTCGTCGGTGATGATCGGATTTGCTGTCAGTAGCCCAATGTCCTCATACAGCCGAGCTGTCTTGGGGTTGTAGTTGCCCGTACCGATATGGGCATAGCGGCGCAGCCCATCCGGCTCGTCGCGGACCACCATGGAGAGCTTGCAGTGCGTCTTGAGGCCAAGCAGTCCGTAAACCACATTACATCCGTGTTGTTCTAGTCGTCGGGCCCACGCAATGTTGGCCTGCTCGTCAAACCGAGCCTTGATCTCTACCAGGGCGAGCACCTGCTTGCCGGCCTCTGCAGCCTCGATCAATGCGTCAATGATCGGCGAGTCGCCGGAGGTGCGGTAGAGGGTCTGCTTGATTGCCAGGACATGCGGATCATCGGCTGCCTGCTCGACAAAGCGTTGCACGCTGGTCGCGAACGAGTCGTAGGGGTGGTGCAGCAGTACGTCACGCTGCTTGAGTGCTGCGAACATGTCGGCAGGCTTGGAGGTTTCGACCTCGGCCAGATGAGGATGAGTAGATGGCAGGAACGCCGGGTACTTGAGTTCGGCACGATCGAGATCGGTTAAGGAGAACAACCCACCGAGGTCCAGGGGACCAGGTACGTGGAAGACTTCTCGCTCGCTGATGTCCAGTTCACTGGCCAGCAGCTCGAGCATCTTCGGATCCATGTCGTCCTCGACCTCGAGACGGACCGGCGGACGACCTACCTTGCGCCGCAGCAGCTCTTTCTCCAAGGCGAGCAAAAGATTTTCCGCGTCGTCTTCCTCGACCTCGACATCTTCGTTGCGGGTCACCCGGAACATGTGGTGCTGCACCACCTCCATGCCGCTGAACAGCTGATCAAGATGATGAGCGATCACATCCTCCAGTGCGACATAGCGACCCTCGGCCAGTGAAATGAACCGGGACAGCATGCTGGGCACCTTGACCCGAGCGAACTGGCGAATGCCCGTTTCGGGATTGCGCACCAGTACTGCGAGGTTGATCGACAAGCCCGAGATATAGGGAAAGGGATGGGACGGGTCAACCGCCAGCGGGGTAAGCACAGGGAAGATGCGCTCGGCGAACAGTTCGTCCATCCGATCTTGTTCGGGCGAGGTCAGCTCATCCCAGCGAAGAATCTCGATGCCCTCTTTGGCTAGGGCGGGCCGAACATCGTCTTGGAAGACAGCCGCCTGATCGGTTACCAAGTCGCGGGTTCGGTTGAGGATCGCTGAGTGCACCTCGCGAGGCATCATCCCGCTCACCGTCGGCACCGCGACTCCCGCCGCGATGCGACGCTTGAGGCCGGCGACCCGGACCATGTAGAACTCGTCAAGGTTTGAGGAGAAGATCGCGAGGAATTTCGCCCGCTCGAGGAGCGGCACTCGGTCGGCGTCCTTGGCCAGATCCAGAACCCGGTTGTTGAACGCGAGCCATGACAGCTCACGGTCCAAAAACCGATCCGGCGGCAGCTCTGCGTGGACGGGAGGAGGGAGCAAGTCCTCCATCACGGTCGAGACCTCGATTGCTTCCATATCTTTCTCCTGCTTGTGCTCCGTGATCTCTCTCGCGTACGGCCGAACGTGATGAGGACTCAACTCTGCGCGTACATCACATCACGGCTTGCTGTAGTGAAGCCATACGTGAGATATAGCTGGATTGCCGCCGCGTGGTCTGCTTCCACGTAGAGCTCCACCCTGGTGCTGCCGCGTTCTTGCAGCGAACGCAACCCAGTCAGCAGCAAGGCCTTGCCAAGTCCCTGTCCGGCAGCCCAGGGAGCGACACCGAGTACGTAAACCTCTCCGAGCTGATCTTCATGCTGCTTCGTCCAGTGGAAACCGATCATGGCGTCGTCACGGGTTGCAACGAAGAAGCCCGACAGGTCGAACCACGGCTCAGCCATCCGATCCTTCAGGTCGTCGATGTCGATCAGCGCCTGCTCTGGGTGCTGTGCGAATGCCGCAGCATTGACCCGCAACCACTCCTGCTCGTCCTGCCCCGCCTCGAACCTCCGGATCTGTACGCCGCGCGGAACCAGGGGTTCTGGCAGCTCGCCGTCCAGCGGCCGTTCCATGATCAACAATTCCCGCTGGCGTACCATGCCGGCTCCCGCGGCGAGCGCCCGCGCGGCCGGCGTGTCACCCATCGCCCAAACTCGCAAAGGGGTAGCCGATTCCATGATCAGCCGCTGCAGCAGCTGAGTGCCGATGCCCTGACGGCGATGATCCGGCGCGACCACGAGCTGTCCCGCGCTCCACTCGGGACCCGATGCCAGCTGCGCGTACCCGACCAGCTCCTCATCCTCGCTCACCAGCAGATGCTTAGTCGCCGCATGGGTACGCCGCAGCTGCAACAGCGCCGCCTCGTTGAGGGCTGGTGCCTGGTCAACCGCCACGGCCTTGGCCACCAATCCGAGCACGCTGCTGATCTCGGTTTCACCAAGCTGAGTTGTCACGGCGATCGTCAACAGCGTCGACATATCCCCACGTTAGCCTGCGAAGATCCTCCTGAACTGCTCGCGGATCATCGCAGCTGATTCCTGCGTTTTAAGCTGCCTCTATGAGCGAAGAGATGGATCCGGCGAGGCAGGTCGCTGAATACGGAGCCACCGCACAGCCGGCCATCGCTGCTCGAATGGCCCGCAACCTCCGGCTCACCCAAATCGGCGCCGGCTGCGCTGGGATCTCGGTCATCGCCGCGGCAGCAGCGGTGGCGATGTTTCCGTCGTTCGCTGGAGCGGAGCAAGGATTGGCTTGGGCGGACGGGGCGCTGGTCTCTGCTG
>Ga0222622_10001270_pt1 | contig 10224 bp, 7 predicted proteins | sample PLM2_5_b1metaG_FD_177335 | JGI IMG/M metagenome (GOLD analysis project Ga0222622, IMG submission 177335) | Groundwater sediment microbial communities from an aquifer in East River, Colorado, USA - PLM2_5_b1 | ecosystem: Environmental > Terrestrial > Soil > Riparian zone | place: USA: East River... | reverse complement strand
CCTGGTATCGCTCGCCGCAATCTGGATGGGCTATCCGATTCTGGATCCAATCGGCGGCATGGTGGTGGCGTTCTTCATCGCGAGAACCGGATGGCATATCGCGCGGGATACCTCGCGGGTGTTATCGGACCGTGTTGTCCTCGCCGAGGATGAGATCCGCCGGGTGGTGATGAGCACGCCGGACGTCGTCGGCTGTCATCAAATCCGGTCCCGCGGCTCCGCCGATCACACCTTCCTCGACCTGCACGTCTGGTATCCGGCAACGACGCCGCTTCACGAAGCCCATCGTCTTTCGCACATCGTCAAGGATCGGTTGATGTCGACGTTTCCGCAGATCGCCGACGCCATCATTCACATCGAGCCGCCGCCGCCGAACCCCTGATCCAGTCTCTCGCTGGGAACGCGGAGGATCTCACGCAAAGATCGGCGACCTCTGCGTGAGATCGTCGGCGCTCTCCGCGCGAGACTACTCTCGCAGCGCGATTGTCGGCGCGACCCGCGACGCACGCCGTGCCGGAAGCCACGCCGCAATCAGGCTGACGAGCGTCAGCGTTCCCGCCGCTACGGCGAGTGACGACGGGTCCCAGGGCTCGAGCGCATATAAGAGCGCGTGAACCCAGCGGGAAGCGATCACGGCAACCACGACTCCAGCGATGACGCCGAGGCCGACAAGCACACTCGATTCGGCGAGCACCATCCGGACCACCGCACCAGGCTCTGCGCCAAGCGCCATGCGAATTCCAATCTCCACGCGTCGCCGTGTGACCAGGTACGACATCACGCCATAGAGTCCAACAATAGCGATGATGAGCGCGAGAAGCCCGAAGAAACCAGAGAGCGACGCCATCAGGCTTTCCGTCTTCAACGATTCCGTGATGAACCCAGTCAGCGTGTAATAAGTAACGAACGCGCCTGGAACCGTCTGGATAATCGCCCGCGTCATCGCGGCAGTCGGCGCGGTCGTCGAGTTATCCGGCCTGACGATCATCGACAGCAAGGGCCCCGGCTGCTCGTCCTGCGACGCCGCCAGGTATGCAGTGGGCTTGAACTCCTCTCGGAGATTCGCGTATTTTGCGTCTTTCACGATGCCGATGATCCGAAAGTCGGGCTGCGGCCCTTGCGCCGACGGTTCGAACTGGAAGCGCTCGCCGATCGGCGATCGATCGGGAAAGTACCGCCGTACGAATGACTGATTGACCACGGCCACCTTCGGCGCACCTCGCCGATCGTGCGCGTCGAACGTGCGTCCGGCAATGACTGGTGTTTCCAAGGCGTCAAAGTACTCGCCCGATACTTGACTGAAGTACACGGTCCCATCTTTCACGATGCCGTGAACCGCGATCGTTTGATTCCACACTGAACCGCTGAGCGGCGGGTTGGATGCCTCCGCCACGGCGCGTACTCCGGGCAGAGCGCGGAGGCGATCGAGGACCCGCTCGTAGGCCTGACGCCGGCTGTCGGGTTGAATTCCCGCGCGTTTGAAATCCACCTCGACGGCGACCACGCCGTCCGGCCGAAAACCGGGGTCGAGGTGGGCCAGGTTTGCCAATGTCCGGCCAAAGAGCATGGCTGCCACGATCAGCACGGTCGAGAGCGCAATCTGGACGACGACCAGTCCGCGGCGCAGGTTGAAGCGTTCGTGGGAATCGGTCGACGAACGCCCGCCCGCACGGATCGTCCGAGCCGGGTTGTCCGACGTCGCGGCGATCGCCGGACTGAGGCCAAACAGGAGGCAGGTTATGACGGCGACGAGAACGATGAATGTAAACATGCGCCAGTCGGGGCTCAGGTCGAGGAACAACCTGTTGTAATCCGTGCTCAGGAAGGTCACGAGGGCGGCGCTGAACCACGCGGCCAGCAAGGCGCCGCCGGCCGCCCCGCCGGCGGCGAGCAGGAGACTCTCCGATAGCATCTGCCGCACGATCCGGCCGCGCGACGCGCCGATCGCCAGCCGCACCGCCACTTCTCGAGCGCGCCCGGTCGCACGGGCGAGCAGCAGATTGGCCAGGTTCGCGCAGGCGATCAGCAACACCAGCCCGGTAGCGGCGAGGAGGATCCATAGCTGCGACGCATATACCGAACGGAGACCGGACACCCCGGTCGCCGCCGGTGCCGTGGTGAACGTAAATCGCAGGTAGTCCTTTGCCGTCTCCGCGTTGTAGTTCGGCGGAACGTTGCCCGCAAGAATCGCGGGCGAGATAGCCATCAGATGTGCATTGGCGCGTTCGATTGTCCACCCGGGTTTCAGCCGGGCCATCGTGTCGAGAAACCACCGGTCGGGATGGCCGAATCCGCTGTCTTCTCCGCGTATCGTGGGCTCCGCGCAGAGCGGCAGTGCGACATCGAATCTCCGTCCAACTTCGACACCGAAGAAGTCTGGCGGCGTGACGCCGATGATCTGAAACGTGTAACCCTCCAATGAGATCGGTAGCCCGACGACGGCTGGATTGGCGCCGTACTGTGCTTTCCAGAAGCCGTGACTCAAGACGGCACCAGCCGAGTCGCAACCCTGTCGATCGTCGATTTCGCTGAGTACCCGGCCGGTCTCGGCGCCTACACCGAGCGCGCCGAAGAAGTTGCCGCTGACGTAAATGCCGTCAACTGGGCGGGTCTCGCTCCCCGTCCCGAGATTCCAGGTCGTAATGCCAAAGGCGAACACCTGCGAGAATGCCTGCTGCTCTCTTCGCAAGGCCTCCCACAGCGCCTGTGACATGTTTCCACGACGGCTCATTCTCCAGCCGACGCGGCCGCGGCTGTGCGTGTCGATGTTCACCCAGACCAATTCGTGCGGCTCGTCGACCGGTAAAGGCCGCAGTCGCACCGAGTTGACCAGTTGAAAGATCGCAGCGTTGGCACCGGTGCCGAGCGCAAGCGTGAGGATCGCGACAATCGAAAAGACGGGATTGCGCCTGAGCAGCCGAAGGCCGTACCGAAGATCCTGCCAGGTCGTCTCAAACACGTGAAGGGTATTCATCTCGTAAATCTCTTCGCGGATTCGCGTGACGTTTCCGAGCTTCCGATGCGCTTCGCACGCCGCGTCGTCTGGCGTCATGCCGCGGGCGATGTTGTCGGCCGTCTCATGCGCGAGATAGTCCTGGAGTTCGGCCGCGCGCTCGTCATCCCATTGGGCGCGGCGGAGAAAGCGAAACCACGACATCGGTCCACCTCACTCAGTCGGCCGGCCGCAAAATGCGGTTGACCGCGCGAACGATTTCGTCCCAGCGCGAGGTCTGGTGCGCCAATTGCGCGCGCCCCTTCGGCGTGAGGCGGTAATACCGGGCCCGCCGGTTGTTCTCCGAGGTGCCCCAGAACGACGCGATCCAGCCGCGGTCCTCGAGACGATGGAGCGCCGGGTACAGCGAGCCGTGTTCGACTTGCAGAACCTCCTCGGAGCGGTGTTCGATGGCGTGCGCGATGGTATGGCCGTGCGCCGCGCCGACCGCGAGTGTCTTCAGAATCAACAAATCGAGCGTCCCTTGCAGCAGTTCCCCCTGCATGGGTACATTTCCTCGCTTCGGCATGGCTCCACAAGATAATCTACCTGAGAGAGCCATGTCTACTCGAAAACAGCTGCAAATAGCTCGACAATTTAGCCTAGATGTTCAATAGATGCGAACTGCGAACTGCGAACTGCGGCTTCTATTCCTTTGCGCCGGGGCCCTCCGCCTTCGCGCGCCGATGGTCATGCGCGCTACGGCGAGACCTCGCCATAGCTGGCCGCCAACCGCACGACCAGCGACGGCGGGCACCCCCGGCGCCTGCCAGCGCTCGCTCATTCGCTCGCGCCGTCGCCCCGCGCAACGTTCTGCTTAGTCAGCGACGGATTACTCTCGATACAGCGACTCGATCTGCTTCCCCCATCGTTCCTCTACCACCTTGCGCTTGACCTTGAGGGTTGGCGTCAGCTCCCCGGAGTCGACGCTGAATTCCCGGGGCAACAAGGCGATGCGCTTGATCCGCTCGTACTGCGAGAGCTCGCGATTGAGCGCATCGATGATCTCCTGGTAAAGGGCGATGACGTCGGACCGCGCGATCAACTCTTCACGGGGGGCCGGCGGCCGGCCGAGATCTTTGAGTCTCCGTTCGAGCGCCTTGAACTCGGGCACGATCAGGGCTGCGGCGTACTTCCGGCGATCGCCGAGGAGCACGGCTTCGGCAACGATCGGGCTGCGCTTGAGGATCGTTTCGATCGGCTGCGGTGCGATCTTTTTGCCGCCCGAGGTGACCAGTAGATCCTTCTTGCGGTCGGTGATCGCCAGGTAGCCCTCGGGATCGATGTGTCCGATGTCGCCCGTGTGAAACCAGCCACCCTCCAGCGCTGCCGCGGTCGCCTCCGGTTTGTTGAAGTAGCCCTTCATGATGTTCGGCCCGCGGGCGAGGATCTCTCCGTCCTCCGCAATACGAAGCTCCACTCCCTTGATCGGCCGGCCGACGGTACCGACACGGGGCGCGTTCAACGGATTGAAGGTGAGAATCGGTGCCGTTTCGGTCAGTCCATAGCCCTCGATGATCGGAATGCCGATGGCGTAGAAGAACTCCATTACTTCCGCACCAAGCGGCGCACTGCCCGAGGCCACGAAGCGAAGACGTCCGCCGAGCTTCTGCCGAATGGCAGAAAACACCAGGCGATCGCCGAGGCCGCTCGCCAGCGATGTCACCGGATCGGGATGTTTTCCGCGCAGCACGGCTTTGGCGCGAGCCAGACCTGCGGTGAGCGCCAACCGGAACATCATGGCTTTCGCGCCGCCAGCCGCCTGTGCGCCTTCCAGCACCCGCGCGTGAAGCTTCTCGTAGACCCGCGGCACACCGGTGAGGACGGTCGGGCGCACCTGGCCCATGTCGCGCGCGATCGTGTCGAACGATTCTGCAAACACGATGGTGACGCCGCTGAACAGGTAGACGTAGGACACCATCCGTTCGAACGCATGGCTGAGCGGCAGGAAGGACAGCGCCACGTCTTCATGCGAGATGTCGAGCGCCTCGGATGCGGCCCGCATGTTCGACACCAGGTTCGCATGCGTCAACATCACGCCCTTCGGCTCGCCAGTGGTGCCGGACGTGTAGATGATCGTCGCGAGATCGCCGGCGGAAATAGCCCGCGCGTCGTCGCGAAAAATGCGCCCGGCACCCCACTCACCCGTCATGCGTGCGTGTCCTCTCCGTTCGACCTCCTCGAGGGAGAGCACCGACGGCGAGCCAGGCAGCGGTGTGCCGGCGGGCGGGTCCATCACGATCACCGCTTCGAGCGCGGGAAGGAGGTGTCGCACCTCCTGAATTTTTTCGAGCTGCAGACGCGTCGACACAATCGCCAGCCGCGCGCCGGCGTCTTCGAGAATGTAGCGCGCCTGACCCGAGGACAGCGTCGGATAAATGGGAACCGTCACCGCGCCGGCTGTCAGGATCGCGAGATCGCACAGCAGCCATTCCGGGCGGCTCTCCGCGACAATCGCGACGCGATCGCCGCGCGACGCACCAAGCACACGAAAGCCCAGCGACAGGTCGCGAATGCGCTCGAAGACCTCCTTGCTGGACAGTTCGACGATGGTTTCGGGGCGGCAGCGGCCGAGCGTCACCGGCTTCGGAAACCGGCCCATCATGTGGAACGGCAGGTCGGCAATCGTGTTGACGTCGGCTTCGATCTCGCGTTCGGCGGCGGCCCCATGGGTCATGGCGGGAGGGTAACATCGAATGCTGGACGGCTGAAGGTAGATACAATTGAACCCTTGTGAAAGAAACGAACAAGGGCCGGGCCGAAGCGGCGGAACCCGTGTCGGAACTGACGACGAACCGCCTGTCCGTCTATCTCCGCTGCCTCAATGCGCTCGACTCTGCGGGAGTGCGAACAGTGTCGTCGCAGGCGCTCGCGGAACAGTTTCACCTGAACGCGGCGCAAATCAGAAAAGACCTTGCCTACTTCGGCGAGTTCGGGGTGCGGGGGGTCGGGTATTACGTCAAGGAATTGCGCCGGCACCTCCGTCAGATCCTCGGACTCGACGGTCGCGTCGCCATCGCCATCATGGGCGCCGGGAACCTCGGCCTGGCGCTGGCGGACTATCCCGGGTTTCGTGACGAAGGCTTCGAGATCGTGGCGCTGTTCGACTCGATGCGCGAGAAAATCGGACAGCGGTCGCGGGCAGGCGTACCCATCCATGACATCCGTGACTTTCGAACAGTCGTTCGCCGCGCGCGCATCCGCATTGCCGTGATTGCAGTTCCGGCCGACGCGGCACAGTCGGTGGTGAACACGGTGGTCTCGGCAGGCATCAAAGCAGTCCTCAACTTTTCCCCTGGAACGCTGAAGGTGCCATCCGACGTCAAGCTGAAGAGTGTCGATCTGACCGTCTCGCTCGAGAGCTTGTCGTTCTTCCTTGCCCAGGGAGATCTCGATGCCTAAAACGCGGATCAAGCCGGCGAAACGTGCTCGTGAATCAGCCGCGCGCCTGTCGCACGTGGGAGCCTCTGGCGACGTGCGGATGGTCGATGTCAGCGACAAGCCAGTGACGACGCGGGAGGCGGTCGCGCGCGGGCGCATCACGATGTCGAGCGAAGCCATTTCCCAGATTCGATCCGGTGCGGTCAAGAAGGGCGATCCCCTGCAGACGGCGCGGCTGGCGGGCATCATGGCTGCAAAGCAAACCGCCAATGTGATCCCGCTCTGCCACTCGCTGCCGCTCTCGCACGTCGATGTCACGCTTACACCGATAGCCGAGGGGTACGACATCGAGGCGCGGGTTCGAACCGACGCGCAGACAGGTGTGGAGATGGAGGCCTTGCACGCCGTGGCGGTCGCCGCCTTGACGATCTACGACATGATCAAGGCAGTCGACAAGCGGATGGTGATCGGCGACATCAGGTTGATGGAAAAACGAGGTGGGCAGAGCGGCGAGTTCCAACGCTGACTGCCGGCTGGGCCAGCCGAACGGCCTCTGCCGCCGTCAAAACATGGGACCTGCCGTTTATGTGTAATATCAGGCCCCTATGGCACAAGTACAGCAACGGGAGGCCCCTCCCGCCTCGGCGCCAAAGTTTCAACCGTATGTGCGCGCCAGTGAGTCGCCGGCGGAATTCACCGCCAAAGCCGTAGTTCTCGGCATTCTGTTCGGCCTCATTTTCGGTGCCTCGACCGTTTATCTTGGCCTCCGTGCCGGGCTGACCGTGAGTGCGTCCATCCCGATTGCCGTGCTGGCCATCTCGGTCTTGAAGCGGCTCGGCGGATCCACGATCCTCGAAAACAACATCGTTCAGACGATCGGATCGGCAGGCGAATCGCTCGCCGCCGGCGTGGTGTTCACCATTCCTGCACTGATCTTCCTCGTGCCATACGGTCCGGCCTATTTCAATTACGTGCAGATCACGCTGCTGGCGATTGCCGGCGGCATTCTCGGCGTGCTGATGATGGTGCCGCTCCGTCGCGCGCTGATCGAGAAGGAGCATGGCGTCCTGCCCTACCCGGAGGGCACTGCATGCGCCGACGTGCTCGTCGCCGGCGAACGGGGCGGTGCCCTGGCTCGCACGGTCTTCATGGGCCTGGGCACGGGGGCGATCTGGAAGTCGCTGTCGTGGATTTTTCAGATCTTTCCAACCGCGATCGGCTACACCGTTGCGCGGACGGGTGTGTTTCCGAACGCGACCCTGAACCTTGATTTGTCCCCCGAATACATGGGCGTTGGATACGTCATCGGCCCGCGAATCGCGGGCGTCATGTTTGCCGGCGGTGTGCTGTCCTGGCTGGTATTGCTGCCCCTGCTGTCGATTATGGGCAACTACATGACGGTACCTTTTCCTCCGGTGCCCGCAAGCGGCCTGCGCATCAACCAGATGTCGGCGGGACAACTGTGGAGCGCGTACATCCGGTATACCGGCGCCGGCGCGGTGCTCGCGGCAGGGCTGATCACGCTGGCGCGCACGTTGCCGACCATCGTGTCGTCATTCCGTGAAAGCGTGAAAGAGTTTGGTGCCGTCAGCGGCGCCGACGGACGGCTGCGCACGGATCGCGACATGCCGTTGACCGTCGTCCTCGTCGGCTCGCTGCTCCTCGCGCTGTTCCTCGCCGTCACGCCGGGCATGCCGATGCAGTGGAACTTCGTCGCCGCCGTGTTGATCGTGGTCTTTGGATTTTTCTTCGTCACCGTGTCATCACGTATCACTGGCCTCATCGGCAACTCGTCCAACCCGATCTCGGGGATGACGATCGCGACGCTCATCATGACGTGCAGCATTTTCGTCGCCGTTGGATGGCTAGGCGACGTCTATGCGCCGATCGCGCTTGGCGTGGGCGCCGTGGTCTGCATCGCCGCTTCAATCGCCGGAGCGACCTCGCAGGACCTGAAAACAGGCTTTCTGGTGGGTGCGACGCCGATCAGGCAGCAAATCGGCCTCGTCATCGGCGTAGTGGCCGCCTCGTTCGTCATTGGCATGACGACGCTGTATCTGCACCGGATCATGGGAATCGGGTCACCCTCGCTGCCCGCCCCGCAGGCGACCCTGATGGCGACAATCATCAAGGGGCTCCTCAGTCAGAACCTCCCGTGGGGGCTGGTGCTCGTCGGCGTGTTCATCTCCGTGACGCTGGAACTCTGCGGCATTCGTTCCCTGTCGTTCGCCGTTGGATCGTATCTGCCGATCGCGACGACGGCGCCGATCTTCGTCGGGGGAATCGTGCGATGGCTCGTCGAGCGAAAAACAGGCAGAGCCCAGGAGTCCGATATCAGTGCCGGGACGCTCTTCAGCTCGGGATTGATAGCCGGCGGCTCGCTGGCGGGGATTCTCTACGCGGCGCTCTTCGGACGGAACCTGATCAAGGCGGCCGACGATGCCGGTACCCTGGGGCTCATCCCCTTTCTCCACAACGGCACTGTCGGTACACTGGCAGGTGGACTGCTGTTTCTGGCGCTGGCAGTCGTGCTGACGCGCGCCGGGCGGAAGGATCTTGCGTAGAGTTCTCGGTCTTGCTCTGGGAGCACTGCTCCTGCTCACCGCGCCCGGCGGCGCCCAGGTCCTCGACCGCGTCGCGACGACGGCACAGGCGCTCGTCACCAATCCGCTGTTCTACAACGGCAAGCGGGTGGTGATCAGGCACCCGGTCAAAGAGACCGGGCGGCTGAGCGAGCTCGAAGGCACCGCGAAGCCTGTCTACGTTTTCTGGAAGGATCGGTCAGGCGGCTCCGATGGCGAAATCCGCGGCGACTTTTACGATCTCGGCCGCATGCTCGAAGGCGATCAGCGGTTCAGCGCGTACGACTTCGCGCCCGTCATCGAAGCCGCCAGCCATGGACACTGGCCGGGCCGCGATCAGGTGTTCGTGATCCTCGGCGCGACCTTTGTCAGTAATCCTGCGCCGACCACGCCGTCAATTCGAGCGATCGCGCTGCTTCCCGAGCAGTTCGACAACAAGCCGGTGACGCTGATCGGGCGTTTCAGAGGCAACAACCTCTTTGGCGATCTGCCGCACGGGGTCGCGAAGAGCAAATGGGATTTCGTGCTCCAATCGGCGGATGCGGCGATCTGGATCACCGGCGTGCGGCCGAAGGGGAAGGATTTCGATCTCGATCCGTCCCTCCACGTCGATACCGGGAAGTGGCTCGAGGTGAAGGGCACTGTCCAACGCGACGCAACCGCCGTCTGGATTGCCGCAGAATCGATCCGCCTGACGACCGCGCCCACCGATGGCCCCGTCGAAGTAGCCGGGCCTCCCCTTCCCGCCGAACCGCCGCCATCGGTCATCTTCAGCGCGCCGCTCGCCGACGACACCGACGTCCCGTCCGCTGGCCGCATCCGAATCCAGTTCTCGCGCGACATGACCGCGCAGAGCTTTCGCGATCACGTCCGCATCCACTATGGCGGCACCACGCCTCCCCCGACACCCCTGCCCGATTCCATCGTCAATTACAACGACGCCAACCGTTCCATCGAGATCCGGTTCAAGGCTCCGCTCGCACCCTTCCAGGTGGTCGTGATCGAATTGACCGCCGGCATCACCGCGATCGACGGCCAGCCTCTCCAACCCTGGACGCTGAAGTTCACCACAGGGCAATAAATCCGCGGTCGCTATTCGCGGTTCGCGGTTCGCGATTAGTGATTCGCGATTAGTGATTCGGATCTTGCCCATCGGCGCCGGACCGCGCGTACGATCCATGCCGCGAATGTCACCATCAACGCGAGGCAAAGGAGAACGACCAGCGCGGCGAGTGCCGGGTACTTGAGGGCGAGGAACCCCAACCCGAC
>Ga0222622_10001268_pt1 | contig 10226 bp, 7 predicted proteins | sample PLM2_5_b1metaG_FD_177335 | JGI IMG/M metagenome (GOLD analysis project Ga0222622, IMG submission 177335) | Groundwater sediment microbial communities from an aquifer in East River, Colorado, USA - PLM2_5_b1 | ecosystem: Environmental > Terrestrial > Soil > Riparian zone | place: USA: East River... | reverse complement strand
AAGCCAGCCATCCGCGAGATCGTCGCCTTCCTGCGCGGCGACGACCAGCCGCCAACCTGACAGCGGCTCAGGTTCATCGCGCTGTCCTGGCAACGACAGCCCATGGTCTGGCCGACCACGCACTTGGAGTCTCTGGCGATCGCCACGCTAAGGCGTCGGCGCCCGCGTATCGGTCTCAGCCGCCGTTGCTCACACCACATAACCACGTCCCTGACGGTCGACCCTCACGGCCGGGATCCACCTGCGGAAACGCTGGTCATCGTCACATCCGAGGCCGGCGGAGGCCCGCGTATCGCAGATACGTCGACCTGACTCTGTGCGAGGCAAGCAGCCCGGCGGCCCATCGTCAGCTGCGCGCCCCGCCCGCCTCACTGCGCCGGCACCCCGCCCGGCCGGGTGACCCGCCGCCTCCGGCGCGGGCCGCCGAAGCGCAGGTACAGGGAGGGGACGACGAACAGGTTGAGCAGGGTCGAGGCGACCAGGCCGCCCAGAATCACCACGGCCATCGGGTGCTCGATCTCGTTGCCGGGGATGGTGCCGGCGATCACCAGGGGAACGAGGGCCAGCCCGGTCGCCAGCGAGGTCATGAGGATGGGCGAGAGCCGCTCCCGCGCCCCGCGCAGGACCAGCCCCGGGCCGAACCGCTCGCCCTCGTGACGCTCCAGGTGCTGGAAGTGGTTGATCATCAGGATCCCGTTGCGGGCGGCGATCCCGAGCACCGTGAGCAAGCCGACCAACGAGCCGAGCGTGACCATGCGGCCGGTGGCGGCGGTGGCGAGGATCCCCCCGGCCAGGGCCATCGGCAGGGTGAGGATCGCCAGCCAGGCAAGCCGCCAGCTCCGGAAGGCCGTCTGCAGCAGCAGCAGGATCCCGGCGAGGGCCGCCACGGCGTAGACCAGCAGGCGGTGCTGGGCCGTCTGCCGCTCCAGGTACTCGCCGAGCACCTCGGCGTGGTAGCCGTGCGGGAAGTCCACCTGCCCGACGCGGCGCTCGACCTCACGTGCCACCGATCCAAGGTCGCGCCCGGCCACGTTGGCGCCGACGTCGATACGTCGCGAGCCGTTCTCCCGGATGACCGCGTTGGGAGTCGGCCCCATGCGCACGCGGGCCAGCTCGGCCAGGCGCACGCGGCGGCCGTCGGGCGCGTCGAGCAGGAGATCCCGCACGCTGTTGATGCTGTTGCGGGTCCTGGGGATGCTCCAGACATGGACCTCGGTGTTCTTGCCCCCCCGCCAGATGTCCCCCATCTCCTCGCTGGCCATGAAGACGGCGGCCGCCCGGCGCACGTCGCCCGGCTTGATCCCGTAGCTCGAGGCCTTGGCCAGGTCCACCTGCACCTCGATCGCGGGGACCTCGGTCTGCAGCTCCACGTGCTCCTCGACGGTGCCGTCGATCTCCGAGAGGATCCGCCGCACCTCCTCGGCCTTCTCCCGGAGGACCCCGAGGTCGTCGCCGGAGATGCGCACCACGATGGCCTCGCTGCTGCCGCTGAGGGTCTCCTTGGTCCGCTCCCTCAGGTAGGTCTGCACGTCGCGCTGGAGCCCTGGATAGCCGTCGACCACCTTCTGGATGGCGGCCACGGTCTTGTCGTAGTCGACCTTCGGGTCGATGCTGATCCAGTTCTCGGCGAAGTTGACGCCGACGGGCTCGTCGGCCAGGGTGCCCTGCCCGATGTGGGCGCCGAAGTTCCGGACCCCCGGGATGGCCCGGAGCTCCTTGCTGGCCCGCGTCGTGATGCGGACCATCTCGGCGCGGGAGGTGCCGGGCCGGCTGATCCAGTGCATCAGGAAGTCCCGCTCCTTGAACGCGGGAAACAGGTCCTGGCCGAGCAGGGGCAGCACCGAGAGCCCGGCCAGCATCACCAGCGCGGCGGTCGCGTAGGCCAGGCGCGGGCGCGGGACGATCCGGGCCAGCAGGCTGGTGTAGTGGCGCTGCAGCCCGCGCACCACCGGCGACTGGCGGCGCTCGAGCGGCACCCTGCCGAGCAGGAGCAGGGCGAGCGCCGGCGTGACCGTCAGCGCGACCGCCAGGGAGGCGAGGATCGCCAGCCCATAAGCCAGCGCCAGCGGCCGGAAGAACGAGCCGGTCAGGCCGCCGAGCAGGAAGATCGGCAGGGTGGAGACCACGCTGATGAGCGTCGCGTGGACCACGGGACCGCGCACCTCGAGCGAGGCGTCGAGGATGATGCCGGCGGTCGATCTGCCGCTGCCCTCCAGGCGGTGCTGGCGGATGCGCCGCACGATGTTCTCGATGTCGATGATGGCGTCGTCGACCAGCTCGCCGAGGGCGATCACCAGCCCGGCGAGGATCATGGTGTTGATGGTGACCCCGGCCAGGCTGAGCACGGTGCCGGCGGCCACCAGCGACAGGGGGATGGTGACGGCGCTGATGAAGGCCACGCGCCACTCGAGAATGAAGAAGTTGAGGATGAGCACGACCAGCAGGAAGCCGACCAGCATCGCCCTGCCGAGGTTGTTGATCGCGCTTTGGATGAAGGTCGCCGGCCGGAAGATGGAGGTGTCGACGTCGATGCCGGTCAGGCCGGGCCGCATCTCCGCCAGCGCCGCCTCGACGCCCCGGGTCACCTCGAGGGTGTTGCCCCAGGGAAGCTTCTCCACGATCAGCATGAGCCCGACGCCGTCGTTGATGACCGCGTCCCCGTTGAGGTGGGGCTGGTTGCCGCGGACGACCGTGGCCACGTCGCCGATCGCCACCGGCCTGCCGCCCTTCGGGACCTCAATGGGCAGCTGGGCGAGCTCCCGCGGGCTCATGCGGGGCAGGATGTGGCGGATCCCGAGCCGCTGGTTGGGCGTGTCGATGAACCCGCCCTTCCCGATTTCGCGCCCGCTCGAGAACCTCAGCATGCCGACGTCCAGGGCGTCCGCGGTGGCGTCCATGACCCGGTTCAGGGAGACGCCGCGCTCGAGCATCTTGTCTGGGTCGGCCTGGACCTGCAGCACGGACCAGCGGTCGCCCCAGATGGCCACGTTGGCCACCCCGGGCACCCGCATCAGGCGGGGCCGCACGGTCCAGTAGGCGTTCAGCGACATGTCGATCAGCGACTGGGTGGACCGGTCCCTGGTCGACATCCCGATCTTCATGACGCGGCTGGTCGACGACAGGGGCTGGATGATGTAGGGGACGCTGGCCCAGGCCGGCAGGAGCGGGGTGGCCATCCGGATGCGCTCCTGTACCCGCAGCCGGGCGTCCATGAGGTCGGTTCCCGGTTTGAAGAGGACCTGGATCGTCGACAGGTCCGAGACCGACCGTGACCGCATCACGTCCAGCCCCTCGATCCCGTTGAGCGCCTGCTCGATGGGCACGGTGACCAGGGACTCGACGTCGACCGCGGACAGCCCCAGGCACAGGGTCTGCACCTCCACCCGCGGCGGCGCGAACTCGGGGAAGACGTCGACCGGCGTGTCGCGGAGCTGGGCCACGCCGAAGGCCAGCATCATCGCGGCCCCGAGGACCACGAGGTACCGGAGCCTCAGGCTGGTCCCGACGAGCCACCGCAGCATGGCCGAGGTCCTCTACTCGGAGGTCCCGACGCCGACCTCGATGCCGTACAGCTCGGCGACGCCCACCGTCACGATGGCCGTCCCGGATGGCGGCCCCTCGGACAGGACCGCCCGGTTCCCGTCCACATGGTCGACGACGACGGGGTGACGGACGTAGACCAGCGGCTCGGGCATGGTGTAGACCCAGGCGGCGCCGTTCACGTCGTAGATGACCGCCTGGTACGGGACGACCGCTCGGTACACCTTCTTCCGGCTTGACGAGGCGACCTTCGCCTTGGCCACCACGGTGGTCCGGATGGCGAGACGGTCGGCCGCCGCCTGGGCCAGGGTCACGCGCTTGAGGCTGGTGTCGCCGATGCTGTCGACCTTGGCCGGGTCGACGGGGCTGTCCGCGGACTTGCTCGAGGCCACGCCACACCCGGCCAGGCACAGGCATGCGGTGAGCTGGATCGCCACCATCCATCGACCATGCCGCCGCATCTGGTCACCTCCTGTCCTGCTTGCCGGGTTGATGGGTCGGGTCACTGGGCCGAGGTCCTGGCCAGCGGGGCGTGTTGCGACCCCGAAGGGGCGTGCTCCCGGCGGCCGCCGAATCGCAGGTAGAGGATGGGAAGGACGAACAGGTTGACCAGCATGGTGGTGGCCAGGCCGCCCAGCATGACAGTGGCCAGTGGTTGGGCGATCTCGAGGCCGGGGCCGCCTCCTAGGACGAGCAGCGGGGCCAGGGCCAGGCCCGTCGCCCCGGCGGCCGTAACGGTTGGCCCGAACCGCTGCCGGGCGCCGAGGACGACGACGGCGGCGTCGATCCCGCCCTCGAGCTCCAGGTCCCGGTAGTGGCGGAGCTGGAGGATGCCGCCGCGGACGGCGAGCGCGAGCACGGCGAGCAACCCCATGAGGGCGACGGTGGACATGGCGTCGCCGGCCAGGGCGGCCGCCAGCACCCCCCCGGCCATGGCCACGGGCAGCAGGACGAACAGCAGCGACGCCAGCCGCCAGCTGGCGAAGCATGCCTGGAGGAGGAAGAAGGTGGCGATCGCGGCGGCCAGGAACCAGCTCAGCGTGCGGCGCCGGTCGCGCTGCTGCTGGGCGAAGTCGCCGAGGATCTCGCTGTGGTGCTCCAGGGGGAAGGTGACCTGCCTGAGGAGACCCTGGACCTCCCGTGTCACCGAGCCCAGGCTGCGCCCGCGCACGTCGGCGACGACGTCGACGTACCGGGAGACGGCGTCGTGCTTGATGTCCATGGGGTTGGGCCGGATGCGCACGTCGGCGACGTCGTCCAGGCGGACCTGCCTGCCGCTGGGGGTGTCGATCAGGAGCTGGTGGATGTCGGTCAGGCTGTCGCGCTTGGCGGGCACGCCCCAGACCACGACGTCGAACACCTTCTGCTGCTCGAACAGGGTGCCGGCGATCGTGCCGGACAGGACGTGGGCGGCCGCCCGCCGGATGTCGCCGGGCTTGATCCCGTGGCTGGCCGCCTTGGTGACCGACACCTCGACCTCCACGGCCGGCTCCTGGGCGGGCAGCTTCACGCTCGGCCCGCTGACGCCGTCGACGCCCGCGATGAGCTGGGCGATCTCCTGAGCCTTGGCGCCGAGGACGCGGTAGTCGTTGCCGTAGACGCGCACCACCAGCGGCGACTGGGTGCCGGTGGCCGCCACCTGCCGGAGCCGCTGGTCCTGGTAGGTCAGCACCTCGGGGTGGAGTCCCGGGTAGGCGCCGGCCACCCTGGCGACGGCGGTGGCCGTGGCGTCGTGGTCGGCCCGGGGATCAATGCTGACCCAGAAGTCGCCTTCGCTCACGCCCACCACCATGTCCGAGGTGGAGGCCCGCCCCACGTGGACGCCGACGTCACGGACCCCGGGGATGGTCCGCAGCTCCCGGGTGGCCCGGGCCGTGATCCGGTTCATCTCGGTGAGCGACGTGCCGGGCGCGGCCTGCCAGTGGATCAGCAGGTCCCTGCCCCGGAGCGTCGGGACCAGCGGTCGCCCGCCGAGCAGCGGCAGCACGGCGACGGTGGCCACCAGCAGGAGCGCGACGGCGGCGTACAGCGGCGCCGGACGGTGGAAGAGGCGGGCCAGCAGCGCCGTGTAGCGGGCCTCCAGCCAACGCAGGGGCGTCGACTCGAGGCGGCCGGGCGCGGCCCCGGAGGACAAGGCTAGGGAGAGGGCCGGGGTGACGGTGAGCGCGACCAGCATCGAGGCGAGGATGGCCAGGGCGTAGCTGAGGGCCAGCGGCCTGAGGAACGAGCCGGTCACCTGACCGACGACCAGGACCGGCAGCACCGACAGGACGGCGATCACCGTCGCGACCATCAGGGCCCCACGCAGCGCCACGGCGCTGGCCAGGATGGCCGCGGCCGCCGGCTCTCTCTGCCCGTCCGGCCCGTCCCGTCGGAGTCGGAGTCGCCGCCTGATGCCGTCGGCGTCGATGACGGCGTCGTCGATGACGATGGCGAGGGCCATGACCAGGCCGGCCACGATCATCAGGTTGAGGCTGACCCCGAGCAGCGAGAGCACGAGCACGGCGACGGCCAGGGACGACAGGATGGCCGCAGCGCAGAGCAGCGCAGCCCTCCAGCCCACGAGCACGGCCCCGAGCACCAGCGCCAGCAGCAGCAGCCCCAGGGCCAGCCGCTTGCCGAGGTTGCCGAGGGCGGTCTCGATGAAGGTGGCGGGCCGGAAGACGGTGGTGTCGATGTCGACACCGGCCAGGCCGGGCCGCATCGCGTCGAGCGTCCCCTCGATCTCGTGGGTCACGTCGACCACGCTGGTCCCGGGGAACCGCTCGACCACCAGCATCAGGCCGGGGGCGCCCTCGTCCATGGCGTCGCCCACGAGGGGCTGGTGGTCCTCGACGACCTGGGCCACGTCCCCGAGGCGCAACGGTCGCCGCAGATCGCCCTCGACGGCCACCTTGGCGAGGTCCTTGGCGGTCTTGACCGGTGAGGTGTGCTGGATCTCGATCCGCTGGTTGGCGGTGTCGACGAACCCGCCGGTCCCTGGGGTCGACGCCTCCAGGAACGTCAACCGGGACGCCCAGAGGGCGTTTCCGGTGGTGGCGATGATCTGGTCCAGCGAGACGCCGTTGCTTCGCAGCCGTTGGGGGTCGACCCGCACCTGCAGCTGCCGGTCCCGCAGGCCCCAGATGGACACGTTCGCCACACCGGGCACGGCCAGGAGTCGAGGCCTGATGGTCCAGTGGGCCAGGACCGACAGGTTGATCAGGGACAGCTCCCTCGAGGAGAGCCCGATCATCATGAGCCGGCTGGTGGACGACACATGCTGGATCACGAACGGCGGTTTGGACACCTCGGGAAGCGCCGGCGTCATCGTGAGGCGCTCCTGGACCACCTGCCTCGCCCGCATCGGATCGGTCCCGGGCTCGAAGATCATCTCGACCGACGACAGCCCGGGGATCGAGTCGGAGCGGATCTTGTCGAGCCACGGCATCCCGTTGAAGAACTCCTGCTCCATCGGGTTGGTGATCAGGTTCTCGACCTCTTCGGCGGAGAGCCCGATGGCTTCGGTCTGGACCTCCACCCGGGTCGGCATGAACTCGGGCAGGGCTTCCACCGGGAGGCTGCCGAGCCGGACGATGCCGACGGCGATCAAGGCGACGGCGACGGCGATCAACGGGAGCCGAGACCGCAGGCTCGTCCCGACGATCCACCGGATCATGGCTCAAGACCGGAGGCCATTACCCGCACCCCCCTTGATGTCACGGAGCTCTGCGACCCTGCTGGCTACGCTACGTAGGACGGGGCGCCTTGTCTTCGTCCTCCGGGTAGCGACCTGGGTCCTCCTCTGGGGGCGGAGCCGGCCCTACCCGAGGAGGATGCGCACCTCGCCGATTGTTGGTGACTTAGCCATCTTGTCCTAGTAAGCTCGGAACGTCGTGAGCGCGGCACGAGCACTCCATGGTTGGGCCCATTGGACGAGCCCGGAGCTTGTCGAGGGCCTGCTGTGGGTGCTCGTGATCGGTATCGCCTTGCTCTATGGGGCGCTCGGCTCGTCACCGGGACCGCTCCCCCTCGCCCTGCTTGTTTCGCTGTCTGCCGTGGCGACCTGGTGCCCGCCGCCGGTCTCGGCAAGCGCGACGGGCGTGACGATGGCCACGGCGGCGGCCGCGATGGTCATCGGGAACGGTCCGCTCACACCCGACCAGGTGCTGGCCTTTCTCCCGTCGCTGGTCGCCGCCTGGTCGCTGGGCTACAGTCTGCGGCTCAACCGCGTCCAGTGGTCCTCGCTGAAGGAGCAGGCGGCTCGGCTGGCGCGCGAGCAGGCCGAACCGACTCGGCTGGCGGTGGAGCAGGAGCAGGCGCGCCTCGCCCGCGAACTGCACGACATCATCGGCCACACCCTCAGCGTGATCGTCGCCCAGGCGGCGGCCACCCAACGCGTGATCGACGACGCCCAGCCTGAGCTGGCGCTGCAGGCGCTCGGCTCGATCGAGACCACGGGGCGTGAGGGGCTGGTCGAGCTGCGCGGGCTGCTGGGGGTCCTGTACCGCGACCCGGAGACGGGAGGGCCGGCGACGCAGGCAGGCCTGGAGCGACTGCCCGCGCTCGTGGCGCAGCTCGGCTCGGCCGGGTTGCCGGTCGAGCTGGTGGTCAGCGGCCAGGCGCGTCCGCTTCCGGCCGAGGTTGAGTGGGGTGCCTACCGCATCGTGCAGGAGGCGCTGACGAACGTCCTCAGGCATGCCGGCCCGACGCGGGCGACCGTGGTGCTGTGCTACCGGCCGGGGGCGCTGGAGGTCCGGGTGCGGAACGAGGGACGAGGCAGCGCCCACGGTGTGGCCGCCGGGCGGGGAATCGTCGGCATGCGGCACCGCGCGGCCCAGCTGGGCGGGGAGATGGCCGCCGGGCCCAGGCCCGAGGGCGGCTTCCAGGTCACGGCGACCCTTCCCGTGGACGGTGAGGGACCGTGACCATCCAGGTGCTCATCGCCGACGACCATCCCCTGATGCGCGCCGCGATGCGCATGACCCTGACCGCCGAGCCCGATCTGGAGGTGGTGGGCGAGGCAGCCGACGGCCTCACGGCCGTCCACCTGGCCCGACAGCTGCGCCCACACGTCGCGATCATGGACATCCGCATGCCCATCCTGGACGGGGTGGCGGCGACTGGGCGCCTGACCGACCCGGAGCAGGGCCGGCCGGTCAAGGTGTTGGTCATCACCAGCTTCCATCTCGACGAGTACGTCGTGGAGGCGCTACGAGCCGGTGCCAGCGGCTTCCTGCTCAAGGACGTCACCTCCGAGGAGCTGGTTCGCGCCGTGCGGGTGGTGGCGGCGGACAACGCGCTGCTCGCCCCGAGCGTCACCAAGCGGCTCCTGGACCGGTATGCCCGCCGCCTGCCGCCGGCCACGCCCCAGGGGCTGGAGCTGCTCGGCAACCCGACTGAACGCGAGCTGGCCGTGCTGAAGCTGGTCGCGCGGGGCCACTCCAACGCCGAGATCGGTCGGGCGCTCCAGCTGGCCGAGACGACCGTCAAGACCCACGTGGGTCACCTCCTGGCCAAGCTCGGCGTGGCCCATCGCGTGCAGCTCGTCGTCCTGGCCTACGAGAGCGGTCTGGTGCAACCGGGAGCGATCTGAAGCGGCGGCGGCGCGCTAGCTGTACTTCCCATCAAGGTCGTTGACGAGGACCGCCATTGGGTTCAGGCCGTCGAGCGAGGTGTGTGGTCGCCGGTGATTATGGCCCGCAGCCACCGGGTGAAGGCCCCGCAGCGCTCGGCGTTGGAGCGATACAGCCGCCCATACGCCCACTCATCGAGCAGGGTCTTGTTGACCGCTCGACCTTGCCGTTGGTCTGGGGCCGATACGGACAGGTCCGCTTGCGCCGGGTCCCGAGGGCAGCAGCCATCTCCTGGAACGAGGTCGACTGGGTGTAGGCCTTGGCGTTGTCGGTCAACACCCGCTGGATGGTCACGCTGTAATCGGCGAAGAAGCTGGCTTCCTCGACCAAGAACCGGGCCGCGGTCGGGCCGGTCTCGTCGGGGAGGATCTGGCTGATCGCGACCCGGGAGCGGTCATCGACCGCCGAGTGGACATAGCCGCAGCCGATGCCCCCGTCCCCGAGGGCCCTTGACCCGACCATGGATCCGGTGGCCGCTACCATCAGGGATCCGGCCGAGCTTGACATCCAGGCTCGCCGGGGTGCTCGCGCTGATAGCGCACCACCGCTCCGCTGGCCCGGTCGGTGTGGGCGAGCCGGCTCATGCCATAGCGGCGCAGGACCCCATAGATGGTCGAGCGGGCCATCCCGAGGTGGTAGCCGAGCCGGTGTGGGCCCTGGCGACTGTGCCGACGGGCGGCCAGCACCCGATGGACCTGGCTGGCCGGCAGAGCATCAGGGCAGCGATGGGGCCGCGAGGATCGGTCGGCCAGGCCCCCTGGGCCCTGGGCGGTAGCGGCCCAGCCACTTGTAGGCCGTGGCCCGCGACACCCCCAGGCTCTCGGCGGCCTGGGCTGGGGGCCAGCCCAGCTCGGTGATGCGCTGGACCAGCAGCAGCCTGCCGAACTCGGTCAGGCGGGCATTAGCTTGGGCCATGAGGGTCCCTCCCGGCTCGATGTCTCGACAGCCCAAACCGACCGAGGGGACCCTCAACTGTCAACAACCCTCGCGGGAACTACAGCTAGCGGACGACCTTGACGACGTTGAAGCTGCCGTCCAGGACCACGTCGACGACGGACCCGTCCGGCCGGA
>Ga0222622_10001267_pt1 | contig 10230 bp, 3 predicted proteins | sample PLM2_5_b1metaG_FD_177335 | JGI IMG/M metagenome (GOLD analysis project Ga0222622, IMG submission 177335) | Groundwater sediment microbial communities from an aquifer in East River, Colorado, USA - PLM2_5_b1 | ecosystem: Environmental > Terrestrial > Soil > Riparian zone | place: USA: East River... | reverse complement strand
ACCAGCCTCTGAGAAGGCGTTTGAAAAGGCGGTCGACGCATATAAGAAATGGGTCGAGGCCAACCCGAACGACGACGTTGCGTTCTACAACCTTGGGCGAACGTACGGGAAATTGATGCAGGACGAAGAGGCTGAAAAGGCCTTTGAAAAGGCGGTGAAGTTGAAGCCGGACGACTCGGACTATCAGATGGAGCTTGGGGCGATACTCATCAAACTAGCAAAATATCGCGAGGCCATAGAACCGCTAAAGAAGGCTGTTGAGTTGGATCCGGAAAACGCGCGTGCCCAGGACCTGCTCGAAGATGCCGAGGCCGGCCGCCAACGCCTCGACTATGTGCCGCCCAAGAATGGAAACGTTTCCAACGGGAACACAAGCTCGGGTTCCAGTTCCAACTCAAACTCAAATTCCAATTCGATCACGAACTCAAATACAAAAGCCAGCCCAAACCCGACCGAGACCAACTCCAAAGCAAAGCCCCCTTTAGACATCAAAAAACCGCCACCCGCCAAGACGCCGCATTAAGGTCGATTGGCTACCATAAGCGTCTAATAGACAAAGGCTGTCTGGGTCGGTTTGTCGCCGTTGGTTCCGAATGGATAGGCAAAGAACGAGCCGTCGGAGCTGTTCATCCGGTACCAGGTACCGTCTGACGGGCGGAAGACCGACAGATCGGCTTTGCTGTCACCGTCAAAATCGCCGGCTGCGGGAATGTCGTCGGATAAGCCGAACCGGAACGCCGTGTAGACGGGGCCGTTGCTGTTCCTGACGTACCAGAAACCGTTCGACGGGCGGAACACTGCCAGATCCGTTTTGCCGTCACCGTCGAAATCGGCGGGCGTGATCACATCAGTTCCAAAACCGAATCGGACACCATGAACAGAATTGTCTGAGCTGTAGAGTTGATACCAATCCCCAAGCGACGGGCGGAAGATCGCAATGTCCGAGTGCCCGTCGCCATCAAAATCACCAATAGTCGGTTGGTCCTCAGACAGGCCAAACTGTATCGCATAGAACGACCCGTCACTGCTGTTCTGCCGGTACCATGTTGCAGTCGACGGGCGAAAGACCGAAACATCCGCCCTGCCGTCCCCGTCATAATCCGCCGGCGTCGGCGAGTCATCTGCTAACCCAAAGATGTTATACGAGACCGTACTCGTCGAGCTGTTATAGATATACCAGATGCCCGTTCCAGGCCGGTAAACAGCAATGTCCGTCCTGCTATCCCCATCATAGTCAGCTGGTGCGATCTTATCCGTCCCGTAACCAAACTCCATCCCAAACACTCCCGCGGTACTCTGCTGCAGATACCATGCCCCGCTCGACGGCCTGAACACCGAAATGTCGCTCCTGCCGTCGGCGTCATAATCGAACGCCGCCGGCCGCGCCGGCATTGGTGAACCGGTTGGTGTTGCAGTTGCGGTTGCAGTATTAGTCGCGGTCGCGGTTGGTGTATTGGTCGGTGTGGACGTCGGTATCTGCGTCGCCGTGGCCGTCGGAGTATGCGTCGGGGTGGACGTCCGTGTATTGGTTGGCGTCGCTGTATGTGTCGGAGTGAACGTCGGAGTATGCGTCGCCGTCGGCGTGTTTGTCGGCGTCACGGTGGCTGTATGCGTCGGAGTTGAGGTGGGTGTATTCGTCGAGGTCGGTGTTGGAGTGTTATTGGGAGTATTCGTCGGTGTCGACGTCGGTGTATTCGTTGGCGTTGCGGTCGGCGTCGGCGTAGGGCCCGAGACCGAGGCCATGAAAAGGTAGGCATTGATCCCACCTATGATCGATGACGATTCGGGTGCGAATATACCGTGCGACATTGTCCTGCCGGTCCGTCTTCGCGGCCGCGAAGGGTTAATAGAGGTTCCGTCAGATCCGTCAGTGGCAAAGACATAGATGATATGTATGCCGTCCTGCAGCGGTTCGGTCGTCGCGGTTGCTGTTAGCGTGTTACCGATAACTGAGTTATTTGTTGCCTGCGTCCATTCGCCATTTGCGGTGTCGACCTGAAAATAGATGTTCTGCGGCGGCGGAGCGATCGGCGAATAGGTCGAGGTCGCTGTCAGTGTGAATGTCGGCGTGGTACTTGTAGTAACATTTCCCGGCAGCGGCTCGATCGCGGTATTCAAAGGAATAGTGTTCGTCGATGCGGGTGTTATCACCGTCACGTTAGAGCTTTGTTCATTAGCGACATATATCTTATTTGTCACCGGATTCACCGCCACGGCCAAGGAACTGGTGCCAGACTCTACGGTCGTCGTCGAGTTGTTCGTCCCATCGATCACCGTCACGTCGCCGATTAAATTGCTGCAATAGATCTTATTCGTCGTCGGGTTGACCGCGAAGGCACGGGGAAGTGCACTGGCCATGACTGTTGTTGTCGAATTATTGGTCCCGTCGATCACGGTTACAGACGCCCCCTGGTAATTAGCAACATAGATCTTATTCGTCACCGGATCGACCGCAATAGCGATGGGGGCGGCTCCAGCCGCGACTGTCGTTGTCGAGTTGTTCGTCCCGTCGATCACCGTTACGTTTGCGCTGTTTTGGTTCGCGACATATATCTTATTTGTCTCCGGATTGACCGCGACAGCACGGGGAGTTGTGCCAACAGCTACTGTCGTTGTCGAGTTGTTCGTCCCGTCGATCACCGTTACGCTGCCGCTGTTTCCATTAGCGACGTAGATCCTATTGCTCATCGGATCGACAGCGATGGAAAGGGGGGTTGTTCCGACCGCGACCGTGGTTGTTGAGTTATTTGTCCCGTCGATTACCGTTACGTCGTTGCTGTGCTCGTTAGCGACATAGATCTTATTTGTGATCGGATTGACCGCAACGGCACCGGGCTCTGAGCCAGTCGCAACGCTTGTCGTAGAGTTATTTGTCCCGTCTATTATCGTGACGTTGTCGCTACTGTTATTGGCGACGTAGATCTTATTTGTGATCGGATTGACCGCAACAGCAAGGGAAAATGAGCCGCCCGGAACCTCTGTAGTAGAATTGTTTGCCCCGTCGATGACCGTTGTGGTTCCGCTGGATTTAGCGACATAGATCTTATTCGTAACCGGATTGACGGCAACGGCCCGGGGTGATGAGCCAGTCGCAACCGTCGCCGTCGCATTATCATCGCCGCTGATCACGATAACGCTATTGGCATCATAGTTAGCGGCATACACTTTGTTTGTCACGGGATCGACAGCAACGGCATAGAAATTGGTGCCCGAGGCCAGACTGCTAGTCGAATTGTCCCGGCCATCGATCACCGTTACGCCGTCTGCCGTGGCTAAATAGATCTTATTGGTGATGTTATTAAGGCTGAGACTTCGAACGTCTCCACTCACGTTCACTGGCGTTGTCGAATGGGTCTCCCCGTCGAACACTATGACTGGGGAAGAAAAGCCACCAATATAGATCTTGTTCGTTACGACATTTACTGCCACTGTGGTAATTCCCACAGTAACAGGCATAGGAAATCTCGTGGTTGTATTATTGATTCCATCGATCACCGTGAGGTCAACCCCGCTGCCCCCAAGAACTTCCCCGACATAGATCAAATTCGTCACTGGGTTGACCGCTATCGCTGCAGCTGACAAGGCCAAAGGTACGTTGACTGTAGTATTGGTCGCGCCGTCGATGACGGTGACATTGAACCTTTGGCCAATGTAGATCTTGTTAGTTACCGGGTTAACGGCCACCTTGTTGGGGCGGAGGCCGACATCGACGGTCGTTGTAGAGTTGCTAGTACCGTCAATGACCGTCACAAATGTCGCGTCCGGATGTACGACGTAGATCTTGTTTGTGACAGAGTTTACAGCGAGTTCACGGGTAAGTGAGCCGACGGGTATGGTAATTGTCGTGTTATCCGTTCCATCGATCACGATCACTGTAGAAGCGCCGTAACCGGTCACATATATCTTATTTGTTGTTGGATTGAGAGCGACTCTGGAAAACGCGTTGAGCCCTGCAGCCGGAACAATAATTGTGGTGTGATCTCTGCCGTCGATAACCGTAAAATTGTCCAGACCAATAACATAGATCTTGTTTGTGATCGGGTTGACGATAACTTGATTCGGCTCGGACACCGGGACACTGCCGATGATGTAGTCGGCCCTTACACGGTCCCCATTGGTGAAAAGCGCGGATACCGTTAGTAACAGTGTTGCAAATAAAAATCCGATCAAGCGTAACGGAAAACGGTTTGTCGGAGATATGAGAGTAAATGCATCAGAGTGTTTCATTTAAATGGTATTTGGCGATCGATGTACGGGTAGCTCAGCAGGTTACCATCAAATTGGGACCGGGCACAGTGACAAGAAAATAGTGGGAGAGAATAGAGCCCAACTTTTTAAAACGTCGTAAACCGGGCAAAACTGATCTGTGGATCAGACCCGCCGGACATGACTATCTTTTCACAATTGCAGGCCGGGTCTGTCTGGATCAATGTCCTATACGAGTGGTCGTGGGCGTAAACATCCAACGTGACTACCCCAGTGGCGCCGAATGAAGCGTCGAGCGTACCATCTGTATTGAATCTCACAAGGCGAAAGTCCATATTGTACTCGCCCGTTACAACGATCTTTCCGTCAAGTTGAATGGCGGTGCCGCGGCCATTTCCAGCGGGCCCCGTCACCCGGCAGTTGCCGTTGAATGATGTGTCCGGCTGACCGCCAGGCGTAAACCGCGCGGCGGCAAAAGATCCGTTTGAGTTGCCGCCGAGCACAATTCTCCCGGCAAGATCTATCTGCACCTCAAAAAGCTGGCTGCCGACGCCGAAATCAGCGATCGCGCGGCCTGAAGAGCCAAAACTCGTGTCCACGATACCGTTAGGCAGAATTCGAATGACGGACATCTCCCTTCGCGCATTATTGCCTTTGCCGAACACTTTATAGCCGCCGACCAGAACGCCGCCACTCGAATCGACCGCGAGAGCTCGGCCATAATCGATGGTAACCACTCCATTCAAACCGAATGATGCATCGAGCGAGCCGTTCACATTAAGGCGGACGAGATTACCAGCATCCCCAACGGTTACGATCTTTCCGTCGGGCTGAATTGCCATGGCGAGTGCATAGCCCGTGTTGTGAACGATGGAACCGCCCACGCCAAACGAAGTATCCACCGACCCGTCGGGCATGAAACGCTGGACCCGCAAAACACTGCCGATGATATTTCGTCCGGATACGAGATGGCCTGTTCCGGCAACGACGATCCGCTGCTGGCCACCGATGTTTTGCAGGCCAACTCCATATGCTTTTCCGTAGTACGACGAGCTGCCTGATGTCAATTGCCAGGTGAATTCCACCGTTCCGTCCCCACCGAATGATGTATCGAGCGAGCCGTCTGCATTAAGCCTGACCAGCTTATGGCCGTTGGAAAATCCTCCGCTGACCGACACGATTTTGCCGTCCGGCTGAACTACCATACCCTCCGGAGCGGGAACAATGAACGACAAAGGAACGAGCACCGTTCCTCCTGTACCGAAACTGGTGTCAAGGCAGCCGGCTCCTCCCGGACATGTTTGGGCATATGCATTAGCAGCAACCAAAAATGCTGACAGTAATAACGGGAGCAGAAAACGACGCGATCTCATAATTGTTTATCTCCTTTATCGGGTTGTTGTGCTTATGGACAGGTAGATGTTCAAAAGACCGAAAGATTGAGTCGCGGGAATTATTTTCTTTACATCTGAAGGAATGAGTCTATAATCAGCCCCCAAAGGAGTTGACATCGACCGCCTCTCAGGAGAAAACCATGCCTTCCGTGTGCCGCCTCGCGCTTTGCCTTGTCTTTCTGTCGCTTGCGATCAATTCCTTCGCTCAGAATCAGCTGACAATCGCCTCAACCGATGAGACGGCGATCAAATCGGTGATCACACAGCTCTTTCAGGCGTATACCCGAAAGGATCTGACCGCCATCAAGGCGCTTTGGACTCCTAAATCCCCAGATTTTGAAGCTGACATGAAGCAGCTCCAAACGGTTTTCGCTAATGCCGGGGACCCAACCGCAAGGATTCTCTCTTTTGACAAGATAAGCTTGGACGGTATTAAGGCCACCGTGCGCGTACAGGTAAAGTTCTCGGGAGAAAAGTTCGGAACGGAGCCGGATGAAGTGCACATCAGCGGCAACCGCGTATTATCGCTTACGAAGGAATCCGATGGCTGGAAAATACTTCGTCATATCTCCGCAGAGAAAGATCTGGCGCTGCGTTTGCTCAATGCGAAAAATGAAGTGGATCGGGATCAGTTGCTCGCCGCCGACAAAGAACTGGTGAACGCCAATCTAACCAGAGCGATCACAAGTGAAGGTGATCGGATAGGAGGCAGTGTCCCTCCATCTGAAGTGATGCGGGTATTCCGATTGGGTCAATTGATCGCGGAGCGGCTGGGGGACAAGGGGCAGATCGCTGAGGCTCTGAATGGCGTGGGGACCGCGCTTTATTCTCAAAGCAAGAGCGCCGAGGCGCTTGAGATATATCAACAGGGGATTGGCATTGCTACCGAGATCGGCGATGATGACCTGGCCGCAAGGATACTGGGCAATATGGGCACAGTCTATATGTTCAATCTGGATGATCATCTTAAAGGCCGGGGGCTGTATCAAAAAAGTTTTGTCCTTGCCGAAAAGGTGGGGAACAAGAAAGTGATGGGGAGTGCCCTGTCAAACATTGCCACGTCTTACCTTCCGGAGTCGGATTACGTGGAAGCCTTAAGATTTGCCAAAAGGGCCCTCGCCTTATTCGAGCAGATCGGTGAAGTCGGCCGAGTTGCCGGCACGACAATGACAATAGGGTTGATCCATTTACAGCAAGGAAATTCTGCAGAATCAATACCCTTTTTCAATAAGAGCTTTGAACTCCACCGATCGGTAAATGATAAGCGCAGGATGGCAACGGTCCTATGGAACCTCGGTCTTGCCTATGAGGACCAGGCGGATTATGCAAAGTCCATGGCAACATATCAACGAAGCTTGGCCATTAGCGAGGAGATCAACTACACCAGAGGCATTGCGGGAGTTTTGGTGAATGTTGGCAGGATCTACGGTTTGCAGGGTGACTACGATCAGGCCTTGAGTGTTGCGAACAAAGCTCTGGCTCTCTCTGAATCCATTAACTCAAAGTATTTAAAAGGAATATCATTATCCGCGATTTCGGCAGCTTATGCGCGGAAGTCGAAGTATGAAGAGGCCATCCGATATCGAAAATTGTCTCTTGCGATCGCAGAGGAGATCGGGGAAAAACAGAGTGTGTCGAATGGTTTGAATTCCATCGGCTACTACTACTTAGAATTACGCGATTATGAGCGTTCTATTGAGTATCTGCAGCGAGCGCTGTCGGTCAGCGAGCCCGCGGGAGATAGGTGGGAGATAGTTGACGCGTTGACCGGGATTGCGAAAGTCCAATTCCTTCAAAGAAATTATCTAGTGGCTCGCGAAACAGCAGAGCGCGCTAAAAAATATGCCGGCACGGGGGAGATCCCCTTATCTGCATTGATGGCGCAGATCTATGAAGCATTAGGCGATCACGACATGGCCCGTCGATCCGTAGAAGAAGCGATACGTTTGATCGAAGTTCGCCGTACACACATCGTTGGCGGACCAGATCAGCAACAAAAGTTTTCAGCCAAAAGAGCTTCCTCATATCATTTAATGATCGACCTCCTGATCTCTCAGAACCATGCAAATGATGCATTGGATTATGCCGAACGTGGTAAATCTCGAGCGTTGTTAGACGTCCTGCAGAACGGTAAATTCGACTACGTTAAGGCGCTTAGTCTACCTGAACGAGAGTTGGAACAGCGAATGATGGCCGAATTAAGCTCGGTCTCAACCCAGATAAGCCAAGAAGAAAGCAGAAAGCAACCCGACGAGACCCGCGTCTCCGAACTGAAAAATGAGCTCGACACGAAGCGGCTGGAACTTGATGAGCTTCGTATACGGCTCTATGCATCGCATCCTGAGTTGAGAGTGCAACGGGGCGAGATGAAGCCGATCGGACTGACTGAGACAGCGGGGTTGTTGCCGGGTGAGAGGGGTGCTCTGGTCGAGTATGCGGTTGGCGAGGACAAGACGTTTATTTTCGTTATTACAAAAGACGCTGCACAAAAGCCGTCGCTGAAGGTCTATCCCATCGATATCAAACAAAAGGACCTTGCCGAGCGCGTTGAAGTGTTCCGTTCGAACCTAGCGAAGGGCGATCCAGGCTTTTCGAAGGAAGCCGGAGGGCTTTATGATCTGCTTGTAAAGCCGGCGGCAGAACAGCTTGCGGGCAAGACAAACATCGTGATCGTCCCCGATGGTCCGTTGTGGAATTTACCGTTCCAGGCTCTGCAGCCGTCGATGGGCAAATACCTGATAGAACAGGCGGCCGTTTCATATGCGCCATCGCTGACAGCGCTTCGAGAAATGCAGAAAAAGAACCATGTCAAGAAAATAACGAACGCGGCGCTGCTGGCGTTTGGCAATCCGGCTGTAAATAAAGAAACGTCTGACAAGCTGAAGAGCGTCTTTATGGACGAGAGCCTCGAACCGCTGCCCGATGCGGAACGGCTGGTCAATACACTTGGGAAAATGTATGGCCCTGGCCACAGCAAGGTGTATACGGGCGCCGCGGCACGGGAAGAGACAGCTAAGACGGAGTCGCCCAAGTTTCGGATAGTGCAGTTTGCGACTCACGGGATCTTGAACAACGTGTCCCCGATGTATTCACATCTTGTGCTTGCTCAGGATGAGAAGGACCCAAACGAAGACGGGCTGCTCGAGGCTTGGGAGATGAAGGACCTCGATCTCAAGGCGGACATGGTCATACTGTCGGCGTGCGATACTGCACGGGGAAAGATCAGTAATGGCGAGGGCGTGATCGGGATGACCTGGGCGATGTTTATCGCGGGTACACCGACGACGGTGGCGAGCCAATGGAAGGTTGAGTCGTCAAGCACGACGGAACTAATGCTGGAATTTCACCATCAACTGCTCGCAGGCAAAGTTTCCAAGGCCGAGGCATTACGTCTGGCCGAGCTCAAGCTGCTCAGGACAGAAAAATATAAACATCCTGTTTACTGGGCAGGGTTTGTTTTGGTGGGGGATGGATTCTGAGCGGTGGTCGGGGGTGAGTGGTAGTTATATCAGGGGCCAGTGCTCAGTTATTAATAGTTAGTGGTTGGGATTTGGGTTTAGGTGTGTGTATCGCCCTTGCTTACGCGCGGGCTTCTGCAATGGAGAGCCGGTGGTCAGTTGACGGAGCGAATTACCGCCCCGCCTTTACTTTTTGCAGCAGCTTCTTAACGATTGGCGAATTCGGGTTTTGCTTGGCGAGGGATTGAAACTCGCGTTCCGATTCGTCGAGCAATCCGGCATTGGCATAGAGAATGCCGAGGACGAGATGTGATCCGCCGTTGCGTTTTGCGGCCGCGATCTCGCTTGCGGCATTTGCATCGAGCACCTTGAACTTCGGTTCCGGGGCAGGCATGACGGGTGACTTTATCTCTTTGCCATCTTTTGCGGCAGTCACGTGCCATTGATAGATCTTGCCGCGTTTTAGACGGCCCGCTGGTGTCCATACCGTTTGGCGAAGAGGCGCGCTCTCGGCTACTTTGTTGAAGTCATTGTCAAAGATCACGACCCTATAAGACTCAGCGTCCTTGAGCGGCTGCCATCTAAACTGCGGCCGGTCGGTCTCGATCACTTTGCCCGTTGGGCCGGCTAACGCAAACGCAACACCGGATGAAGACTCGCCCATTGTGACCTGTCCCGGCGGCCGCAGCTGCCCGACCACCGGCGAGATGTTAATGGCCTGGCTCGTCAACGCCGCTTTCACGCTGCTCTCAAGCCGGGTGTACTCAAGGCCCTTCAAATTGCCGTCCGCATCGATCTCTATTCGTGAATTGCCATCGTTGAGTGCGATCAACGCCGGTCCCTCATCTGCATTTGAAGCCGGAGTCTCGGTCACCAGATCAGCGATCTCGCCATTGTCCGGGCTGAGGACGGGCGTCGCAGCGGCAGGTTCGATCACATTCGCCGCCGGGACATTGACTATCTCGGGTTTATCTTCTTTACGGCCCGACCATACCCACCAGACGGTGAGTCCGATCAATAGGCAGGCAAACGCGGGAACGGCGAGCCTGATCCAACGCAGGCTGCTTATTGCATCCCACCAGTGGGATATAGAAGTGTGTACCGCCGCCTCTACGGCGTTATGCTGATGTTTCAACCCGAGCAGATCATTAAGTTCGCGGGTGCATACCTGA
>Ga0222622_10001266_pt1 | contig 10234 bp, 10 predicted proteins | sample PLM2_5_b1metaG_FD_177335 | JGI IMG/M metagenome (GOLD analysis project Ga0222622, IMG submission 177335) | Groundwater sediment microbial communities from an aquifer in East River, Colorado, USA - PLM2_5_b1 | ecosystem: Environmental > Terrestrial > Soil > Riparian zone | place: USA: East... | reverse complement strand
CTCAGAAGTATGGAATAGAAGGAATGTATTTGCGAAGAAATACACGGGCCGTTCAACAAAGTAAAACAGATCCGCAAAAAACATTAAGTTTTAACCTGGCATTGAATTATATCATGGCAGGTCTTAATGGCTATCTTTTACCAGTTACCAGTAAGATTCAGCCATATGGTAGCATGCTTGCCGGGGTAGTGATTGAAGAAATTGGGTTTGCGAACAATTCAATCAATAGTTCCATAACCAAAGTAGCATGGGCAGTTCGATTAGGAGGCAAGTATTGGATATCACAAAGAGTAGGAGTACGCTTACAAGCTCAATGGACCTCATTTTTTATTATGGACGGCGGTCTTCCGGACATGACTGTTTATGGATTGAACACTGCCGATATCAATTTCCCGATAGCATATCAATTTGAGGTGGGGTCAGGTTTGATGATAAAACTTAACCGAACTGAAAAGGATTGAAAGCAGAACGAATTTGCTATGATTAAAAAACTCACGGCTTCAATTTTAATGTTTTTGATTGCCGGTACTGTACGATCGCAAATTATAATTGCTTTATTATTTGGAGATAAATTAAATACAGGCAAGCTTGAATTTGGGCTTGTCGTTACCCCCACACTCACTAACCTTACCAATACAGATGGCAAATACAGATCTGGCCTGAACCTTGGTCTTTATTTTAATATTCAACCGGAACAAAAATTTTTCGTGCATCTGGAATTAACGGCGAAAGGTACCCTCGGCGCAAAAAAAATTGCTCCATATCCTACAGGTAACGACAGCCTTGATATTTTGTTTAGTGAAGGGTTTGTAGAAAGAAAGATAAAAGGCTTTAATGTAATTCTGGTGGGACGGTACTCAGTTTCTCAACATTTTTATCTTGATGCGGGTATTCAACCAAATTTGATGTTCAAAGCAAGAGATATTTTTACATCGACTGTAAATAATAATGAGTTGGAGTATTCTGCGAAGATAGACGATCATATTACCCGACTTGATTTTGGCGTAACAGGAGGTTTGTATTATAAGTTCAAACCTGATCGAAGAAGTATGGGCATAGGATTACGTTATGTTTATGGCTTAACTGATATTGATAAATTTCACTCAGCAACACAGGCCAATACTGCCTGGATGTTGTCCATTACTATCCCGGTGGGTGCCACGCCTAAAGCAAAGGATGAGAATTGATGCGATGGTGATAACTAAACAAAATGAGACCTCAGGCCTTAAAATATTTTTTATTCTTTGTTATTAGCTTTTTTGGTTGGCTTTTCATGTACGCACAGTCACCGAAAAAACTCATTTCTTTTAAAGATTCGCTGGACGGCAAATTAGACTTAAGCGATTTCATTATTGATGCAAACGGATTTATTCCCGTTCCTTATATCATTACTGAACCAGCATTTGGTGGGTTCGGCGGCGCGTTGGCGCCTATCTTCATCAAGAAACGTCCTCCATATATTGACACCATAAAAGGTCGTGTGCAGGTAACACCCGTGGCCCCGGATATTACCGGGGGATTAGCCTTATATACCGTAAACAACACCTGGGGACTTATGGCTTTCAGGTCGGGCACTTTTATTAAAAGCAGAATAAAATATCTTGCCGCAGGTGGTTATTTTCATTTGAACCTTTCTTTTTATAAAACGGTTCCCCAGTTAGGTGAGCAGGAATTTCATTTTACAATTAACACGATCCCTGCAATAGTACAGGCAATCAAAAGAATTGGTAATTCTGGTTTGCATGCTGGTTTTCGTTATCTTTTTTTGAAAACAGATATTTCTTTTAATGGCGATCACCAGCTTAATGCCTTTACCGATTCACTTGATTTTAATAAACTAATCAGCCAGCTTGGTATAGTGGTTGAACTCGATAAACGTGATAATGTGTTTACTCCGGATAAGGGAATAAAACTTCATTTTGATGCAACCAGGTCCGACGATGCTATTGGTAGTGACTTTGATTTCTGGAGGCTTAATTATTACAATTACTTTTATCACCCTGTTTCCAATAAAACCATTTTTGGTCTTCGGCTCGATGTGAAACAATCTTTTGGAGATCTTCCTTTTTATGCTTTGCCCTTTATTGAGATGCGGGGAATACCTATTGCCAGGTACCAGGGAAATGCCAATCTGCTTTCCGAAATTGAAATACGACAAGATATAAAACAAAGATGGAGTATTGTAGGCTTTGGTGGAGTGGGAAAGGCATTTGATTATTGGGATCAATTTGATGATGAAAACTGGGTATCCAGTTATGGAGCAGGGTTTAGATACCTGTTAGCACGAAAATTTAAATTAAGAATGGGAGTTGATATTGCTTATGGTGCTGGTGCATTGTCATATTATATAGTGTTTGGCAGTAACTGGTTAAAATAAAACTTACACGAAGAGCACGTTTTTTTCGACGATTTACCATCACAAAACTTCAATAACTGCATTAAATAAATGAAATATTCGCTTCTGTGCTCATAGTTATAACAATTGGTTTTAATCAGGTCAAAATCCTTGGTAACAGGTATCCTCCCAATTTATCTTTACATACATGCAATCCGTTTTTTCATAGTGATTTGGTTATTCAAGGGGTCTTTACTACAGGCCCGACCCGTCTCTCTGGTTGGACCTGTAGCCCCCTTAGTTTTAAAAGATTTTGGCGGTTGAATGTAAGAAACGGTGTCTTCTCTAAGTGAATTGCAGACTGATACATGTCAATATATTTTTTTTAAGCGAGTGGATTCGAGGATGGCGCGAAGGAGTATGAAAATACTCCTTCCTTTATTTATATAGGTTGAAGTGATAACAGATGCCCAATTGAATCCAGTCCATGGTTAGCAGTTTCCACTAATAATCGCTGCTATGCATTTCCTGGATCTTTTTTAAACCCAATTACGTGAAAAGGTTAATGCTTTGTTTACTCAGTTTGCTGGTAATATATAGCTTCCAGCCAGTGATGGCCCAGATTACAACAGGATATTTTCGGTTAATAAAAATGTCATGGCAATCAGACAAAAAGTTTATGGTCGATAAGTTGATGGAGTTTTCTGAATCGGAAGCAGACGCGTTTTGGCCATTGTATGAGAAGCATATGCAAAAGTGGGGACGGCTTATGGAATACAGGATTGTGATTACACAGGAGTACTGCGACGAGTTTGAAATTATGAAAGGAACCCAAATGTCGATGTATATGAAGGAAATGGTTAAGAACGATATTGAGCTGACTCGTTTACAGAAAAAATTTTTTAGTAAGATTCGAAAAATTCTTTCACCTACAAGAGCCAACCAGTTTATGAAAATTGAATACGAATTTCAGCTGGTTTTATTAACCCAAATGCAACAGCGAACACCTTTTATTGGAGACAATCTTAAAAAGTTATAACTATTCGTCATTACCCGCCTGGGTGTTGTGTGAATTCTTATAAATTTTTGCGAACCGGCTGGCTTTCCGTATCCACAGTAACAAAAAAAGTTTAAAGAACTGCAGGATGAAAAAAACGGTTACCCTTGTGCTGGCTTCGTTGTTTTTCATACAATTGAAAGGACAAATTATTTTTACTTCATACACGGGGTATGTTTCAGGTTATTCATTTACTTCTTTTCGTGATAGCGGATCGTACTATGATGCTTCAATTAATGCCGGTCTGCAATATGGGTTTGCCCTTGAATACAAAATAGACCGGCTCTTTTCTACCGGCATTTCCTTTCTAAGTCAAAAAGCCACCATGCCCGTATCGCTGCACTTTAATGGAAATGTTCATTTATTAAACCTCGATGCACGTGTCCGGTGGTTACTTTTTGGAGGCACCAGCTTAATCCCAACAAAAAATTCCGAATTTTTTTTTGCTACGCACCTTGGCGCTGGATTTTATAGTTTTTCCGATTCCAGTTTTAAAACAGATGTACGTACCCGGTTTGCCTGGGCTGTCAGTGGAGGAAGTAATTTCTTTACACGAAGTAAGGTGGGTTTAAGTATAAGATTAAATGGCTTATTCTCAACACATCCATTGAATAAGGGGCTGCCCATACCCGGACTCGCCGAAAATTTAGTGGGATATACTTACGTTTTTCAACTAAGCAGTTTGGCTGGTATTGTCATTCGCTTCGGTGTTCCACCAAAGCCCAAAAAATGAAACATGGCCGCCGGTTCCTAACGATACAAGAGGGGAGTGATACCCGTACCGCAAATTCATACTTCTTATTGACCGGTCTTTATTTTACTGTTAAACCGGCCACCTCAAGTCCATTGATTATTTCAGTTTTTAATTCCGGATCCAAAATCATTCGGCCAATGATGTTTGCTGCTTGTGGTTTTAAATCAAGAACTTCTTTGGAAATGATGGTTGGCTTTAAAAGATTCATTTTTCCCAAAAGTGACAACCGGAACAACAGTAAGAATGGTGTTTCAAGAGGAGCCAGGCGATCGAGCCATTTCAGGCTTTCAGCATAGTCTTTTGAATGGAAGTAATAAATGGCAAATGAGAATTTGGCATTACCTGGAACAATTGGGTTCAGATGAATTGTTTCAAGCAGCCAGCGAAAAGCTTGTGTGTATTCACCGTTGCAAACATAGGCCAATGCCATTGCAGATATAATATTCGAGGCTTTCGGATTTAATTTAATACAACGCTCAATTGCTTCAATACTATTCTCTTTTTTATTGGCTAAAAGCAATACCCAGGCAAGTACTTTTTGCGCATGTTGGCATTGCGGATCGGATCCAACGGCCAACTGTGCGAGGTCGGTGGCTTTTTTCAGTAGCTGCGCGTCCTTTTCAATCTTGGTAAGATAACTGTCGGTATATAACCCCGCAAGCAGTGCAGATGCCAATGCATTATTGGGCTCAGACACCACCGCTTTTTCAAGTGCGCTAACCGCTGTTGGAAATTTGCCAAAATCAAAGTCCGAGATAAAATCGAAGTATTTGTATATAGCTTCCTGTACACTTAAATTTTCGGTTTTGGAAAAAGAGGACGCATGGGCTTTGTGCATAATGATGATGCCGTTATCATCAGCAATCATGTTCAACACTTCGGTTACAATCTCTTCCTGTATTTCGAAAATATTTTCCGGTGTAAGATGCCTTGAGTAATTTTCTGTAAAAATGATTTCCCCTGTAGCGGCAAGTACAAGTTGAACATTCAAACGAACCATGTCGTTGCTAAAACGAACACTTCCGGTAAGTACGTAATCGATTGCCACCGTTTTTTTCATTTCATGCAAGTCCTTCAGAGCCGCGTCATATTGGTAGGTGGTGTAATAGGAAATCACCGTGAGATTTTGGAAACGTGCCAGGTCAGTACTTAGCTGTTCCCCAATACCTGCTACGAAATAATCTTTTGAATTTTCTGAGCTTAAATTATGAAACGGTAATACGGCCAGCACAGGTTTTGCATAATCCTGGGCATGATTTGTACCGTTAGTTGGTTTTGAATTTTCTGATGGTTCGTCCAGGAGGGTTACTGAACCTGCTTTCGCATCCCGCAATCGAAAAATGGGAATATAAGAGCCTTTGGGAATATCGATAACGATTTCATCGTCCTTACCGGGCCCAATGTAATACCTGTTCATCACCTGCCTTAACCTTCCGGCATGAATTCGTACATAAGCATCTAATTGAGGATTGAAATCGACTGGTTTGCCCAGGCCATTTACACCTATTGTGTACTCCTTGATTTCCTGCTCATGTCCCAGGAGCTTTTTTTCTGTGATAAATTGAAGGAATTTAGATAGAATAGGAGCGTTAGAAATTTCACCAAATTTTAAAATTAGGTTCAACTCCTTACGCACCAGTTCAGCAGGTATCATTTCCTCATTTCTCATACATGCAGCTAAAAGTTAACTAACAGTAAAACACTTCTAACAATGAAAGGTTCAAGCTTGCTATGGGTAATTCACGATTATAACAATCCTTCGATAGTTAACGAATCAGGAGATGACAGCTGGACACATTTGCATATTCGATAAAGCGTATCTCAAAAAGAGATTGTGGACAATCTTTACGAATGTATTGAAGAGTTTAGACCGCTTTGCCTGATTACTTGCATTTTGTGTCACTTGGAAAGTGAGGAGTCACAATGAAAGTAAGCAAACAGAGTATTGAGGAATTCGTGGAATTAAAAAGGATATTAGAGAAGAAAACACTTCAGTACATCGATAAAAAACTCGTCAGCAACAGTCCAATTTAACTTACCAACTTCAGTACCAAATTAAACAATTGCAGTTAATAAAAAATTGATTTTATTAGAATTTCATATTTCTTTTGATTCAGGACAACAATCTGAAAAACTTTTTTCAATGGTAAAGTAAGATTTACGGTGCAAATCTCTTCCCGGTTAAAAACTCATTGATAAAGCTAAGCCGTTATCAAACCAGCCCCAATCCGAAGCAATTAATGGCGGAATTAATTTATGAACGGTGTCTGATTTTCTCAGAATGTTAAAGTAAATGAATTAAAATCACCTGTTTATAATTCATGATTTGTCTCTGGCTGAATTAAAGCATTTTCAGAATGAAAAGGATGTTATTTGTTTCTGGTTTGTTTATAATAATGGTACAGGCGGGTTGCTTAAAATCGCCTGATTTTGAAACCCTGTCTACCAATTTCGTAGTCATTACAAATACGGATTCAAGTAAAAACTTTTCAAACTTTAATACCTATTATATTTCCGATACAGTAGCCTATCATTCTGATGTTGTTACTGATAGCATCCTTAATAATCCTTCTTCCAAGCAACTGGTTGACGCTGTAAAACAAAATATGAGTGCCCTAGGCTACACATTTGTGAGCAAAGGTGCGAAACCAGACCTTGGAATCAACCTGGGGGTCCTAAAAAATACCAGCGTTAGTGTAGTGTATGGTGGTTGGTGGGATTATTGGTACGGCTGGTGGGATCCCTGGTACTGGGGTTGGTACTATCCTTATTATTATCCATGGGCTTATGCCTATTCAATTACTACCGGGACAGTAATTGCAACCATGATTGATCTTAAAGAAGCTCCAACAGACCAACAACTCAGGGTAGTATGGATGAGCATTATGTCAGGCGCAGTGGGAGATAATATTAATTCAAATGTGCAGAGGGGAGTTGATGCCATCAACCAGTCTTTTAAACAAAGTCCATTATTGGATCATAATTAAATTTTTCAAACTTGTCTTTTATGCATAGGACTTCGTTTTTTACTTTCCTGATTGGATTAACAGTTTCATTAGCTGGAAATGCTCAGGAGAAAAATTCATCGGTGTCAATGCCAAAAGACTTCACAGCGTTTTCATGGGAAGCAGGTTTCCCGGCAGACAATAAATATCTTACCGAGCCTAGTTTGAGTGGATGGCGACTGGAATACAGAAGGATGATCAAACAAAATCTTTCATTAGGTGTAGCAGTTAGCTGGAACGCTTTTGATGAAACACTCCCTACAAAAACATATTCTTCTCCCGGTGGCTCTCGTGCGGTAACAACAGATATGATTCGACAGGTTTACACAGTACCCATAACATTGCTTACCCACTATTATTTCAGCACCAGTATGAAACTGTTACAACCTTTTTTGGGATTGGCACTGGGTGGGCAATATGCTGAGAACAATACCTATTTTAATATTTACCAGCTTACTGAAAATAACTGGGGGTTTGTAGCCAGGCCAGAATTAGGTGCGGTAATCCATTTTGGGGCAACCTCACCTGTGAGCGGATTAATTTCTGCAGGTTACAACTGGTCTACAAACAAAAACGAATCATTTGGGATCGATAACTGGTCCCATGTTACCGTTAATGTTGGAATAGGGGTTGGGTCGTTTTAGCGATAGGAAGTATTGCAGTGGCAATATATTTCAAAAAAGACAGGGAGACAGCACCGTACGAAAAGTTTTATAGAAGGGTATTGAAAGTATTTTAAAAACGAACTGTTATTTGATTTTTAAAGCATCTAATATGGCCGCTCAAAGAAGAAAATTCAGCGAGGAGGAAAAACTCAATATTTTGCATCAGGCAGGCCAGAAGGGTACGAGTAATATTTTGCGCCATTACAACATATCTTACAGCGTGTTTGCCCGATGGAAACACAGTTTTCAAAAGAAAGGTATCGATCCTACAGGAACAAAATCGGAGGCTATGATCTTATTGGAAGAAAACAATCGCCTGAAAAGGATTATTGCAGAACAGGCTCTATCCATTGAGTTGAAAGACGAGGAATTAAGACGTCTTAATACAATTATAGATAAAAGAGCGCATTAATAACTGCCCGATGATCTTCATGATTTCCCCACGCCTGAACTAAATTGCTCAACTTACTATCTTCCACGGGCTTCGTGGTATTTTTTGGCTTCTTATAAATGAACCGGTTGGATATCATTGCTTTTTTGCAGTAGTAAGTTCAATTTTAAATCAGCAATTACCTGTAAAATTCTGCACGATTTTATACTTTGTTTTCCAGTTCGGTTAAACCGTTAGGTAACAGTAAAACACTTATTCAGGTTACTATTATCCTATACCTTGCTTCCATATTGCTGATTGAGGGGTAAATAAAGTCATTTTCGTAAGCAATTATAAAAGTTTACCAAAGATAGGAATCAGCAATTATCCAAAAAATGATCCTCCTGAAATTCCAGTTTTAGCCCGGTTATCCGTCCCCATGATTGAAGCACCAGTTTCCTTTGTTTCCAATTTTTTAGCCAACCTTAATAACCTAAGCTATGCAAGTATTCCTCCAATTCTACGTCTTATTTGTGATTTCAGGCATCCTATTGCTTACTCCTTTAAAAACAATTTTGGAGAGCCATTTTCTGAAAATAATATTGGGTCTTATAGCCTATAGTGGCATTATACGAATAGCCGGAACGGTGTACAACGGTATTCCAGAGTTTTTTTCATGGTCGGTTTTTATGGCGCACTTGCTTTTTACGCCTGCTGCCTATTTATACCTGAGGAACATGGTATTAAACAGGTCGGTTGATAAATCAGACCGAATCCACCTGCTGCCTTTGCTCATTTTTTGTGTTGGTAGTTTAATTTCTTATACCGTAAAGGGTAGCGATAATTTCTGGCTTACGAATAATTGGCTGACGTCAGACTTCCTGGATACATCAACAGCCATGTTAAACGCCATGTTGTTTGTACTGACAGCGTTCTATTTTGGAATGATTCTGCTCACTGTAAAGCAAACAACCATCAGTATAGCAACCGTTCCAACCTCAAACCATCAGCAGGCTGTGCCAACCGAATTTTTAAAAGAACATTGTGAGGAGAGTGAAACAATTAATATCCACCGCAGCACATTATTAACTGATCAAAGAATACAACAAATCGATGAGGTAGTCACCAGGTTTCTTGATGAGCAAAAGCCATTTCTTCAGCAAAGATATTCGCTGAAGGACCTTGCAGAAGATACCCATATCCCTCTTCACCAGCTTTCAGCGTATATCAATAAACACTGCGGTAAAAATTTCAATGATTTTATTAATGAGTACAGGGTGAAGTATTGCAAGGAAAAAATATTAAATGACGAGTGCCGCAACAAAAAGCTTGAGGCAGTTGCCGAAGAATCTGGCTTTAATAATCGTAACACTTTTGCAATTGCATTTAAAAAGGTTACGGGTATTAATCCTTCACAGTTCCTGAAGCAGGTAAAATCCGGAGTGGATGACTATAACGGGCGATATTCTGATCAGCCAGTGCGTGTTCAGGATAACGTTTATTGTGAGGTTTAACGTACTTAACGTACCTAGTTTTACAGGTATTTTTCATAAGCAGCGAAGTGCAAGAAAAAGAGGTATTTCTATACCTCTTTATTTTTTTCATACGATAAAGGCATTTCGTTCATCCGGTAGACTGGCGAAAGGTTATCATTGCCTGAATAAACAGAATTTGATTGTTTTTTTAGTTCGGCCAGAAATGCGGATGGGGTAATGCCACAGGTTTTTTTTATTGCATTAAAAAACGTGGTTCTTGATCTAAACCCCGCATGTTTCGCAATTCCTTCCAGGGTTAATTTTTCCCACTCATTGTTGTTGAAGTGCGTTTTGATATAACAAATTCTCATTTCATTGATGTAATCTGTAAACCTCATTTTGTAAACCCGGTTAAGAAGTGCTGACAAATGATGCTGAGGTATACCCGTTTCGCGGGATAGATTATAAATACTATAACCTTGTTTTAGGAAAGGTGCATTCGATTGCATATACAATTCCAATACAGGCTTGTAAATTTCAAGGTTTGAAACAGGTAGAGGGTCCTGAACAACT
>Ga0222622_10001263_pt1 | contig 10236 bp, 6 predicted proteins | sample PLM2_5_b1metaG_FD_177335 | JGI IMG/M metagenome (GOLD analysis project Ga0222622, IMG submission 177335) | Groundwater sediment microbial communities from an aquifer in East River, Colorado, USA - PLM2_5_b1 | ecosystem: Environmental > Terrestrial > Soil > Riparian zone | place: USA: East River... | reverse complement strand
ATGCTGATCACGCTATCGCCGAGCCAGTTCGAACCGCGAATCAGGATCCGGAACGGTTTCAGATCCCGCGTGGCTGCCGGGACGTAAACCCCGCGCCGGTAATGCGTGAGGAGAAAATGGGGCTTCGGCGTCTTCCAACGATTATGCACCCACAACCAATCTTCGGGTGCTCGGCGAACCTGTTGCTCGATCACATCGTTCGCCTTCGCGGTGATGGAGTCGACGGAGTCGCCGGGCGCATCAACCTGCGGAGTGAAAACCATCCGCCAGCGCGCTGGCCCCTCGGTATGGATCGCCGCCGCCATTACCGTGGCACCGGTTCGCTTGGCCAGAAGTCCCGGGAGCGGTGAAGTCGACGCCAGCCTTCCGAAAAATGGAGTCCAGAGACCGTGATCACCGGCGTGTTGGTCGGCAAAAATCCCCAGAAGCCCGCCGGATCGAAGCAACTCGATTGGCTTGTTGAATCCTTCGCTTCGATCGAAAAGCTCCGAGCCAGTGCGGGCCCGTCGTCGGTTGATGTCCCGGTCAATGTAACGATTCCTCAGACCCTGGTAGGGGGACCCGATCCGCGCGTAAGGCGCGTAATGCGGCACGAGCTGGGCGGCCAATTCCCAGGGACCGATGTGACTCAGAAGCAGCACCACCGGCCCGCCCCCGCGCAAAGCGGTATGCACGGCCTCGAGATTTTCCGCTTCGATATAGCGGGTCATTTTTTCCATGGGCATCGAGACCATCTTGAGGCTGCAGAGCAGATTGGCGCTGAGCCATTGAAAACTCCGGCGGGCGATTCGGCGCAGTTCCCGAGAGGATTTCTCGCCCGCAAAAGCAATCTCGAGATTGCGCCGCGCCAGGCGGCGATAATGGGGAAGAAGGAGCCAGGCGGCCAGGCCAAGGAAGTTTCCAACCGCAAAGAGCGCCCGGACCGGCAGAAGGCTCGCGATGGCCGTGCCCGCGCGATACAAAAGATAAATGCTGAAATCGAGCATGCGGGATCAGCGAGACGCGGATGGCGAAGTCGCGCCGAAGCGTAAATTTGCCTGCGCCTTGCTTCAATCAATATAATGTCCCTCGTGGTGCGGTCACCGGCCCATTCTCTTCGTTCCGATTTTGCGCGATTCATCGCGCACAAATTCGGGCATGGCCCATTCCTGGTCGTCAGCCCGGAGCGAACCGAATTGGAGCGGCAGTTTGAAGAGGCCGGGGTGAAGGCCAGGGTCTTCACTTCCGTGGCCGAATTGATGGCGGCGGTCCCCCAAAACGGAAGCAGCACGCCGGGTGATCTGATGATTTGGTTTTATCCCCCCGAAAAGAGCCAGGACGAACACGCGGTGAAGGAAATTGCCGAACGGGCCCGTGAAATCCTTCTGGTTTCAAGCGCGGGCGCGGAAATCGCCACCCGGCGGCCGCCACTGGTGGAGGGCTTCCGCCGGTCTGGGTTTACTCCTGATTATGAATGTGATCTCGAGGAGTGGGAACCCACTGCGGTGCGACTGGTCCGCCAGACGGAAGAGTCGGCCGCCACGCTGGTGCCGGCGGTCGAGTCGGCTTTCGCGCGTCTCAATCGGCACGTGCGGGGTTTGCAGCGGACGTTGCGCACCCGTGTCTCGGAGCTCGAAGCCGCCGACCGCCATATCGCGAGGCTGGAAGAGAAACTTCTGAAACTCAAGGAAGCGAAGCGCGAGCTGAAAAAGTTGAAGCAGGAAAAGCATGCGTTGCGCAAGTCGCCGGAACGTAAGATTGGCCAAGTGCTATTGGCGCCGTATCGACTTCCTCAAAAACTGCTGCGCGAAGTACGCAAGAGATTTCCTCAATCGGGCAAGTCGGCCTCGATTCCGGCCAGCGAATATCAGGAATGGTTCGAAAAGCACAGGGCGAAAGAATCAGAGCTGGCGGCGTTGCGCGCGGAAGGAAAGACCCTCGCCTACCAGCCGTGTATCACCATTGTTACCCCGGTTTTCAACACCCCGGTCGAGTGGTTGACGGAGTGCGTGGAATCGGTGCTCGCGCAAACCTACGAAAGCTGGGAGCTGATCCTGGTCGACGACGATTCGACCGACCCGGAAATGCTGAAATGCCTGCGCGAGCTGGGAGCCCGGGACGAGCGGATCGTCCTGGCCAAGGATGACCAGCGCGGGGGGATTTCCGCCGCTTCGAATCATGGCCTCGAGCTAGCCGAGGGCGAGTGGGTGGGCTTCCTCGATCATGACGATGTCCTCGAACCGGACGCGCTTTTTCAGAATGTGAAGTGGCTCCAGGATCGCCGCGACGCTGATTTGATCTACTCCGATGAAGACAAGCTGACGGAGCAGGGGTTTGATTCGCCCATCTTTAAGCCGGACTGGTCCCCGGACTATTTTCTCTCCTGCAACTACATCTGCCATCTCACCCTGATCCGGCGCGAGCTCTTGCGAAAGATTGGCGGGTTCCGTTCGGAGTTTGACGGCGCGCAGGACTACGATCTTTTCCTTCGCATCATCGAACAGACCGATCGAATCGATCACATTCCGCGGGTGCTTTATCATTGGAGACGCAGCATCACCTCCACCGCTGATAATATCCGGCGCAAGCCAGGATCGCTCGAAACCGGCCGCCTCGCCCTTGAGGCCTACCTCGAGCGGAAACGGGAGCTGGGACATGTCACGGTCGACTGGCGCACCCATGCCTATTGGATCAAACGCCAGCTGCGGGAGGCGAAAAAAATCTCGATCATCATCCCGGTGCGCGACCGAGTGGACTTACTGGAACGCTGTCTCAACAGCCTGACGAGCAAGACGGACTACGCGCCGTACGAGATCGTCATCGTCGATAACGAGAGCCAGTCGGAGGAAGCCCGCGCCTATTTTGCGCGCTGCAAGCACCGGGTGCTGCATTACAGCGGCCCCTTCAATTTTTCGGCGATCAATAACTTTGCCGTGGAGCAGACTGATAGCCCCTGGCTGCTCTTCTTGAATAACGACACGGAAGTGATCGACGGCGACTGGCTCACGGTGCTGGCCGAGCATGTGCAGCGACCCGAGGTCGGGGCGGTTGGTCCGAAACTACTCTATCCGGACGACACCGTGCAGCATGCGGGCATTGTCATGGGAGTGGGGGGGATCGCCGAGCATGCGTTTCGTGGCGCGGCCGCGGACGAGCCGGGCGTTTGCCGGCAGTTGCAAACGACCCGCAACTACAGCGCCGTGACCGGAGCATGCCTCCTGACCAGACGCGACGTCTTCGATGAGGTGGGGGGATTCGATGAGGAACAGTTACCCGTCACCTTCAGCGATGTGGATTTATGTTTGAAGATGCGGCGTCTGGGCTACCGGGTCATCTATGTTCCCTTCGCGAAATTGTACCATCATGAATCCGCTTCCCGTCGTCCGGCGGTGGAACCCCTCGAGACCGGGGTGATGCGGGAACGCTGGTCCGAAGTCATCGAACAGGATCCGTACTATAATCCAAATCTTTCTCGTGAGCGCGCCGATTTCTCTCTAGGCAAGTAGCGAAACAAGCCTTTTACCCATGACCACTCCCGATAAAAAACTTTGGCAAGGCCTGACGGCGGAGGCCCGGTCGGCGCTCATCCTGCGCGATTACAGCGCGCAAACATTTGCGCAGCAACTGGCGGGCGCGGGGATCGAGGCGGGAAAACTGGCTTCCGCGGACCGGACCGACGCCGGAGTTCGGGAGGCTTGGATTCCGGGCGTCGAAATTTTTCCGCGCACGATTTATCCGCAGCGGCATCGGGGCTCGTTCGGCGAATTCGTTCGTCGAGACGAAGGGGTCCTGGCGCGAATTGGTTTTTGGCCGGCCCAATGGGCCAACGCGCGCATGTTCGCCCAGACCGCGAAGGGCTTTCACATCCACCCGCCGAGCATCCCGGATGGGACCGAACCCGGCGCCTGGCTGAGCCGTTGTTTCATCGAGGAGCCGGAGAATTATTCGCTGCGCCGCTACGAACGCGAGCAGTGGGACGTGATGTTCTTCGTCCAGGGTGTCGCGGAAATGATTCTACGCGATGTGCGCGCGGGCTTGCCCGATCGCACCATGCGTTTCTTCGTCGACGGCGACAATCACCGCGGAGCAAACAACGTGGGCATCGTGGTTCCACCCGGAGTCGCGCACGCCATTCGTGGAGAGGGCTCCGAAGACGTGATCATGGTCTACGGGACGAGCACGGCCTTCCGTCCGGAGTTCGAGGGACGGATCGCGAGCGAGGTGGAGACCGCCACGCTGCCGGAATCGTGGCAGCAATTTTTGAAGTGACCGTCACGAAGGAGTGACGAGTGACAAACCCGTTACCGTTTTCTTCTTGTCCTCGTCCCTGAGGGCTGATGAATTCCTTCATGAAGCGGCAATTTGATCCGGCCACGCCGGAATTGATGGATCTGCCGCAGCCGGTGACACCCGAGCTGGAAAGCGATTTGCGCAACCTGCGCCAGCTCAATCGCTGGTTTGGAAGCTACGCCCTCACCACCCATTTTCTGCGGCGGTGGATCCAGCCGGGCGCGCCGTTGCGGGTGCTCGACCTGGCCACCGGCTCCGGTGACCTTCCGCGTCTCGTCATCGACTACGCCAGGGAAGTCGGCGCGAGTGTGACGGTGGACGCCGTCGATCAACAAAGCTCCACCCTGGAGATCGCGCGCGGCTTGAGCGCAAACTATCCGGAGATCGACTTCAAACAGGGCGATGCGCTTTCCTTCGGAGAAGCCGGACAATACGACATCGTTCTCTCGTCGCTCGCGCTGCATCATTTCGACGAAGCAGCGGCCGTGCGCATGCTGGAGCGATGCCGGCTGTTGTCGCGGAAATTCGTCCTGGTTTCCGATCTGCGGCGAGGTCGTCTGGCGACGGTGGGAGTCTACCTTCTCACCGCGCTGATCTACCGCGAACCCATGACGCAAACCGATGCGCGCCTCTCCGCCGAGCGAGCCTTTTCCTTCCGCGAATTTCGGGCACTGGCCGAACGCGCCGGCTGGCGAAACTTCGGCCATCACAAATTCCGCTTCGCCCGTCAGGCTATTTGGCTCGAGGACTGATACCTGTTCGAAATACGGTAGCGATTGATCGTCGGGCCTACGGGACGAACTGACCAAGGTCGATGTTTGGTGTCTGTGTTAGTATCGCGAGGTGCAGATTGTTTCCTCGGTCTCAGCGGCGGGTGCGGGCTCTCGCGAGCGTGGCAAACGCCGGGTTCTTGTGCCCACGATGGGCGCGCTGCATCGGGGGCATCTGGAACTGATCCGGATGGCGCGCGAAACGGTCGGCAAGGAAGGCGAGGTGGCGGTCAGCATTTTCGTGAACCCGCTCCAGTTTGCGCCGGGTGGTGACTACGAGAAATACCCCCGACCCGAAGCGGAGGACGATGCGATCTGCCGAAGCGCGGGTGTGGATATTCTGCTTCGGCCCAGCCCGGACGAGATGTACGCGACGGATTCATCGGTCACGGTCGAGGAGAATTCGCTTTCGGCCACGCTGTGCGGCAAATCACGGCCCGGGCATTTTCGCGGGGTTTGCACGGTCGTGGCCAAGCTGTTTCATATTCTGGACCCGGACGCAGCCGTTTTCGGCGAGAAGGATTTCCAGCAGCTCGCGATCATCCGTCGAATGGTCCGTGACCTGAATTTTCGGATCGAGATCATCGGAGTGCCTACGGTCCGGGAGCCGGACGGCCTTGCCCTCAGCTCGCGCAACCAATACTTGAGCGCGACCGAGCGCGAGCAGGCGCCGGTGTTGCGGGCGGCGCTGTTGGAGGGGGCGCGGCTGGCGGCCGGCGGAGAGAGGTCGGCCCCGGCAATTATCGCGGCCGCGCGCAGATTGGTGGAAACCTCGCCGCTCGCGCGGATCGATTATCTGGAGTTGGTGAAAGCGGACACCCTTCAACCCATCGAGATCGTCGAACCAAATTCGCTGATCGCTCTGGCCGTTTTCTTTGGGCAAACTCGGCTGATCGATAATATCCGGCTCCCATGAAGCAATACGATTTCGTCGTCATCGGCAGCGGCATTGCCGGATTGACCTTTGCCTTGAAGGCGGCGTCGCACGGTTCGGTGGCGGTGATTACGAAACGCAAGGGGGTCGACTCCAACACGGCGTGGGCCCAGGGTGGCATCGCCTGCGTGACCAGCGACGAGGATTCGTTTGAACTGCATGTGCAGGATACCCTCGAAGCGGGGGCGGGCCTGTGCGACGAAGCGGCCGTTCGAACGATCGTGATGGAGGGCCCGACTCGCGTGCGCGAGCTGGTGGAGCTCGGATTGCATTTCGACGACCGCGAAGTTTCGGGACACCGTGAGCCCGACCTCGGTCGCGAGGGCGGACACTCGAAACGGCGTGTCCTGCATGTGCAGGACGTGACCGGGCTCGAGATCGAAAAGACGCTGCTGCGCGAACTCGACCGCTCGCCCCGGGTGGAGCTATTGGAAAACCACATGGCCGTCGACTTGATCACGGCCGGGAAGCTCGGCTTTGCCACGGAGGATCGCTGCCTGGGTGTGTACGTGCTGGATGAACGCTCAGGCGAGGTCGAAACCATCCGGACCGATCGGCTGGTCCTAGCCACGGGTGGCTGCGGGAAGGTTTACCTGTACACGACGAATCCTGACATCGCGACGGGCGACGGCGTGGCCATGGCCTGGCGGGCGGGGGCGGTGATCGCCAACATGGAATTCGTCCAGTTCCATCCCACCTGCCTCTTCCATCCGAAGGCAAAATCATTTCTCGTTTCCGAGGCGGTGCGGGGCGAAGGCGGCATTCTGCGGAACAGCCGGGGCGAGGATTTCATGAGCCGCTACCACCCGCAACGCTCGCTCGCCCCACGAGACATCGTGGCCCGCGCGATTGACGCAGAGATCAAGCGCTCCGGCGCCCAATGTGTCTTTCTCGACATCACGCACAAGTCGCCGGAATTCCTTAGGGAACGTTTCCCGCACATTTTCGAAACCTGCCTGCGGTTCGGGATCGACATGGCCAAACAGCCGATTCCGGTAGTTCCGGCCGCCCACTACCAATGCGGCGGGATCAAAACCGACGTGAACGGGGTGACGACCCTGCCCGGGCTTTATGCGATCGGTGAGGTGGCCTGTACCGGCCTGCACGGCGCCAATCGACTGGCGAGCAACTCGCTCCTCGAAGGCTTGGTCATGGCCCATCGCGCCTGTGAATGGCTCTTCCGCGAACAGCCGACCTCGCACCCCGCGCGAGAGATTTCCCTCCCGGAATGGGAGTCGGGGGACGTCCAGAATGTGGATGAGCTCGTCGTTATCTATCACAACTGGGACGAGATCCGGCGTTTGATGTGGGATTACGTCGGGATCGTGCGGACCAACAAACGCCTCCAGCGAGCCAGCGCCCGGCTTCGGAACCTGCAGAGGGAAATCCGCGAGTTTTATTGGAATTTCAAGATCTCGGTGGACCTGTTGGAGCTTCGCAACCTGGCTACGGTCGCCGCGCTTATTGTCGACTCGGCTCTCAGCCGGAAAGAAAGCCGTGGGCTGCATTTCACCCTCGACTACCCCAAGCTGTCGGAGGAGCGGTTCAAGCGCGAGACCCTGGTCAGCCGAACCTGACTGGCCTGCCGAGCCGTAGTCGTGGAGCGCCCGTGAACCCAGAAACGCACAGCCCGCCTTCGTTTCACTACGGCGCGGCAGCCTCCGCTTTCCACCGGGCGCCAAGCGAAGGCTGGAATGGATAGTGCTAAATAAGTAATTACCCGGGGGGCCCAGCTGCTCCACCATGGAAATACTTGCTTTTCCGGGTTTTATCGGATAAGACAACACCGCCTTTAGCTGATGAGACGATATTTCGCCCTTTTTGCCCTGCTCTTGGCACCCGCCGCCGCTCTTCGCGGCCAGTCCCCCTATGAGAGCAGTGCCGATTTCGCCAAATACGCGATGAAGCTGCGGGAACAGGCGCTCCTCAAAGTGGAGCCTCAGGTTTTCGTTCCCACGACCTCGCAGAAGAGCATGACGCGGTTCCCGTGGAAGACCAATATCGTAACCACGGTTTTCTGGATTGGCGAGGCCGCGGCCGGGAACAACCCGGTGCCTAATGTGAAGAGTTCCTGGGACGCCAATTGGACCTCTAATTACGGCGGTTTCGATAGCCCGGACCCCGGGTCGCGTCGAAACTACATACCGGTTTCGTTCGTCCCGCGACAGAATCCATTTTATGTCGCGCTGCCCTACAACGACGTCACTCACGGGCAGTTCAAGCCCGAAGCCGCGTTGGTGATCCCGTGGTTCAAGCAGGCTTACACCGAACCCGGCCGGTCGGTTTGCAAGGACCGCTGGCTGGCGATCCGCAAGGGCAACCGGACCTGTTACGCGCAATGGGAAGATTGCGGGCCTTTCCGGACAGATCACTTCCAATACGTCTTTCAGAACGAGCGGCCGAAGCCGAATTTGAATCGAGGCGCCGGGCTGGATGTCTCACCCGCCGTGCGGGATTACCTTGGACTCGGACCGACCGATGTGACCGACTGGCAATTTATCGAGGTTCGCGACGTGCCGCCCGGCCCCTGGCGCAATTATGGCGACAATAACCATTTTGTGATCGCGAAGCGGCAGGCCGAGCAGCGGGTCGTTCAGGAAACGACGGAAAAGACCAAGAAGTAAGCGGGGTTACTCGACCTTCCCGAGCCGCGCGTCCAGGCCCCGGAACGTTTGCTGCAACTGTTCCGCCTTCTGCATGAGAGGTTCGTAACGTTTGCGCTCGGCGGTGCAAAAAGCAGCCAGCGGCTGGAATGCCACTGAGATTTCCAGATAAAAAAGGTCGATGGAGCGGTTCATTTGCTCCTCGATCGCATGCATCAATTCGAGGCGTTTTCCCTCCATTTCTCTTTCGTAGGAGCTCAAAATCTTCTTTCGCTGGGTGAAAGCGACGATCGTCCCAATGATGGCCGCAGAGGCCGCGAGCACCCCGGTAACATCCGCCACAGCGGCGCTGCTCATCGCCACAATGATGGTGACGATACCTCCGGCCGCCGCCACGCCTGCCGGCAACCGAAGCCAGGCGGCGGTTTCGCGAAACATGCGGGCGAGCTGCTCCTCCACTCCCTTTCCCGCGATACGCTCGACGAGCGTGAGTTGAATCGACTGCAGGAGGTCGCGGCGCTGACGCGCGAAATCGGGCATCGTCTGGCTCAGGCGGCCTTTGCCGCCTGAGTCGAATTTCGCCTCAATGGTCTCTCGCAATTGGGGCCCAAGGCCGCGCAAATCGGTTTCCAGCAACTGGATCGCATTCTCCACCTGGGGCTCGATCTCCTGGCGGAGTTTGCCTTCCACTTCCGTTTGAAACTCCTGCTGCCATTGTTCCCGGCTCCAAACGAGTCGCCATGTCCGCCAGAAGGAAAGTTTCGTTTCCAGCATCCTCGTTCCCTGCCGGGCGCTTTCGCGACAGGCCTGTTCCACTCCGCGAAGAAAACCCGCCACCTGCCGTAACGTTTGGTCCTTACGCGCTTGAAGGAACTCATCCACCCGGGTGAGCTGCTTTTCATCGCGGACGATGGTATCGAAACAACTGCGAATTTCGTCTCCCACGTCACCGAGGATGACGCCCGCCGTCTTGACCGTGGATTTCAGTTTCAAAATGCCCACCCCGGTCTCGGTCACCATGCGATTGATCTGATCTTCCAGCGGGCCGAAGTTGCTCTCTTTCCAAAGCTTTTCTTTGTCCACGCCAGTGGTCCGGGCCAACAGCGCCTTGCGAGCGGAAACGGGAAATATGGGCGGCGCGAAAGCCAGTTTTTGCAGGGCTGTATCCTGAAGGTGCCGATGGATGATGGCGATCTCCGACTCATCCCGCAGGTCTGCCTGCTGAAGGACGAAGACGATGTTCTTGAGCCATTTCTTCTGCACGAAATTCAGCAGGTCCCAGGCGGACTGCGACCAGGGGTTCACGACTGAGAAAACGAACAGAATAAGGTCTGCGCGCGGAATAAAGCTTTCGGTAATGGCCTGATGCTCGGCCACCATCGTGTTGGTGCCCGGCGTGTCCACCACGTTGAAGTCCCGCAGGAATGAAATTGGCAGGTAACGCTCAGTGAGCTGGGGGGAGACTTCGACCGATTTTTCCTCGGTTCCGTAGCGAAAGATGTAAACCCGATCCGTGGCCGGTCGGACGTCCACTTTGGCAAATTCGTGGCCGAAAAGTGCATTGAGCAGGGACGATTTGCCCGCTTTGACCTCGCCCACCACGACAAAAAGGAGCGGCTCCCGGATATCAGTGAGCAGGCCGTGAAGTATGTCCAGCGTG
>Ga0222622_10001262_pt1 | contig 10239 bp, 9 predicted proteins | sample PLM2_5_b1metaG_FD_177335 | JGI IMG/M metagenome (GOLD analysis project Ga0222622, IMG submission 177335) | Groundwater sediment microbial communities from an aquifer in East River, Colorado, USA - PLM2_5_b1 | ecosystem: Environmental > Terrestrial > Soil > Riparian zone | place: USA: East River... | reverse complement strand
GCACGGCACATGGTCGAACCGCACAGCCGACCTGCCCAGCAAGCTTCCCCGGAGAAGCAGCACGACATCCAAGATCTTCACGGCCATGTGATGCACACCGTGTATGTGGCAGCACACGGGACGGCTGTCGCACTCGGCGCGCACGTCACGGACCTGCAGCACCGACTAGCGGCTGGAGAGCGCCGCCGCCAGCCGTTAGCTGAGCGGCCAACCGCGCTAGAGATCACCGCAGCCCAGGACATGATCGCAAGGTTCGACGGGTTCGAACAGCTCGCCGGCGCGTATCTGTTCGGGCTGCCACCCACCTCAACCAACCCTGACCAAGTAATAGAAGCGGCACCGGCCACACGGCTCGAGACAGCCCTAGCTGCCTGGGAGGTTCAGGCGCACCGCACCCTGGCCAACAATCCGGATCCGGCCGACCTGGTCCGGGTGGCCCGTGTGCAGGCACTCATTACCAGCACCACCAGCGTCCTGACCGAAGCCGCCGCCAGAAAGGGCCATATCGACAACGACATCATGCAGCGGCTGGCGCCTGTGCTGGAGGCCAGCCAGGTGGCGTGGAGCCGGGCAGCGAAACGCTGGGGCGAACTCACCAACCCGACCAGCCGTACCGACCCCGCGCTGGTCGGCGCAGCCCGCGAGGTCCGCGCCGCGATCGCGGCCGCCGCCACCAACCCGACCGGATGGGCCACACCCGACCAACTCGCCAGCCGCCTCGACCTCCCCAAAACGGTCAAGACCCTTCATCTCAGCATGGTCGCATCGATCGAGATTGCCTACGTCGTCCGCGACACAGCGGCCGACCACCCCGGCCTCACAGCTCCCGCGCGCATCATCGGCATGAGGTCCCAAGGGGAGGCCGAGATCGCGATCGAGCAGGGCGAGACCCGCTACGAAGGCGTCACCTGGACAACACCCCCCCAAGTCGCCGCCAATCAACTAATCCCGCTGCCAGAGCCAGCCCGGCGAGGACTGATCAATCTCGCCGACGATGTCATCGCCACCACCAACCACGCTGTCGCCGCAGCCGCTCAACTCGACCCCAGCGACTCGGTGCAACGAACAAAGCCGCCTGCTGAGCCGGCGGCTGGGCGCCCTCGGGCGATCCACGGATCGATCTCGAGATTTGAGCCACCAGGAGGACCGAGACGATGACGGCAGCCTCACCGAAGATCAAGACCACCGCTCGGGTGAGCCCTATCGGCTCGCTCACAGTCTGCGCGGCTGGGCTCGTGGAAGCGACTCCACACAAGCTCCTGTCGAACTGCTGATTCGGTCATTCGGCGTTACGTTTCCTCAACCTGAGCAGCCTTGCATCGTGGTTGACCGGTCAGGTCAGATCGTGTTCAACGCCGAAGTCCTCACCGAAGGCTCTGTAGGAGATGCCAGACAGCGAGCGGCGAGTGCTGACCGTCGTCGATGCCTTGACGGTCGGCGTCAATTCGCTCGATCTTGCCGGGGCCCTCATCGCGTTGGATCTCGATCATTCGGCCTTGGCCTTGCTGCGCTCTTGGAGATGAGTCTGTGGGCCTATATCAACTGAGAGCGACGTCCGAAGTGACCGATCGTAGCTAGTCGGACAGAGGAAACCAGCATGAAAACGGAGACGACGCCCTTACCACTCGATCCGAAGTGGTACACGGTGGCTCAGGTTGCGCGGCTCTTGGGTTACGGGGAGACCAAGGTCCGGACCTTGATCATTTCCGGCGACCTTCGCTCGCTCAAGGATGGACGTGCCAGGCGCGTCCTGCCGGAGTGGGTGGATGACTACATCCAGCAGAGAGCGTCCAACTCAGAAGACAGCTGGACCTGATGGCGCGCCGCCACAACGGCGAAGGCTCAATCTATCCATACAGGAATGGCTTCGCCGCCTACGTCTGGATCGTGACGCCCGACGGCCGACGGCAACGGAAGTACGTCTACGGAAAAAGCCGTCAGGCCGTTCATGAAAAGTGGTTGGCGATGACCGCCGCGTCGCGGCGTGGTCCGGTGGCACCAACTCACCCGCGACTGAGCGAGTACCTCCAGCGCTGGCTGAATGAATCGGTCCGACCCAACCTCGCTCCCCAGACAGTTGCCAACTATGAGTTCTTCAGCCGGGCGTACATCGACCCGGACCTGGGGTCGAAACGGATCGACAGGCTCACGGTACGAGACGTCCGGCTGTGGATGAATGATCTTCGTGTCCGCTGTCAGTGCTGCGCTCAAGGCAAGGATGCACGCCGACGAAAGCCGAAATGCTGTGATATCGGGTTGTGTTGCAGGCAGATCGCCTCTGAATGGACCCGGCACCAGGCATGGACGGTGCTGCAGAGCGCGCTGACCGCCGCCGTACGGGACGAGCTCGTCTCGCGTAATGTCGCTGCTCTGATCAAGGTGCCCGTTCCAAGGGCTCACCGAGCTCCGGTTTGGACTGTGGAGGAGGCCCGGACTTTCCTCGAATCTGCACGGGCCGCGAACGACCCGTTTTACGCGGCGTACGTATTGATGCTTGTTCTCGGGCTTCGGCGAGGAGAGATACTCGGTCTTGCTTGGTCAGAAGTTGATCTTGAAGCCCGCGAGGCCCTGATCGCCTGGCAACTACAGCGTGTCTCTGGCCGCCTGCTTCGGCGGGAGACCAAGACGGCGTCATCCGATGCGGCCCTGCCTCTTCCCGAAATCTGCGTTCGCGCGCTGGAGGGTCGGCTCGAACTCGAGAGGCGACTCAGGTCCCAGGCTGGGGCTTGGCACGAGTCGGGTTTGGTGATCACGACCAAACTTGGCAAGCCGGTCGATCCTCGCAACTTCTACCGCGCTTTCCAGACCCGGTGTAGACGGGCTGGCGTGCCTACGACGACGGTCCATGCCACCCGCAAGGCCTGCGCATCTTTGCTCGTTGCCCTTGATGTCCACCCGCGGGTGGCCATGCAGATACTGCGCCACAGCCAGATCGCGGTGACGATGGATGTATACAGCCAAGTGACCAGCGAGTCGACTTTGAGAGCGTTGAAGGCGCTCGGCGAGCGGCTCGAAGGCCACTGAGCATCACCACGCGCCGGCACCGTTGCTGTACTTTGCTGCTGTACCCGGGTCTTTCGCAGTTTCTTCGGGTGGCGAAAGTGCCGCTGACTAGGGTGGAGCCAAGGGGACTCGAACCCCTAACCCCTTGCTTGCAAAGCAAGTGCGCTACCAATTGCGCCATGGCCCCGGCTTAGCCGAGGTCCTCGAGAGCGGGCTCGGCCGACGCACGATGGTACGCCACCGTACCCAGCCCAACCAATCTCAGAACTCCCTCATCCCACTTCGCGTCACTTGCTCGGGCTTCGCATCATCTGCAGCTGATGCCACGTCCAAGTAAGCGGTGCCAAGTGGCTCGGCAAACCCAAGATCGCCGTCCCACGCTCAGCGGAAGTCAGAAGTCCCCGCTCGGGGGCGATTCCGCGAAAGATCACAGAGGGTCGCCCTCGCAGCCCAGGCCACGTACGCTGTTGCCCATGTGGTCCCAGCGCGAAGTCATCGACTACGCGCTGCAGCGACGGTCGACACTTCAGGCGCTGCGGCGCCCGGGACGCAGGCTCGCCCGTCAGGAGGCCTGTGACGCTGACCCTATGCTGATCCGCGCGGCCAAGCACCACGGCGAGCCGACAAACGTCGGTTGCCCGGTGTGCGATTCGACGGATCTAGTCAACCTGCATTACGTGTTCGGTGACCAATTGGGGCAGTATTCGGGGCGGATCAAACGGACCATTGAATTGGAAGAGATGGCACACGAGTTCGGGGAGTTCAAGGTCGTGGTCGTCGAAGTTTGCCCAGCCTGCGGCTGGAACCACATGATCCTTTCCTACCTTCTCGGTGACGGGGTGAAGCGCAAGCCCCCTCGACGCCAGCAGACGGTCGAGGACATCTATGGCTGATCCCTTCTGGGGACCCGTCGAAGAGCGGCCCCAGGCCACTCGCGCGCGCACTCAGCAGGCCAAGCCCCCTCGCAGGTGGCTTCGGCGCATCCTCATCGCGATTGGCGCGCTGACCGTGCTCGGACTCATCAGCGCCATCGCCGTCGTGTTCATCGGCTACACCACGACGACCCGGCCCGATGCGAACGCCGAATTCAAGACCGCGACCACCTTCGTCTACTACAACGACGGCAAGAGCGAGCTGGGGAACTTCGCCATCCAGAACCGGACGCCGCTCACCTTCGACAAAATGCCGGAGACCATGAAGCAGGCCGCCGTCGCTGCTGAGAACCGAACGTTCTGGACCGACAAAGGCATCTCGATCCGCGGCATGATCCGCGCTGCCTGGACGATCGCTCGCGGCCGTGACGTGCAGGGTGGTTCGACCATCACCCAGCAGTACATCAAAATCCTGTACCTGAATTCCGAGCGGACCCTGACGCGCAAGTTCAGGGAGCTCTTCCTCGCCTACAAGATCAACAAGGAGATGAGCAAGGAGGAGATCCTTGCGGGCTATCTCAATACCATTTACTACGGGCATGGCGCCTACGGAGTGCAGGCTGCCAGCAAGGAGTACTTCGGCATCGACGCCAAGAAGCTCACCGTTCCGCAGGCCGCCTTCCTTGCAACGGTGGTCAACAACCCGAGCATGTACGACCCGTCCGACAAGGACAATCGCGACCGCATCCTCAGCCGCTATCGCTACGTCCTCCACTCGATGGCGGAGATGTCCAACATCACTCCGGCTCAGGAAGCCGCCTTCGCCCAGAAGCTGCCGAAATTCCCCAAGACTCCTGCCAACCAGCGATACGGCGGCCCTAAAGGCTTCCTGATGAAGATGGTGGAGCGTGAGCTCGGCGCCGCAGGCTTCGACTCCTCGCAGATCAGTGGTGGCGGACTCAAGATCACCACCACATTCGAGAAGGATGCGCAGCAAGCTGCCATCGACTCAGCGCAGAAGTTCACCAAGCAGTCGGCGCGAGCTGCCGGGCGGAGGGCATCCAAGCTGCATGCCGCGCTAGCGTCGGTCGATGTGAACAGCGGTGAGGTCATCGCGCTCTACGGCGGACCCGATTTCGTCAAGAACTCCCGCAACTGGGCGACCACTCCGCGCCCAACTGCCTCGACCTTTAAGACATACGCCCTGGCGGCCGGGCTGAAGGACGGTTACAGCCTGTTGTCAAGGTTCAGCGGCAACACGTTCACCCCGCCCGGGGACTCGAAGCCGGTGCGTAACGAGTTCAGCCACCAGTACGGCCGTTCGGTCGACCTGATCAGGGCGACCGCGCAGTCGATCAACACCGCCTTCGTCGACCTCACCACACAGATGGATAACGGCCCGCGCAAGATCATGAAAATGGCGCAGGCCGTAGGTGCGCCACGAGGCCCTGGTTGGGACAAGAACTCCCGCCTCCCGCTGGGAACTGCGGAGGTCAGCCCACTGGCTCAGGCCAGCGCGTACGCGACCTTTGCCAATGACGGCATCGCAGTCCCTGACCATGTGGTGCGCGAGGTCCGGGACCGAAAAGGGAAGGTCATCTACGAGGCGCAGCCCGAGAAGAAGCGTGCAGTCACCGAGGACATCGCGCACGACGTCACGTACGCACTCTCCAATGTGGTCGAGGAGGGCACTGGCCGCGCCGTACAGACACTGAACCGCCCTGTGGCCGGCAAGACGGGCACCAAGGACCGTAACAACGCCGACGGATCCAGCGATATCGTCTCCGCCTGGTTCGTGGCGTACACCAGGCAAGTCTCGACCGCGGTGATGTACGTCGCAGGGAACGACGGGAACGGAGACTTGGACAAGTACGCCCGACCCGGTGACAACACGTTCTTCGGGGGCACCTATCCAGCCTTGACCTGGGCTGACTACATGAAGACCGCCACCAAGGGACAGGCGGTCAAGCAGTTCCCGGGTCCGGCTTATGTCAACAAGGAGGAGATCCCGCAGCCGGAACAGACGATCCAGGAGACCCAGCAGCCGACTGATCAGCCCACGCCTACAGAGACTTCCAAGCAAAAGCCCAACCCAACTCAGATCAAGCCCAAGTGGCCGCGGCAACCGAACCCCTCTGCAACCAAGAGCGGCGGCGGTCCTGGAGGCAAAACACCCCGTTGGAGGAGGCTCCCCACGGGGACTCCCACCGGCGGGTCAGGTTGAGCAGAAGTCCAGCGGTCGAGATCGAAGCCCGATCGCCCCGCATCTTGCCATCGGCGACTGACAGCTTCGTGGGCACAGTCAGCCAGCGAATCGGCGGGCCACTCGGCCGTTACGCCGCCGTCGGCTGGGCCTGGTGGAACCCGTTGCGTGTCACCCTGCTGGTGGGGACCCTGGTCTATCTGAGCGGCGTTGTCTTCCACTTGCCCTGCCGGATCACTGTCGCGGGCCAACCTCCACCCGACCACTTCAAATACTTGTGCTACTCCGACATCGGGCTCTTGTACGCCGGCCGGGGACTGCTGCAAGGCAACACCCCCTACCTCGACTACGGCGACTACCCGGTTCTGGAGTACCCGGTGCTCACCGGCTGGTTTCTGGAACTGGAGCGTCTGATCACCCGCGCGCTCGGCGGGCTGCAGGGAATCGATCTAACAGACCAGCAGCGGGTCAACTCGACGTTGATCTTCATCGACGTCAACACTGTGCTGCTGGGTGCCTTGTTCCTGGTAGCGCTTTGGGCCTTGGTGCGTACGCCAACTGGGCGCCCCTGGGACGCGATGATGCTCGCCGCGTCGCCGTGCGTCGCCGCCGCTGCCTTGATCAACTGGGATATGTTGCCGGTGGCCCTGACCGCGCTCGCGATGGCTGCCTGGGCCGGACGCCGGCCTGGCCTGGCTGGGGTCATGCTGGGCCTGGGCGCGGCGGCCAAGCTGTATCCGGCATTGCTGCTCGGGCCGCTGTTTCTGCTCTGCCTGCGAGCCAAACGGATGGGCGACTTCGTGATGACCTTGTCGACCTTCCTGGTGAGCTGGGGAGTGGTCAACCTTCCAGTACTGCTGCTCGCCCCTGATGCGTGGCGCAGCTTCTGGCAGTACAACAGCGAGCGCGGCGGCGACCTCGGCTCCATCTGGTACGTCCTTTCCCTGGCTGGCCGGCCGGTTCCGTATCTCAATTGGGTCAGCGCCGGCCTGTTCGCTCTCTGCTGCGTAGGCATCTTAGTCTTGATCATGAGCGCGCCTCGCCGTCCGCGGTTCGGTGCGATGGCGTTTCTGGTCGTCGCCGCGTTCCTGATGACCAACAAGGTCTACTCACCGCAGTACGTTCTCTGGTTGCTGCCGCTGATGATCTTGGCCCGCCCCAAGTGGCGCGACTGGTTGATCTTCACCGCCGGCGAGCTGATCTACTTCGTGGCCATATGGTGGCACCTCGGCGGTTTCCTGGCGCCGGGGGACAGCTCGCCCGACCGGATCTACTGGCTCTCAGTCGTCATCAGGCTCTGCACCCAAGGTTGGGTCGTGATCATGGTCATCCGGGATGCGCTGCGGCCGGAGCACGATCCAGTCCGCCGTGATGGCGTCGACGATCCCACCGGCGGCGTACTGGATCAGGCGCTGGATGCCCGCTGGTTCCAGGTGTTCAGCGGCAGCACGGTCCCGAGGCGGAATGCCTGATGCTGCAAGACGTCGCCCGGTCGGTAGCCGCACCAGCTGAGCGAACCTCGTCGTCCCCAGGCCGGATCGTGATCCAGGCTTGGCTGGCGAGCCGGGGCTTGATCGTGGCGGTCGCGCTCCTGCTGGCCGTCGTGCAGCATCGAACCCTCACCAACATGGTGAGCAACTGGGACGTGGAGCACTTTTCCAAGCTGGCCACCGGCGGGTACTTCGCTGATCCCAACGGCACGTTGATGGCGTTCTTCCCCGGTTTGCCGGTGATCTTTTCGCTGTTCAATCAGTTGGGGGTGCCGGTCGCGATCACCGGAGTGGTCCTCTCCACAGTCTGCTCCGCCATCGCCGCTGCGGCGCTCTATCGATTAGGGGGCCAATGGGCGGCGGTTGCATGGCTATTTGCCCCGACCGCTGTGTTCACCATGGTGCCCTATACCGAGTCACTGTTTTGTGCCGCGGCGTTCTGGGCCTGGGAACGAGCCCGCTCCGATCGCTGGCTGGCCGCCGCCGTGCTCACGGCAGTCGCCTGCACGGTACGGGTGTCCGGTCTCTTCCTGATCGGCGCGCTGCTGGTGATGATCATCACCGACAGGAAGTCGGCCGCGGCCAAGCTGCGCCGGGCGGCGCTGATGTTGATTCCGGCATCGGTGATCATCGCTTTTGCCACGTACCTGTATGTCCTGACCGGCAGCTGGACGGCGTGGTATCGGGCGCAGACGAACGGTTGGGTGCGCCAGCTCACCTGGCCCTGGGAGTCCTTCCTGAACACGATTCCCGCCATCATGCCTGGCGCGTACTCCCATCATCCGTGGTGGGCCGCCGTCTTCCGTGGGGAGATGATCTCGATGGCTGCCGGCGTGGGAGTAACGGTCTGGTGCGTCGTCATCAGCCTGCGCGCGGGGAGATCGCCGAACGGACCGGACCGTCCGATGTGGGGGGAGGCCAGCTGGGTCGGGGTGCAAGTACTGGCGTTCTCCATGTCGTATTGGTTCTTCTCGGTTAACCGCGCCACCCTGCTCTGGTTCCCGTTGTGGATCATGCTCGGCCGCTGGGTGGCGGGGCCTAGCAGGGTTTCTCGAACCGCTCATCGGCTGCTGGTGGCGGCTGCCTTCACTGTCGAAATTGTGCTCATGCTGTGGTGGAGCTGGTTGTTCTTTACCGGACAATGGGCCAGCTAAATATGTGTCATAGATCACGGGAAACCCACGGGCGCGCATGACATCACCTATGCTGACCCGAGGTGACTCGGTCGGGGACAAGTGACCTGTGGGGGCCCCTGCCTGAGACCTTGGTCTTCAAGTCTCCAAAGGGGAAATCGTGGCCCGTTTCCGTAAAACGGCGATTGCTGCCGTGGCCGTATCCGCAGTTGTCCTGACTCCCAGCGCGGCCTATGCGCGCGATTTTGGTTTGAACGACTTCGCCCGTCAGGGCTCCACGATGTCGAGCATGAGCTGGGGGACCTATCGCGGTGAGTTGATCGACCTCTCGCCGAATACCACCGATGTAAAGACCACCGACATGTTTGACGGCGCCAGAGCGACGGCGGTGATGATCTCCATGGGGGAGAGCAGCTACTTCAAGCTCACGATCAGGCGCATCGACGAGGGTGCCATTGGCAAGGAATACGGTGCACATCTGCACGACGGGAAGTGCGTGGCGGGTGATGGGGCCGCGGCAGGACCTCACTACAACACGACGAGAGACGCCAACGGTGTTGCGACAGTGATCAGCGACGAAACCGAAGTCTGGCTGGACTTTGACGTGAACTCCGAGGGGAACGCGCGGACAACCGCCAATGTGCCGTTCGTCCCGCCGCTGGGCGAGCACTCGATTGTGATCCACGCTTCGCACACGTTGCATAAAACCGGACCTGGTGGGACTGTCGGAACTGCCGGAGCACGCCTGGCCTGTTTGCCGCTCACCATCAAGTCGTTCAGCAACGCGAACTAGCGGGCCCATCTGATCGTCACCCGGCAGCCGGGCGGGAGCCTATTACGCTGACTGGGTGGAACGTATGTGGATCGACCTCGACGGCCTGGCCAACTTGCGCGATGTCGGCGGGATCCCCACCATCGACGGCGGCAAAATCGTTCCCGGTCGGCTGCTGCGGTCCGACAACCTCCAAAGTTTGACGACCGCTGATGTGGACCAGCTGCTGGGGCTGGGCCTCACGGACGTGGTAGATCTCCGTAGCGACTACGAAGCCGAGCTGGAAGGGCCCACCCCGCTGGCAACTTCCAACGTACGGATCCACCAGTTTTCGCTCTTTCGCGAGTGGCAGGTAGGGGTGGGCGAGCCGAAGCCCGACGTACGGCCTGAGGTGATGCCGGAGGAGGCCCTGCCATGGCTCGACCTCGAACCAAGTGTCGAACTGGATGACCAGATCGCCTCGACGTATTTCTCCTACGTCGTGGATCGCCCAGACTCGGTGCTGGCCGCGCTGCGCACAGTCGCCCGGGCACCGGGTGCGGCGCTGGTTCACTGTGCCGCTGGCAAGGACCGGACCGGCACCGTCGTTGCGCTTGCGTTGTCCGTGGCAGATGCAGATCGTCAAGCCATCGTTGATGACTACGCGGCGAGCTCGGAGCGTGTCGAGGGGGTCATTTGCCGACTGATGGCCTCGTCGACGTACGCCGAGAACCTCGAGGGCCGGCCCATGTCATCACACCTCAGCCATCCAGAGACGATGATCAGT
>Ga0222622_10001261_pt1 | contig 10249 bp, 8 predicted proteins | sample PLM2_5_b1metaG_FD_177335 | JGI IMG/M metagenome (GOLD analysis project Ga0222622, IMG submission 177335) | Groundwater sediment microbial communities from an aquifer in East River, Colorado, USA - PLM2_5_b1 | ecosystem: Environmental > Terrestrial > Soil > Riparian zone | place: USA: East River... | reverse complement strand
GACAGACAACGAGAATCGCGGCGTATTCAAAACCACCGACGGTGGGCGGACATGGAAAAAGGTGTTGTATCGGAGCCCGCGCACCGGCGCAATCGACCTGGTGATGGATCCGGGCAATCCCAACACACTCTACGCCGCCATGTGGCAGCGTATCCGCCGCAAGTGGAGCGACCCGCGTGTCGAACCGGGCTATCGGGAGGGCGGCATCTGGAAGTCCACCGACGGCGGTCAATCGTGGACCGAGTCTGACGCGGGCCTGCCGCTGGCGCAGTATCGCGGTCGGATCGGGATCGACGTTTCTCGATCGAGCCCCAACGTTCTCTACGCGCTGGTTGACAGCTACGAGCCAGGCTCCCCGCCGCGTGAGGGCGAACGCGATGCGTACGAGCGGCCGATTCTCGAAGCGCGCATCCGGGGCGCCGAGATCTACCGCAGTGACGATCGTGGATCCACGTGGCGCAGGGTCTCGGAAAACAATGCGTTCATGTCAGCGCACTCGGGGACCTACGGGTGGGTATTCGGGCAGATTCGTGTCGATCCCACGGACGAGAAGACCATCTACACCCTTGGGCTTGGCTTGAATGTGTCGCACGACGGCGGTAAATCACTGGCGGTAATTCGCGGCACGCACGGCGACCATCATGGGCTCTGGATCGATCCGAATAACCCATCCACCATGTACAGCGCCAACGACGGCGGGGTGTATCTCTCGGCGGATGCGGGCGCCACCTGGAGGTTCGCAGTTTCCGCCGGCGGCGCGCAGTTCTACGACGTCGCGCTGGACAACAGCGCACCGGCGTGGGCATACGGGTCGATTCAAGATGTGGGCAGCCGTCGAGGGAAGGTGGATGTCACCAACGGTCGCGATCGCATCCCGGCTGTCGAATGGATGCCGGCGCCCGGCGGAGAAGGATCGGTTCACGCCCTCGATCCGGACAATCCATCCATCGTGTATTCACACACGTATTACGGAAACTTCACGCGAGAAGACATGAACGTATCCGCTCCCGCCCGTCGGGGACGAGCAGTTGAAGAGGCCAGTCCTGCGCAAGCACGGGCATCCGTCCGTCCGCAGCGCAGCACGCGTATCCGTCCACACGACGATGATCTCCGCGCCCAGTGGATGGCGCCTATTCTGGTGTCCCCTCACCGCGCCGTGACGATTTATGCCGGGTATCAGTATGTATTCCGATCGCGCGATCGCGGCACGACGTGGGAGCGCATCAGCGGCGACCTCACCGACAACGATCCCGCGCGAATGCTCCGCCGCAGCTCGAGCGAGATTCCCTTCCAGACGATCGTCGCCCTGGCGGAATCGCCGAGGAAACCGGGACTGCTCTACGCCGGCACCGATGATGGGCATCTCTATGTGACGATGGACGACGGCAGGCGGTGGTCGGAGATCACCGCGGCGCTGCGAACGCGCAAATGGATTTCGCGCGTGGTGCCGTCACAGCACGTGGAAGGGACCGTGTATGTCGCGCAGCGCGGCCGCGAAGACGACGACTTCGGCACCTACCTCTACAAATCCATCGATTACGGAGGCACATTCACGAGTATCGCCGCCAATATCCCGGCAGGTTCGGTGAACGTCGTTCGCGAAGATCCCACCGACCCGAACACGCTCTATGTGGGGACGGATTTTGGTACGTGGGTATCGGTCGACGGCGGCCGCCGGTGGCAGGTGCTTGGCGGGAACCTGCCGTCAGTGCAAGTCTCCGATCTGCAATACAGTCAACGCGATCACGTGATCGTCCTGGCGACCTACGGGCGCGGGGTGTGGGCCCTCGATGCCATGAAGATTGGCAAAGGCAACTGACGTCGACGCGGTGAGCCGGAAAGTAACGCCTTTACGCCTTCTATAAGGATGAGGCTACTTTTGACACTTCGCGGCTGGGAAGTCGCGAGTGTCCTGTCGTTTGTGTACACCGCCGTTGCCGCGCTAATCAGGCCCGGCCTCCCACGGGCAGCGCGAGTGCGCGCCGTCGGCGCCTCCGTAGCAGGCCTTCTGCTCACCACCGCGTCCGCGGTGGCGCCGTTTCACCCGCTGCTGCACCACTGGCTGCTCCCGCCCGCGTTGCTGCTTCTCGGTTACTGGACCAGCGGTCTCCTGTTTGTCGCGCCGATGAAGCCGATTGAGAAGCTGTTCACCGCTATCGATCGGGTGGTGCGCGTGCGCAAGTTCGCATCGCTATCTCCTTCCAGCGTGGCGAACGTTCTCGAGTTTTACTATGTGGCGGTCTTCGCGCTGGTGCCGATCGCGCTCGCGCTTCATCTCAATCTGTCAGCCGCGCCGGATGCGGATCGATTCTGGACGGTGATCCTGGTCACCGATTTCGTCTGCTTTGCGGCGCTCCCTTGGATTCAGACGCGCCCGCCGCGGTCGCTGGAGGCGGGAGAACCCTGGGTCTCTTCACTCCGCGCGTTCAACCTTCGATGGGTGGATCGCGCGAGCATTCAAGTCAACACCTTCCCGAGTGGTCACGCCGCGGAAGCACTGGCCGCCGCGCTGCTGGTTTCCAACCTTCGCGTTGGCATCTTCATCTGGATGCTCGTCAGCGCGGCTGCGGTGTCGGCCGGTGCCGTGTTCGGCCGCTATCATTACGCCATCGACGCAGTGGCAGGTTGGATGGTGGCGACTGGCGTCTGGGTCGTGCTGCGGCCCTGACACGCCTTCGGTCGCCGCTAGAACCGAGCGAGCATCGCGAGCGAGCCAGCGGAGCGGAGCGAGCGGCGAAGCGGCGAGCGAGCGACGCTGTAGGGGAGTTCGAGGGGCGAACAGTAGAAGCGAGGGAGCATCGCGAGCGAGCCAGCGGAGCGGAGCGAGCGGCGAAGCGGCGAGCGAGCGACGCTGTAGGGGAGTTCGAGGGGCGAAGCCCCTCGATTAATATTAGAATCGACGAGTGTTACGAAGCGGTGTTGCCGCCTCGGTGGTGTGTGCGCTCCTGGTCGCCTTCGGTTCGACCGCGGCACTCTGCCTCTCTCGCCAGGACATCGACTACCAGTCGCTCTACTCACAAGGCGTCACGTTCGCCGATTTTCTCGGGAACGCGCAGGCGCGGCGGGACGAATGGCGTGCGAATTACAACGACGCATCCGTCAGCGCTGCGCTGATCTCGAGAGTTCGCGCGCTCCCCGCGAAACGCCATCTGCTGGTCGTCGCTGAAGACTGGTGTTTCGATTCGCTTAACACCATTCCCTACATTGCCCGCCTGGTCGACGGCGGGCCAGAGCGCCTCGACATGCGGATCATCACCCGCGACAAGGGCAAGTCCGTCATGGAAGCACACCTGACGCCGGATGGCCGCACCGCCACGCCGACGATTGCGATTCTCGACGAGACCTGGCATCCGATTGCCGCCTGGGTCGAACGTCCCGCATCGGTCCAGACCTGGTTCCTCGAAAAACAGAAAACGACGATGCAGAAGCCGTTGCACGACGAATTGCTGGCGTGGTACGCGGCCGACGCGGGCAAGACCGCCGTCCTGGAAATTGCCGATCTCCTGGAGCGCTGAAGATGCTGTACGCCGTGGTGCTCACGATCCACTCATGGCTGCGTTGGGCTGTGCTGTTCGCGGGACTGGCCGCCTTCGTACGGGCGGCGGCCGGCGCGTCGCGAGGCAGCGCGTGGACACCGGCTGACGATCGCAGCGGCTTCTGGTTCGTGACGATCCTCGATCTGCAAGTGCTCCTCGGCCTCCTGCTGTACGTGTTCCTCAGCCCATTTACCCATGCGGCCTTTGGCGACTTCGGCGCCGCGATGAAGAATTCCGGTCTTCGCTTCTGGGCTGTCGAGCACCTCACCGGGATGATTGTCGGGGTCGCCCTCGCCCATATTGGCCGGGTTCGCTCTCGAAAGACCGATTCGCTCAGGCGCCATCGTGTGTTGGCGATCTTCTTCGGCCTGGCGCTGGTCGCGATCGCGGTCTCGATTCCCTGGCCAGGGACGCCGGCCGGGCGTCCGCTCCTGAGGTGGTAGATGCGCGTGTTCATCGCAATCGGTGCTGCGGCGTGGTTATCTTTTGCGGCGCAATCGACGCCGACTCAATCCGGCCGCTCGATGACTATCGACGATCTCCTTGGCGCAATTCGCGTCACCGATCCCCAGCTGTCGGCTGATGGATCGCGGGTGGTGTTCGTGCGCACCACAACGGATCTGAAATCCGGCGAGCGCAACGCGGACATTTGGGCCGTGCCCTCCGACGGTTCGTCTGCACCGAAGGAACTGATTGGCGGCAACAAGGCCGACAACACACCACGGCTATCGAGCGATGGGCGAAGCCTGGCGTTCGTCTCCTCCCGCGATGGCGCCCCGCAGGTGTACGTGGCGGACGCCAAGGGGGGCAATGTTCGCCGCATCACCAATCTGTCGATGGGCGTTCAGCCGCCACTCGTGTTCTCGCCGGACGGATCGCGCGTTGCCGTCGTGTCCGACGTGTATCCCGATTGCGCCGACGAGGCGTGTAACAAGCGCCGCAGCGAAGAGGCGGAGAAGAATCCCGTCCAGGTGCATCACCTCACGCGGCTGTTGTATCGCCACTGGGACGAATGGCGCGAAGACGTCCGCCACCACATCTTCGTCGTCGACATCGAGAGCAAGCGGACGATCGACGTGACGCCGGGGGATTTCGACTCACCGCCCGGACAGCAGGAAGACGGCGCGGTGGCCTTCTCGCCAGACGGACGTGAGATCGCATTTGCTTCGAATCGCGAAGGGGGCGACCGCGAAGCGTGGACGACGAACCACGATATCTGGGTTGTCCCCGTGTCCGGCGGCGCGGTGAAAAAGGTCACGACCAACCCCGCTTCGGATTTGCAGCCGGTGTTTGCTCCCGACGGCCGGACGCTGTTCGTGCGTGCACAGCGCCGGCCCGGATTTGAATCGGACCGCTGGTATCTCGATGCTTACGATCGTTCGACCGGAACGAAACGAACGGTCTTCACCTCGCCCGACATCTCGCCCACGGACTATTCGCTGTCGCCCGACGGTTCGACAATCTGGTTCACCGCCGCGCAGGAGGGACACGACGTTCTCTTCACGGTGCCCAGTGCGGGCGGTGTGCCTTCCCGCGTCGGCGGCAATGCCGGTTCGGTATCAGCACCGCAGACGGGCCGTTCGTTCGCGATCTGCCTGTCATCGTCACTCACCGCGCCGGCTGAGATTGTTCGAGTGTCCGCAGACGGCAAATCAAACCTCGTGCTGACCCACGAGAACGCCGCGTGGTTGAAGGACGTGTCGTTTTCCGCGCCGGAGAGCCTCATCGCGACGAGCGCCACAGGCCAGAAGGTTCAGTACTGGCTGGTGAAACCGCCTCACTTTGATCCCTCCAGGAAATATCCAGTTGTCTTCCTGCTGCACGGCGGTCCGCAGGGCGACTGGAACGATGCGTGGTCCGCGCGATGGAATCCGTCGCTCTGGGCGGCGCAAGGGTGGGTGATTGCTGCGCCCAACCCTCACGGATCATTCGGGTTCGGACAGCAGTTCGTCGACGACATCAGTGGCGACTGGGCCGGCAAGGCCATGACTGACATCGACGCGGTCGTCAACGCCGTCGCGAAGATGCCGTTCACCGACTCGCAGCGGCTCGGCATTGCTGGGGCGAGCTACGGGGGCTATGCGGTGAACTGGATCCTGGGGCACTCGAATCGGTTCAAGGCGGCCGTCACGCATGATGGCGTCTTCAACCTGGAATCAATGAGCCTCGCGACCGAAGAGCTGTGGTTCCCCGACTGGGAATTTGGCGGGCCGCCGTGGACGGCCAAGGCGCGAGCGCAGTTCGCGAAATGGTCGCCGCATCTGTTTGCCAACAACATCCGGACGCCGACGCTGATCATTACCAACGAGCGGGATTTCCGCGTGCCGGTCGATCAAGGCCTTCAGATGTTCACCGTGCTTCGGCGCAATGGCGTGCCCAGCGAGGCCCTCGTGTTTCCCGACGAGGGCCACTGGGTGCTGAAAGCGCTGAACAGCCGGGCGTGGCATGAAGCCGTGTTCGGCTGGATGAAGAAATACCTGACTACTTCTTCGTAATCCTGACGCTGCCGTTCGATGTGTGGACGCGCAGCGTGGCACCGCCGCTCCCGAGGTCGGTCGAGAACGATCGGCCGATCGTCCCCTGAACGGTGATCGGGAAGTCGATACGAATGTTGCCATTCTGGGTGCCGGTTTCGAGGTGGGCATTGTACTGAGCGGGGATGCCCATTCGAACGCCGCCGTTGGTCGTCTCCAGATCGAGGCCGCCGCCGTTCCAGGCGGTGCCGTCCAGATCGACGTCGATACCGCCATTGGTCGTACGTCCCTCGACATCGCCGGCCATGTGCGACAGTTTCACGCCGCCGTTGGTGGTTCGAATGTCGACCCGGCTGTCGACCGTCCCGACCGTAATGCCGCCATTGACGGTCTTCAGCGAGAGCGGCGTGCGCGTCGGCACCGCAAGCCTGTAGCTCACGTTCCAGCTCTCGCGCCGGCCGAGATTTCGCGGGCCGTCCGCGTCGACCCGCACCGCCGTCGCGACGACCTGGACACGGGACGCGATCGCCTTGGCTTCCTCAATCGTTGCCGCGGTTGCCACGACGCGCGCCTGGACGGCGATGTCGCCGCGCGACGATCCCTCGACCGAAATCCCGCCGTTGGGAGCGGCGTCAACGGTCAACGTCCCTCCGGACGCGGGCACCGTGTACTCGCGAACTTCACAGAATCCCTGCCGGTCGTTGCCCCAGTTCTCGTCCGCGCACCAATCTCCGCTTCCGGCGTTTCGTTGCGCGTTGGGGGACGCTGCGAGCATCACGAGCGCAGCTGCTACCAAACCAATCCGCCCGATGTATGGACACCTTGCCATCACGACACCTCTCGCAACCCTGGTAGAGCTCGTGTTGCGCCCACCGGAATGGCTGCCAGGAACTTTGACGAGATTCAGCGCGACGGGGTTGGTGGGACGCCGAAAGTCCTGCGTTATGATGGCCGTACACCTGCCGTGCAGCTCGATCTCCCTTTTCTTCGCTCCCCAGCGAGCGATTCGCGCTCGACCCTTACAGTCGAGTTCGTCAGAACGCGCCGCGCCCGCCGCTACATTGTTCGGGTTCGGCACGATGGCACCGTTCGCGTCACCATCCCGCGAGGCGGCTCTCGGGCCGAAGGGGTGCGGTTCCTGGAGAGACAGTCGGCGTGGATCGCCAACCAGCGGGCTCGCGTGCTCGCCGCGCACGTCACCCCGTCCTGGACCGACGGCGCGCAGGTGATGCTTCGCGGCGAACTGGTCATCCTATGTGTACGACGATCCGCCCACGATGGTCACCTCAGGGTCGAGTACGGTGATCGTTCGGTTCGCGTTGCGGGAGCACAGGCTTCCATTCGAGCGTGCGTTGAAGCGGACTTGCGCGACATCGCGCGAGCTGAACTGGGCAAACGGCTGTTCGAGCTTGCTGCTGCTCACCAACTGGTTGTGTCGGCGTTCTCGATTCGAAATCAGCGGTCGCGATGGGGTTCCTGCTCGCGGGCCGGACGGATCGCGCTGAACTATCGCCTGGTTCAGATGCCGCCGGCCGTCAGCGACTACGTGATTCTTCACGAGCTGATGCATCTGCGGGAACAAAATCATTCGCGCCGATTCTGGCAGGAAGTGGAAAGAGTGTGCCCGGACTTCCGCGACAGCGAGCACTGGCTGCGCGTGCACGGTCCCGGGCTGCTGTAGACGGGGACGCGTGTCGGGATCCGTTGTCCGCGATCCGGGGTCCGTCGTGCGGGCGTGGCGGGCAATGACGGGACACATCCCGTCCGGAATGTTGATTGTCGGATGCCTCGATTTCGCATCGCGCATCGCGCATCGCGGGCAGCGGATCGCGGACTGAGTGCGGTGAATTCTTGAAGCTACAAGGAACGCGATGTACGGTGCGGCCCTGGCGCATGGACGATGCGGAGTCGCTCGTACGCCATGCGAACAACATCAACGTGGCGCGCCAGCTCAGAGATCGGTTCCCGCATCCCTACACACGTGCCAATGCGAGCGCCTTTTTGAAGGCAGCCACGTCGGCGCCCGAGCCATCGAACCTCGCCATCGATGTCGATGGCGAAGCAATTGGCGCGATCGGCTACGTCCCCGGCGTTGATGTCGAGCGCTATTCCGCGGAGATCGGCTATTGGCTCGGGGAGGCGCACTGGCGCCGCGGCATCGCGAGCGAGGCGCTTCGGCTCGTCACCGACCACGTGTTCGACGTGATGAACATGCTGCGGCTCTTTGCGTTGCCGTTCGCCGACAATCACGGCTCGATACGGGTCCTCGAAAAAGCCGCCTACGAGCGCGAAGCCGTTCTGCGTTCGAGCAGCGTCAAGTACGGCCAGCCGCGCGACCAGCTGCTCTACGCGCGGATCAACGAGCAGTGGCGCGGCGTCAGCCTCTAACGGTCGATGACGGGCCGGGGAAACCGGGCGCCTGCCGTACCTGTTCTGCCTGCCAGAGATGACGTCGATCGTGCGCGGCAATCACGAACAATCCGGTCGCGATACTGAACCGAATCAACGGGATGAACGGATTGCGGAACCGCGCGCGGCTGGCGTCAACGGCGGCAGCGTCGGCGATCAACTCGCGGACCCGATCGTGTGCGGCCCGATACTGGTCGAGAATGATCTGCCGTTCCTTCTTGACAGCCGGAATTCCCTGACGCGGCGCCCGTGACCGATGCTTCACGGGCGGTTCGAGCGACCGTACAAACTTTCCACCGAGATAGCCTGGCTTCACCGGACCGCGCGGCTTCGAGCCCCGTTGTCGCGCACGCTCGATGCCGCTCTTGATCGCCTTCCCGTAGACGTCGTTCATCGTGCCGAGATGATCGAGGCACTGCGCAATGCTCCATCCCTGGCCTTCGCGGGGACACCAGTAGAACTGTTCGTCGGTGCAGGACGCCGCGATCTGATTTCCACGTCGATCCGCATCGTCAATCTCGTCGACAAGTCGTTGCAGTTCTGGCGGGAGCGGCATGAAGGACATTTTCCTACTTCCATTCTCCGAGAGTTGGGTCGAACCGCGCCCTCGCGAACCTCGCCCGCCTCCGCCAGGCTTCGGCGGGTCCGCCGGAGCCTTCGCCGAAGGTGGAAACCCCGAACCGCGAACCACGAGCCGCGAACAGCGAATAGGTGTGCGATTCCGGGATTCGGGAGCTTCGCAGGCGCACACCTCACGCGCTGTTTCCGGCCGCTAAGTTCTTGAACAGCCAGCGATTTGACCAGTGGTCGCGCCGGCATGCATCTCGCTTTTCGGATCAGGTATGGACAGGGTCAGGCAGGACGTCCGATATGCATTGCGCCGGCTCGTCAGGAGTCCGGGCTTCACGATCGTATCGGTGCTGACGCTGGCGCTCGGAATCGGCGCCAACAGCGCAATCTTCAGCGTCGTCTACGGTGTCCTCTTGAAGCCCCTCCCGTTTGCGGAACCTGATCGCCTGGTGGGTATCTACCACCTGACGGAAGGCCACCGCGCCACGATGTCGGGCCCGAATTTTACTGATGTGCGCACGCAGGCCCAGACCCTTGTTGACGCGGCCGCTGTTACCCGCTCTCGCGTGATCCTGACCGGACACGGCGAGCCGGTGAGACTCGACGGCGCCGAAGTCAGCACGAGCTTCTTCAACGTGCTCGGGGTCACGCCAGCGCTCGGACGCACGTTTCGCTCGGACGAGGGACTACCCGGGCACGCGAAGGTCGCGGTCCTCGGGTACGGATTGTGGCAGCAGCGATTCGGCGGGTCGCCAAGAGTGGTTGGCCAGACGATGACCCTCGATGGCGTGTCCACCGAGATCATCGGGGTCATGCCAGAGGAATTCGCGTATCCCGCGGGACGCGTGATCTGGACCCCGATCGAAGAGACCGAGAGCTTCACCAAAACGCAACGCGGGGCGTGGTATCTGAACGTGATTGGGCGCGCCAAGCCCGGCGTGCCCCTGGAGCAGGTCACGGCAGAAGTGCAAACGATCGGGAAGCGATTGGCCAGCCAATACCCGGACAACAACGAAGGGCTGGATTTCACCGCGATGTCCCTGCACGAAGCCATCGTCGGCGACATCCGTCCGGCGGTGCTCGTGCTGCTGGGAGCGGTCGGGTTCGTCCTGCTGATTGCCTGTACGAACGTCGCAAACCTTCTCCTCGCCCGAGCGGCCACCCGCGAGAGTGAGATGGCCGTTCGAAGCGCATTGGGAGCGGGACGCTTACGGCTGGTGCGGCAACTGCTCACCGAGAGTGTGATTCTCGGATTTCTCG
>Ga0222622_10001257_pt1 | contig 10262 bp, 7 predicted proteins | sample PLM2_5_b1metaG_FD_177335 | JGI IMG/M metagenome (GOLD analysis project Ga0222622, IMG submission 177335) | Groundwater sediment microbial communities from an aquifer in East River, Colorado, USA - PLM2_5_b1 | ecosystem: Environmental > Terrestrial > Soil > Riparian zone | place: USA: East River... | reverse complement strand
ATCAGCGAGAACAGGGCGAGTTGATTGAGAATGCGCTGATCGACGGCAGGCGGTTCGAGGAACACGACAAACGGCTCGCGGCTGAGCGCGTCGAACTGGCGGAGCGACTGGAACGCTGACAACATCTCAACGGTGAACGTATCGGATCCTTCCTTCTGCAGGAGACGCTTGAGGCGGACGGGCAGTCGCCGGTTGGCCTTGACGAAATTGACGCACCACACGATTCCGTCCTTATCGAACTCGGAGGTATTCTCCGTGGCGAAGTGGAGCGCGACGAGCGGGGAATACGTCCAGTCGAGGAGGCGCGTGGGAAGTCCGCGATGCTGCCCGATTGCGAGCCAGTCCCAGATCGAATCGGCGGTGTTCGCCTGGCCGTGCCCGTACTTGCGGAAGTTCCGCAGCAGCGCGACCTCGAGCCTGCCGATATCTGCTTCGGGTTGGGCGAGCCGCAGCAGAGAACTGGCAAGCGTGTGCGATTTGCAATTGAGTCCGCGAAACGCGAAAGGTGATCGGAACCGCTGAAGATCCTGGCTCCAGGACCCCTCGTAAAGTGCGTCGACGACATCCAGCCAGCTCTTCACCATTCCTCCGCCACGCAGGCACATCGTCTGCAGGACACAACCGTCGAGGTGTCGCAAGCCGCATGCCTACATACGCATTCTCCACCGATCTCTATCAATTGACGATGATGGCCGGCTATTTCACTCGCGGGATGCTGCCGGCCCGTGCGACGTTCGAGCTATTCGTCCGTCGCTTGCCGCGTCATCGGGCTTTCCTCGTCGCGGCAGGTCTCGATCAGGCGCTCGACTATCTCGAGTCGGTGGTCTTTTCCGCCGACGAGGTGAAATGGCTGCAGCAACAGCCCGCGTTCGGGCACGTGTCCCCGGCATTCTTCGACTATCTCCGGTCGTTCCGGTTCTCCGGCGACGTGTGGGCACTTCGGGAAGGAACGCCGTTCTTTCCGATGGAGCCGGTACTTCGAGTGACAGCGCCGATTGCGGAAGCACAACTCGCGGAGACGGCGCTGCTGGCGATCGTCAATTTCCAGACGTCGATTGCCAGTAAGGCCGCCCGGATCGTGCAGGCCGCGGAAGGCCATCCGGTTCTCGAGTTCGGCGCCCGCCGCGCGCATGGCCTCGATGCGGCACTGTTTGCCGCACGGGCCGCCTATCTCGCGGGCTGCAGCGGTACGTCCTTTGTCGAAGCGGGCAAGCGGTTCGGGATCCCCCTGTCGGGCACGATGGCGCACTCCTGGATCCTGGCCGCGGCGAACGAACAACAGGCGTTCACGTCCTACGCCGAGTTATTCGAGGGGCACACCGTGCTGTTGATCGACACCTTCGACGTCCATGCGGCGACGAGAACAATGATCAATGCGGGCCTGCGGCCGCAAGCGGTGCGGATCGATAGCGGCGATCTGGCAGCTGGATCGCGAGCGGTTCGCGCGACCCTGGACGCCGCGGGACTGCCCTCCACCCGCATCATCGTCAGCGGCGATCTCGATGAGTGGAAGATCGCCGCTCTGATCGCGGCAAACGCCCCGATCGACACATTTGCGGTGGGCACCGCGCTCACGACCTCCGACGACGCACCGGCACTTGGAGGCGTTTACAAGCTGGTGCAGCTCGAAGAAGACGGCCGCGTGCGGCAGGTGATGAAGCGCAGCGAGGGTAAAGGCACGTGGCCCGGGGTGAAGCAGGTCTGGCGATCGGCCGCCGGAGGCGTCGCGGGTGGCGATACGGTCGCCCTCATCGATGAGGCGCCCCTGTCGGATGCGACCGCGCTTCTCGAGCCAGTCATGCGCGACGGCAGGCGTTTACAGACAGGGCTGGCATTGGATGACGCCAGGCCGTACTGTCAGGCCATGATCGGCGCGTTACCGGCGGCGTTCAGACAACTGAACACCGACGCGACATATCCCGTGTCGCGCAGCACACGGCTCGCCAGCGTGTCACGATAGTTACTTCAGCTCGGAAGGGAGGCGCGGCGACGACAGCAGCCGTTCGAACTCCGCCCACCGTTTGTCCGGAGCGGTCGCCGTCCCGCCGCGGGATTCAATGTAGCGGCGGATCAGGTCCTTTCCCAGGTTGTAGTTGATCACGTAACTTCGATACTGATCGAAGAACCGCACCCGCTGCATGGCGCGATCGTGCGACATCAGCGCGTAGCGCTCGAGCCAGGCGGCGGCCTGCGCCGCATCGACCTGTTTGTTGATGTACCGGCGCGCCGCTTCGTTACCGGCGTACGACAGCTGATCGACGAGCGCCTGAACCTCGTAGTATTCCGCGGCTCGCGTGGCGTCCAGCCCCGCCAACGGAAAGAGAACCGTCCGCTCGAATTGAACTCGATCGTTGCCGGGGAACGCGACTTCAATGCCGAAGTTGGCCGTGCCCTCCGCAATGAGAGATTGCGGAGAGAAAAGCGGGTACACCGAGAACTCTACCCATCCGCGATCGCGTACGAGATGTTTCTCGAGCAGCACGTTGTAGACGTGGTGTCCCGGATATCCCTCGTGGCAGGCAAGGTCGACGGCCCGATCGACGTAGATGGGGAGATCGGTGTTGACCTGAATCAGGCTGCGATATCCGCCTTGATACCAGTTGTACCCGCTCCACGATTTGTTCGTGACGTACTCGACGGTGAATTTCTCGTCGGCAGGCAACGTGACGTGGCGCAGCGTACGTTCGCGGCACCCCTGAATCGCTTTCTGAAAGACAGGATCGAGTTTGTCTCGTGGAATGACAAAGGCACGACGGAACGTCTCGTACCGTTCCACCAGCGGACCGGAACCCGGGAACCGTTTCTCGAGCCGGTCCAGGATTTCCTGAAAATGCGACTCGGGAAAAGTCGGCGCCACGGCGTCGTACAGCGCCCGCGACTCGTCGTCGAACGACAGGCGTTCGCCTTTCAGCATCCGCACGCGAGCCTCGAGCGCCGAGAGCTGCCGCTCGAGGTAATGGTGCCGCAACTCCGTCATCTCGTCGTTCCGAGCGGCTTTTGGGGCAGCAGTTGCTCCCTGCCGGGCGAGGTCGGTGAGCAGCGCCTTCGCGCGGGTGCTGATGTCGTCCAGCGCCATCCTGGAACCGGCTGCTTCTTTTTTCCACTCGGGCGGACCGTAATACGCATCGACGTAATCAGCGTCGTGTTGACCCAGTGCCAGCACGAGCTTCACGTACTGCTCGGCGATTGTATCCATCGCACTTCCCTTGGCACTCTGTCGTCCTCGTGCCTGATCGCTCCTCCCCAACGGCGTGCCGGCGACCACGGCGGCACAACATGCCGCCACAATAACGGTTTTCATGTGTTCCTCGTGCTCGAGCTTGCGATTCGCTCCCGTGCGTGATTCCCTCGAGTGTGCCAAAACGGCGATGGTCCGGGGTTTGATAGGACGCGAGCGTAATGCGCGGATTGTTCTATTCCTTGCTCGGGTACTTCCTGACGCCAGCGGGACTGGTGCTCCTCGGAGCGCTCGACTCGTCGATGGTGTTCTTTCTGCCGCTCGGCATCGACTTCATTGTCATTCTATTGACCGCTCGAAAACCGGAGTTGTTCTGGCTCTACGCGATTCTCGCCACACTTGGCTCGATCATCGGAGCGGCCGGGACGTTCTGGGTCGGCCGAAAAGTCGGCGAGCACGGGCTCGCCAGGTTCGTGAAACCGTCGCGGCTCAAACGCGTGCAGGAGCGCGTCGGCGATGGCGCCGCGATCACCGTCGCTGCACTCGCAATCATCCCTCCGCCGTTTCCATTCACCGCGTTCGTACTGACGAGCGGGGCCGCCCGCGTGAATCCCTGGACGTTCTTCGTGACGCTCGGCGCGGTGCGCAGCCTGCGTTTCGTGGTCGAGGGTGCTCTGGCTGCCCACTATGGCAAGGGAATTATCGGCTGGATGCAATCAAGAACCTTCACCGTCACCGTCGGAGCGATGGCAGCCATTGCCATCATCGGAACCATCGCATCCGCAGTCGCACTCTATAGAAGTACGAAGCGCGACCGGAGCCCCGTCACCCAGCCCGCCGGGGCGACCGAGGCTCCGCGTCAGACACGGCGTGTCAGATCTTGAATCGCAGCAGCGCCGCGACCCCACCGTAGTCCGCGAGTAGCTCCGCGTCTTCGATGAACGTAATCTGGGCGCTGGTTTGTTTAGCTCTGGCTACCAGCTCATCGGCGAGCCTGACAATCTCGGGTTCTGCCTCAGCCGGCTCGCCCGCGGCTGTCGATTCCAAAACTGGCTCCGCGAGGCGGGCGTCATTGGCAGAGCCGGCTGCTGTGCCCATGGCCATGGCCTGCATACGTTGCAAGTCCGCGGCTATCAGTAGTTCATCAACCTGACCTTTGATTAACGCCGACAGGGTCTCCTCCGGGCCGACGACGCCGAGCCCTCCGGATCTGTACGCGCCAATTACGGCACTGACCTTCTCTCGATCGGTCTGCGCGTTCACTTTCTGCATCGCCTCCAGGGACGCCTGTAGCACCTCTGCTGCCGCGGCGTGTGCCTCCACGCGAATGTGATCCACTACCTTGTCGGCGAGATGTTTGGGAAGCTGGTCGCGCAGCAACGGAAGCGTCACTTCGTCGCAGGAGATCAAAATGTATGGAATGTCTTCCGCCTGTACAACGCGGTCCAGCATGTCGACAACGTCCTTCACGTGATGGAGGTGGAAGTTGCCGATGTGCCGCTGGTAACGCGCCTGGGACCAGCCGCCTTGCGATGTGCCGCGGGTCTTGACGTTCTTCACTTCGCGATCGGCCACGACCTCTCCCGCGGCAAAGACGAGGATGTGTGCGGTATTCGTGTCGGTGACGACGGCGGCGTATCGCGGGGACTGGGATTCGAGCCGCGCAAGCGGGTACAGGTGCGGACGATCGCCAATGTGAAGCGCGTGCTGCGGGATCGTTCCCGCCGATTGAACCGTTTCAAACAGCTCTCCTGCCGAACAGGCGAATATCGCGACGGTGTTGGCCGACGGATCGAGCTCGTTTTCGAGAAAACGCGTGATGCGTTCGACGTCCTGGTCGAGACTCGCCCGTTCGGGAGAATTCGACGGGTAAGTGCGGCTTCGCGCCTTTAACTCCTTGCGGATGAATGCCTGATGCTGGTCGCGGCCGTGCTGATTGGCTCGCGTATCCAGATAGAGGCTGACTACGGGGTAGGGAGCGGGTTCGAATCCGGCGAGCCGGTCGAGCTGTTCAGTCAGCGACATACGCCTCCTCATCCATTGTTGGCTCGTGAATTCACCGCAAACCGTGTGCCCGCGGGGCGGTCGTTTCTGGGTGCCGCCATTGCCCTGTGGCATCTCGCGTTGCTCACGGTCTGTCGCGCCAAGTAGACTACCGTCGCAGCTCAGGCGGCCGGGTTCCCTGGGCGTGCCTCTCGAGGGCCTAGTTTTTCATGCCGATTCGCGATGTTCCCCTTTGGTTTGACCGATTTCCGAAAAGCCGTCGTCTCTCCTATCCGCGATACAAAGGAGAATCCCAAACCGATGTGGTGATCGTCGGGGGAGGCTTGACCGGGTCCGCTTGCGCCTGGTCATTCGCCAACGCAGGAATTCGGACCGTGCTCCTGGAAGCCGAGATGGTCGGCGGCAGCGGCACCGCGCAATCGATTGGGTTGGTCCGCGAAGATTTCGATGCATCCTTCCGGGATGCGGCGCAGATACACGGATTGAGAGCGTCGCGTGCGATGTGGCAGACGATGCGCCGCGCGGCGTTGGATTTCGCCGCAGCGATCCGGCGCCTCGGCATCCGCTGTGACCTCGCGCCGTGCGACTTCCTGACGATCGCCCGCGCTGGCTCCGAGACGTCGCGCGCATTTTACCGCGAGTATCAGAGCCGGCGAGACGCCGGCCTGGAGCAGAGTTGGGTCAAGCCGCCGGCCGTGCGGCGCGAGACCGCCATCGAAAATGACGGCGGCATTCGAACCCAGGGGTTTTCGCTGGACCCCTATCGGGCGGGCGTTGGCTTCGCCGCTGCTTCGGTCGAGCGTGGCGCCTTGCTGTATGAACGGTCCCCCGTCCGGCGCATTCGCGCAGGCCGCAAGGGGGTGCAGGTCTCGACGGCAGGGGGCACGATTGCGGCGAACGCGGTGCTCGTCGCGACGTCCGATCCCTTACCCGATTTGCGTGCGCTCCGCCGTCACATCAAAGTGACTGACACGTACGCGGTTGTCACCGCACCCTTGCCTGCGTCGATTCGTCGCGAGGTCGGTAATCGCGCCAGTGTGCTGACCGATACGCAAACACCGCCGCACATGCTCCGGTGGTTGAAAGACGATCGTGCGGTGTTTGCCGGTGCGGACCAACCCGTTGTCGGCGACCGGGCGCGCGAGAAAGCGTTGATTCAACGGAGCGCGCAACTGATGTACGAACTCTCGGTGATGCATCCGCCCATCTCGGGCCTTCCCGCCGAATGGGCGTGGTCCTCGAAGCATTACGAAAGCGTCGTCGATCGACTGCCGTTTGTCGGTGTTCATCGTAATTTCCCGCATCATCTGTTCGCCATGGCGCCGGCACGGCATGGCGCAGCATTTGCGTGGCTCGCCGCGCGAATCCTGCTCCGCCATTACCAGCAGGAACCGGCGAAGGCCGACGAGCTCTTTGGCTTTGCCCGGATTCTGTGACGGCAGGTAACACAGGCTCTTTCCGACCTGTCTAAGAACTGGTTGCAAAACTCCGTACGGGACGCTGGCGAACGAGCGCGCCCACGCGAGCGGAGTGGGGCGAGTGGGGCCCCGCGAGCGAGCGTGTTGGGGAGTCCGAGGGGCGAAGCCCCTCGGGGTAAAGAAGTTTCGAGTTGTCGAGATTCCGAGGCGTATGATGCGCGCGGGGAGCCCAATCATGCAGCAACGGCACGATCCCGTCGAACGCGAGCGGGTTCGACACGGCGAGCATGTGATCGAGCACCTGCTCCGTCGCGCCGGTTTCGGTGCAGGACAAGACGAGATTGACGACTACCTGGAGCTCGGCTACGCGGCCGCGGTCCAGCAGCTGCTCCACTACGACGGTGTGCCGGACGACGTTGACGCATTAATCGGAAAGTCCGGTTACGTCTCGATCACTGCGCGCGGAGAGTTTCTTCCGCGTACCGTCATCAACGATGCCCGCCAGCGATGGCTCTTTCGCATGGTTCACTCGCGTCGTCCTCTCCAGGAGAAGATGACGCTGTTCTGGCACAACCACTTCGCCACGGCTTACACCAAAATTGCCGGCGCGCTCGGCGCCGACGAAGGGGCGCGCTACATGGCCGCGAAGCCGGCCGAAGACCCCAACCAGGTCAAGGGACAGATTGAACTCTTCCGCGAGTTCGCGCTCGGGAACTTTCGCGATCTGCTTCTTGCGGTGGCGAAGGACACGGCGATGCTCGTGTGGCTCGACGGGCGCACCAACGTTCGCGGCCGGCCGCAGGAAAATTTTGCGCGCGAGCTGATGGAGCTGTTCACGATGGGCGTCGATACGTTTGCCGAGACCGACGTCTATGCGGGCGCGCGCGTGTTCACGGGGTGGAACCTGGCGCGGCCATCGAACGCGTACTACACCTTCAGCTATGTCGCCGGCCAGCACGACACTGCCGCCAAGGAGTTTACCTTTCCGATTTACTCGAACGGCAGCAAAGTGATTCCGGCGCGGTCCGCCGACGCCGGGATGCAGGACGGCGTCGATCTGATCACTGCGGTTGCTGCGCACCCGGCGACGGGTCCGCGGCTGGCCCGTAAGCTCTATCAGTTTTTTGTCAGCGAGGTTTCAGAACCCGATCCCGCACTGATCGCGGCGCTCTCGAACACGTACTATGGCAGCCGCTTCGAGATGAAGCCCGTCCTCGAACACCTGCTGCTCTCGACTCAGTTCGTGGCCGCGGCAAATCGCTACACGCGTTACTCGTGGCCGGCGGAGTTCGTGGCGCGCTCGATCAAGGAAATTGGCTGGAACGGTTTCTCGGTGAACGATGCGCTGGGGCCGATGGCGAATATGGGGCAGCAGCTGTTCGAGCCGCCCGATGTTGCCGGATGGGACCTGGGGACAAACTGGTTCTCGAGCGGAGCGATGCTGACGCGGATGAATTTCGCGTCGCAGCTCGCGACCAATCAGAAGTTCAATCTTCGCGACGTCGGCAAAGCCGGACGGTCGTCGCCGGAAGCGCTCGTGGCGTTGATGCTCGATCGATTGACGGCGGCGCCATTTGCACGCGAACCGTACCAGGCGCTGCTCGACTACGTGCGCGCCGGCGGGTCGTGGACCGGCAGCGATGCGCAGCTGCTCGTCAAGGCGCCAGGCCTCGCGCACCTGATCGTGGGATCGGGCGATTACCAGCTCGTATAGGAACGATCATGGCCATCACCAGACGCGAGTTCATGCGCGGCGGCGTTGCCGCCTTTACCGTCAGCTTCGCGGCGCCGGCGTTTCTCTCCGATCTGGCGAGAGCGCAGGGGCGGTCGCGGCAGAATCTCGTGGTGCTTTATCTGAGCGGCGGCAATGATGCGCTGAGCATGTTGATCCCGTATAACGATGCGCAGTACCACGCGCGCCGGCCGACCATCGCCATTCCCGCAGCGTCCGTGCTGCAGATCGGCAGCGACCGCGCCGGCAATGCGCTCGGCCTTCACCCGCGTCTCGGCGGACTGCGGACGATCTTCAACGCCGGCCGGCTGGCGTTCATTCAGCGAACCGGCTATGAAAATTCCAGCCGGTCGCACTTCGAAGGCACCGACATCTGGTCAACTGGCGATCCGCGTTCGCCTCAGGGCAACGGCTGGCTTGGCCGCTATCTCGATACGCTGCCGTCGCCGGTCGATCCGTTGACGGCATGGTCGACCGCGGGAGTCATTCCGCGCGCGCTGCAGGCGAACCGCGTCGGCGTTCCCTCAATCCCGACGATTCAAGGGTATGCGTTTGCCAGCCCCAACGCCGGCACGGAAGTACAGTTTGCGCGCGACAGTGCGACGCGGATCGCTTCACACCTTCCGGTCGACCAGCCGCACCTGGCCTTCGTCAACGCGTCGTCGCAAGCAGCATTCGCCACGCTGGATCGAGTGGCGCAGGTCGGCACCTACGCGCCGACGGTCACCTATCCGAACAACGGATTTGCGCTGGCATTGCGAACGATTGCCGGTGCCATGGTCAAGGGTGTGGGCACCAAGGTGTTCTGGGTGCAAACCGGCGGCTACGACACCCACGCCGCGCAGAACCCGAATCAGGCGAACGGGTCTTACACGGCACTGATGACGACGCTGAACGATGGCCTGTTTGCGTTCTATACCGACCTGCTCAATCACGGTCTGTTATCGGACACGCTGGTCTTGCAGTTCTCGGAATTCGGCCGCCGCATCAACGAGAATGGCAGCCAGGGAACCGACCATGGCGCCGCCAGTGTGATGATGGCGCTCGGGGGTAACGTTCGTGGCGGTCTCTACGGCACCGCGCCGAACCTGCGGGTAGGCTCGGACAATCCCACGCTCGAGAACAGCGGAAACGACGTCCATTACGAGACGGATTTCCGTTCGGTGTACGCGAAGGTTATCGACTCCTGGCTCGGCGGCGACTCCGTCGCGGTGCTCGGCGGAAACTACCGAAGTGGGGCGCCAGGAATATTCTAACCTCGAGGGGCTTCGCCCCTCGAACTCCCCGACACGCTCTCTCGCGAGCCGCTTCGTCGGCTCGCTCCGTTCGCGTGGGCTCACTCGCGTACTCGTTCGCCCCGGCGGCGCTGACGCTCACTCACCGAAGATGCCGCGGAAGGCAAGGTCAATCTCGGGGTACCTGAAGTGAAATCCGTGCGACAGCGCGCACTGCGGAATGACCCGCTGACCGGTGAGCGCCAGCGGATCGGCCATCTCTCCCAGCACCAGCCGTAGTGCAAATGCCGGCGCCGGCATGAACGAAGGACGGTGCATGGCACGGCCGAGTGCCCGCGCGAACTGGCGGTTGGTCACCGGCTCCGGCGCGGTGGCATTGACCGGCCCGGTGATTGACGGGGTGTCGATGATCCAGCGAATCATTTCGATCCAATCAATCCGGTGAATCCACGACAGGTATTGCTGTCCTGACCCCAGCGGTCCTCCGACGAAGAAGCGGAACGGCGTCATCATTCTCGGCAGGACGCCGCCGCTTCGCTCGAGGACGACCCCGGAGCGGATGTAGACCACGCGGGTCGCAGCGCTCTCGGCCCGCGAGGCTTCTGCCTCCCATGTCTCGCAGAGCTGCGCGAGAAAGTCGGTGCCCGCCGGAGAGCTTTCCGTTCTCGGGTCAGCGCCCGTGCGGTAATACCCCA
>Ga0222622_10001254_pt1 | contig 10274 bp, 7 predicted proteins | sample PLM2_5_b1metaG_FD_177335 | JGI IMG/M metagenome (GOLD analysis project Ga0222622, IMG submission 177335) | Groundwater sediment microbial communities from an aquifer in East River, Colorado, USA - PLM2_5_b1 | ecosystem: Environmental > Terrestrial > Soil > Riparian zone | place: USA: East River... | reverse complement strand
TGAGCCTTGAGCCTTGAGCCTTGAGCCTTGAGCCTTGAGCCTTGAGCCTTGAGCCTTGAGCCCTGAGCCTTGAGCCCTGAGCCCTGAGCCCTGAGCCCTGAGCCGTTATCTGTCTTCGCTAAGTGGCGTCTTGCTGTTATTCGGCTGCGTCGCGTTGTTCACCTGGATCGGTGCGCCGTTGCGCAGCTTGAACACGCCCGAGGTGACGACCTCTTCACCAGTGTTGATGCCAGAGAGGACGGCAATCTGGTCGCCGCGCGCGGGCCCGAGTTTGACCACCTGCTGCCGGACGCCGCGATATGGGTGGCCCTGCTCGTTCTTCATGTCGCTGACGATGAAGACCGAGTCACCGTACGGCGCGTAGTTGATCGATGAGGCCGGCAGCGCGATGACTCGCTGCGCGGCGCCCAGGTTCACTTGCGCCTGGACGAACATGCCGGGCCGCAGCCGTCCCTGTGGATTGGGCAGCGTCGCCTGCACCTGGACGTTGCGCGTGGCCTGGTCGATCACCGAATCGATCGCGCTGAGGCGGCCGGTGGACTGACCGGCATCGGCGCCGCCTTCATTGGATGAAATGCGAACCGTTCGTCCAATGCGCATCTGGGCCGCGTCCTGTTGCGGCACGTTGAAGTTCACGTAGATCGGATCGAGCGATTGCAGCGGAACAACCGGCGCTCCCGCGGTCAGGTACTGACCGAGATTGACCTGTCGGATCCCGAGCACACCGGAGAACGGCGCGCGGATGGTCTTGCGGTCGATAGCTGCCCGAATCTCGTTCAGCCTCGCCTCGGCCTGCTGCTGGCCGGCGGCAGCGGCGTCGTACTCGGCGCGCGACACTGCGTCCTGCTGAACCAGCCCCTTCATCCGTTCGTGATTCAGGCGCGCCAGTTCCAGCTGCGATTCGGCGCCCGCCAACTGTGCCTGCTCCTGCCGCGTGTCGAGCTGCACGAGGACGTCCCCTCGTTGCACTGCCTTGCCGGATTCGAACGTGATGCGGTCAACGATGCCGGGGAGATCCGCGCTGACGGTCACACCCTGGACCGCGGCGACGGTGCCGATGGCGTTGAGCGTTGCCGGCCACTCCTCCTGCGCGGCCACGATGGTGGTCACCGCATCGGGCGGCGGCTGCATCGCCGCGAACTGTTCCGCCATTGCCTGAAACTGCTTGAACTTCACAAATCCGAGACCCGCAATGATGGCGATCATCACGACCACCATCAGAATCATTCGCTTCACCATGTCTCACCTTTTCTGCCGTCAACCGTGACGTTCCGTCGAGAGTTCCAATTAGCTGTGCGGCGTCCAACCACCGCCGAGGGCGCGATAGAGCTGAACGAGCGTCCCGACTTCCTGCTGCCGCAATCGTGCGAGATCGAGCTCGCCCTGGAAGAGATTCCTCTGCGCATCGAGGACGGGGAGATAGCTGTCCAATCCACCTTGGTACCGCTGAGCGGCGAGCTGCGCCGAAGCGGTCAGCGTTTCGACGAGGTGCTCCTGCTCGACGCGCTGCTGGTTGGTCTTTGCGTATCCCGCCAGGCCGTCCGACACATCCCGGAATGCGCTGTAGATCACCCGCTGATAATTCACGAGCGCTTCGCCGTGAATCGCTTCAGCGAGACGGACGTTGTTCCGGGTGCGGCCGGCATTGAAGATCGGCCCCGCCGCGCCGACGCCGGCGCTGGCCAGGACCGCCGGACCGCTCAACAGATCCGAGAGCTGCCGGCTTTGCACCCCCAAAAAGCCAGTCAGCGAGATGCGCGGGAAATAGTCGGCCTTGGCCGCACCGATTTGCGCATTTGCCGCAATCAGTTCCTGTTCGGCCCTGCGAATATCCGGGCGCCGTTCGAGCAATGCCGAGGGCAGTCCGGCCGGAATTGTCGGAGGCGCCTGCATGTCTTCCAGTGGGCGCCCGCGCGGGATGTCTCCGGGCACGTGCCCGAGCAGCAGGCTCAGCGCGTTTTCCGCGAGTGCGATCTCGCGTTCGATGCTCGCGATCTGACCGGTCGCGGTGTAGAGCAGTTGTTCGGCCTGGCGGACGTCGAGCCCGCTTGCGACGCCACTGGTCCGGCGGGCTTCCACCAGTCGCAGCGCATTATTAGCGGCATCGCGCGTGCTCCTGGCGATTTCCAGCTCGTGATCGAGTGCACGCAACGCGAGATAGGTCTGACTCACGTCGGCGACGAGCGTCGTGACGACGCCGCGTCGCGCTTCTTCCGTCGCCAGGTACTGGGCACGTGCCGCTTCATTGAGGCGTCGCAGCCGTCCCCACACGTCGAGCTCCCAGCCGAAACTGAACCCCGCCTGCGCATAACTGACGTCGGTATCGGTACCTGCCGGGATGCCCCGGTTCGCCCCGACCTGCGACGAGCGTGCCGAAATCAGGTCTGCCGAGCCGTCCAGGGTCGGCCACTGTCCCGCGCTCGTAATGCCGTACGCGGCGCGCGCCTGCAGCACACGTTGCGCCGCAATCCGCAACTCGAAGTTTTCCTGCAGCGCCGTTTTCACGAGCCCGGTCAGCGTTTCATCCCGGAACAGGTCGAACCACTGGATCTCCGCAAGCGATGCGGCACTGGAGTCGGTCAACGCGGATCGGAAAGTCCCAGGCGTTTGGACCGTGGGCCGTTCGTAGTTCCGCCCCAATGTGCAGGCGGCCGCGATGGCGGTAACGATCAAAATGAATGAAATGCGAGCAGCTCTAGACACGGTCTTCGCCCCTTTGTGGTTCTTCGATCTCGCGTACGAGCACCGGCATCACGCATCCGCGGGCAACCAGCCGCGCTCCGGCATGGTGCATCTCGCGGAGTAACTCGCGCCCCTCGCTGTCAACGCGGCACAGGCTCGACAGATCGACCTGCACCCGTGCACCCGGTGCCGCTTCGACGACGTTGTGCCAGCACGCCTCGAGCTCCTGAACCCACGGCCCCGTCAGGTACCCCTCGAGCGTAAGCACCAGCTCGCCGTCGGCGCCGCGTGTCGTAATCCGGAACATCGGAAATCACCTTCTGCTGTATTGACGTTTGACTGCGTCGAAAATCGACATCTGACCTGACAGCGACGATCGTGCCGCGTCCAAACGGAACACCAGTCCAATCGATAACGTCATCAAACGATGGAACTTGTGGGCACTCAATCGAGCGCAGTACAACAGCAGGTGCCAACGAGTGGCCGCTGGCATGTGGGCAGCGTGCCAACCGACTGGCACCTTTCACGGGGCGGTAGCGTCTTAGTTCGCGGGACGCGGTTTCAAACTCGCCGTTACCTAACAGTGTGTAGGGCCGCCGAGCGAACGAGTGCGCGAGTGAGCCCACGCGGACGGAGCGAGCCGACGAAGCGGCTCGCGAGAGAGCGTGTTGGGGAGTCCGAAGGGCGAAGCCCCTCGGAGTGAGGTTGAGTAGAGAGAGTTTCCGTATGAAGAGCGTGAGTGATGAATTCGATGTATTCGACGCACGCGCCACGCGCGTGGTCGATGTCGCGACGGTGCTGGCGTCCAACGCCGAGCTGACCGATCTCCTGACCGTCCTGCAACGCGAGCGGGATCAGCTCGATCTCCTCCTCGATGTCACCAATGCGGTGGTGACTCAGCTCGATACTCGTGAGTTGTTTCGAGCCGTTGCGCCGGCGCTCCGCCGATGCGTCAGCGCCGACGTGGCCGCGTTGAGCTTGTACGATGCAGAAGCGGGCGTGCTGCGCCATCACGTCTGCGACGCGCCGGACGATTTCTGCGAGCGTTCCACCGTGGCGATCCCGACAGAGAGCACTCTCGACGGGTCGGCGTCGGGTTATGTGTTCAAGACCGGCAAGCCCCGCGTTTTCTCGCCCGTCGATCTCGACGGCTTTCCGGAAAGCGCGTTCATTCGCGCGCGCGGCATCAGCGTGGTGTGCTCGGTTCCGCTGGCGACGGCACACGGCATTCTTGGAACGCTCAGCCTCGGTGCGTTCAATGCCCATGCGTTTTCCGAGACGCAATTCCCGCTTCTGACGCGGGTGGCCGGCCAGATCGCCATCGCGGTGCGGAACGCGGTGTCGTACGAACGGATTGAAGAGTTGAACGCGCAGCTCGCGCGCGAGAAGCTGTACCTCGAAGATGAGATTCGCAGTGATTATCAATTCGACGAGATCATCGGGCGGAGCCGCGCGCTCGGACGGGTGCTCCAGGAGATTCAGACGGTCGCGCCGACCGATTCAACGGTGCTCATTACCGGTGAAACGGGATCCGGCAAAGAGCTCGTCGCGCGCGCCATTCATCAATTGAGCGGCCGGCGCGATCACGCATTCGTGAAGTTGAACTGCGCCGCGATTCCAACCGGGCTTCTCGAGAGCGAACTGTTCGGACACGAGAAGGGGGCCTTCACCGGCGCCATCAGTCAGCGGGTCGGGCGTTTCGAACTGGCCAACCGCGGCACGGTGTTTCTCGATGAAGTCGGCGAAATTCCGCTCGAACTGCAGCCCAAGCTGCTGCGCGTGCTGCAGGAGCGCGAGTTCGAGCGCCTGGGGAGCACACGAACGCTGCGCACCGATGCGCGGCTGATTGCCGCCACCAACCGCGATCTTGCCGCGATGGCCGACGAACAGACGTTCCGGCAGGACCTGTTCTATCGATTGAATGTGTTCCCCATTACCGTGCCGCCGCTGCGCGAGCGGCGCGAAGATATCCCGATGCTCGTGCGGCATTTTGCGCAGCAGTTCGCGCGGCGCATGAAGAAGAACATCGACACCATTCCGAGCGAGGCACTGGAATCGCTGACGCGGTACGACTGGCCGGGCAACATCCGCGAACTGCAGAATCTGATCGAACGTGCGGTGATTCTGTCCCCCGGCCCCACCCTCAAGGTGCCAGTGGAGGGATTGACTGACCGCGGCCTGTCGTCCATCGTCTCAGGGGCGCAACCTGCCGGCGGAGCCGAAACGACCGATCAAACTCTGGCCGCCGCCGACCGGCGCCACATCATCGCCGCGCTCGAGAAGGCGAACTGGGTCATCGCCGGGCCCAACGGCGCGGCGGCGCGGCTCGGGGTCAAGCGATCGACGCTGCAGTTCCGCATGCGGAAGCTCGGGATCGTTCGGCCTGGGTTGCGACATTGATCTCAATCAGCGACCTTCACTGTCACGCTGCGATCACGTCTCGAAAGAACAGGAGAATGGAGAATGGAGGAACCCCAAAAATTTTTGCTCCTCTCTTCTCCTTTCTCCTGTTTTTTCGAGGTGCGATCGCAGTGTGACGGCGAATGTCGTTGATTGGATCAATTACGAGGACGTAATCCCGCGACACTTTTGCGATCGTGACCGGTCTCCCAAGACGAAATTATCCAAGCGCCTTCATTGATCAGGTCGGTATAGACCTTGCCGTAGTGCACGATGAATGCGGCGGGTCCCTCTACTGGTTGCAGCGCTCTTGCTGCTTTCATTGACTGTTATTGCTGCCGGCACGTCGACGACCTGGCCGTCGCCGCCGCCTGTCTCTCACATCGGCCGGCAAGACGCCGCAGCCACACCTCGTCACACCGAATCATTTCTCGACAGCCACGTGCTGGTGACCTGGTACGGCAATCCATGGTCCGAGCGAATGGGCATCCTCGGGCGGCTGGAAGACAAGGCACTGGCGGACGGCTTGAAGAAGCAGGCCGACGCGTACGCGGCCGCCACGCACAAGCAGGTCATTCCCGCCTACGAGTTGGTCACGATCATTGGGCAGCCGCAGCCGGGATCCGACGGCCGTTATCGCCGCCGCGAAAGCTACACGGTGATCGATCGCATGCTGCGGGCGGCGAGAGCCGCAGGTTTCAAGTTGATCCTCGACGTGCAGACCGGTCATTCGACGGTGCTCGACGAGTTGTCCTACCTGTCGCGGTATCTGCAGGAGCCGGACGTCTACCTTGCGCTCGATCCGGAATTCTCGATGGGAGACGGCGGAGTGCCGGGACAGCGGATTGGCATGATGCACGCCGAGGAAATCAACAACGCGATCAACGTCCTCGAGTACGTGCAGACGCGCTACAACCTGCCGCGCAAGGTGCTGATGGTGCACCAGTTCACGATGGCGATGCTGCCGGACAAGGAGAAGATCCCGGACAATCCGGCCATCGATCTCGTGCTCGTTGCCGATGGGTTCGGACCTCCGGCATTGAAGCGCCACACCTATTCGATGGTGCTCAAGCAGCACGCGCTGCCGTACACCGGCTTCAAGCTCTTTTACATTCAGGACACCAATCTTCTCGATCCCGCCCAGGTGCTGGCGCTGACGCCCTCGCCATCGGTCGTCATCTATCAATAATCACTCCGAGGGGCGTTGCCCCTCGGACTCCCCGACACGCTCTCTCGCGAGCCGCTTCGCCGGCTCGCTCCGTTCGCGTGGGCTCACTCGCGCGCTCGTTCGCCGACCCCGGTCAGGTGACAATCAGGATTGCGGTTGACTCAGGTCACAACCTGAGCCGATGTTCACGCGGAGTCGCACCCCGGCCGCGTGGTAAAATCATCTGTTCCCTTCGCCGTCAATTCGACGGAGGGGCATACGCTGTGGAGCCTGACGAGCGGTTCATGCGGGCGGCGCTCGAGCAGGCGCGTGAAGCGGCCCGGCGCAACGAGGTGCCGGTCGGCGCGGTGGTCGTGTTGAACGACGCCATCGTCGGCGCCGGCTTCAATCAGCCGATCGGGACGCAGGATCCCACGGCCCACGCAGAAATCGTTGCCTTGCGCGCGGCGGCCCGCCACGTTGGCAACTACCGGTTGACCGGCTCGACGCTATACGTGACGATCGAACCGTGTCAGATGTGCGTCGGCGCGATGGTGCACGCCAGGGTCGCGCGACTCGTGTATGGCGCCCTCGAGCCGCGTGCGGGTGCCCTTGAATCGGTCATGCGCGCGCACGAACATCCGGCGCTGAATCATCGGATGGCGGCAACCGGCGGCGTGCTCGAACCGGAATGCCGCGATATGATCCAGGAGTTCTTTCGGGAGCGACGCTAGCTTCTGGCAGGCTGGGAGCTGGAAACTAAAACGGAGAGGTACCGAAGTGGTCGTAACGGGGGCGCCTCGAAAGCGTCTTGCCGCGTAAGCGGCACGGGGGTTCGAATCCCTCCCTCTCCGCCAACCTTCGCTCACGCTTGCCAAACGGGATCGTGAGCTACGGTTGGCAAGCCACGCGAAGGTTGTCCCGCCGTAGCGCGCAAGCGCGAAGGCGGACTGCTCGTAGGTTCGGTTCGAGCTCGCGGCTCCGGTTGGCCGACCGCCTGCACCCGTGAAGAAGATGATTCAAGTTCAGGGCCTGCATCACATCACCGTCGTCGGATCGACGCGGCAGAGCGCGATCGACTTCTGGGAAGGCACGCTGGGGATGCCCTTCATCTTGGAGCAGCCGAATCTCGGAAAGCCCGACGAGAATCACCTGTACTTCGATCCCGGCGACGGCCGACTGCTGACCGTCTTCACCAACGAATCGCGAGTGGACGCGCGGCGTCCTGCCCCGCGTGACGTGGGGTGCATGGAGCACATGGCCTTCAACGTCTCGCGGGCCACGTTCACGCTCGCTCCGGCGCGTCTGCGTGAACGAGGCATCGAGTTCATCGAGCGCGATCGTGGGTTCATGAACTCCATCTATCTCCAGGATCCGAACGGGATGAAGGTGGAGTTGTCCTGCTACAAATTCGAAACCCCGCACGGCTACCGCGACGTCGACGTGCTGATGCGCGCGCATCGGCTGCGCGTCGAGCGCGGCGACCATCACATTGCCGAAGAACACCTCGCCGACGCGATCGAGATCATGCTGGCGACGCGGGATCGACTGACGACGTAAATTCGGCGGGTACCTCCCGGTGCCTGCGCTTTTAAAAACCCATTCCGTACAGCCATTACGGTTGAGCTTGCCTGACCAATTCCATGGTCCAGCTGGCGTCCTTATTGCACTCGGGGCAGAATCCGTCGTTTGGTACGCGTTCTTCTGTATCAAAGCACAACGGAGATCCACGCGCAGTTGACGGTCCGCTCACACGAGCGGAAAAATTTTGTACCTGCACCGCGACGACGGTGTTGGGCGGCTCTCGAGGAGTCTCAATGGAACCCTCTGCTTCGTCTTCCGGTTCGTCTGTGCAGCCGCGAACGACCGGCCTCGGGTCGACGTTCACCAGCGACAGCGATCAGTTTTCCCGCGCGCTGCTGGGCGCGATGCTCGCGTTCAAGCAGGGTGATTTTTCGGTTCGCATGCCGAACGATCTCACCGGCGTCAACGGGAAGATTGCGGATGCCTTCAACGACATCGCCCTCGTCAGCGAGCGGCGCGCGCACGAGACCGCCCGTGTCACCACCGCGGTCGGGAAAGAGGGCAAGCTGCGACAGCGCATGACGCTGGCCGGGCTCACCGGCGGATGGGCCGACGAGGTCGCGGCGCTCAACACGCTGATTGACGACTTGATCTGGCCGACCACCGAAGTCACGCGCGCGGTCGGCGCCGTCGCCAAAGGCGATCTCAGCCAGGCGATGGCACTGGAAGTGGACGGCCGTCCGCTCGAAGGAGAGTTCCTCCGCTCCGCGAAGCTGGTGAACAACATGATCGACCAGCTGTCGGTCTTCACCTCCGAAGTGACGCGGGTCGCGCGCGAGGTCGGCACCGAAGGCAAGCTGGGCGGACAGGCGCAGGTCAAGGGCGTGTCGGGCGTCTGGAAGGAGCTGACCGAGTCGGTCAATCAGATGGCCGGCAACCTGACGGCGCAGGTCCGCAACATCGCCGACGTCACCATCGCGGTAGCCAACGGCGACCTGTCGAAGAAGATCACCGTCGACGTGCGCGGCGAGATCCTGCAGCTGAAGGAAGCCATCAACACGATGGTCGATCAGTTGCGCGGCTTCGCGGCAGAAGTCACCCGCGTCGCGCGCGAGGTCGGCACCGAAGGCAAGCTCGGTGGACAGGCGGTCGTGCCGGGTGTCGCCGGGACCTGGAAGGATCTCACCGACTCGGTCAACGCGATGGCCTCGAACCTGACCGCGCAGGTGCGCAATATCGCCGGCGTCACCACCGCGGTCGCCCGCGGCGACCTGTCGAGAAAAATCACCGTCGACGTCAAAGGGGAAATCCTCGAGCTGAAGGACACCATCAACACGATGGTCGATCAGCTCAACGCCTTCGCCTCCGAAGTGTTCCGCGTCGCGCGCGAGGTCGGGACGGAAGGGAAACTCGGCGGACGCGCCGAAGTGCCGGACGTGGCGGGCACGTGGAAGGACCTGACCGACTCGGTCAATGCCATGGGCGCCAACCTCACTGCGCAGGTGAGAAACATCGCCGAGGTCACCACTGCAGTCGCCCGCGGCGACCTGTCGCGCAAGATCACGGTCGACGTGAAAGGCGAGATCGCGGAACTGAAAGACACCATCAACACGATGGTGGACCAGTTGAATGGCTTCGCGTCGGAAGTCACGCGCGTGGCGCGCGAGGTCGGCACCGAGGGCAAGCTCGGAGGCCAGGCCGTCGTCCCGGGTGTTGCCGGTACGTGGAAGAACCTCACGGACTCGGTCAATTCAATGGCCTCGAACCTGACCGGCCAGGTTCGCAACATCGCCGACGTCGCGACCGCGATTGCCAAGGGAGATCTGTCGCGCAAGATCACCGTCGACGTGAAGGGCGAGATTCTCGAGCTGAAGAACACCATCAACACGATGGTCGATCAGTTGAACGCGTTTGCCTCCGAAGTGAGCCGCGTCGCGCGCGAAGTCGGCACCGAAGGCAAACTCGGCGGACAGGCGGCGGTGCCAGGCGTCGCCGGCACGTGGAAGGACCTGACCGACAACGTCAACTCGATGGCCTCCAACCTGACGGGCCAGGTGCGTAACATCGCCGACGTCGCCACCGCGATCGCCAAAGGCGACCTGTCGCGCAAAATCACCGTCGACGTCAAAGGAGAAATCCTTCAGCTGAAGAACACCATCAACACGATGGTCGATCAGCTGAACGCGTTCGCCTCGGAAGTCAGCCGCGTCGCGCGCGAGGTCGGCACGGAAGGCAAGCTCGGCGGGCAGGCCGAAGTTCCCGACGTCGCGGGTACCTGGAAGGACCTCACCGACAACGTGAACTCGATGGCCTCGAACCTGACCGGACAGGTCCGAAACATCGCCAACGTTGCGACCGCAATTGCCAACGGCGACCTGTCGCGCAAGATTACCGTCGACGTCAAGGGGGAAATCCTCGAACTGAAGAACACCATCAACACGATGGTCGACCAGCTCAATGCGTTCGCCTCCGAAGTCACGCGCGTGGCGCGCGAGGTCGGCACCGAAGGCAAGCTCGGAGG
>Ga0222622_10001251_pt1 | contig 10279 bp, 11 predicted proteins | sample PLM2_5_b1metaG_FD_177335 | JGI IMG/M metagenome (GOLD analysis project Ga0222622, IMG submission 177335) | Groundwater sediment microbial communities from an aquifer in East River, Colorado, USA - PLM2_5_b1 | ecosystem: Environmental > Terrestrial > Soil > Riparian zone | place: USA: East... | reverse complement strand
CCCGGCGCGAGGTTCTTGCACTGGCACCACTCGCTGCGTCTTCACTGGCGATGCGAACCATGACGAGTGTGCCCGCCGGGCCTTCACAGCCGTCGACACGTGTGGCGTTCGACGTGCCGGCCGGCGCGTGTGATTGCCATACCCACGTGTTCGGGGATCCCCGGCGGTTTGCGTTTGCTGCCGGCCGGACGTACACGCCGGAGCCAGCGTCGGTCGGGGAGATGCGCGCACTTCACCGCGCGCTGCACACCACTCGTGTCGTCATCGTCCAGCCAAGCGTCTACGGGACGGACAACGGGTGCACGCTCGATGCGATCAAGCAACTCGGGTCGGCGGCTCGAGGAATCGCCGTCATCGATGAGCAGACGCCGGATGCGGCACTGGAATCCATGGATCACGGCGGCATTCGCGGCATTCGAATCAATCTCGCCACCGTGGGCCAGACGGATGCCGAAGCGGGACGGCGTCGATTCAACGCGGCGGTCGCTCGAATCGGCAAACACCGCTGGCACATCCAGATGTACACACAGCTATCGGTCATTGAGGCGATGCACCAGGAGATTGCCGCCTCGCCTGTTCCAGTGGTGTTCGATCACTTCGGCGGCGCACAGGCCTCGGGCGGACTATCGCAGCGAGGCTTCGACGTCCTGCTCGACTTGGTACGCAGCGGCCGAGCCTATGTGAAGGTCTCGGCGCCGTACCGAGGATCGACCGCGACGCCTGATTTCCCTGACATGGCGCCTCTCGCCACGGCATTGGTCGCGGCCAACGTGCAGCGAGTGCTCTGGGGAACCGACTGGCCACATCCCGATACGACCCCGGGTCGCGCGGCTACGGACATTTCGCCGCTGCGCCAGATAGATGACGGCCGGGTGTTCAACCAATTCGCTGCATGGGTGCCGTCTGCAAGCGACCGTGAGACGATTCTTGTGGAGAACCCCAAGCGCCTATACGGGTTTTAAGACATTTACACCCGTCATCATCGAATGAACGGCAAGTATGCCGGCACGCGGCGTTGGTAAGTGCGAAACTCCTCGCCGAACCTCGACGCGAGCAGCGCATCCTCGATGCGGATCCGGATCTCCACACCGATGCAAAAGAACACCAGCGCCAGCAGCAAGAGGCGAACAGGCGTGATGAGCAGCCCGGTTCCGAGCAGCATGCAGAGCATGGACGCGTAGATCGGATGGCGAATGAACCGGTACGCTCCGGCTTGCACCAACTGGTGATCCGCGTTCAGTCCCGCGTCGAATCGCCACTGCCGTCCCAGCGTGCGGGCGCTGGTCCATGACAGCACGCCGCCGAGGATCAAAAAACAGATGGCCGGTAGGATCCGGGCGATGGACGGGGATCGCGTCCAGTAATGATTCATCCACACGATGGCGAACCCGATTGCCTGAATGCCTATCCCCCATCGAGCGCGGCGGTCGAGCGTCTGGGCCGGGCCGCCACGCCGAGCCAGAAAGAACGGCAGCATCCACACGATCCATCCGGCAGTCAGGACGGCAAAGATGTAAGGCGGCATAGCGTCGATTGTAAGCGACAGGATTTTCGCTGACACGACAGAATCCGTCAGCGACCCAGCCGATGCGGACCTGCCTTCGGTGATTTTTCGTCGGCACACTCTTCGCAGCGCGCCGAGTATGAGCTGGTTTCGGGTTTCACGCGGCCGACTCGAGTTCCGGGGTCGGATCACGCGTGCACCCTTCACCGAGTGGAGCGCCAGTGCCGAGGGCACGGCCGCTGTTACGCGAGTCGCGGCGGGACTGCGCTTCAGCCTCTTCGGACGCACACGTGCCGCGCGCCGCCGCCTGTGGCGCGCCCTCGACGCGGCGGCCCGCAGCACGTCAGTGACCACCGCCATTGCGGCCGAAGCGCCGCGATTCATGCAGGTCGTTGCCCGACTGGCGTACTCCGACGCGCTCCCACGAGCGCACATCGCACTTCATCGCCTCGTGCTGGTACCCCGCGCGATGATTGCCGGACACGCGCGGACGGCACTGGCCAAGCGGCTCGAGGAGGTCCCGGACCTCGCCGCGCTCGACGAAGCGCTGCGGATCTTCCTCTTCGATCAATTGGTCATCGAGATGGACGCCGCGCTGCAGAAAGCCTCCGCCTCCGTGCGAAACCCGGTGGCAGCACACGAGGAGTGGTCGTGCGTTGGCGTCAGCAAAGGGCTCGTCTGGGTCGATCCGCTATGGGCCGGTCCGGACGGTACCGGCCACGTGTTCATGTACGAATTCCCGCGCGTGGGACTATCGCGCCGCGACCGGAAAACACTGGAAAGTGCAATCGCCGAGATGTCTACCAGCGTGTCGTCGCTGACCAAGCTTCAGCGCAACGCGATGGTGCGCGCCGCCTCGGCTCGTTGATCGGCTGGCCGCCTACGATGCCCGATTTCACGCGGGTTCGTGTGAGTCGGGCTGATTTTGTTGCACTCGGTGCGCCGCCAGGATCGGGCCTTCGCGGACAGAGTTGTCAGGCCGATATCAATTTCGGCCGCAGAAACGCAGCCTGACCGAACCCAGGCCCTGAGAAGTTCGGGATAACCGCCAGTCGGCACGTGAGCATCTGTGGTACACCGCTTGCCGCGGATGAGGTACCGGCCGTGTGTGTGCGGCCGGAACTCGCGAGGAGCAAGCGCGTGAAACGCTGTGCATCGTGCGGACGGGAGATCTCCGAGTCGGCTGCCGTCTGCGATCTGTGCGAACGGTGGGCCGCCGACCACATGGTGGTGCCGGCCCCGCCATCGGCCGATGTGCCAACACCGAGCCACGAGTCCCTGCTGGCTGCGTCGCCTGTTCCACCGCCGTCCCCCTCTGCCCCGGCAGCCGCAGCACCCCGTATGCAGGCGCCCGCGTCCCCCGCGTCAAAGGAACATCGTCAGCAGAGGGCGGGACTCAGCCGCCGCGAGATCGTGATGATCGGTGGAGCGCTGGCCATGGGCGGAGTAGTCACGTTCGCCGTGTTCGGCTCGCGCGGAGGGCCATCGCCGGCCGCAGTTGCCGCGAACCGGGCGCCGGTGAAGCCGGCGGCAGTCGCGTCTGCGCCCCCTCCGGCGGCGACGCAGACATGGAGCATCGCACGCCGCGCCTACTGGACGGCAAACCAGCGCCACAGCGACGCATTCGAATTGCCGGCCGAGAATACGGTCGCAATCTGGCTCAACTACGTGCGGCCGCTGCTCGTCGTTCGCTGCATGAACAAACGGACGGAAGCGTTTATCTACACCGGATCCGCGTTGAAGATTGAGCCAAACACCGAAGACCACACTGTCTCGTTCCATTTCGACGGAGATGCGGGTCAGAGCGAACGCTGGCCTGATTCAGCCGAGCATGACGCGCTCTTTGCGCCCGACGGCTCGGCATTTGCGCATCGGCTGCTCGCGGCAAAGACCCTCCGGTTCGGGTACACACCTCACAACGCGGAGCCCGTCGAAGCCCAGTTCCATGTCGAGGGGCTTGCCGAGCTGCTCGCGCCGGCCGCCAAAGACTGCGGCTGGGACAAGTAACCGCCGCTCTTCTCCCGCCACACAGGGTCCGGCTACTATTCAGAGGTGCGCGCGAACGCGTGCGCGCCGAAGGGATACGTCGCCGGATGAACACGCTCGGCTGGTTGTGGATCACGCTCGAACTGACGGTCACTCCTCTTGTGGCGTTTCTGGTCGCGCTGCCTTTCTGGCGCCAGGGCGGAATGATTTTCGGCAACATCGCCGGAACCGTGGTCATCTTTGGTTCCGCCTTCGGGTTGATCATGCGCGAGTATGTCGAGATCGATCGCATGGTGAGCGCCTGCATCGAGGCCGGCGACGTGTGCTGGCCGGAGCCGAGCGCCTTCACCCGTTTCGCCATATACGCTTTCATCGGACTGATCGAAGTGTTTGCCCTGTTCACCCTGAGCCTCAGGGCGGAGAAGAAACGCCGCGATCGCGATTACGCGCCGGAGTGGCGCTAAAGAAGATCGGCGCGGCCACAGGTGTGCTCATGCCGTTCAAAAGCCAGGCACAGCGCCGGAAGTTCGCTGAGCTTCTCGTCAAAGGGAAGATCTCGCCCGAAACGTTCGAGGAGTGGAACCGGGAGACCGGCGGCCGCAAGCTCCCAGACCACGTGAAGCACGTGACGAAGCGGAAGCGTAAGACCGCCACGCGGCGCAAACGCCGTTGACCCTGGAGTAATGTGCCGATGCGCATGTGCGTTCTGCTGTTGACGATGTTTCTGGCACCCGCGGGAGCGGCCCAGCGGACGACGCCCGCGTCGACCAGTGCCTGTACCACGTCGACGCCGCAGTGCACCGAATGGGTCACGCTCGGGCCCGGACCATCGCGCTCGATGATTTACACCTCGCACTCGCTCGACGCGCGGGACGAGCGCATTCGTCGCGCGCTGATCATGGTTCACGGCACCAACCGCAACGCCGACCATTACTTCGCGACCGCCGTCGCCGCGGCGTTTCTGGCCGGAGCGCTCGACGACACCGTGGTAATCGCACCCCACCTGATTGCCTGCGACGACAAGCCGGACGTCAACGAGGTTGTGTGGAGCTGTGGCGGTGACAGCTGGCGTTCCGGCGGCGCTTCGACGAGCCACCCCGATCTGTTCTCGTTTGATTTCGCCGATCAGATCTTGCGCAAGCTCGCAGACAAGAGCGTCTTTCCGAACATGCGGGCGATTGTCGTTGCCGGCCACTCAGCGGGAGGTCAGTTCGTCGCGCGGTACCAGATGTCCAACCGTGTGCACGAGACGCTCGGCGTGGCCGTGTCTTATGTGGTTGCCAACCCGTCCAGTTATGCCTGGCCGGCCGCCACCCGCCCGACCGCTGCGGGAGACGCGGAACCGGCGGATGCGAAGGATGGGTGGAAATCCGAGTCGGTGCACACGAACTTCACCTTTGGGCCTTTCGAGGCGGGCCAGTGCCAGGCCTACAACCGCTGGCCCTTCGGCCTGGAGAATCGCAGCTCCGGCTATACGGCGAAAACGCCAGACGCCCAGTTGAAGAAGCAGCTCGTTTCACGTCCGGCGACGTATCTCCTTGGCCAGGTGGACACGCTGCCGCTCGGCGGCTTCGACTCGTCATGCGGCGCGATGGCGCAGGGGCCCACACGGCGCGCACGGGGCGAGGCCTTCGTCAAGTTCGTCGACGAGGCCCTTGGGGCGAAACACAGAGCGATCATCGTGCCAGAGTGTGGACACAACGATCGCTGCGTGTACACGACGGAGAGCGTGTTGCCAGTAATCTTTCCGAAGTGAGTACGAGTTGCCAGTTTCCGGTTTCCAGTTTCCAGAACGTCTAATCTCACTGGGAACCGGGAACTGGGAACTGGCAACTGGGGACTGGAAGCGGCGCTTATAATGCGCACACCATGCTCCGTCTGAGCGTCTACACATTTGTGATCGCTGCCGCGCTTGCCGCCGCGCCGTTTGGCGGCGGACAGAACCCGGCGCCGGCCGCGCCAGCGCAGTTTCCACCGCTTGGCGCCGGTGTTACGCTCGAGGACGCGCGTTCGCTCCAGACTGCGGTCGATGCGCTGCATGCGAAGATCGTCACCCTCAAGCAGCAGTATCGATCGTCACCACTGTTCGATCGCATTGCCGACGTCGAGGTCTTTCTCGACGCCGTGCGCCGGCCCCTGAAATACGATGAACGGCTCTATGCCGGGCGCGGCAGTACGCCGGTGAGCTATGCGCAACAAACGCTGGCCGCTGGTGCCGAGCGTGCGAGCCAGCTCGCCGGCGGGAGCACGCCGTGGATGACGCAGAGTGGGGTGCGAGGTTTTTACTCGCGCATCGATGGATCGGCGCAGCCGTACCTGTTGACGCTGCCGGACAATTACGATCCTGCCGCCAAGCGCACCTACCGCCTCGATATCTTCATGCACGGGCGGGACGATACCGTGCTCGAACAACAGTTCATGGCGAAGTCGCTGACGGGGTACACGTCCAAGCCGTTCGGTCCGGGATCGGATCGTTTGCTGCTGCAGCCGTATGGCCGGTATACCAACGCGAGCCGGTTTGCGGGGGAGACCGACGGCCTCGAGGCGATCGCCTCGGTGCAGAACAATTACCCGATCGACGCCAATCGGATCGTGATGGCGGGGTTCTCGATGGGCGGCGCATCGGCGTGGTCCTATATCGTCCATTTCGCGGATCGCTGGGCCGCAGGCGCGCCCGGTGCGGGGTTTACGGAGACTGAAGTCTTTCTGCGCGGCGCACTCGCACGGCAACCGCAGAACCCCGTGCAGCGGACGCTGTGGCACATGTACGATTCCACCGACTACGCGATCAATACGTTCAATGTGCCGGTGGTCGCCTACTCAGGTGAGATCGACGCGCAGAAGCAGGCTGCCGACGCGATGGCGGCAGCGATGAGCGACGAAGGACTGAAACTCGAGCACATCATCGGTCCGAATACCGCCCACGCCTACGAGCCGGCGGCGCGCCAGCAACTCCAGGATCGATTGGATCAACTCGCGTCGGCCGGACGGAACCCCGCACCGGCCGAGATTCGCTTCACGACGTGGATGCTTCGCTACAACAAGATGTTCTGGATCACCGTCGATGGGATGACCGAGGAGTGGCAGCGGGCGCGAGTAAACGCCAGGATCGAGGGCCAGACGATCACCGTCAGCACGACAAATGTTTCTGCACTGAGCCTGAACTTCCAGCCAGGGCTTGCCCCGTTCACGGCCGGGACGAAGCCCGCGCTGAAGATTGATTCCGACACGATTCCCCTGCCCGCGATTCGCACGGACAAGTCGATGACGATTGGACTGATTCGTTCAGGCGCAGGGTGGAAAACGGGAACGCTCAGCGGCCTTCGCAAGATCCATGGCCTGCAGGGGCCGATTGACGATGCGTTCGTGGATGCGTTTGTCTTCGTGAAGCCGACGGGGAAGCCGTTCTCGGAGGCGGTGGGCAGGTGGACGCACGACCAGGCCGACTATGCGGTCTCGGAATGGGTCCATTTCTTCCGCGGCGAACCGCGCGTCAAGAACGACAGGGACATAACTTCGGATGACATTGCCAACAACAACCTGGCGCTCTTTGGCGATCCGTCGAGCAATGCGGTCTATCGCCGCATTGCCGATCGCCTCCCGATTCGATGGACCGCCGACGGGGTCATGGTCGGTGCGCAGAGGTTCGACGCGAGTCGCGCGCCGGTTTTTATTTTTCCCAATCCGCTCAATCCGAAAAAATACGTCGTCATCAACAGCGGATTCACGTTTCACGATCAATCCAACAACGACATGCAGGCGCCGAAACTGCCCGACTGGGCCGTCGTCGACATGACCAAGCCGGGAAACAATTACAAGTACCTTCCGCTGTTTGTCGAGTCGCAGGGCTTCTTTGACGAGACGTGGCGGCTGAAGGCGGTCAATTCCGGTTCGTAGGCTCGGATCCCGCGCCTCGGATCGCGCACCCCGGACCGCGGATCCCGGACCGCGGATCCCGGACCACGGATCCCGGACCACGGATCCCGGACCACGGATCCCGGCATCGAAGTCTCCGTCTTTACGGCCGGTAGTCGCGCCAGAGCCAGCGAAGCGAGTCTGGCAGAATGGCGCGGCCGTGACGGTTGCTGTGAAAGCCGTGGCCGAGTTCGAACTTGTAGTCGTACCCCGCAAACGACAGCGATTTGGCAAGTGTCTGGTTCGCGAGCGGCCAGTTGCCATTCGCGTTATCCAGATCGTTCTCGCCGTCCTGCAAGAACACCCGAATGGGTTTGCGCGGAATCGTCTTGCGAACCAGCGCCTCGTAGTTGTGCCCGCCGGCGCGCAGCGTCTGTCCGGCAGCGATGTTCGTGAAGCTGCCGATCCACGAGAGCACTTTGCTGAATTCGTTGGGCCGCTCCCACGCGACGGTGAACGAACAAATACCGCCGCTGCTCGCACCGGAGATGGCGCGGCTGGCGGCATCGTGGCGAAGTTTCACCGTCTTCTCTACTTCCGGCAGAATCTCTTCGAGTAGAAAGCGCGCGTACTGATCGGACAGCGTGTCGTACTCGAAGGACCGATTCGCTCCACCGTCGGCGCGAATACCTGGGTTGATGAAGATTCCGACGAGAACCGGGATGTCGCCTTTGGCGATGAGATTGTCGAAAACCGTCGGCACGTAGTCCTTGGGGCCGGCGCCGTCCTGGAACACCATCACCGCGGCTGGATTCTCCGGCCGGTATTGGGCCGGCACGTAGACCCACCAATCGCGTTTTGTGCCGTCGAAGATTTTGCTCTGCCACGGCGGCATCTGCTTGACGGTGCCTTTCGGCACATCGGCGCGCTCGCGGCTGTCGGGGTGCGTCTCGTAGACTTCGAGCTGCGAGCCGCCCAGGCGTCGATCGGGTCCGGCTTCGTAATGCCACGTCATCGCCGCACCATGCGAGAGGTTGGCGACGGCAGCGTACACACCGGTCGTGCCCACCTTCACCATCGGCAGGTTCAAGCTGCCGACGTCGGCTACGACGCGCACCGGAACGTTCGGCGCCAATTGCGGCGCTTCGAGCGCCCACGCGACGGTCAGCTCGTCGATCTTCGGCGCGCCGCCTTTCACGAGCGCCTCGCTTCCGCCGAAGTACGCCCGGATACGTTCCGCGAGCGCATCCGCCTCGGCTCCCTCCGGCTTCGCGGCGAGCGCCGCCTGCAGGCTCTTAGGCGTCAGAGGAGCGGGCGGTTGTGCCAGTGATACCGCTGACACCGAGCAGATGACGCAGACGATGAGCGAGGAGAGTCTCATGCCCGCGAACTCTACTACAGGAGCGGAGCAACTTAGTCGCCATACACCGCAAACATGACCAGCAAGACTGTCAGCATGGCCGCCGCTCCCGCCGCTGCCCCGATGCCAATCGCTTTGGCGACGCTGCTGCCGCCGTGGTGTTCTGGCGTGACCTCGAGGACTTCGTTGAAGGGAATTTCAACGGGTGGTTCGGGAAGCCGTGTCTTTGGCTGAATGACGAGGCTCTGATCGGTGGCCTTCATAAGGGTGCCGCGAAGCGAACGACCAGTCGAACGGCTGACGCGCACGTCAGCTCCGCGCGGCAGACTCTGCGCGTACTCGATCAGCACTCGGTGAGTGCCCGCCTGGTCCGCGGAGGGCACGGAGTTGACGCGCGGGGTCCGCGCGGTTGCACAGCCGGTGCTGGCGAGCGTCGCGCACAGCATCAAGACGATCGCGTTTCGGATATGCCTGACCATGGGGTCCTCTAAAAATCGAATCCGAACCCAAATCGAAGCAGTGTCTCATCAACTCTGCTGTGGAAGGCGACACGCAGGTCGCTGCGGAAGAACGTCCGCGGTGTCATGTACGCCTTGAATCCTGCCGCGACGAACGGCCTCGCGGTCACCGTCGTCTGCGGGCCTTCGATCCGCTCGTTCTCGAGGAGGCGGCTCGTGCGCGACACATCGTCGAAGTAGAAGATGGGACCGATCTGGTCGGTGCGGCGTTCCCACGTGAGATTTGTGCCCGCGGCAAGATGGGGGTGAAACCAGGCGTTATGGAAGAACTGATACTGGAGACTCAGACCAACTGTGCGTCGGGCGAATCGCGACTGCGTCGTGACGTACGAAGGGTGGGCTGCGATCGTGACTTGCTGTGTGCTGTAACCGTGCGCCTCGGTGCCGCCTCCGAAATCAATTTCTGTCTTGATGTTGTCGGTCCAGTGCCAGCCTGCCGAGGCGGCGCCAAACAGGCTGTGCGCCCAGTCCCGGCCGCCGTAGAGGTTGTTCGAGCGCTGGCCTGCGGCGAGCCACCCGATCGCGGCCGACACATCGCCCCGAATGACCGCGCTCTCCTGGGCCGAGGCCGCGCGAGAGGCTCCAAGCATGAGCGTCGCGGCCAGTGCTAACGCGAACGTTGAATGGTATGTCCTCACATCCTGGAAGGCGCAGGACGGGGCGCAAGCGGCTCACGGCCGTCCGCGCCTGCGTGCAGGATTGGACTGCAGCTCGAAGAGCTCCTCCTCGGCAAGCTCGCTGCTTCGGACGAACCCGGGCGGCCGCTTCTTCGAACCGGGCCTGAGGATCCAGGCGTCCTGCATCATCTCCATGTACGACGGGGTGCGCCGGTCGGCATAGTCCGAGCAGGACGTGACTTTGAAGGTGATCTGGATGCCGTGCAGTCCGAGCGCACTGCACAAGACCAGTTCTTCGTCGAGCCTGCGGCCGCGGACGATTGTGGAACAGCGGCACGTGGCACAGAGACTACTTTCGCCGCTGACTGGCGTCCCGCCCTGAACCTTGATACGCATCGCCCGGCTCAGGGGTGCACAGCCTCTGCCATTTCAGGACAAT
>Ga0222622_10001249_pt1 | contig 10284 bp, 10 predicted proteins | sample PLM2_5_b1metaG_FD_177335 | JGI IMG/M metagenome (GOLD analysis project Ga0222622, IMG submission 177335) | Groundwater sediment microbial communities from an aquifer in East River, Colorado, USA - PLM2_5_b1 | ecosystem: Environmental > Terrestrial > Soil > Riparian zone | place: USA: East... | reverse complement strand
ACGGTGAGGTCGATTCCCTTCAGGATCTCTTTATCTGAAGCAGTGGCCCGCAGGCCCTTGATCTCGAGCATGGAGTTCAGTAAGTGAAAAACGTTTCTGTCCTTCGTGAACTGCAACTGCAACTGCAACTGCTTATCACCACAGAGGCACAGAGGACACAGAGAAGGCACACGCAACAGGAATCGTGAGGCTCATGCAGTTTCAAAAAAAAGGGAAAATCTATTCTTGTTTGAAACGGCCTCGGGTAGCCGTTCCTCACCGAGGCAGTTCTCTGTGTCCTCTGTGCCTCTATGGTGACAGCCGATTGTTGTTGTCCTTGCCGTTGTGGTTGCTCGTTCTCTAGCCTACGCTGCCCTCGAGCGTGATCCCGAGCAGCTGCTGCGCCTCGAGGGCGAACTCCATCGGCAGCTCCTTGAACACTTCCTTGCAGAAGCCGCTGACGATCATCGAGACGGCCTGCTCGCCGCTCATGCCGCGCTGCTTGAGATAGAAGATCTGGTCCTCGCCGATCTTCGACGTGCTCGCCTCGTGCTCGATCGTCGCCGTGTTGTTCTGGACCTCGATGTACGGGAACGTGTGGGCGCCGCAGCGGTTCCCGACGAGCATCGAGTCGCACTGGGTGTAGTTGCGTGCGTTCTCCGCCTTCGGCAGGACCTTCACGAGGCCGCGGTAGGAGTTGTTTCCCTTGCCCGCGCTGATGCCCTTGCTGACGATCGTCGACTTCGTGTTGCGGCCGATGTGGATCATCTTCGTCCCCGTGTCGGCCTGCTGCATGTTGTTGACGACGGCAACGCTGTAGAACTCGCCCGTCGAGTCATCGCCCTGGAGGATCACGCTGGGATACTTCCACGTGATCGCCGAGCCCGTCTCGACCTGCGTCCAGCTGATCTTCGAGCGGGGACCGGCGCACTTGCCGCGCTTCGTGACGAAGTTGTAGATGCCGCCCACGCCCTCGGCGTCGCCGGCGTACCAGTTCTGCACGGTCGAGTACTTGATCGTCGCGTCGCCTAACGCAACGAGCTCGACGACGGCGGCATGGAGCTGGTTCGTCGAGCGCTTCGGCGCGGTGCAGCCCTCGAGGTAGCTGACGTAGGCGCCCTCGTCGGCGATGATCAGCGTCCGCTCGAACTGGCCGGTGTCGGCCGCGTTGATGCGGAAGTACGTCGAGAGCTCCATCGGGCAGCGCACGCCCTTCGGGACGTACACGAAGGACCCGTCGCTGAAGACGGCGGAGTTCAGTCCGGCGAAGAAGTTGTCGCTGTACGGCACGACGGAGCCGAGGTACTTCTTCACGAGCTCGGGATGCTCGCGCACGGCCTCGCCGAACGAGCAGAAGATGATGCCGAGCTTGCCCAGTTCCTCCTTGTAGGACGTGCCGACGGACACGGAATCGAACACCGCGTCGACGGCGACGCCGGACAGCAGCTTCTGCTCGTGGAGCGGAATGCCGAGCTTGTCGTACGTCTCGCGCAGCTTCGGATCGACGTCGTCAAGCGAGCCTAACGGCTTCGCCGTGCGGGGCGCCGAGTAGTAGACGATGTCCTGGTAGTCGATCGACGGATAGGAGACGTTGGGCCAGTGCGGCTCGGTCATCTGCTGCCAGCGGCGGAACGCCTTGAGCCGCCACTCGAGCAGCCACTCGGGTTCATCCTTCTTTGCCGAGATCTGGCGCACCGTGTGCTCCGAGAGTCCGCGCGGGATCGCGTCGGCCTCGATGTCCGTCACGAAGCCGTGCTGGTACTCGCGATTGACCAGAGTCTCGATCGACGTGCTCATAGCCTGCTCCTTTGGCAACCGCTTTCGGGCTAACGCTTTACGTTATATTCTCCGAACGTGAACCGGCGCTCAGGAAGGTGCTCCGGCTGGATACCGCATAAAGTTAGTCCCTTTTACGCGTAACTCAAGGAAAGTATTGCACAGCGCGAGCTTAGGGGACCAGCTTTGTGACCCGCGCCGCTGTGTGCACGTCACTCGGAAGCGATAGTAGCGCCCTCATTTTCCAGGGTTCCGTCCGCTCAATGCCCTACCTCGAATACGATCACACCACTCGCGCGCTGGGACCCGGCGTACTCTCGATCGGGAGCGGCACGGAGTCGAGCTGGCGGATCGTTGGGCGGGACCTGATGCCCCTCCACGCGATCATCACCTTGCAGAGGGATGGACACGCGCACGTGGAGCGCGGGACGGGGGCAGCGTCGATCGTCGTCAATGGGAACGAGCGCGCGGACGGGCGCGCCGTCCTCAACTTCGGGGACATTCTCCAGATCGGCACGGCGCGCTTCACCTACCGCCAGTTCGCCACCGACGAGAACACGGGCACGCGCCCGGGCTACCTCCACGACACCCGCCGCGGCCGCATCTACAACCTCGGTGACGTGACGGAGATCGGCCGCGACGTGAAGTGCGCGATCAACCTGCAGGAGCCCGAGGTCTCGCGCGTCCATGCCGAAGTGCTCCGCCGTCCAACGGGCGGATTCGCCGCCAAACCGGTCGCCGCCGCCTACACGCTCATCAACATGAAGCGGCTGAACGAGACGACGACGCTGCGTGAGGGCGACGAGATCACCATCGGCCGCACCGTATTCCGCTTCACGATGGAGCAGACCTCAAAGTTCACCGCCGCCACCATCGGCACCGGCAGCGGCGTCGACAAGCGCGCGGCACGGATGCCGACGATGTTCGTCGGCACCGTTCAGGCGCGCGACATGCTCCGCAAGACCGAGCAGCGGAAATACGGCGTGATCGTCGCCATTGTCGGTGCGATCGTGCTGACGGTCGTGGCGATTATTCAGCTGTTGACTAGGTGAGCCGGTAGCCGCTAGCCGTTTCGGCTAGCGAAGCACTACCACAGCGATTCCGACCACCAGGAGCAGGACGACGAGCGTCACCCACAACCGGCGGCGCGGCTCGCCGCCGAGCGATGGATGCTCACCGGTCGCGGAGACCGTCGTCGAGCCAACCGTGGGCCGGCGGTTCCATTCGCCTTCGTCGGGGTGGTCGCCGAGTGTGACCTTGACGCCGGGTGGCAACGTACCGCGCACGAAGACGAGCGCGCTGCCGCCGACCTCGACGCGGTCACCAGTCTCGAGCACGCGCGGCGACGCGACGCCATGCCCGTTCACACGCGTCCCAGCCGATCCCATCGAGTAGAGCACATAGGCGCCTGCCTCGGTGCGCACGTCGGCGTGGAAGCGGGAGACCTGCGGATCGCGCACGGTGATCGTGCTGCCGATGTCGCGCCCGATCGAGACGGAGCGCCGCGCCAGCGAATACGCCGCACGCGCGCGCTCGTCGACGAGATAGGCCGGGGTTCCGTCGGCGTCGCGCGGTGGCTTGAGCGACGACTCCTTTTGCGCAAAGACGAAACGCGCTGATCCCGCCGAGATCGTGTCGCCGTCGGCCAGCGGCAACGGACGCACGCCGAGCTGCTTCCCGTTGACGACGACGACGTTCTGCGTCGAGCACGAGCGCACTGACGTCGTTCCGTCGCTGCTCAGGGCCAGCGTGAAGTGCTTCGCGGCCAGATCCGCGCCGGGCAGACGCCATGTGGCGTTGGCGCCGCTCCCGACTACCGTCTCGGCGTCGTTCAGCTCGCGGATCGTTCCGTTGGTCTCAAGTACGGGCATTGGTATCATCCTCTCCTTACACGATCAGGTCGGCGCGCGTGTCTACATCGCGCAGAACGTTAGGGTCGTCAACCGCTATCTCGAGCACCAGATCACCATAACGATGGACGACAGACCGCGCGCCGCCCTCGGTCGCCGTCATCAGGTCTAGCCACGTCTCACGCGCGAACAGCACGGGATGACCGCGCCTGCCATCGTACACCGGAACAATTATCGGAGCGCCGGTGCGACGATGGCCGTCGACGACCGCCTTCGCGGTTGTCACTGCAACATAGGGATGGTCCACCGGCCATAGGAGTGCACTTCGCGCCGGATTGCTCGCCAACCGCGCCAGCCCGCGACGCACTGAGGCGAGTTGGTCGCCGCTCGGCGACCCCTCGACCGCGACTGCCGACCCCGGCGCACGCACTCCCGGACCGATGACCGCGATGATTGGATCGGCTCCACACTGGAGAGCCAGCGACACGACGCGATCCAGGAAGCGAACTCCTGGTGCTATCTCCGCTTCCGCCTTCGGCTGCCCAAAGCGCAACCCCAAGCCGGCTGCAGGTATCACGCACGCGAACGGACTAGTATTCACATCCGTCATATACAGACGAACTCGTGTGCGCGACGTCTCACGTCCGCTGATTTCGCTTGTCGCATGTCACGACCGGATCAGCTCGACGATCGCACGAGCGATCAGCGTTCGCGCGAGCGCAACTTTGTAGCCATTTTTCGACAGTGGCGCGGCATCGTACAGTGCGCGATCTGCCAGCGTCTCCGCGTCGGCCTCGTCGAGCGAGCCGGATGCGACGTCCTCCTCGACCGAGCTGTCGATGCGCCACGGACGCGGCGCAACGCCGCCGAGGACGAGACGCACGTCACCGCTCGCACGTCGTGCCACCCCCAGGCTTGCGATTGCGAAGTCCCAGCTCCCGCGCTGCATCAGCTTGTAATACCGCTGCACGCCCCGTGCGCTCTCCGAAGGAAGCGTTATCCCGATCACGACCTCACCGACGGTGAGAATCGTCTCATGTTCCATCCGCTCAGACGGGAGGACGTAGAACTCCTCGATCGGAACATCTCGACTTCCGGTCGCCGAGCCGAGGGAGACGACGGCGCCGAGCGCGGTCAGTGCGACAGCGGGATCCGACGGGTGAACGATCCAGCACGGCCCGCCCCCGAGTATCGCGTGATACTGGTTCTCACCGGTCGCAGCGGGGCAACTGCTCCCACCGTTCTTGAGACAGGGAATGTTGCGCCGAAGGTACCAGCAGCGCGGGCGTTGACAGAGATTGCCGCCGATGGTTCCCATGTGCCGCAACGCGCTGGTGCCAACCGACTCACAGGCCGCCGCAAGGACTGGCCAGCGCTCGAGGACGAGGGCGTTCGTCGCAAGATCGTCGATTCGCGTCGCGGCGCCGATGCGAAGAGATCCGTCAGGGCGCAGGTCGATTCCGCGGAGACCGTCGACGTCACGCAGATCGACCAGCGAGCGGGGCGCGGCCAGACCTTCCTTGAGCCAGACGAGGAGATCGGTCCCGCCGCCAAGGGCGAGCGATGCCGGCTCGGCGAGGAGGCCGGTGGCATCCCGCAAAGTGTTGGCGTGATGGTACGAGAACGGCTGCACGATCGTCCTGTTATTCTAGTGGCGTGAAGATCGCCATCGGCTCAACTCATCGCAATTACGAATGCACGGACGCGCCCCGATGGCGCCGCCGCTTCTAAATTCAATTCATGTCGCTTTACCGCTCGTTCACACCCACGATCCTGCTCGTGGCGGCGATTTCCGTCGCCGCTGCATGCGACGCGAAGCGCGCACCCGCGAAGACGCCAGCACCCGACTCGGTGGCGGTGCTCGACACACCCGTGCCGACGCTGCCGACTCGAGAGCCTCCTCGTCCGGCATTGTCGCCGCTTGCCGACTCGATTGCCGAGAAGCTCGTCTTCGTGCCACGAGGGCAGATATGGTTCATGGCCGCCGCGCGCGGAAAGCGGATGCTCGTCGACATCGGCCGCGTCGACACGGACGTGCGCAAGGATTCAGTGCGTGCCGAAGCGTATCTCGAGGCCGTACGCTGGCTGTCGCCGATTCCCGTCGGCACTCGCTTCCGTCTCGCCGGCCCATGGGGTGCGGACAGTGCCGTGCTTACCGACTTCTCGACGTGGAACGGGCGCATCGTTGGAGTACTCGGCGTCGGGCCGCGCGTCGACTCGCTCGCGAAGACGGTCGAGCCTCTACCGGCGTCGGCGCTGCGCACCGATTCCAGCGTCAAGGTTGCGACCAACAAGTGCAAGCGCGACACCCTGGCCGCGGAGATCCTCGAGCGGGCGGGGATCGTGCGCGATTCGATCGAGCAGCAGCTGGTCGCCGACGCCAATCCGCCGTACGAGCGGCTTCGCAACACCGAGCGTGTCTCCAGCTCACGAATCGTCGGATGCTACGGGAATCTCGGGCACGTCCTTCTCATCGTCAGCATGCGCGCCGGCAACACGGAATACGTGAGTGAGCGCTACGCGATCGTCGACGACACCGGCTGGGTGACGCCGCTCAAGGGGTTCGACTACCGCTTTCCCGCCCACGACGGCGTCTATGCGTTCGACGCCGACCGCGACGGTGTGGACGACGTCGCGACGCGCGCGCTGGGCGAATTCATGGGCGGTCTGACTATCCTGCGCGTGGACACGGCGCGGAAACGGCTCGACCGCTTGACGAGCGGCTTCTCATGGGAAAGCCGCTAACGCAGCGCCGTCTCCCCGACGAGATCCCTCGCCGGGCGCTCGGCCGCACCGGTGAGTACGTGTCCGCGCTCGGCATTGGTGGATACCACCTTGGTCTCGGCACGGAACGCGAGGCGACCCGGATCGTGCACGAGGCGATCGAGTCAGGGCTCACCTTCATGGACAATGCGTGGGAGTACAACCAAGGGAAGAGCGAAGAGCGCATGGGCAAAGCCCTGGTCGGACGGCGCGATCGTGTCTTCCTGATGACCAAATGCTGCACACACGGTCGAGACTCCAAAACGGCCATGCGGCAGCTCGATGAATCGCTGCGCCGGCTGAAGACCGACTATCTGGACCTCTGGCAGCTGCACGAGATCGCATACCACAACGATCCGGAACGCAGCTTCGCGACTGGCGGCGCAATCGAGGCACTCGAACAGGCGAAACGCCAGGGGAAAGTGCGCTTCATCGGCTTCACTGGGCACAAGGACCCTGCGCTTCATCTGCGCATGCTCTCGTACAATTTCCCCTTCGACACCGTCCAGATGCCGCTCAACTGCTTCGATGCCAACTTCCGAAGCTTCGAGCAGCAGGTGCTGCCCGAGCTCCTTCAAAGAGGCATCGCCCCGATCGGGATGAAATCACTTGGCGGGGAAGGAGATGCGGTGAGACGAAGGGTCGTCACGGCGCAGGAGGGGCTTCGCTATGCGATGAGCCTCGACGTCGCGACAACGGTGAGCGGAATCGACTCGCTCCGCGTATTACGGCAGAACCTGCGCGTCGCACGCGGGTTCGAGCCGATGACGACCGATGCGATGCGGGAGTTGAGAATGCGGTGCGCCACGGACGCGGCGGATGGGCGCTTCGAGCTGTACAAAGTCACCGCGAAATTCGAGGCCGACGTAGGCCGGAAGCAGCATGGCTTCCCGCCGATGAGCGAGGCAGAGGACTGACGCGACAGGCGGTGGGCAGTGGGCGGTTAGGCGGTGGGTAAGGCTTCCACCATGCTCGCGATTAGCGGGCTCGGGCGTAATGTTTGCAGACGAGAGACCTTTTCGGCCCGATGCGGTAGTAACCGAATGGAGGAGTGCATGACCAATGAATTCGTTTGGCGCACCCGCGCTGTGATGCTTGGCCTCTGCGTGGCCGCGGGGGCGGCGTGCGGCAACGGAGACAGCTTCCTCACGCCCCTTGGCGGTGGAACTGGAACCGACCTGACGCCGCCGACGGTCGCGTCCGTCGTTCCCCAGAGTGGTGCGACGAACGTGCCGACCAACGCCACGATCACGGTTACGTTCTCCGAGAACGTCGACTCGGCGACCGTCACCAACACGGCGTTCGCCCTCACGCCGGGCATCACCGGAACGATCTCGGTGAGCGGCGCGGTGGCGATCTTCACTCCCTCGCCCGGACTGCCGCCAAGCACGATCGTCAACGGAACGATCAGCAACGTGAAGGATCGTGCCGGCAACACGATGGCGGGGCCATTCAACTTCTTCTTCACCACGACGACCGGACCGTAGTCGTTCTTTGCGGCCGTTGCACTCGGTGCATCTTCGTCGTCGCTTGAGTCGGAGCAACGATGGAGATTTGCACGATGACGAGTACGCGTGAAGTGGTGACGACCGTCACCCTGCGACGACTGATGACGAGTGCGGCGATGATCGCACTCGCGCTCGGACCACTGGGCTGCCGAATGGGACACGCTCCGGCGGCAGCCATTGCGCCACTACCAACGGGCGTCTCGCCTCGCGACTACGAGTATCTGCGCCATCGCGCGCTACTCATTCCCGTCGCCAACATCACGCTGTCGCACATTCCGGACACGTTCAACGATGCACGCGACGGCAAACGTGTGCATCGCGCCGTCGACATCCTCGCTCCGAAGGGCACCCCGGTGTTGAGCACAGACGTCGGTTACGTGCTCAAGCTTCGCATGGGCGGGTCGGGTGGCATCACGATCTACGCAGTCGATCCGGACGAGCGCTTCGTCTACTACTACGCCCATCTCGACCGTTACCGGAAAGGACTGGCCGAGGGCCAGCGGCTGCAGAAGGGAGACACGATCGGCTACGTTGGAACGAGTGGCAATGCGCCGCGGGACACTCCGCACCTGCATTTCCAGGTGTCGCGCATGCCGCCGAACCAGCACTGGTGGGAGGGCGTGGCCGTGGACCCGCTCCCATTGTTCTCACCGGAGACGATCGCGCAATAGGACGAGCGGATGAGCATGACCAGCAAGCGTCGCGCGGAGCTGCGCGGCGACGCGCACCATCTGACGGCGAAGGTGCACCTTGGCAAGGAAGGGCTGACGCCGGCCCTCATCGATGCGCTCGACGAAACGCTTCGCACCCACGAGCTGGTGAAGGTGCAGCTCAACCGGACGGCCGACGCGAAGCCGAAGGATGCCGCCGCGGCGCTGGCCGACGCAGCGAGCGCCGAGGTCGTGCAAGTGATCGGGCGTACGGTGACGCTCTACCGCCACAACCCGCATCTCGAGCGGAAGCCCGGCGCATTGCCGCCGTGGAAGGATCGCTAGGTCCTTTGATCGACAGGCAGCCTAACGGCCAAGGGCGCGCAACACCCGCCACGGCGTGAGCGGGATCTCATCGGTCTCGACGCCGAGCGCGTCAGCGACGGCGTTTGCGATCGCCGGCGCGGTAGGAATGATCGGCGGTTCGGCGAGGCCCTTGGCGCCTGTATGGTTCGCTTCCGGGTCGCTGCCAGCGATGAAGAGTGCTTCGATACGCGGAATATCGGCGAGCGTTGGGACCTTGTAGTCGTGTATTGTCGGGTTGAGCGGGACGCCGAGTGTCACGTCGAGCACGCGCTCCTCGAACAGCGCGTAGCCGATGCCCTGAATGATGCCGCCCTCGAGCTGGCTCTCGGCGAGTGTCGGGTTGAGAATCCGCCCGGCGTCGTGCGCGGCGACGATACGGACGACGCGGACGATGCCCGTGTCTTCGTCGACCTCGACCTCGGCGAACTGCGCTCCGAAGGCCTGCACCGCCTTGCCGTCGGGATTGGGACCGCGCGAGCCGCGACCGACGATCATCACGTCGCCTAACGCTTCACCGATGTCTGCGTAGGTTGTCGACCGGCCGCCGCCGCGGATGGAAACGACGCCATCGGCGACGTCGAGCTTGGACGATTGCGAGTCGAGGAGCCCAGCCGCCGCCTCGAGGAGCTGGTTGCGGCAATCCTCGGCGGCCATGCGCACCGCGGGCGCGACCGACGGCACCGTCATCGAGCCCCACGAGTTGCCGGTGTACGGTGTGCGCTCGGTGTCGCCGAGGACGACGCGAACGCTGGCGAGCGTTGCGCCGAGCGCTTCGGCGGCGACCTGAGCGAAGACGGTGCGCGAACCGGTGCCGAGATCCTGCGTGCCGGTGAGAACGTCGAACGTGCCGTCGGGATTGCTGCGGCAGAGCGCGTAGGCGGGCGGTCCGCCGCCGCCGCCCCAGATCTGGGACGCCATGCCGAAGCCGCGACGGACGCGCCCATCGGTGGTTGGCTTCGACCGCCCTCTCCACCCGAATCGCTCCGCGCCTTCGCGATAACACGCGTCGAGCCGTTTCGTCGTGTACGGCCGCCGCTTCTGCTGGTCGCGGTCCGCATAGTTCCGCATGCGCAAGTCGAGCGGGTCGATGCCGAGCTCTCGCGCCAGGACGTCCATCGCCCGCTCGAGGCCGAACGCGCCCTCGGCGTGGCCAGGCGCGCGGAACGACGACATCGCCGACGCGCTGATGTACACGAAGTTCTCCGACGTGCGCACGTTCTCGCAGCGATACAGCTCAGAGTAGATCTTCGCCGGCCCGCCCTGCCATCCGCCGATGCCGAGCGGGATCTCGGCGTCGACGACGATCGCCGTCAGCGTGCCGTCGCGGCGCGCGGCGAGTGTCACGCGCTGGACCGTCGCCGGCCGGTTGCCGCTGTCCATCTGCTCGGCCTC
>Ga0222622_10001247_pt1 | contig 10290 bp, 8 predicted proteins | sample PLM2_5_b1metaG_FD_177335 | JGI IMG/M metagenome (GOLD analysis project Ga0222622, IMG submission 177335) | Groundwater sediment microbial communities from an aquifer in East River, Colorado, USA - PLM2_5_b1 | ecosystem: Environmental > Terrestrial > Soil > Riparian zone | place: USA: East River... | reverse complement strand
TGGAGCGTGGTCGGGCAGACCGAATTGCAGATGTACAAAGCGCTGGCCGGCGGCCGATCGCTCGCCAGCGCGCGCGACGCACTCGAGCGCGCCTTCCAGGATCTGCACAAACGCGTCGGCGCGCCCTGGATGTGGGCGTCGGTGTACGACAGCGCGCGCTTCGTGCTCGAGAAGTACACGGCGCGGGCGGCGGCCAAGGAAAAGAAAGCCGCGGCAGCGTTGCTGGAGCGCCTGGCAGCGTTCGCGAAAGCAGATGCCACGACGTGACAATGAGCCTCCGAACACGCAACACACGAAACTAAAGAGCTCACGAAACACACGAAAAAGATCTTCGAAGATCTGGATTTCGTCCTCTTTCGTGGGTTTGTGTTCGTGTCTTTCGCGGTGATCGTAAAACAGTGAACAGCATGACGCGAGCCTAGGGCTTCGGCACCCGCAGCGTCGCGCTGATCATCGCGCTGCCGCTGGTCACGTAGACGAGCGCCAGCGGATGGAGGAGCGCGGGGCCGAGCCGGAACACGCCGAACCAGAAGTCGTCGTCGATCCGCCCGAGCCTGAAGGCGGCGCCGAGCAGCGCCACGATGACGATGCTCGTCGGGATGGGCGTGCCTTCGAAGTACTTCACCTTTCCGGTCTCGGCATCGGCGAGGGCCGCCGCGGTCACGTTGAAGCGCGCCAGCCGGCTGACGCCGCAAACCACGAAGTAGGTCAGGCAGAGCATGTCCCAGCCGCCGCGCAGGCCGAGCGTGAAGCCGAGGACGGCCGGCGCCACGCCGAACGAGATGACGTCCGACAGCGAATCGAGATCAGCGCCGAGCACCGACTGCCGCCTGGTGTCGAGGCGTGCGACGTAGCCGTCGACGACGTCGCAGACCAGCGCGAGCGGCAGCAGCAGGAACGCGATCCACAGCAGGCGGCGGTTGTCCGCGGCGATGTAGTCGAGGCAGAGAAAGATGCAGACCGTCCCGCAGGCCGCGTTGCCAATCGTGAACGCGTCTGCGGCCGTGTACGACCGCAGCATCGACAGATGGCGGCGCGGCATTGCTGGACAGAATCATTCAGAATTCAGAATTAAGAATGCGCGCCCGAATCCAGCACGCATTCCTTATTCCTGATTCCTAATTCCTAATTACGTTCAATGAATGTACGGCGGTCGATAGGCCGCCGCGGCGGCGCGGAAGAATCCGGAGATCCGAACCGCGATCGCCTCGGGCAACGCGTCCATCGGCGCGCCGAACGTCCAGACATGCCGGCCGAACGCCCCATGCAGTCCGAGCAGCCAGCGGCCGCGTTCGTCGGCAGGCCGTACTTCGACGCTCCACGATCCCACGAGATGGTGGAACAGCCACGGCATCGCGCCCGCAATCTGCGCGAGCAGCGCCGGATCGTTCACGCCTCGCACGTCGACCGCGACGTTGCTCGAACGGCGCAAATCCAGCAGGGAGGAGTTCGCATGCCGCGAACGGGGGTTGATGCTGCGCGAGGATGGATTCAATACGGTATCAACCATGGGTAACCGTCTCAGTGCAAACCGTCGACCACGATCGCACACCGCCGGTGGCGACTTTTCGAGCGCCGTTTGGCCGGGAAGTCCGCCGCCAGAGTGACTATTGTCACCACGCCGCCCCGATCGCCTCGCTCCGGCGCGGCATTGTTGTACACGGGTTGAAGTGTTTCGGGACACGGTACCGCGCGCCTCGCGCACGAAATCGCAAAACGACCCACGGTTCCCGAGCCTCGGCTCGGCCGACTGACGATTCCGGCGCGGCGCGCCGCTTGCACACGAGTCATCACACTATGAAATCCGCGACTGGCTTACGCTTTTCGGCCTTTGCAAGGGTCATCGCGCGGGTAGCGGGTTGGGCCGCCGTGACGATGACCCTGGCACTGATCCTGGCGATCCTGGCCGGCCGTCCGCTGGTCGCGTCGACGCCGGCGAAGCCGGCGTCGCCCGAGAAACACCACAACAACCTGACCGGGCCCTGGATCTACCAGCCGGTCTCGTTCCGCGCGTAAGCAGGAAACCCGCGGCCAGGACGATTCCTGGTTCGGCCTTCAGCCCTCCGGTCAGCGCTCCAATCCAACCAGCCGCATTCCGCTCGCCGACCCGATCTGCGTCTCGCGCGTCTCCTGCGCGCGGGCCGGCGCGGCGAGGACCATCAGGAGCAGTCCGGCGGCGACGACGGGTGTCACGCGGACGAGCGCCCGGTGGCGCTGGAGGATCATGAGCGCCACGGCGATCCAGATGAGCGTCAGCACGACGTTGGTGGCCGCGAAGCCCGAGATCCCCATGCGCATGGCGCCGAAGTAGACGACTGCGGCGGACAGCACGTCGCCGCCGCGGGTGAAGAAGGTGTCGATGGCCTGCTTGGCTTTGTACTTCTCCTCGCGGGAGGTCGGCAGCCACAGCAGCTGACGCGCAGTGTTCATGATCGAGTAGTCGGTCGCATTTTCCGCCGTCTTGATCCAGCGAACGAGGGCGAATCCGGCGCCCGCGGCGATTGTCGTGTAGCCGCCGAACGCGATCAGCGGCAGCGCCAGGAGCGCGCCGCGCAGCCCGAAGTATTTCACCAGCCGCGACGCGACGAACGCCTGCAGCACCAGCGCCGTGATGTTGACCCACAGCTGATAGCTGCCGAAGAACGCGCCGATATACGCCTGGGTATTGAAGCCGGGATCGAGCGCGGCCAGCTCCGCGGCATGGCGGGAGACCAGCCGCGCAATCAGATACTCGCCCGTGGTGTTGACGACGTTGAGCAGGACGATGAGCAGCGCGACCAGACGCAGGTAGGGGCTGCGGAAGACGAGCTCGAACCCCCCGCTTGCGGCCAGCGGCGCCTGGGGCGCCGCCGCGCGGCGGGCCTCCCTCGCGTTGACCACGAGGTAGAGTCCGAGGGTGGCCGCCAGCAGCACGGCCGAGATCTGCAGGATGATCTGCGGCGAGAATCCCAGGCCGAAAAGGTGGCCGGCGACGTACGAGCCGATCGGCGCGCCCGCCGTCATGCCGATCATGATCGTCGGAAACAGACGGTCGCCGGCCTCCTTGGCGTAGATGTCGTTGGCAAACGACCAGAACTGGGCGATCAGCGAGATATTAAAGATCCCGACCCAGATGAAGAACGCCACCCCCACGTACGGCACGCGCGCCGCGACCGCCAGCGCGAACACTTCGATGCAGGCGACGAAGAACAGGGTCACGCCGACGATCAGCTTGACGCGGTCGACGCGCGACGCGAACCAGCCGTAGAACGGGACGTAGGCCATCAGCACCAGCGCCTGACCGGCAGCGGCGTAGGACCGGACCTCCGCCCCTCCGCCGAGCAGGATGAGCGGCTCGCGCACGATCTTGATGACGGAATAGCAGATGAGGAGCAGAAAGATATTGAACAGCATCAGGATCGCCGTCGCACCTTCGCCGCCGTGAACCTCGGTGAAGAGCGACAAGAGGCGATCCAGCCAGGTTTTTTCAGCCGATTTCTCAAAGGCTCGCGCCGCGTCCGGCATCGCTCGGTATCCTCTATTGAATGACGACTGCGCGCGTCATCGCCTCGGACCGCTGGTCGGTCAAGGTCAGCGGGCCGGTCAACTCGATCAGGTTCGTTTCCCACCAGGCTCTGGCCATCGCGTTGTCCCAGGCGTCGCCCGACCCGCAGTGGCACGCCAGCTCGAAGAGCCGCTCGGCATCCTGGGGCCGCTTGTCCGGATCCTTTTCGAGGCACGCCATCACCAGATCGTCCAGCTCGCGCGGAATGTGCAGCTCGGTGCGCTGCGACGGAGGCGTGGGGATCGTCTGGACGTGCTGCAGGAACATCTTCATCGGCGTGTCCGCGTCGAAGACGAACTGGCCGGTCAAAAGAAAATAGGCGACACAGCCGAGCGCGTACACGTCGGCGCGCCGATCGACGTCGGTCTGGCCGAGGATGACTTCGGGGGCCATGAACGCGGGGGTGCCGGTCGTGGTGTTGCTCGCCGTCAGCATCGTCTCCTGGGCGACGGAGGCGCCCTTGTCGTTGAACTTGACGAGGCCGAAGTCGAGCACCTTCACGAAGTCGTACTCGAGGCCCATGCGGCAGACGTAGATGTTCGCCGGCTTGATGTCACGGTGGACGAGGCCTCGCGCGTGGGCGTCGGCGAGCGAGTGGCAGACCTGCCGGAGGAGGTGAATCGCGCGATTGGCCGGCACCGGCCCGAATTCCCGGACCAGGGACTCGAGGTCGCGTCCGGCCAGCAGCTCCATCACATAGTAGAAGGTGCCCTCGTGGGTCACGCCGAAGTCGAACAGTCGAATCGTATGCGGCGAGCTCAAGGCCGCGGTCGCCTGCGCCTCGCGCTCGAACCGCCGGAGCATGATCCGCCCTTCCGCGCTGCCGCTCGCGCCGAGGACTTCCGGCCGGATCAACTTGATCGCCGCGCCACGCGCCAGCAGCCGGTGCTCGGCCCGCCACACCTCGCCCATGCCGCCGCGGCCGAGCAGCTCGACGAGATGGTAGGCCCCCAGCTCCTGCGCCTCGCGCAGCCGCCGCCCCACTTTCTGCAGCACGTGGGCCGGTAGCACGGCCACGACCGCGCAGATGTAGTTGGGCAGGAGCAGGACGAACGTGTTCACGACCGACGGGACCGGCAGGCCGCGCAGATGCGCGAGCCAGACGCCGAGCGGCTCCATCGACGCCGCGACCAGCGACGCCGCGAGCATCTTTCGCGGCGTGGACGGCACGATCATCGCGGAGATCAGGATGATGATGGTCGTCCAGGACAGGCGCCCCATCGTCTCGACGGTCGGAGCGCTCACCCAGGTCGTGAGCATCGCGTTCAGGATCGTGTTCAGGACCATGAACCACAGGCTGGCGTCGGTCTTTTTGTGACAGCTGTGGGGTGCGTACCGCACGTACAGGAACACCGCCATCGAGATCACGACGCCGAGCACCTCGATCGCGATCCCGCGCGGGGGCACCACGGTACCGACCGTCCGCGGGGTGATGAAGGCATGCACGACGACGGTCAATCCCCAGAGGCCGGCTGCGACGGCGCTGAACACGCCGAGCCGCTGGACCTGTTCGTCCATCATGTCGTCGGGCAGCCGCCCCGTGGTCCGGATCTGCTCGCCACCCGGCACCGGCGTCGACGCACGCGGCTCGATCAACTTGTGTTCGTCGTGGGTCATGATTCCCCTGGCCTCGACACGCTCACACCAGCCCGCCGCCTCAGCTCTTCGAGGTTCAGCATGATCGAATGGTTCGAACGCAGCAGGTCCGCGAGGATCTCGTCGCGCGGCCGTGCCGAGCGCACCACCGGGCGGCGATCCTCGAGAAACGGCCACAACCGCTCGCGGATCGGTGGCGGGAGCACGCCTTCGAGGTACTCGAGGGCGGTCCCCTGCAGGTTTTGATCGTCAGTATACAAGCTGCGAAACGAGATCAACAGCGGTTCACGAGGCAGCACCGTCGACAGGAGCGTGAACACGTGCGCGAGGCTCTGGCCGGCACGGTCGCGCACGAACTCGTCGACAAACGACACCTCGTCCCTCACCTCGAGCTCGTCGAGCAGACGGCGGCTCTCCCACACCGGCCGCCCGACCGCCACTTCGCGCATCACCACCGCGAAGATGCGGTCGCGGTCGATGACGACGCGCGGATTCTTGTCGAGCAGCGAGGCGAGCGAATGGCCGCACTGGAAACGCACCTCGAAGCGCAGGTCGTCCAGGCCGAGCATCAGTCCATCCGCGGCGCGCTGCGACACGCACACCGAGAATACGCGGGCCAGACGCCTGCGGATGGTGAAGTCCTGATTCGGGTCGATCAGCGCATCGATGAGCAGCCCGATCCGCTCTTCGGCCACCTTCCGCAGCGCGAACACCGCGTCGGCCGCCACCGGGTGCCAGGCCAGGAGCGGGATGACGTGCGGGACCAGCGCCGCGCTCAGTCCTTCGTCGCTGCGTAGCACCGGCACGACGCGGTCGGGGTCGCGGGACCGCAGCGACAGAATCGCCTCCATTTCAGCGTCGAGCGCGACCGGAACCGCCGCGTCGGCGCGCCCCGGCGGCTCCGGCGAGAGCGGCACGCGCAACCCGAAGTCGGATCGCGTCACGCCGAGCGTGCGGAGCATCAGCGTCCGGCTCGTGGCGTCCTCCATGTCTGACAGATCGAGCTCGACGGCGCGGTTCAGCAGGCTCTTTTCGAGCGTCTCGATGTAGCCGCGGTTCAGACGGCTGGCCGCGAGCATCGCCGCCGCAGAGCAGGCCATCGCCAGCGACAGGATCGTGGAATACTGCGCCGCCGGCGCGAGCCCCAGCGCCGCCCGGACCATGCCGCCGCCGACCGCGTCGCCCAGACGGTCGAACGCGACGTCGATAATCGATTTTGCGGCGCGTTTTTCAGCCGCCGGGATCGGCGTGTAGAACAGCTCGTAGCCGGCGCGGAAGAGCGAGCCGCGGAAGACCGACTCGGCGCCGCGCGCAACCGCGACGCTGCCGAAGCCCGGCGCGATCAGCCCGAAGACGCCGCCGGCGAAGAGCGCCCCCGACGGCGTGCTGGTCGTCATCGCCAGGCCGAACCGTTCGAGCACGTACCGGCTCGATGACATCTGCACCACGAAGGTGACGAGGCTCGTCGCGGCGTAGTACACCGCGAAGAAGCGGAGGAGGTTCTCGCCGCGGCCGAACGTCTCGACCGCCTTGACCTTGAAAATGTAGTCGAGCAGCGCGGCGCCGGTCGTGCCGAGCAGCACGAGGAGCGCCAGATAGCGAAGGTACGGCGCCTCCGCGATGACGCGAAGGCCGGAGCGGCTCGGCGCCGTCGTCGGATTACGGAACGTGTCGGGGGCCATGGGCCGCCCGGTCGCCGCCAGCGATTCGAGGGCCAGCCGCCGCACCTGCCAGGCGCTGAGAAAATGGAAGGCGGCGAGGAAGGGCAGCATCGCGGCGACGCCGAGGAGGGACGCGACGCGTTCGGCGAGCAGGGCGCTCAGCAGGCCGCCGAGCGTCCCGGCCGCGGCGATCTGGCCGAACGTGCGCTTGGCCGTTCGAGGGTCGAAGCGCTCGCTCGAGATCAGCCAGAAGCCGGATCCGAGCAGCGGACCGATGCCGGAGATGTGCAGGTAGACGATCACGGCGGCGGGCGCCGCCGCTCTGTAGGTCAGCAGCCACTCGAGGAGGAACCCCGCCCCGCTCAACGCGAAGGAGATCGGGACCAGCACCGACGGTGAGATCGCCCGCGCCGCCCTCGAGTTGAGGCCCACCAGCACGATCGAAAACAGCGACGTCGCCATGACCACTGTCGGGAGCGCGGTGTAGTTCAGCGAGGCGAGGAAGAGGGCGTCGCGCGTCGCCTTGCCGCCGACGAACTGCGCGGTCACGGCCCCTGCGCAGACCATCGCCGTCATCAACGAACCGGACGACCGGCGAGAAGGCGTCAATGCGCCACGTGAAGGCAACGTTATGCAACGGCTCGGATCGTTTCGATCCTACCATCCTTGTCGCGGCCGCTGGGCCACCCGGTCATCTGGTCGCTCGCGGCGCATCGAAGGTCGTGGAGCGTTCCTGCGGCGCGGGAATCAACGCCTCCGCCGCGACGATTTCGAGCCGTGCCTCCGCGAACTGGCGGCGCGCGAACCCATCGTTGACCTCGATCGTCCAGGTGCCGCCCGGCTGGAAGATGTCCTTCAGAAACTCGTGGCGCTCGTCGACCACCTCGTGGTGTTCGTCACGATAGGTCGTCACGTACAACAGATCGCGGTAGGCCACGACCGTACTGCGGTTGCGCACGACGATCGTCCAGTGCAGCGAGCCTCGAGGCCCGGCACTGCGACGGGCCTCGACCACCTCGAGGTCCTGTCTCGGCTGATACGGCCGGGCGGGATCCTGGAGGGTCGCGGGCCCGCCGTCGACGGCGAAGGCGCGCCGGTGGGCGAACATCTCCGGCTCCTTCAATCGGATCGCCGCCGCCACCGGCGCTCGGTTCTTGTAGAGCGACAACTCGGCCCGCTGCGCCCAGGCGAGGCCGGCGTGAAAGAAGATGCCGAGCGCGAGGACGCCGGCCGCCACCTGCCGCGCACGCGGCGAATCGACCAGCGTCCACCAGAAGGCGGCATACACGAGCGCGATCGGCGCCAGCACGTAGAACGCGTGCGCCTGCGGCGGCTCGATCACGAACCAGTAGCTGGCGTAGACCAGAAGGACGCCGCCGACGACCAGCCGCCGCAGCACGATCCATTGGGGCCGCGGCAGCGACGATGGCCACCTCCTCGAAGGACGGCCGAGGTCGACGAGCATCCACAGCGGCTGAATCACGCCCAGCACCCACACGAGGGCCGCGGCCGGCGCCAGCCACAGGTGACGCTCGAAGAATTCGAGCCGCTTGGCGCCGTCGGTCGCGATGAAGCGGGCGATCTCGAGGCTGGCGAACGAGAGCATGCGCGCCAGCGTGGTGACGATGATCCAGGGGTTGACCCAGTGCGGCCGGAGATTCCTGGCGACGCCGCCGGTTCCCGAGTACGGGCCGTATTCGACGAGCGTCGGGAACAGGACGAGCGCCGGCAGCAGCGCGCCGGCGCAGGCCGCCGCGGCGTTCTGCGCCAGCGCCTTCGCGCCGTCCGCCCGCCGGCTCCACCAGGCGGCAAGGGCGAAGGGCAGCAAGAGCGGCCACGACATGTGAATCTGCATGACCCATGTCACCGCCGCCCCCATGAACGCGTGCGCAACGGGAGGGGAGAGCTTTCGCAGGCTGAAGGCCGGCACCGTCTCGAACAACCCGAGAAAGAAGACCACCGCCGCGGGCAGCACGTACGAGGGATTGGTGACGTGCGTGGAAAACTGCAGCGTCCACGGCACCGTCAGAAACCACCCCCAGATCAGCCAGCGCGGCGCGTGCGGCAGCTGTTCACACGTGTACCACGCGAGCGCCGAAAGCGCTGCGAACGACAGCAGATTGAGCAGCACGAACGGCGCCTCCGGGATCGGCGCGAGCGCGAGCGGGACGCCGACGAGCAGCGCCTGCAGCGCGCCGGGAATCTCGCTCTTGGTCCAGACGACGTCGGGCCCGAAGAACGGCCAATGGCCGGTCGCGTGATAGCGCAGGCCGAGAAGGTAGATCTGGGTTTCGTCTTCGGTGAAGAACTCGCTGCACAGCCCGAACAGCAGGCGGAACGCGAAGAGCGCCGCGAGCAGCAACGCGACACGCGTCAGGGTCGGGCGCATCACTCACCAGACGCCCGCGAAGTCCGATCAGCGGGGAGCGCGATCGACCGCATTTACGAGAGCAAAAGAAATCGCCCCGGCACCATCGCCTTCATTGATCGGGTCCCGTTCGCGCGTGGTTCCAGACGTAATCGCAGTCGGGGCAGAACGCGAGGCGGTTCCATGGTCGATCGGTGATGATCACCGCCTTGGCGGACCGGCACTCGGGACACTCGAGCTTGGGCGCCGCGGGTCGAGGAGTCGCCACAGTTTGAACTATAGCGGATCGCCTCTTACGCCTTGTGCCGGACTGCACAGCGGACGCGCCGGCGATGTATGTATAGTTGAAGCTTGCGGTCACTCCCCAACGGTAGGAGGTCATGAAGCCCCCAGGCAGCCGCGACACCAAGCCGTGCCCGAAATGTGACGAGACGGCTGTGTTCAGGGATCGAGTCATGCGGCCCAGCGGGAACGTCCCGGCGCGCAATCATCTGGTCGGCTCGGAGTTCGTCGCGGCGTGGAAGTGTGAAAACGAGGGGTGCGATTACTTCGAGGAATGGATCGATCCCTCCGGCGGTGTTGAAGCCTGACGTCTGTGAACTCCGACACCGGAACTCCGACACCCGAACTCGGACACCTGAACTCCGACACCAAGGATCAGGAAACCGTCGAGCTGGCATGATGCATGCTTTTCGACGCTTCATGCACCTGCAAACGGCCGAGCCGTGTATAAAATCGCGACACAACGAGGCTCTGACGGCGGTTGAGGTGACAGTCGCTGCGTCGGCGTCGGCTGTAGCCTGCCCGTACTGTGGCGGGCAGATGCGCTGGGCTCCCGCACGCTGGCTGACGCTCGGGGCCTTCGATTGCGACCGCTGCGGAGAGTTCCCGGACTTCCATGGCGCACGGCGCGCGATACCGGCCAGGGATCTCGTTACTCTCCAGACTCTCCAGGCAGACTGACCTTGAACGTCGTGCCGACGCCGATCTGGCTCTCGGCCCAGATCCTCCCGCCATGCGCCTCGACAATCCACCGCGAGATGTAGAGCCCGAGCCCCAGCCCCGTTCGATCTGATCGATCCAGTTGACGGAATCGCTCGAAGATCGCCGTCAGCTCGCCG
>Ga0222622_10001246_pt1 | contig 10291 bp, 10 predicted proteins | sample PLM2_5_b1metaG_FD_177335 | JGI IMG/M metagenome (GOLD analysis project Ga0222622, IMG submission 177335) | Groundwater sediment microbial communities from an aquifer in East River, Colorado, USA - PLM2_5_b1 | ecosystem: Environmental > Terrestrial > Soil > Riparian zone | place: USA: East... | reverse complement strand
TCGGTCGCGCCTTTGCCGACCAGGCCCTGTCCGATACCGGCGAAACCGGCTGCGATACCAAATCCGATGCCTGCACCGATCGCCTTGGCAGCGTTAACCGTAAAGGCGTTATCACCCGCGGCCGCAGCACCCCCGCCGGGCTGAGCCAATGCCGGCAGTGCAAGCAACGCCAGCGCCAATACGGTGTATACGACGTATTTAAATTTACCTAAGTTATTCATTTTATTGTCTCCTGTTTTTTAATAAGAAGACGCAATGCTTATGTTTCTCAAACTGCTTTGGGTATGATTTCGCCTCACTTCCGGTATGCCTTGATTTCTACTCCGTGGAGTCAAGTCTCCTGTCGCGTGCGGGCATAGTTGCTAAAAAACGCAGATCGCAGGATCAGCCGCATTGTGTCTTCGGTTTTCAAAAATCGTACGAGGAACCTTGTCCCCCAAAATTCTTACGCGTGGGCCGGTGCCGCCTCGACATGCTCGACCGAATGATCATCGTGTTCGTGCGGATGCGAGACCTCACTGATATAGATCATCGACAAAAGCGTAAACACCAGCGTCTGGACAAATGCCACAAAAAACGCCAGCGGCAGCAGGACCACGGGTATCAGAAACTGTGTGTACGGCGGCGCCAGTCCGGCAACCTGAGACGCAAGCTGCTCGTCCGCGAACATGTTTGCAAACAGCCGGACCCCGAGCGTAAACGGCCTGATCATATTACTTATAACCTCAATGCTAAAGATCAAAGGGGTAATGAGGATCGCCATTATCAGGGGCAGTTTCGGCCCGGCAAAGTGGGCCAGATGCTTGAGCAGCCCGTTCTCGTGAATACCAACGTAGTTGTAATAAATAAATGATGTCAGGGCGAGGGCGTACGTCACGTTTACCGACCCGGTCGGCGGCAGGAACAACGGGAACTGCCCCATCAGGTTCGAAACAAGTATCAGAACAGCAAAGGTAGCGACCACCGGGAAATATTGAAACCCGTGGTTGCCGATCACACTAACAACAAGGTCTTTGATGGCCAAAAATCCGGCCTCGAGTGTCAATTGCCCATGTCCGGGATCGTCCTCTGAGAGCTTGCCTTTTAGCAGCGAGATGATCAGGACCGTCAGGATACAAGCAATGACGAACATTATCGTGTACCAGGGGATCGCGTTTTCCGGCGTGTATGGGCCGAATTGACCCTCGGCCGACGAGCCGAAAAATCCCAGGAACTTGTCCCACAACGGCTTGGTGACGTTCATCTCAAAATTGTAGAACGGCTCACCGAAGTAATGATTGATGAACTGGACAATTAGCGGGGCTTCGTGTGCCTCTTCTGCAAATAAAAGCATTCTTTACTTTCCTTCCTGTGGCCCGGCAAAAACGTTTGTAAAGCCTTCGATCATAACGGCTGCCGCAAAGCTGGCAAGGCCAAATATAACTGCGTACATCGACACGGTCTGCGTAAAATAGATCAAACTAAGTGCGCCGCCCAGTGCCACATATCGCAGAATGTATCTCAGGGCCAAAAAGCTTGTTTTTTTACCGTGTACTGCACGATCAAAGATCACCCTGATCGAATGCCGCTGCCAGGCATAATTCGCAAACGCAAGGATGCCGCCGATCAGGACCCCGAAACCGACTCTCGCCGAGAAAAATGCAAAGCCGGCAATTGCCCCTAAAACAATGACGCCGGCCATTTTTACAAGTATCCGGCGGTGCTGTGCCGAGACAATGGATCCGTCGTCGGTTGTCAAAGGTTCAGGATCCTCGCTCATTGCGAATCTTAAATATTACAAAGAATAGGTAAAAAACTCAAAAGCGGCTGCAAATTGGCGCCCCTCGGTCAGTAGATGGGAAAAACGCAGCGTGCGATTCAGTGTTCATCATCCGGCGGCATAAGCGGACGCATGGCCGCCTCAGAGTCTTTGGTATTAAAGATCTGTGATGTTATCCGCACAAATTGTATTAGCCCTATGACCGATCCGAGCACGATGCCGCCGACCAGTCCCCACGGTGAGCTTCCGATCAGCCAGTCGGCGATCCAACCCAGAAATAACATAAAGACGACCGAGCTGAAAAAGACTATGCCGGCTGAAAAAGCGAGGCCGCTCCGCCTGGCTGTCTCCTCAGGTGATGAGGTTGGTGCCTTTTCAGGCGGTGTCTCAAAGCCGGTCTGCTCGCGGCCGAACAGATCTGCGTCATTCCAAAACGGATCGGCCTGATCGTCACGGAACTCCGGAACGGCGAACGGATCAGGCTCTTCGCTGATAGGCTCGGGCCGCTGCTGAAACGGATCTGAATAATATTCGAAGGGGGCAGGTTCGTCCCTTTGGGGCTCGGCCGAAGCTGGCAGAGGTTGAAATGGCTCAGGCTGATATTCGACCGGTGGCGGCTCGGGCCAGACAGGTTCGGGCTGGTAGGGTATCAAAGCCGCCGGCTGCTCCGGTTGCTCCTCTTCCTTTTGTTCCTCGTCCTCATCCCAATCGAATATGCTCTGCGACATTAAATAAGTTCCTTATTAATCGGTAATAATGACAGTTTCGACGGGCGATTTCAATTCGTATGTGGTCCCGCGCCACGTGAGGCGACGAGAGAACAACGCCGCGACGCAATTGTAAGAGAATATGGCTGGCGTCAAGGCCCAGAGCGTGTTCTGTGTCCAAAACTGGCGGTTGAGGTCCGCTTTATAGTCGGGCAGTGCCAACTTAACAGCCGACAGCCGCAGCCAGGCTTTCCCGATGCTAAAGAAAGAAACCAGGACCAATGTCAGCAAAGCCGCCCAAACCTTCACGTTATTAGCTTTGCTAAATATGACGATCGCCATCGACGCTAAGAGCACCGCCATAAAGATGCCCGAACCGATAAATGACATCAGCCATAGAGGCTGCGCGTAAACGCGGGTGATCTTCATCTGGCGAGTCGTGAATTCCAACAGACCGGCGAAGGAGCAATCTTCCACCGTCACCGTCATGGCCCCGGGGACAAAGACTATCGGCAAGCCGAGCTCCTTAATTGCTCGAGTAACGGCAAAGTCGTCGGACAGCGTTCCACGCCAACGCTCGCGCATATCTGCTTTTTCAAAGATCTCTCGTCGAATAGCCGTCGAACCGCCCCAGCAAAAGTTCGATGAGGTGTTTGGGCCGAGGGCCGAGGCGATCGACGCATTCCAGGCGGAGCGTAATTCAGTCGCAAATGTCGGCCGCTTTGATAAGAACCAGCGATAACCTGTGGCAGCACCGGTACCGGGGTCTTTAAGAGGAGCCACAAGATCTCTTAGCCAGGTTGCGGTTAGTTTTACGTCAGAGTCGACGAAGACGAACACCTCGGACCTTTTATCGGCGTGCAAAACGCCCTCGCGCAGATTCTCGACCTTTTGGCCGGAATCAGCAGATCGTTTAGCAATGATCAGTTTTGTCGGAACAGGTGTCGCTGCTATCGCCTGTTCGATGATGGGAACGGAATCGTCGCGGCTGTTATCGACAACAAAGACGACCTCGTAGCCGGGATGCTTCTGGCTTAGAAGTGAGTTTAGATTTTCCTCGAATCCCTGGTCGGCCCCGCGGCAAGGAGCAATAACAGTTACGAAGGGGGTGAAAGTTGAAACAGGCTTTTCTAATTCTGATTTGAAAAACGTCAGATATCGAACGCCGCCTAAAAATGATCGGGCGCTTAGAAAAACGAGTATAGCCGCAAACAAATAATAGATGGCTTTCATTCAGCCTCGGACTTGCCGATCAATGGTTCCAGATAGTCCAGTGTCCGTCCGACAGCACCGCGGTTTTGCTGCATCACTTTCAATGCAGCATCGCCCAGCTTTTTGCGCCGCTGGTCGTCAGACAGCAGCTCATTAAATGTTTTGACAAGCGCGGGCACGATCTGGGTATTCGATAGAGCGGGTAGCTGCACCAGGGCATCTTTGTCGAGAAATTCTTTAACAGCGGAATCAAAATTCGAGGTATGCGGCCCCGTCAGGATCGCTCTCCCGGCGGCGGCCGGTTCAAATATACTTTGCCCGCCGTGCTTGATCAGACTACCGCCGACAAATACCAGTTCGGCCAGCGGAAAGGCCGCACGAAGTTCGCCAATGCTGTCGAGCAGAATGACGTCCGCCAATTTATCATCGGCAGACGCACGTTGGGAGCGACGCGTCCATGTCAGTCCGGTTCCCCCGATCAATTCGGCAACCTCGGAAAACCGTTCCGGATGCCGAGGCGCGATCATCAGCCGGGGGCGAACAAAGTCTGACGATCCCAGTACATCCTTAAAAGCGTCGAGCAGCCACGCTTCCTCGGGCGAGTGCGTGCTGGCAGCAATGATGAGCGGGGCATCCGAGGTTATACCGAACCGCTCGCGAAAAAGGCCCGTCAATTCGGTCTCGTCAGCATCCACTCCGTGGTCAAATTTCAAGTTACCGGTAACCTTGACCTTGTGAGCTCGCATGCCCAGAGACATAAGCCGGGTCGCGTCGATGTTCTCCTGCATCAATGCAAGATCGATGTCGTGAAAGATACGGGCCATCCAGCCTCTTATATACCCGTAACGCCGGAATGAACGCTCTGAGATACGGCCATTGACGATCGCGGTACGGGCGTCGCTCTCATGGGCCGTGCGCAGGAAGTTGAACCAGATCTCGGTTTCGGTCAGCAGAACAACTGCCGGTTTGAGCCTCTTGAACGCCCGCCGGATCGTCCACCGCCAATCAAAGGGAAAATAAAAAACGAGATCGGCCACGTCGGCGAGGGCGGTTCGGGCCATCTGTTGGCCGGTGCGGGTCGTTGTCGAGACAACCAATTTAGTGCCGGGAAATCTTTCGGTGATCTGCAGGGCCAGCGGGCGGGCAGCGTTCACCTCACCCACGGAAACGCAATGGAGCCAAATGACCTTGTTACGAGATGGCTCGAGTTTGGGAATAAAACCGAGACGCTGCTTGAAGCCGGCGGCGTACTTTCCCTTAAATATCACATCGAACACGAACCTCGGAAGCAGAATAATAAAGCCGAGTGTGTATACGATGCTGTAAATGAAAAACATTTATCGGATCGGGGAGTCCAGAGAGTCCAGAGAGTCCGGAGAGTCTAGAGAGTCCAAAACCACGCCCATCAGAGTCAAAACTCTCAACACCGGAAAGACTTCCCGGACTCTCGGGAACTCCCCTGACTCTCGAGTCTATTTAACGCGTTCGATATATTTGGCTTCGGCGGGATTGACGCGAATGCGTTCGCCCTCGACGATGAACGGCGGTACCGAGATGGTTACGCCATTTTCGAGCGTGGCCGGTTTGTTTGAGTTTGACGCCGTTGCTCCTTTGAGGAACGGATCACATTCCTTTACGGCTAACTCCATCGAGGCGGGCAGAGCAACGCCGATCGGTGTCCCGTTATAGAACTCGACCTCGATCTTGAGGTTGGGCATGAGCCATTGGGCGGCATCGCCGAGTTCGTCCTCGGTAAGGGCGACCTGCTCGTACGTTTCGGAATTCATAAAATGGTGATGCGAACCGTCCGAGTAAAGATAGTCCATCTTGTGCTGTTCGAGCGTCACCTTTTCCAGGGTATCGTTTGAGCGAAAGCGGTGCTCGAACGAACTGCCCGTCAACAGATTGCGAAGGCGCGTCTGGACCATCGCCCGCAGATTGCCGGGCGTGTGATGGTGAAAATCCATCACCTTTACTGGCGTGCCCTCAAACAAGACCACCATCCCTTTCCTGATATCATTTGCTGAAATTGCCATAAGTACTCCGTTTGTGCCGAACCACACGTGCGGCACAAAACAGTTAGTTTAGATTTTGGACTCTGGTCTTGTCTAGTGGACGCTGACTAGCACCGTGAAGAGGCCATGCCAAGGATCGACCTTTTGGCATTCCTGCACGGTGAGTTTGTAATCCCCGGCGGCCGTTGGCGATATATTTGTGCGACCGTGGCAGTCGGCGGCGAGGTCCTGCTCATAACCTGATCCCGGCGGCCCCTCGACCCAGATCGAAACGGCGTGCTGGCCGATGTCGAGGATAGCCATTTTTTGGGCGCTGCGAACGCGTACGAGGAAAACGAGCTTTTGATGATAGTTAGAAAGCTTGCCGGTGAGAATGGCAGAGGTGCGGCCGTGCTTGAATTTCACCCGCGTCTGTGCGGACGCACTCAACGCTCCAAACAAAACGGCGGCAAAAATCGACGCGACGCCCAAACATCTTTTCATACCCTAACTTTTCTTCCCCAGCGGCGGCGGTTCCTGTCCCTCCGGCGGCGATTCTCGGCCGAGGGAATCGTAGATCATTATTATCTGCTCTATCCAGTTCTTTGCCTGGGCGTTCGACGGATCGTTCTTGAGGGCACGCCTATAGTCGCCGAGTGCTGACGCATATTGCCGCGCGTCTTTGAGTGCCTCGGCTCGCATAAAATAAGCATTTGAAAGAGCTTTTTTGGCAGCATCATCGTTGGGCTTGCTTTTAGCGGCGGCCTCGGCTGTCGCAATTGCTGTATCAAACTCCTTGGTATCGATGGCATCACCGCCTTGCGTCCATTTCGATTTGCCGCCTGACGGTGCCGCGTCCCCCGGCGGGGTTTGTTTCTCCAGCGAATGGGCGATCGCCGTCTGCGACTTTTCAGAGTTGCTGTTCCTGGCCGGGGAGGTGTTGTCAGTGACCTGGACCGGTTTAGCCGCGCTGTTGCATCCGGCGGCGGCTAAGAGAAAGAACGTGAGGATGTAATATTTCATTGCTCTATTTTTTATCGATATACGGACGTGCCTGAACTATGTAAATTCTCCGGTTCAGTATACCCCATTCGATGTCTTGTTCTTTCTTACCGCCAAAAGCAGTCCGGATATTGATCGCCGCCCGGGCGAGACTGCGGGCCTCGAGGTCCGTCAGGACGCGTTTCTTAGCTCCAGCACATTTGTCGGCAGTTTCCTTGAGATCACCGTTTTGATCAAACTCAAGTGCATTTTCTTGCTGAGAGAGCGTCATCACAACGACGGAGTTAGATTTGGGATTGAACAGTATCTGCTCGGGTATACCGACGTTATCGACGACCTTTGAGTTATGTCCGCAAACGGCACTAATGTAAACGGAATTGCGGCTGCGGTCGTCGAAGGGGTCTTTGGTTATCATCACGCCGCCTTTCTCCATATCAACGCCGACCTGCACGAGGGCCGACATATAGACATCGGACTGGCTGACATAATTGCGGACGCGTGCCTCATATCCCTGAAAGTTCCACAGAGAGGCCCAGACCTTTTTTACGGCTTCGATCAGTCTGTCCTCGTTTATGACGTTGGGGACGCTCGAATAAAGGCCGGCCCCGCTAAAGTTTGGCAGGTCCTCGCTGTTTGACGAGCTGCGGACAAAGACAGGTTTAGCACCGAGCTGCGTTTTCCATCGGGCGATCACATCCTGCCGCAAGCTGTCATCGAATCTGCCCTTTTGGATCGAGGCACGAAATGCCTCTAGCCTCTCGCGGCGGACACGCGGGTTGTGAACGAAATCGTTATCGTCCATCAGGCCCTCGATCACCTTGTCGAGGCCGTTGTCCCGCATAAATTTGTCGTACCAGTAATAAGGAATGGAAAATCCATCCGGAATGGTCACCCCAACCAGCCGCGAGTGAAGCATTTCGCCGAGGTTGGCGGCTTTTGAGCCATAGGCGATGCTGTCCTTTTTCCGCATTTGGCGAATGCCGCGGAGGTCGGTAACTTTCAGATCGGCGGGCGGTATTTGCTCATCGGGCGATTTGAACGAGGTTCGCAGATCATCGGCGGTCGCACGGTCGAGCTTATAGTCCGTCAGGTTTGCCTCGAGCTTAAAGACAAAGGTGTTGTACTCCTTAAACAGCTTGTCGGCGTCCTTTATATAAATGTTGGGTATGTTCCAGCCCTTGGCGAGAATGTTGATGTGCGAGAGCGGCGACGAGGGCTTGGCGACGATAATGCCGCGCACAGGCGGCAGCGAAAGAGGCAGGTCCCTAAGCACGAGTATCTCGTTATCGCCGATCTCGACCGTATCGTCGAGTTTTTCAATAATGTGCAGCCGGCCGACAGCGGTACCGGTGTTCAGGGCGAGATAGGCCTGATTTCGATTTAGCTCGTCCTGCAGAATGCGCGGTATGCCGAGGCGGGCGGTTAGGTCCTCTTGCCGGATCGAGTTTGGCTTAAAGATCACCTCGGCAAAGAAAGACTTGTTGATAACGTCGTTCGCCGAGCGGATCATATCAGGCGTCGCCAGGTCGCCCTCCCACAACTCCCATGTAAATTTCTCGACGGTCTTTTGCCAGGCGATCGTCCCGACAATAAAACGGCGGTCCTGATCGACATAAACAGCTTTGAAAACATCGGCGCCGCGGGGAATAAGATATGTGGCGAGCAGGAAATCCTTGTGAAACCTGAATTTCTGCGAGTTGAGATAATAGATCTTGTTATTTGACCGCCGGTCGATGACAAACATCGTGTGCGGCAAGGCATATGGCGTGCCCTGATGATAGACGCGGGCGATCGCGTCAAACTCGGACCGGGAATTTACGGCGGGGATCGAGTTCTTTGCCGAATCGGGCTTTTTGTCCATCGCCCCGGCCGGTTCGCGCGTCGGCGTCGGTTTGCGCGACATCTGGGCCTGAACGCCAATCACAACAAACAAAGAAAGCAGGATAGCGGTGAAAAATTTCATTTGAGATCTCTGATACATTGCAAATGCCTATGAGGTCGAGTCTGCGGTTTGCGTTGGCTGTCTGCCCGCAAATGTTCGCTCTCTGAGACTGCGTAGCGAATCTTCGCCGTCGATCGATATCCCGAGATCGCCCATTATCCCGTCCTTCAGGTCATAGATCCAACCGTGGATGGTAATGTCCTGGCCGCTCTCCCAGGCTTCCTGAACGATAGTCGTCTCGCCAACGTTGACGACATTCTCAATAACGTTAAGCTCGCAGAGTTTGTTTGTGCGTTCGGTCGTATCATGCAAAGTGTCCAGCGTCGCGGAGTGTTTGTTGGCGGTGTCCTGAATATGACGAAGCCAGTTATCAATCAGTCCATGCCGTTGCCCTTCGAGAGCGGCAATAACACCGCCGCATCCGTAATGCCCGCAAACAATAATGTGCCTTATCTTAAGGACTTCGACAGCGAATTGGATAACCGACAGGCAGTTCATATCCGTGTGAACCACCAGATTCGCCACATTGCGGTGGACAAAGATCTCGCCCGGCGCGAGGTCGACGATCACATTGGCGGACACGCGGCTGTCCGAGCAGCCTATCCATAAATATTGCGGCGCCTGCTGTTTGGCGAGGTCAGCAAAAAAGCTGGGGTCCTGGCCCGTCACGTTTGCAGCCCAGCGGCGGTTGTTGTCTAAAAGATGTTTGAGGTCGCTCATTTATATATGAAGTTTAAACCCGAGGCCTATTTGCTCAAAATATCCTCGATAGCATCGCAGGCGGTTTTTGTCCCGTGCTCGGTTTCGATCATCCGCTTTAGCGGCTCGGCGCAGGCCCTGTATTTACCATCGCCCAGGATCTGTTGCAGTACTCTCGCCGCTGTCTCTGCATTATAACTGTCGCGGTCGATGATCTCGGCGACACCCGCCCGCCGGCAGCGTGCAGCATTGTCCGGCTGGTCGTGGCTGAAGGGAACTATGAGTTGCGGGACGCCTGCACGCAATGCCTGAGCTGTCGTGCCGACACCGGCCTGGTGGACGACGCACGCGGAGCGCGGAAAGACAAGGGAATACGGTGCGAAGTGAAAGCCGATGACGTCTTGATCCAGTCCCTGCGGCGGCTCCTTATCAATACCGTAAAGCAGGACGGCGCGCCTGCCTAGCATCTTTGCTGTCTTCGCACTTTGCTCAAAGAAATCGCGTGCATCCAGGACAGCTGCCGAGCCAAGCGTGAAAACTATCGGCGGCTCGCCCGTTTCGAGAAACTCTGCAAGTTCAGGCTGCAGTGCTGTCCGCCCGCTTTCGTCATAGAAACAAAAACCTGTCTGCAAAGTGGCCGCGGGCCAGTCGGGCTGGGTGCGGGCCAGAGCTTTCGAGAACATCGCGAGATGCAGGATATCCGAATATTTATCAACGAACATCGGATCAGAATTCGCGTCGAGTCCCAACCCTTTTCGAAACTCTCTGAATGGCTCTAGCCAATGACTTATGGCCGCCCGCGCTGTCTTTAGCGAAAATCTGTGCAGAAATGCAGGCAGCGGCCGAAGGTATTCCATCCACGAGTAGCCCGGGTAAACGCTCGGGTCTTCGGCTGAGAACATCGAGATAGGCGACAGGCTGGTCGAAACCCACTTTATCCCTGTTTTTTCCGCAAGCGACGTAGCAACATAAATCA
>Ga0222622_10001244_pt1 | contig 10297 bp, 5 predicted proteins | sample PLM2_5_b1metaG_FD_177335 | JGI IMG/M metagenome (GOLD analysis project Ga0222622, IMG submission 177335) | Groundwater sediment microbial communities from an aquifer in East River, Colorado, USA - PLM2_5_b1 | ecosystem: Environmental > Terrestrial > Soil > Riparian zone | place: USA: East River... | reverse complement strand
CGCCTGCATCTGGATCTCACGGGTGCACGCGCTGACGCCGAAGGATCCGAGTCCGCTCGAGCGGCTGGACGAGCCGCCGCCGCCCCCTCCGCCGCCTCCGCCGCCCGCCGGCGCGGCGGGCGCCGGCGTCGATCCGCCACCACCACCCGCGCCGCCACCGCCGCCTCCTGCGGGTGGCGGCGCCGGCGAGGGGGGCGCTCCGACGGATCCCGCCGAGGTCGTCCCGCCGAATCCACCACCAGACGCTTGTCCGCTCGAGCACTCCCGCTCGCCGATCGTGCGCAGCGCGATCATGTTTCGATTGGTGATGTCCCGCGCGTCAGCGAGGCTGCCGTATTCCCACCCGCTCAGTGGACGTCCCATTCCGGTGACCCGCATCAGACCGTCCCGCACGCGATCGTGCGCCCAGGTAAACGTAATATTCGGTCCCACCGGCATCAGCAACAGCGCCGAGCGATCGGCAAAGGTCAAGCGCGAAAAGAAGGACGCGGCGGAATTGGCGACCCGACGAGCGCTTCCGAGCTCCAGCGTGTTTTGATCGACGATGAAGGCGAACAACCGGCCCGCGCCAAAGCCGTCGTTCGAGCTGATTGTCGCCCCCTCGACCCTGGGTTTCGCGGCCGCTTGAGCGGTCCGGTCGATGAACTCCGCTGACACGATGCGACGCGCCTGGCCGGCAACGGTCACGGTGAAATCGGCGGGGGTCAGGCCGCGTTGCGGCTGACCCTGTTTGTCGACCACATTGACGTCGATCGAGACGACCTCGACGCCGCTGCGGAACGACGGCGGCTGCTCCGGGCTCGGCTGCTGTGCGGCGAGCGTCCAACCGCCGCCGGCCGGCAGAAGACCGGTGATGACTACGAGAGCGAAAACGCCGCTGGCCTTCCGCATGACTACCTCCCGGCGCGCTGTGGACCCTGTGCGAGGTATCCGTCCCGTGCCCTGACCTGGTATTTACCGCTCTTCACCCGCACTTTGATGCTTCGCCAGCTGTTGTCCTGCTTCAGGTTCGTCGACGAATACGACAGGACGTACTGATTGGCGAGCTCCGTCACGATCTCATCGAACACGCGGTTCAGATCCTGCGTTCGTTGCGGGAAGAACGCCCGGCCGCCGGTGTCGCGGGCGTACTGTTCCAGCTTCGCGCGAAGCGTCGGCACGTTGGCACCGCCGCCGAAACCAACGGTGTAGAGCATGGCATCGCTGGCTTGCACCCGCGCGGTCGCCGTTTCCCGGGGCGTGATGCTGTTGCGATCGTCGCCGTCGGAGAAGATCACGATGCCTTTCCGGCCCCAATCGCGGCTGACCATGTCGATGGCGCTCACGGTTGCGTCGTAGAGCGCCGTTCCGCCCCACGACGTCAAGAGATCGAGCGCGCGCTCGCGCGCTTGCTGATCCTTTTCCCGCTCCGTCGCCAGAAAGGTGGTGTCGTTGAACCCGATAATCGTTGCCCCATCACCGGGTCTGAGCTTCGCCAAGAGTTCCTTGACTGCCACCTTTACGTCCTCGAGCGCGTGCTCCATGCTTCCACTGACGTCGATGGCGAGCACGAGATTGAGCGGAGCGTCTTCGCTGATCATGCTGGCGACCGACTGCTTCACGCCGTCTTCGACGATTTCGAAATCCTGCTGCTTCAGGCCGCGGACGAACTGCCCATCGTGGGTCACGATGACCGGAACGATAACTGCCTCGGTGCGGACCCGTTCCGTGTAGCCGAGATCTTTTGTGTGGACGCCGGCAGACAGCCGCCCCTCCTCACCGAGCGTGGCGACGACCCGCACGAAATGGCTGCGTACTACGTCTCCGGGGTCGGACACACAGACGAATGGGGGTTTCTCCACCCGGCATGTCTCGCGTCCATCAACCCAGAACGTGACGGTCCGGACGGAGGCGAGCGCGGACGCCGGTTCAATGGCGATCTCGATGCGCGTCGGGCCGTTCATCGGCGTCTCCGGGCCGGGCGCCGTGATCCGCAAAGTCGCTTGCTGGTCGCCGCTGACCGCAATCACGAATGCGCACACCGTTGCTGCCGCTGCGGCGATTGTTTTCATTTAACGTGCCCCCGTGAGAAGCCACTGCGTGATGTTGTCTTTGCCCGCCGGTGATTCACCCATCGGGACGAGGGGGCCGTCGGTCGTGAGGAGGCCAAGATACTCTTCGACCCTGTCCGCTTTCAGATCCTGGACGAACTCGACCAGGCCGCGGCGATCGTCCTGGTCGCGGCTGATGCTCATATTCACGAAGTCGAGCGTGGCGGCCCTCAGCACGGGAGCGAGCAGCGCCGCTGGCATATGGAGCTCGCTCAACAGCTCGGCGATACGGAGGTTCAAATCGGGGAACGCGCTCGCGGCCATTCCCGTGTTCCAGCGGCCGCTGAAGATGTCCGGAGAGCGGTGGGTCAACACACGTACGCACAGGCAACCTGTGCGCGGTCCGGCCGGTACGCCCCACGCATCGAGCGAGGAGACGCGTGCGTCGCCGATGCCGAGCCAAAACAGTTCGCTCGGTGAGAAAAATGCTGCAACGCGTGCGGGATCGTGCGCGATCGTCCAGGACAACAGCGTCTGCCGCTGCGGGCTGAGGTTAGTGATATCGGCAATCAAACGCACGTCGGCCGTCGCTCGAAGAGCAGCGACGCGGCCGCGTCCATTCCGAATGGCTGTCGCAATCACGTCGCGGTCGCCATCAGTCAGGGAGAGGGGTTCGATCAGCGCCAGCGTTTCGATAAACACTCGACGATCGATCTCTCCAAGGGTCGGCCGAGGCGGCGGCTTCAACGACAACCGCATCAGCGAAAAATTTGCCAGCGTCACATCCAGTCCGAGCAGCGAACCGCGAACCCGCCAGCGCTGGTTGACATCGGTACCCTCAGTCGGCACTTGCCATGCGGCTGCGCGATTCCCGGTGCTGGAACGAAGACCGAAATCGTGGTGGCTCGCGGCCTCTCTGGCGGAGATCGAGATGCCGTCGCGCGGTCCAATCGCGGCCGCGTAGGCCCACTCCATCAGCCCGCGGGCAACCAGGTCGTCGGCAACGATCCGCAGCGCTGGCGCCAGCTTCGCCGCACCGGTCACGTCGTCGACCCGGGCTGCGCGTTGCAGCGCCGCCGAGACGTCCTGGTATTCGACCGGCGTGTCAGCTGCTGATTCCTCGGCAGGCTCAGGCGCTTCCGGCCGCAAAATCCGGGAAAACGCTTGCGCCTGTTGTTGCATCGACTCGCGGGTCAGACCGCCGCCGACGAGCACGTCGGCGATGCCCAGCACCACCGATGCTGATGACAGGTAGGGACGCGCGGCCGGCCCCTGCGCACGAGTAATCCGGATGGCGTCGTCGCGGGGAAAATCAACCCGGTAGCGTGTCCCTTCCCAGTCGAGCAGACGCGGCGTCAGCGACGGAGGTCCTGTGAGCACACGGAGCGCGTGTTCTTCCATCGGACCGCTTGCCGTCTCGTATAAGTCTTCGGCCGAGCCATCGGCCGCGGCGCCCGCAGTGCTCTTGCGTGCGGCGGCTCCTTCCGGCATCAGCCACGCGCTGAGCCAGCCGGCAAGCCGTCCTTCATAGTCTCCGCGCTCGCTGAGGGGGATTGCCGAGAGCGAGGCGATCAGTTTCGATGCAACATCCGGAGCGATGCTGCCTCTCAGGGCGGCGCGCGTGATCATGGCGACCGCGCCCTGATACTGCGCGAGCCCGCGGTAGGCGCGACTCTCGTCTTCAATCGCCGTGAGCGTGCCGGCACGGCGCATCGCCGCCGCATACACACCGATGTCCGAGACGCCCGCGCGTTCAAGCGTGGCCGCCAGGGTGGGATAGGCACTGGCGCCGCGAACCGCGTCGGCCGCGTCGCGCATCGAGTCGCGGGTAATCCCAGCCGCATGTCGCGCCGCGAACAGCACCATCATGAAATGACGGCGATTTTGGGTCGCATCGCCTTTGAACACCTGTTCGGAGATCCAGGGAAAGTCCGGCGGCTCATCCCAGGTCATCGCTGCCGCGGGCTCCGGCCGCCCATTCTTTGCCGGCGGTTGCCGCGTCTCATCGAAGACGCTGGTCCAGAACCCGCGCGCGCCGGGAATCGCAATCTGACCGTCGCCGCGCGGATCCAACTCGGACACGAGCAGCACGGGATCGTACGACGGGCGAACGAACACTCGCTGCACCAGCGCCCGCCCGGCCCACAACCGCTCGAACACCATGTAGAGACGGCGCCCGGCATCGATTCGCCGCTCGACCTCGGTCGAATCGAGGGATAACGCGAAACGAATCTGCGCCGTGTTCAATTGCCCGATGGTGCCGAAGAAAAAAGCAAGCCGTCCTTCACTCGACGACACCAGCGCTCGCACGAACTCGCGGGCGTCGGTCGGGGGGTGGCCGACGAGAGCTGCCCAGACCGGTTCTGCCGCGCTGCCGCCGGGGACTGTGACGCCAGCTTTGGCGGTGACATGCAGTGCCGGCGCGACAGTCAGAAACGACGCGGCCCGTCGCGCCACGATCTCCGAAATGAGCGACGGCTGGTCGGCGATCCACGCACGCGAATCATCGTCAAGCGACAGCAGCGCGTTGTACAGCAGCGCCGCATTGCGTGATTGGACGATAGAGGCGACCAGCGTCTCGGCCGTCGCCTGCTTCTTGAACACCACCTCGGTCCAGATCTTGATCGTGAGCGGAAGCGGGATGGTTTCGGCCGGGCCGCCTGAGGGTTTCATCGCCGAGACCAGCGCGACGAGGACAGGTTCGCGGGTGTCGCCTTTGAGACCAAGCGGCGTGTCGTACATGCGGCGGATAAATTCGGAGAGGAACTGCGCGCGATCTGGAGTGCCGCGGTCTCCGACGGCGGCTAAGGCTGCGCGTATTCCGCCGGGGAGCGGAGCCTCAGACAGAGTACTGGACGGCGGGGGAACCTGCCCGCTTGCGGGGACGACGAGCACGAACACGCCAAGAAAGGCGGCGTGGAAAAGCGCAAGTAGTGCAATACGCAGCACGTGCCGCTCCGGTTGGGCCCTATTCTGCCCCCCGAGTCGCCAAAAGCGAAGTGCAATCAGCGGCCCATCCGTTAACTATCAAAATGACCATTCGAGACCAAGCAAGGGAGACAGGCGGTCGGCCAGACCGTGGTCGCCGACGTTGAAGCGCATATTGAAATTAATGAGCAAACGCGAGGCGACGTTGGTTTTGAATCCAAGCGCGGCATCGGTGACCCAGTAGGAATCGGTGCTGAACCGGATGTCCGGCAGGCTCGCGCTTCCGGCTGCGCCGGACGCGTCCAGGGTGTAGACAGACAGACGCGGCGAGTTCAAGACGCGCTGCCCGAGCAGATCGAACACGATGCTGAAGCGCGGATTCACCGCGACATCCGTTCCTGCCGAATACTGGAACTGGTCTGGCAAATCCGCTTCCAGTCCGGCACGGACATCACCTGCCAGGATGCTTTGACCGTTCCATTGATAGGCGATGTTGGCGTGCGGTGCGAGCGCGCCCCAGGCGCCCGATACCGCGGCGAAGGGCCGCATACCCATGGCGCCCGTTCCGAGAAGATTTTGTTCGTCGCCGGTCGGCAAACGGGTGTCGAGGCCAGCGGCAAGCGCGCGGCTGCCTTCCCGGATCAGGGTCGTCTTGACGCGCAGGACCAGGTCGCCGACGCCGCTCGCGGAGCCTTCGGTGAAGTATTGATGCGTCGATCCAAAACTGCCGAGGGCCGTGGGATCCAGAAAGTAGTGCACCCCAAGGTTCGAGCCGGTGCCGAGTCTGAGGATGCGCGCGTTCGAGAGCAGGGAGAGGTGCGTCTTGATCAACGGAACCGCGAGAGACAGGTCGACTCGGCTGCTGAGGCCGTAGGTCAGCGCGCCAGCGAACTGACTGACCGTCGCTTCGACGGTGTTTGTTGTCGACACGACGTCGGCGCGGCCGCCGCCCAGTTGTGCGGAGTCGTGCTTGAACACTGCCGGGATCGCCGAAAGCGAGACGCCATCGAGATGATCGAATGAGAAGAACTGGTTAGAGAATCCAAACGCGAGGCGCCCGTGTCCGATGGTCTCGGCGCGATCCGACAGGATCGGCCCGAAGCTGCGTGTCGATCGCACGAAGGTGCCGGTCGCGGCGTCGAACTGGTAGGTGAACCCAGAGGCCGGCGACGGCAGCGGAATCGCCGTCAGCTGACCGGTCAACGCGATGTTGACGAGACGAAAGTCCGACTGGAACGCGCTGTTGAAATGCGCGGCGTGCGTGCTGCCATCGAGCGTCACATCATCGCTGCTCAACACCAGACCGTTCGGGCCGTAGACGTCTTCGAACAACGTCGCCAGCGACGAGGGCTTCGTTTGTGCAGTCGCGTGAACGGCTGAGAGGCACCAGCACGCCGCTGCAATCACTGCAAGTCTTCGCATCAGTCAAATCCTTTCGAAATGTCCCCGGTCGGCGCCTCAGCGCCGTGTGTCGAAGCGGATACGCTCGATGATCCACGAGTTGCCGGTGCGGCGGAGATCCATCGTCGCGTTCGACTGCGATCGGTGCGTGTCCCCATCGATCACCACCTCGTAGTGACGAACGAAGGTGACCGTCGCGGTGTCGTTGGTGGCGGCGGAGATTCGCGGATCGACGATGCCGACGCTGATCTTCGTGTCGCGGCGAAATTCGGTGCGGAGCGCTTCTTCCGGCAGCGCGGGCCAGATGCGCTTCAGCGCCTCGAGGTTGCGGCCCTCGACCGCGGCCTTATACCGGCTCAGCACATCGTCGACTGCCGCTTGACGCGCAGCGGCGAGCGCTTCCGGGCTCGGTGCTGCGGGCGCAACCACCGCAGGCGGGACCGTCGTCGTCGGTGTGACCGTCGTCGTCGACGCCGGTGGCTGCGGCGGCGCAGGTGCAGGCGCTGGCGGAGGCGCGGGTACTTGCGCCGGGGTCGATTCGCCAGCTGGCTGCGTTGACCCGGATTCGCGAGCAGGGTCGCGCGTCTCGACTCCCGGCGTCTCTCCCGGCGGAGACGGCAACGGAGAGGTGCGTGCCACCTCCGTCACCGGCGCGCGCTCGGCGCGCGCGGCCGACTGCCGCCGCATCGTCTCGTTCTGCGCCGCCACCTCGGCGCTGCGGAACAGCCCGCTGGCTTCGTAGAATTTAATCGTCGCGTCGCCGGCCCGCCCGGCGCCGTACAAACGCTGCGCCTCGCGCTCCGCATCCACGGCTGCTGCGTAGGAGGACGCCGCGAGGCGTTGCGCTCCCGCGGCCCGGGCGGCGGATCGCGCGCTCGCCACTTGCGTTCGCGCTTCATCAGCGCCGTGCCCGCGCGAACGAGCCGCGCCGTCTGCCATGATCTGGCGGGCTTCGCTGTTCCCCGGCGCAACGGCGAGGACGGCGCCGGCAGCGCGCGAGGCTTCCTCGAAGCGCCCGGCCGCGACCAGCGTTCGCGCCTTTGCCAGGCCATCGGCGACCGCGGCCGCCGAGGCGCGCGCGCGGTCGCGAAGTTGACGCGCCGCATCATTGCCGGCGTCGCGCGTCACGATAGTGTCGGCAACCCGCTCGGCTGTTGCAAAGTCCTCCGCCTCGAATGCGGTCAGTGCGCTTTTCATCAGCTCCGCGACCGGCGTGACGGGCGCCGGCGCCGCCGCCGTCGGTGTGCTCGGGGGCGCCGACGGCGATCGCGACGAATTCCACATGGCGATGGCGGCGATCGCTAGAGCGAGCACCGCGATGAGCGGCAGGATGTACGAACGTACGCCGGCAGGCGCCGGCGGATTCGATGCGACTGGAGCCGGTGCCGGCGTCGATGGCCCGGTGAGGGGCAGCGGCGTCGCCACCGGCGGCAGCGGAATTGGCGGCGTTACGGGAAACACCCGATCGGAGGGGGTTCGCAGCTCCGTCGGCGCGAGGCGGCCGCCGGCGGGGGAATCCATCCCCGCGAGCTGCTGCCGAAACACTGCCAGGTCGAGCAGCATCTCGCTCATGTGCTGATATCGCTCGTCGCGCGGCTTCGCCAGCCCGCGTTCGACGATGTGCACCAGCTCGCTTGGAATCGTGGGATCGATCTGCTGAAGTGGTTCCGGGAATTCCTGCAGGATCTTGTAGAGCGTCGCGGCAAACGAATCGGCATCGAACGCACGGCGTCCGCTCAGCAGCTCGTAGAGCACCACGGCGGTGGAAAAGACGTCGGCCCGGTGATCGATCTTCTCGCCGCGGATCTGCTCGGGCGACATGTAGTTGATCGTTCCCATCATCATGTTGCTGCGCGTCAGCTCGGAGGTGACCAGCCGCGCCAGCCCGAAATCGAGAATCTTGACGACCCCGGCATCGGTGATGAAGATGTTCGCCGGCTTGATGTCGCGATGCACCACGCCGTGCACGTGCGCGAAATCGAGCCCTTCGCAGATCTCGATGGCGATCTCGACGCGGCGGCGCAGGCTCATGCGCTGCGGCGACGCCATGCGCGCGAGGAGGTCTTGTCCCTGGAGGTACTCCATCGCCAGGTACGGCTGCCCCTCGTGCTCGCCAAGGTCGTGAATCGTGATGATGTTCTTGTGGGAGAGCTGACCGGCGGCTCGCGCCTCGCGAAAAAATCGCTCGCGAAGCTCCGCATTCTGATCGATCGAGGTGGCGATCACCTTGACCGCCACAATCCGCTGCAGCAGCGTATCGCGCGCGCGATACACCGCACCCATGCCACCCTGGCCGAGTTTTTCAAGCAGTTCGTAGCGACCGATGGTTTGCATGCAGAGGCGCCCGGAGATTTCCCGGGCAAGGTAAGGCGGGATGATAGCAGTGCCCTCCGACGCCCACAAGTGCCACGAGGACCAAAGGATAGGGACGAGAGTACTGTCGAAACGGGCGGTCAGGAGGGCAGCAACATCCCGAAAAGCAGGCAGATTAAGGCGTTGCCCGTCGCCATGAAGAAATCGTCGGTTCCGCGCGGCGCGAACAGTTCGATCAGCGTGTTTGCGGTGGCGATGATCACCGCGACCGCAATCCATGCCCCCGGCATGCCCTGGCTGATGACCACCCACAGGCACAGCACGAGCGCCCCGGCAAAACCGGACACCGTGCCGCCGATCGATTTTCGATTCACATCGCCGATGCCGCGCACGCGCAGCGTCTGTTTACCAAACAGCGCGCCGCCGATCTCGGCCATCGCGTCGCCGATGATGTAGGCACCCCAGATCAGCGCGAACACCGCCGCGAAGCGGTTCGACGGAAACACGACCGCGAGGCGGCTGCCGAGTGGAACCATGACGAACTTGAACGCCGTCCACAGCGTGGTGATCAGCAGGCAGTTGGCGCGCGCGAGGACGCCGTCCATGACCCGTGACTGGGGTCCGTAAAACGCCGCCGCCAGGGTGCCATCGGCATAGAAGAACGCCAGGAACACCCAGCTGGTGATCACCGCATCGAGCAGGTTGTCCTGGAGGAACAACGTGGCAAATCCTGGCGACGGGTCAACCGAGACGCGCGCGTAGAGATAGAAGAACCCGGCCGCGGCAAGGGTAATGAACCGGCCGCGCCGGCCAATCATGTCCACGATGCGAATGCGACGTTCCGAATAGCGCGAGGTCAGCGCCGATACCTCGAATGGTTCCCGCATCCGTGACGAAAAAGCCTGGCGCCGCTCGTCCTTCGTGAAGCCAACGAAGTGCTTCAGCAGGAGAGTCTTGATCCCGTACCAGATGAAGCCCCACACGACATAGAAGAAGAGAATCCCGCCGGCGATACGCCCCAGCACGTCGCGACCGATTTCGTACTGGCCGAAAAACCCGCCGGTGCGGTGCGTCAGCACCGCAAACAGCCAGAAGGCCGTCAGCGCAGTATTGAAAATCAGCGCACCGCGAAAGACGCGATGTGCGGTGCGCAGGCGTGTGTCTGTGGAATTGGGCGAGGAGGCATTGCGATCTACAGTAACGGCGGTATCCATATGCGAAATGTGTCCAGATTTCTTTTTTTATGTGCCGCGGTCTTTGTCCTGATGGCACACCTGGCCGGACAGACCGTTGCGCCCGTGTACGTCACGCTCTGGTTTGACACGGAAGATTACATCCTTCCGCAAGATGATGACATGGCCAAGCGTCTTGCGGAGCTGCTGACCAGCCTGGGTGTGAGAGCAACGTTCAAGGTGGTTGGCGAGAAAGCGCGGGTGCTCGAAGCGCGCGGCCGGCGCGACGTCATTGCCGCACTGAAGCACCACGATATCGGCTATCACAGCAACACGCACAGCCAGCAGCCCACCATCGCGGTGTATCTGCAGAACGCCGGCTGGGACGAAGGGCGCGCGGAGTTCTTTCGCCGCGAGAGCCAGGGGGCCCGGGATGTCGAGCGGATATTCGGC
>Ga0222622_10001243_pt1 | contig 10299 bp, 8 predicted proteins | sample PLM2_5_b1metaG_FD_177335 | JGI IMG/M metagenome (GOLD analysis project Ga0222622, IMG submission 177335) | Groundwater sediment microbial communities from an aquifer in East River, Colorado, USA - PLM2_5_b1 | ecosystem: Environmental > Terrestrial > Soil > Riparian zone | place: USA: East River... | reverse complement strand
CGCCTGCGCCCATAACCGGCGCCGTGGCCGGAAAGACATTCAGCTGTTCGAACTCGGCAGCCGTTACACCTCGAACGGTGAAGGACGATCGGTCGGGTTCGTTTGGGTGGGAGCGGCAATGTCGCCACACTGGTCCGCGGCTTCTCGCCCGGTAGATTTTTTTGATGCGAAGGGGACCGTCGAGCTGTTGTGTCGTGTGTTCGGGACGGCGGACGTGACGGTCGCACCGAGCAGCGTCAGCTATCTGGTACGTGGCCGTGCGGCGGACATTCGCTCGGGCGATGTCACGCTCGGCATCGTCGGCCAGCTTGCACCGGCCATCGGCGACGCGCGCGGGTTGATTGCCGGCGAAGACGTGTACGTTGGAGAAATCGACATGGAGGCGCTGGCGCGTCTCGCCGCCGGCGACAACCTCAGGGCGCAGTCGCTTCCGCGTTATCCGTCCATCGTGCGCGACATCTCCATCGTGGTGGATGAAACCTTGCCTGCGGCTTCCGTTCGTGGCACTATCCGTGCGGCGGCCCCGTCGACGCTCGCATCGATCGTGGAATTCGATCGATACCAGGGCAAAGGCGTTCCCGAGGGCCGGGTCAGCCTGTCGCTGCGTCTCACGTTCCGCGATCCGGAACGGACGCTCACAGACGACGAGGTGCAGGCGGCAACCGAACGGATTGTCGGCGCGCTGCGCTCGACGCACAGCGCGGAGCAGAGATAGAACGCGGGAGCCGGGCCGTTCCCCTCCTCCTCGCGTGATTTCAAGAGTTCAAAAGGAGTACTGGCTTTGGCGAAAGTAGCAGTACGCGGCGTTGATCTCGAGCCGATCGATCGCCTCGAAGAAAAGGTCAAATTGCTTGTCGGCGTCATCGACCGTCTGCGGGCCGATCAGGCCCGCGCGGCCGACGAGAATACGCGCCTGGCCCGCGAGCTCGACGGCCTGCGGGCACGGCTGGCGGAGGCGGAAACCACGTCGGGCGAGCTGGCGGCGCTTCGCGAAGAGCGGGCGCTCATCCGGTCGCGCGTCGGCGAGATGTTGACGCAGATCGAAAGCCTCAACCTCTAAACAACATGGAGCACGGATCGCGTGTGGTGACCGTCGAAATTCACGGGCAGCAGTACCCGATCCGAAGCGGGCTCGATCCCGCCTATGTCGCCGAGCTGGCGGCCTATGTGGACGAGAAGATGCAGCTCGCGCTGCGCGAATCTCCGGCGGGAGACACGCTGAAGCTCGCGGTCCTTGCGGCGCTCAATATCGCCGACGAGTACTTTCGGGTGCTGGACGACGAGCGTCGGCAGAACGATCAAGTGGCGAGCCGTGCCGCCGAACTGGAGCGCGTGCTGGATCTGGCGCTCGGGCTTGCCGACTCGCGCTCGCAGAGCGCAGCGCGGTAGGCGCTATCGCGCTGCCGGCAAATGCAGTAAGATCCTTCACGGAGTTTGAGCTCCCTGCTTTGCGCGTGATGGCTCGGAGGCTCGTTTGAGCCAACGTTTTACCCTAAGAGAATCGCGACGCTGCGTGGTGTGCATGCCTCTGTAAGAGGAAGCCTGAAGCGCGGCTTGTGCAGCGGTTCCACCTGCTTACGCAGGTTCATCCGACCTCCCCACACGGCAAAGCGGGGCCTTTCCTTCGCTCTCACCTGACGTTCACGAGCCGACCTCCGGGCCGCGAGCTCGGTAAATGGGGACCTCTGCATGCCACCATCTGGGCTAGCCGCTGTCGCCACGCTGCTCGTGAGTGCGATTGCAAGCGGCGCACTCGTCTGGGGCGCCGCATCGAAACGGCGAGCCGCCGACGACGCCCTCAAGAACGCGCGGAACGAAGCTGAGCGAGCACTCAAGCAGGCCGAGCGCGACGCGGAAACCCTTCGTAAGGAAACGGCCCTCGAGGCGCGCGAAAAGGCCCACGACCTCGCCGCCGAAGCGGAGAAACAGGCGCGCGACCGGCGTCAGGAGATCATCGGCCTCGAGCAGGGGCTGGCCGATAAGACCCGGGCCCTGGCCGATCGTCTCGCGGCAACCGACCGCGTTGAACAGGATCTGCGCACGCGAGAGAAGGCGGTCGCGGCACACGAGCAGCGCGCCGCCGCGGCTGCCACGCGCGCCGAGCAGCTGGTGGCCGATCGCCAGCGTGAACTGCAGCGGGTCGCCAGCCTGACCGCCGACGAAGCGCGCGAACTCCTGCTGAAACAAATCGAAGCCGATGCCAGGCGCGATGCCGCGAACCTGGTCAAGCGGCTCGAGACCGAGGCCCGGGAAACGGCCGCCGTCAAGGCCCAGCACATCATTACCGACGCGATCCAGCGAAGCGCCGCGGAGCACGCGATCGAAACCACCGTGTCGGTTGTCGATCTACCGAGCGACGACCTCAAGGGTCGGATCATTGGCCGCGAAGGACGCAATATTCGCGCGCTCGAGACAGCGACCGGCGTCGAGTTGATCGTCGACGACACGCCGGGAGCGATCATCCTCTCCAGCTTCGATCCGTTCCGCCGTGAAGTCGCGCGCCAGGCGATCGAGCGCCTGATTGCTGACGGCCGAATCCATCCCGCTCGCATTGAAGAAATCGTTGAGAAAGTCAAAGCCGAGATGGAGGAAACGGTCCGCAAGGAAGGAGAAGCGGCAGCCTTCGAGCTGGGCCTCTACGACCTGCATCCCGACGTCCTGCGGCTGATGGGACGGCTGAAGTTCCGCACCAGCTACGGTCAGAACGTCCTCAATCATTCAAAGGAAGTGGCATTCCTTGCCGGGATCATGGCCAAGGAAATCGGGTTGAACGGCCATGTCGCGGCGCGCGCCGCATTCCTGCACGACATCGGGAAAGCCATCGACCGCGACCTGCAGGGCACGCACCTCGAACTCGGACTCGACTTCTTGAGGAAACACGGCGAAAGCGAACCGGTCTTGATGGCCGTTGCGGCGCACCACATGGACATCGACTGGCCGTCGCTCGAAGCCATGATCGTGCAAGCGGCCGACGCGATCTCGGCGGCGCGTCCGGGCGCGCGCCGCGATATTCTCGAGTCGTACGTGAAGCGACTGGAGAAGCTGGAAGGTATCGCCGACTCCTTCGAAGGCGTATCGAAGTCCTTCGCGCTCCAGGCCGGCCGCGAAATCCGCATCGTCGTCGAGAGCGAACGGATTTCTGACGAAGCGACGGTGTGGCTGTCCAAAGACATCGCGCGGCGGATCGAGAACGAACTGGAGTATCCAGGCCAGATCAAGGTGACAGTGATCAGGGAGACGCGCGCCGTTGAGTTCGCCCGGTAGCGCGACGGCTCTCCGCGTTGCCGACGCCGGCGAGCGCGCCCTGATCGAACGGATTCGTAGCCGCGTCCCGCCGGCAGATAACACCGTCGTGGTGGGCATTGGCGACGATGCGGCGGTTACGATTCCGGAACGCGGTGCACTGCAGGTCTTGACCACCGACGCGCTGGTCGAAGGCGTGCATTTCGACCGGCGCTTCTCCGCACCAGCGGAGATTGGCCACAAAGCGCTCGCGGTGAACGTGAGCGATGTCGCGTCGATGGGCGGCGCGTCCCGCTTCGCGCTGCTGTCTTTGATGCTTCCTGATCGCACCCCGCTCGCAGACATCGACGGACTGTTGGACGGGCTGATCGCGCTGGCCACTCAGCTGAAAGTCACGCTGGCGGGTGGCAACATCACCCGTTCTCCCGGTCCGCTTGTGATCGACGTCACCATCGTAGGCAGCGTGCGGCCGCGCCGAATACTGACCCGTTCTGGGGGGCGTCCGGGTGACGACCTGTATGTGACCGGGCAGATCGGTGCGGCAGCGGCCGGGCTCGGGTGGCTGAGAACGCAGGCCGAGAATTCCACCAGCGCATCGGAACAGGTGCCTCGTCCCACCGACGATGGGATGCGGCAATGTGTCGAGCGCTACTGCCGCCCGGAGCCGCGTGCCCGAGTGGGCGCGATTCTCGGCCGGACGCGGACCGCGAGCGCCTGCATGGACTTGAGTGACGGTCTCGCGGACGCCGTCGCGCAGCTGTCCGCGGCAAGTCGAACCGGCGCCGAGGTCGATGCGACGCTCTTGCCGATTCATCCGAGTGCGCGCGAGTGGTTCGGCCGCACGACCGGGGACCCCGTTGGTCCGGCTGTCGCAGGAGGCGATGATTACGAGCTCCTGTTCGCGGTGCCGCCGCGACGGCGGGGCCGGCTCCGTGGTGTGCTCCGCGAAGCACGCGGTGTTCCGATCACGCGCATCGGCGCGTTGACGGCTGATCCTTCGGTCGGGCTCTTGCGAGATGGCCGAATTGAACCACTCCCGACAGGGTTCGTCCACTTTTAACCGGCATGCTCGGATCCGCGGACACGCGCCGTCGCTGGCTCGGCCAACTCCTTCATACGCACGACACCCCCACGCGCACTGCGGCGGCCTACGCGGTCGGAGTGTTCTTTGGGTTCTCGCCGTTCCTGGGCCTGCACACCATTCTCGGCCTTGTCGTGGCGTTCGCGTTCAACTTGAATCGGGTCGCCGTGCTGCTGGGCATCTACTCAAACCTGCCCTGGATTCTGCCCGCGTACTACACGCTGGCGACCCTGCTCGGCGCAGCGGTCCTGAATGTCGATGTTCCGCCCGGTCTGCTCAAGGATTTTCGCGACGCATTGACCGACGCGTCCTGGGGAGAGTTCCGCAGCCTGGCTAAGACCCTGACTCCCCTCATGTGGTCATACGCCCTAGGCTCCCTGATCGGCGCAATTGCCCTGGCCGTTGTCGCCTACCAAGCCTCGTTGACCATGATTACGGCGCACCGTCGTCGACTTGCCGCAGAAGCAACACAGGAAGATACTGATTCTAAATAGGTTATCGCATGTTACTGATACCCAGTATACGCTTTGACCAACGGGTAAGCCGACAGGTATAGTGATAGTTCCCCGGCTGCGGCAGGGTTCGTCGCACCACTCGCGTCATGATGTTGCTCTCGCGTTCACTCGGGCGCAAGATCGTCGCAACAGGAACCGCGGCCGTCGCGTTTGCTTTCCTGTACGAGGTCACGATCCTGGATTCGCGCTACGCCGCGCGGCAGGCGGAGCTCTGGGACTCCGACGCCGGGCCGGCCCCAGGCGCCCATCTCCGGTTCACCGCCACCGCCTATTGCCGCGGCACCACGACCGCATCCGGCGTCAACGTGCGGAACGGGATTGCCGCTGCCGACCCCGATCTGCTGCCGGTTGGCTCCGTGGTCCAGGTCGATCGCCTGGGCGACCGCTACGATGGGATCTACACCATCATGGATACCGGCCCCGCGGTTCAGGGCCGTCACATCGACATCTACATGTGGAACTGCGACGAGGCCAGGTATGAGTTCGGCCGTCGCTCCGCGGGACTGACGGTGCTGCGGCTTGGCTGGAATCCCCGCGCCAGCACGCCTAGCTTGATCGATCGATTGTTCCGGCGCCGGGAAGCTGCGCAACCCAAGGAGGTGCCGGCGGTTGCCCCCGTTCCCGACAGCGAACCTCCGGCCGTCAAAGAGGAGGCGCAGAAAGTGCCGGGCGGCTAGCGTCTTCAGTCCGCTCCTGATCGCGGTATTGCAGTTGATACAGCTTGTAGTAAATCCCCCGCTGCGCCAGTAGCTCCTGATGGCGCCCCGCCTCCCTCAACTGGCCTTTGTGCAGCACCAGGATCTTGTCCATGTCCTGGATGGTCGACAGCCGGTGCGCAATGGCAATCGTCGTGCGGCCCACCATCAGCACGCCGAGCGCATCGCGGATGAGCAACTCCGTTTCCGTGTCGATGCTCGAGGTCGCCTCGTCCAACACCAGAATCCGCGGGTCGAAGGCAAGCGCCCGTGCGAACGACAGCAGCTGTTTCTGTCCGACCGATAACGTCGCGCCACGTTCCGCAACCGCACTGTCGTAACCGAGTGGCAGACGCTCGACGAACTGGCTGGCGTGGACCGCCTCGGCCGCCTTCCTGACCTCATCGTCGCTGATTGACGTATCGCCAAGTCTGATATTCGCGGCGATCGTACCGGAAAACAGGTGCACGTCCTGCAGCACGAGGCCGAACAGCCGCCGCAGGTCAGCAAGATCCAAATCGCGGATGTCGACCCCATCGATCAGAATGCGGCCGCGCGTCACATCGTAGAAGCGCAGCAGCAGGTTGATGAGCGTGGACTTCCCCGCGCCAGTCGCCCCGACGACGCCGACGCGCTCGCCAGGTTTCACCTCGAAGGACACGTCGCGCAAGACAAAATTCGGCTCCCCTGACTTCGCTGCGGGAGTCGTGCCGGGATCCGTTGTGCGGGATCCGGGATCCGTGGTGCGGGATCCGGGATCCGCGGATCCGGCATCCGGCGACGTGGCGTTGTACGCGAACCACACGTGATCGAACACGATATGGCCGCGAACTCGCTGTTCGCGATTCGCGGCTCGCTGTTCGCGCGAGACTGGCTCAACGCCGTCCTGGTCTCCTGCGAACCGCGAACTGCGAACCGCGAGCGGCGACTCGGATCGCTGATCCCGGACCGCGGATCCCGACTCGATCGCTACAGGTGTGTCCAGCAGTTTGAAGATCCGCTCTGACGACGCCATCGCCGCCTGCAGGACGTTGAACTTCTCGGACATGTCGCTGATCGGGCGGAAGAAGCGGCTCGAATACAACAGAAAGGCAACCAGCGACCCTATCGTCAGCGTGTTCTGGAGCGTCCAGCGTCCGCCAAACCAGATGATCAGCGCGGCAGCCAGCGCGCCGATGATTTCAATGGCCGGATAGAACACCGCGTAATACAGGATTGAATCGATATTCGCGTCGCGGTGCTTACGGTTGATGTCGTCGAACCGCTCGAAGGTGCGCGCTTCGCGGCGGAACAGCTGGACGGTCGACATGCCCGTGATGTGTTCCTGCAGGAACGCGTTGATGCGGGCGACCCAGGCACGCACGGTGCGATACGACTCGCGGACGTTCCGGCGAAACCACTGCGTGACCAGCACGATCAGCGGCAGGACGGCGAACGTCACCAGTGCCAGCCGCCAGTCCATGCTGACCAGGACGATCATGATCCCCAGCAGCGTGAACACATCACCAAAGATCGACACGACTCCGGCGGTGAACATGTCGTTCAGCACGTCGACGTCGGTCGTCACTCGTGTCATCAGGCGGCCGACCGGATTGCGATCGTAGAACTGCAGATCGATGCGCTGCAGGTGGCCATATATCTGCAGCCGCATGTCGTACATGATCCGTTGGCCGGTCATCTGCAGCGTCCAGGTCTGCGCGAACTCCAGCACGAACGACCCGAGCAGAATGAAGAAGTAGGCGATGGCAATTCGATCGACGCCGCGAAGGTCGCGGTTCGCGATGTAGCGATCGATCGCCAGCTTCATCAGGTACGGCTGGGCGAGCTGAAGCACCGAGCCCGTGATGATCGCCGCCAGCGCCAGCGCAACCTGAGGCTTGTAGGGCCGCAGATACGTCAGCAGCCGCCGCATCAGCCTGGCGTCGTAGGCTTTACCGAGGACTTCTTCTTCGTGGAAAGACATGAATCTCAGCTACCAGCTACCAGCTCACAGCTTCCAGCTCTTTCAGGTTCCACCCCTTCAACATGCAGGTACCCCTTCGCCAGTGCCCTCACTGGATGCCAGCGCCAACTTCCACCCGGGTCTTGGTTCCGAAGCTGGAAGCTGGAAGCTGGGAACTGGAAGCTTTACTCAGCTTGCAGCTAACTCCTCTTCCAGCAGCTGCCGCTTATACAGAGACGCGTAAAGACCGTCGTGAGCCACGAGTTCGGCGTGGGTTCCGCGCTCGGCCACCCGGCCGCGATCCAGGACGAAAATCTGATCCGAATCGCGGACGGTAGAGACCCGATGCGCGACGATGATCGACGTGCGCTGGCGCATGACGTCCTTCAGCCGCGTCAGGATCTCTTCCTCGGTATACGTATCCACCGCCGACAGCGCATCATCCAGGATCAGCACCCGCGGATCGACCATCACGGCACGCGCGAGGGCGGTCCGCTGTTTCTGACCACCCGACAACGTAATGCCACGTTCGCCGACCGCCGTGTCGTACCCCTTGGGGAACGACTCGACGTCCTTATCGAGCCTGGCGATCGCTGCCACATCGTGCAAACGAGTGGCACGCGATCCGTTGTCCGCGATCCGCGGTCCGCGATCCGGATCAATTGATCCGGCGTGTTGGACGCCGAAGGCCATGTTCTCGGCGATCGTGTCCGAGAACAGAAAAGGCTCCTGCGGCACGAAGCCAATGGCGCCGCGCAACCGCTGCAGCGGAATCTCTCGCACATCCACACCGTCCATGAACACCGTTCCGGCCGGTGGTTCATGCAACCGCGGGAGCAATGAAATCAGCGTCGACTTCCCGGACCCGGTCGCCCCGACGAATGCCACGGTCTGCCCCCGCTCGATGCGCAGCGACACATCGTCGAGCACAGGCCGGTCGGCACCTGGATACGTGAATGTCAGGTGACGAATTTCGATCGCGCCGGTCAGCGTGACCACGCGGCCTTGTTCGGTCACATGCGAATCATCGATGTCGGGTACGGCATCCATGATCTCGAGCATGCGTTTCCATGAGGCCATGCCACGCTGCAGCATGTTGGTGACCCATCCGAACGCGATCATCGGCCAGCTGAGCATCACCAGGTACGAGTTGAACGCGACGAAGTCCCCCAGCGTGATACGTCCGTGAATCACTTCGCGGCTGCCCACCCACAGCACGAGCAGGGCACCGAAACCGAGAAACAGCGTCATGCTCGGATAGAACATGCCCTGCAGCCGAATCAGCACCCGGTTGCGGCGGATATATTCATCGTTCGCGGCGCTGAAGCGGCCGATCTCGTAGCGCTCCTGGTTATACGCACGAACGACGCGGACGCCGGCGAGTGCTTCCTGAACGACCGCGCTCAGGTCGGCGAGCTGGGCCTGGATGGCTTCGAAGCGCTTGTGGATTGCGCTGCCGAAGTACTTCACGCTAATCGACACCAGCGGCATCGGGATCAACGCGATCAAAGTGAGCCGCGCGTCGATTGAAACCATCAGGATGATGGCGACGGCGAAGACCAGGATGGTGCCGGCCGAGTACATCACCGCGGGACCAATCATCATCCGGACCGCGTTCAAATCGTTGGTGGCCCGCGACATCAGATCGCCGGTACGCCGCGCCTGGTAATACCCGAGCGGCATCTGCTGCAGCCGGGAGAAAAACGCATTGCGGATGTCGTACTCGATCTCGCGCGAGGCGCCAATGAGGATGCGGCGCATCAGGAACTGAAACACCGCACGGATGCAGGCCACCCCAAGCAGAAGCCCGGCGTACGTGACGAGCTTCCGCGTCGTAACGCCGACGGTCAGATCATCGATGGCAAAGCGGAGAACCCAGGGCGACAGGAGCTGGAACGTCGACGAGAGGACGACACAGATGAGCCCGAGGATGAATTGGCGCCGGTAGCGTAAGACAAATGGAAGGAGACGACGAAACGCGGGGCCCATCTAACTGAGTATAGCGGCTCGCGGCTCGCGGTTCGCGAGTTCGCATCGAACCAGCGAACCACGAACTGCGAACCGCGAACAACGAGTCAGCGTTTAGAACTCGTACCTGACACCAATCTGCGCCTTGCGCGGCGTGTAGCTGGCGCTGTACGCCGTGACGACCAGGAACGAGCTCGTGGCGGCCTGATCACCTGAGGGATTGGCGAAGTTCGCACGGTTACTCAAATTGAACACGTCCGCGGACACTTCGAGGCGCCGGCGGCCCTGCAGGTTGAACACATAGCCGAAGCGCATGTCCGCCTGGAAGTAGCCAGGTCCTCGCGCGCCGTTACGCTCGGCCTTGTAGTCCTTGACGGCGTAACCGTCGTTGCCCGTGCCAGCGTAATCAGCCACGGGCAAGGGCTCGGCCTGGATCCCGTTCTGATCCGGGTCGAAGTTCGTGTTGATGATGCTGAACGGCGTTCCGCTCAGCGCCCGAAGCACCCAGCTCAATTGCAGGCCCTTCGTCTTGGGCACGACACCGGTGCCGCTGAAGGTGAAGTTCTGCGGGATGTCGAAGCTGGTCGGCCCTTCGTTCAGGTCCAGGTGCATGTCGTCGCCGACCTGGAAGTTGCTGCCGGGTGCACCGTTGCCCGTGGTGTTGCCACGGGACTTGCCATACGTGTAGGACACCTGCGCGCTGTAGCTGTGGCTGAAGCGCTTCTTCATCTGCAGCATGATCGCGTTGTAGTCGACTTCGCCGCGATTGACGAACTGGTTGACCGCGCCGGTGTAAGGAACGAACCCCGGATAGATTGCCTGAAGTTCGGCCATCGCCTGCGTCAGCGTCGCGCT
>Ga0222622_10001242_pt1 | contig 10303 bp, 4 predicted proteins | sample PLM2_5_b1metaG_FD_177335 | JGI IMG/M metagenome (GOLD analysis project Ga0222622, IMG submission 177335) | Groundwater sediment microbial communities from an aquifer in East River, Colorado, USA - PLM2_5_b1 | ecosystem: Environmental > Terrestrial > Soil > Riparian zone | place: USA: East River... | reverse complement strand
ATCGCAGCAATTTTTTCATGAGCGGTTTTGTCGAATCGCCTTCGTCGGAGGAGATCAGCGCGCTTGCGCGCAAGAAGCGCATTCCGTTTGCCGAGGACTTGGGCAGCGGCGCTATTGCCGCAATCAAACAGTTCGGGGTTGCCGATCACGAGCCGACGCCTGCCGAGGTTTTGAAAAGCGGCGTCGATCTTGTTTGCTTCAGCGGGGATAAACTATTTGGCGGCCCACAAGCAGGAATCATCCTTGGGAAAAAGCGCTTCGTGAGGGGCTTGAACCGCGAACCGCTCTTTCGCGCGTTACGCTGCGACAAGCTTTGTCTCGCTGCGCTGCAAGCCACAGTCGATCTTCAGTTGAATCAACAGACTGCTGACATCCCGACGTTGGCGCTGTTGCAGGTTTCCGAAGATGCATTGCGCGCCAGAGCTGCGGCAATCTGTGATAAGCTGTCGAAAAGCTGCCCTGGGCTGCAAATCGCGATCGGCCGCAGCGCTGCCAAAACAGGCGGTGGCACATTGCCCAAATCGAGCATGTCGTCCGTCACGATTGAGATCGTTCCGAGCAATTGCTCAGTCGTCGCGTTCGCGGGCCGTCTGCGTCGGTCAACGCCTCCGCTTATTGGTTACATCGCGAACGATCGCTTCAAACTCGATCTGCGCACGATTTTCCCACAGCAGGATGGTCTGGTCATCCAAGCAATCAGCGCGGTGTGCAGGAAGTGAGCAACCGGCACTTCGTCATCGCCACAGCAGGCCACGTCGATCACGGCAAAAGCGCACTCGTCAAAGCGCTGACCGGAACTGATCCGGACCGCTTGCCGGAAGAAAAAGCGCGGAAAATCACGATTGAGCTCGGTTTCGCCGAACTGAATCTAACCGCGCCGAACGGCCAGACGATTCACGCAGGCATCATCGACGTTCCCGGCCACGAGGATTTCGTCCGGAACATGATCGCGGGCGTCGGCTCGATTGATCTCGCGCTTTTCGTGGTTGCGGCCGACGACGGCTGGATGCGGCAAACGGAAGAGCATTTGCAAATTTTGATGTATCTCGGAGTGAAACAGGCCGTGGTCGCGCTCGCGAAAAGCGATTTGAGAAAGATCGATAGCGTCACCGATGGAATTCGAATTCAAATGCGCCAGACGGTTTTTGCGCGCTCGCCGATTGTTCCAACTTCTGTCCGCACAGGTGCGGGAATTGAAAATCTAAAAAGCGCAATCGCGTCCGAGCTAGCAGCCATGCATCCACAGCGCGATTTCGGCAAGCCGCGCTTGTTCATCGATCGCGCGTTTACGCTGCGTGGAATCGGCACGGTCGTCACAGGCACCTTGAGCGGCGGTTCGATTCGGCGCAGCCAGGATGTCGTCGTTCAGCCTGGAGAGATTTCAGCTCGGGTTCGTTCCATTCAAAACCATGGTCGCGACATCGAAATCGCTCGACCGGGAATGCGCACGGCCATCAATCTGCCTGATCTCTCAATCGGCGAGAACGGAATGCAACGCGGTGACCTTATCACTGTTCCCGGCCTCGGCAGTCCGCATGCAACAATCGACGTGCTTCTGGAGAGATCGTCGCGACTGAAGCGAAACTCTCCTGCAGCGCGTCCAATCAAGAATGGCAGTTCCATTCAAGTTCATTTTGGAACGGGTCGCATCGCTGCGAAGATCACATTGTTGGACAAACCCGCGCTTGGAGCCGGGCAAAACGCAATTGCTCGGTTGCGGCTCGATTCACCGATTGTTGCATTTGTCGGCGATCGCTTCGTAGTCCGCGATTCTTCCGAACAAAACACCATTGCCGGCGGAACAGTGCTCAATCCCGACGCCGATCAGGCGAATTTCCGCTCCGCCGCACAAATTCAATTCTTGAGAGCGCGCGCGACCGCACCGCATGACATCGATGTTTGCGTTCGTTCTGAGATTGCGCTGCGCGAATTTGTGCTGAGAAAGGCCCTGTTGAACAAGTCGCCTTTTAGCGACGGCGAAATCTCCGAAGCTTCAGCGCGGCTGCAATGCGCCGGCGAAATTGTGCTCTGCAGCGAAATAGTGACGGATCGCAAGACTTGGCAGCAGCTGCGAGAGCGGGCAGCCAGTTTGATCGATCAAGCGCACAAGTGCAATCCGGAGCGCGCCGGTCTTGATTTGAATGAGCTTCGTTCGACGCTGCGCATTCAAAAGTCGAATCTGTTCGAAGCGTTGATAGCGGATTTGTGCGTTAAGGATTTCGTTCGCAAAGGGTCGGCCATAGCGCGGATTTCTCATCGACCGCTATTGCCAGCCGACCTCGAACCAGTTGAGAGAAAGATCCGCGAATCGCTCTCGCATAAACCATTCGATCCTCCCCCACGCCGTGAAATCGAACCGGATCGACGCGCGCAGCATGTTCTCCGCTTTTTGATTGACAGTGGAGAAGTGATCGAAGTGGGTCCGGATGCAGTCTTATTGCGGGATAATTTCGAACACATGAAGGCGAGAATCACCGAATTCATTTCCAAACATGGACCGGCTACCGTAAGCGAGCTGCGTCAGGCACTTGAGAGTTCGCGGCGTATCATGGTGCCCTTACTCGAGCGGCTGGATCGAGACGGCGTTACGCGACGCGTGGAGGACAAAAGGATCCTTGGCAGAATCATTTAGCGTGTGAAACGATCGGGGCCACTTCTGCTCGTTGTACCATCCCTGCAGGAAGCTTGGGATGATGCGATCGCTCCCTGGTTCGACCAGGTTTTACCCGGAACGTGGCAACGCGAGTTGCCTGCGCTAGTGGTCGTTCCCACGCGAGGGCAGGCCAACGATCTTAAGGCGCGCTTGATCGCAAAGGGCTGTTCGCATCTGGGTTTGCGGTTTGTGACACCGTCGAGTTTACGTGCGTTGCTCGCGCTGGATGATGCGACCCCGGCTGCTGAGCCTGAACATCTCCGTTTGCTGCTCGCAATTGCGGCTAGCGAAATGGAAGATCGGCCTGACGAATCTGAAGCACTTGCTGCCAAAGCTGTTGCTCGTGCGCCCGCGCTATTGCTGCGCGCATTGGATCGTCTCGAAACTGCCGGTTGGAAATTCCAAGAACTCGGGCTGCCATCGTTTGCGCCAGTGGTTCAGCGTTTTAACGAACTGCTGAGAAAATGCGGGTTTGTACTTCACGGCGAGACTGATCGAAGGCGTTTGCAACAAGCGACACGCGTCAGGGAATTTTCTCACGTGCTTATCACCGGATTCGACGGAGCCCATTGGGCAGAGTGGTTTCTCCTGCGCGCCGCGGTCGAACTGGCAGAAAACGCCACGGTCGTGCTCGAAGAACCGCGAGAAAACTTTTCCGATGTCGATCTTTGCTGGATCGGCTCTTGGGAAGAAGTTTGTGGCGAAGCCCAACGCGCGCCGAGAACAACCACCGCGCTCGGCGATTCGCTTTTCAGCGAAATGGAAATGCGCGGAGGCGCGGAAACGACAAAGCGCTTTGATTTTCTGATCGGCACAAACTTTTCGGAACAAGCCGAAGCGATCGCGCGGCAATGCGTTCGTTATTTGGCAAATGAGAAATGCACGCGGCTCGGCGTGATTTTTCCCGGCAGCGGAGCGTTGCCGCGGCTGGTCGCGAGCTCGCTAGAGCGGCTTGAAATCCCGCACAATGACGGGCTCGGCCACATTGTTCCCGGCATTTTCGAATCGGCGGAGTGGCAGGCCTGGATCGAATTGCAACGCGCGCCACGACTCAATTCCTTTCTGCGTTTTCTAAATGCGTTGCCCGACCCAGCGATCATATCGCCCAAAATCAGCCAACAAGTTTTCGAAAAAATTCTGCGCGAAAGTTACAACGAGGTGTTGCTGGACGATCTCGAACTGCTGCGCGAATTCTGTGCCACGCACGTGGACGACAAATCTCAGTCGGCCGCCGAAGCTCTGCGGGCGCTGCCGTTTCTCCCGCCGCGCGCCACTCTCGCGCAGTTTCTCGAACAGACTCACGCCGCGCTCGCCCATCTCGACTGGAAGCAACACGCGCTCGAACTTGCCAGCGTCGCGCGTGATTGGTCGCAGCGTCTCGATGTGAAATTTTCACGCGCGCTTTTTTTGCGCTGGCTGGAGGAAACGGCTGCGACCTCCGCTGCTGCCCGCTCAGTTGCAGGCGACCATCCGTATGCGCGCGTGCAATTGCTCACGGTGGCGCGCGCGCAAGATCAGGAATGGTCGCACTTGATTCTTGCAGGCTGGAACGAAGGGGCATGGCCGCCGCCGGCCGGAGCGGAGTTCGCACGCGCCGAAGAGATTCATGCTTTCAATCGCAGCGTGCAACAGCTCAACAAGCGCGCCGCGCGCCAGGGAAGCCAGGGCGAGGGCCACACCAGTGTGCGCGAAAACCATTCGCTCTATGTCGGGCCGGGCGAGCAACGCGCGATCGCGTTGCGGCAATTCGATGCACTCCTCGAATCGGCCAGAGAAGGAGTGACGGTCGCGGCCAGTCTGGTGCAGGAAGATGCGCCGGAGCGTTTCTGGAATCCGAGCGAATGTTTTACCGAACTTTATCTCAAAACGCGGAATGAGCCGCTCACCCAAACGACGTTAAAAAATCTGCAACGCGCCACCGCGCTGTTGCCAAAGCCTGCTGCGGTAGCGACGGACGTGCAGCAAACGCTCATCGCGTTCAACACCCGCCGTGACTCCTCCAAACCTGCCCGTGAATATGATTTCTCATTGCGGGCCAACGAGTCGTATCGACCGGTGCCGACGCTGAGTGTGAGCGATCTTCAACGAATGGTTTCGTCGCCAGCAATTATTTGGATGAAGCGTTATCTCGGTGTGGAAGCACCAGAGGACGCCGCGAATTCGTGGACGGCGACGACAGGTAAATGGGTGCATGACTGGCTGGCGAATATTATCGAAGCCCGGGACAGGAGGATTTTCTCGGCGTTTCCGGCCTTAACAAAGATCGACAAGCGCATCCGGCTTGCCGCGGACGAACGCTGTGCGGCACTTCGGCGTCTTTGCGAATTGTCAGGCAAAGTCGTCCCTGATTGGTGGACTTCGGGCTGGTTGAATGCGCGTTATCTCGCGCGGTACCTCGGCGCCAAAATCGGAGGTGCTCAGGGGTGGGACTGGATGGCGACGGAGGTGGCCGTGGGTCGCGAAGGTGCGGTGAAAATTGCCGATGGCGTTGAGCTTGAGCTGCACGGCCAAATCGATTTAGCGCTAGCGCAAAATGACGCAGACAGTTTCGCCGGGCAAAAGATTTGGCTTGTCGATTACAAAACCGGTTCGACCAAGGAGCTGAAGGCCTCCGATCTGCACGACAATCTGGTTAAAGGCACAACGTTGCAGCTCGGTCTTTACGCGCTAGCCGTGCGCGAGCTGGGCGCCGCCGAAGTGAGCGTGAGCATTATTTCGCTCGTGGTTAAAAACGTCGCGCCACAATTGTCCGTTGTCGATCTAGCAGCCCATACCGACGTCTTTGGCGATTTGGCGGAAATGCAGCGTACCGGGGTTTTCGGAATGAAAGGTGAAATCCGTCCTGCCTTTGGTTACAGCGCGCTCTATCCTCTCGCGACGTTGCAGATCGATAACGACGTTTTGGAAGATAAATGGGCGCTGACGCATCCCGCGCTCGTCCTTGAAAAAGAGGAGTGGGAAACATGGTGAAGCCGCGCGACGAATCCGCACGCGCCCGTTTTGCCAGCAAGCTGGACCGCAATTTTTCCGTGGTCGCGTCGGCCGGTTCGGGCAAAACCACTGCGATCACGCAGCGCGTTTTGTCGATCGCGCGTTCGCCGAACGCCGCGGACACTCTGCCGCATCTGGTAGTCGTCACCTTCACCAATCGTGCGGCGGACGAAATGCAACAGCGCACGCGGCAAGCTCTGCTCGAGGAAAATTTGCGACAGGAAGTGCAGACTGCATTCAATCGCGCCTTCTTCGGCACGATCCATTCGTTCTGTATGAAACTCCTGACGGACTTCGGTCATTATCTTGGTTTGCCTGCGCCGCTCGAGTTGGTCGAAGACGACGACGACCTCTGGCAGGACTTTGCACAAAACCAAACTCGAATTGGCAAATCGTTAGCCGACAAGGACCGCGCGATGCTTTTGCGGTTCGTACAGGCGCGGGATCTCATGGAGTTGGCGCGACGCGCGGCTTCGTCTGTTTTGCAGGTGCCAGGGCTGTCGTCGTGCCCGCCGCTCGATTTCGCTGAGGTTTACTCTCAATCCGACAAGGGAAAGGGAAACGAAAACATCAGCAAATCGCAGGCGGAATTGCGCGAGTGGGAAAGGCGTTTCGCCGGCGATTGGGAATACCTGCGCTGGCCGGTTTGTTTCACGGCGGCAAACGCTAAATTCACCCAGCTCTGGCAGGAAAAATTTGCGCCTCTGCGAAAATGGATCTGCGAAGCCGCCACCTGCGTCGCGGCGGAGGTGCAACGTGATTATCTCGATTTTCGACTCGACCACGGACTCGTCACCTACGCAGATCAAATCGCGCTCGCGGAAGAGTTGTTGCAACATCCGGTCGCCGCGCAGAGGATCCGCGAAGAAAGCTTTCGTGTCATTCTCGACGAGGCGCAGGACACCGAGCCGCTGCAATTTTCCGTGCTACTGGAAGCGACTCGCCCGCAGGAAGCGAAAGGCCTTTGGTTGCAAGATCGACATCTGGGTCCGCGCCCCGGCCACTTCTGTATGGTCGGCGATTTCCAGCAATCGATTTATTGGCAGCGTGCGGACCTGAATTATTACAGAGCTGTTCATGAAGCGCTCATTGCCGACAAGCACGGCGAGAGTTTGGAATTTGCAGTCACGTTTCGGCTCGACCAGAAGCAGCTCGATTTCGTTAACGAAACTTTCCGTGAGATTTTGAATAACAAGGATGGACAGGTGCGCTTCGTAGAATTGCAACCGCGCCCGGAAATTCTTCCTGGGAAAGTTATTCGCGTGCCGCTTGTGACAAAAGAACTGTTGCCGGAAGGAAAAAAACTGAAGGACTACCAAAAGGCACGCATCCAAGCGCAATATCTTGCGCGATGGATCAAGGACGCAGGACTGAAAAAACTTTCGGCCGATTCGTGGCGGGAAGTGGCGATCCTTTGTCCGCGCAAAGCCTGGCTGCAAACGACGGCCGCAGCGTTACGCCGCGTCGGTTTGCCGGTGGCGATACAATCTGAAAACGACGTCAAAGGCGACAGCCCGGCTTATGCGTGGCTGACCGCGCTCCTCACGATTATGACAGACCCGCTCAATGCTTACGAAATCGTCGGCGTCCTCCGCGAGATCTTCGGCGCGTCCGATCACGATCTTGCGGTCTTTTCCGAAGGGCAGAAAGCGAGATTTCGCATCGACGAGATTTTGTCGGCGACCGGAAGAATTTCCTCGCGCTTGCATACGCTCGCGGAAATTCGCCAGCGCGCCGAAGGTCTGGCGTTATTCGACGCCGTCACTTTGATCATCCAGCAAACGCAATTGCGCGAGCGTTTGCTCCTATTGCCCGCGACCGAGTTTGGCGATCTCGCGTGCGAACTTGATGCCTTGCTCGCACAAGCGGCGGAAGCGGAGGCGAACGGAATGATTCTGGCGGAGTTCGCCGAACAGTTACGCAACGATTTCACATCGCCACGCGCTGTGCGCTTTTCCGCTGACGACAACGCGATCCAACTCATCACTTCGCATAAGGCAAAGGGGTCTGAATGGCAGGCGGTGATTGTGCCATTCCTCGCGCGCGAGATGCGGCCGCCATCGCCGCGTTATCCGGACCTCATAAAATCGCCCGTGGATGGCGAACTGATTATAGCGCTCAACAAAGAAGATAAGTCGAAGGATCTGAAAGACGCGATCGAGCGCGCGCGACAGCAGGAACTTGAACGTCTTCTCTATGTCGCAACAACGCGGGCGCGCCACACGCTCGTAGTTGTGCTCGATCAGGAAGTCTTCGTGAACAGTGACGGCAAACTGCCCAGAACAGCGCAACTTCGGCGGCTGATTCGCGACAAGGATTTTTATTCAGGCGAATTCGATCAACACAGCAGCACGATCGATGAGGTCCTCGAATCTTCCCAGACCGTGCGGCAGGCGTCGCAGAAAAACGGCGCCGAAATCGAACCGTTAACTTCTCCCGAACTCAAGCGCGCGGCGAAACGCGCTTCGGAATTCGTGCGCAAGATCACACCGAGCGCGCTCGATTCGGAAGTGACGGCAGAGGTGCGGGCGCACTCGCGGCTCGATAATCTGGCCACCCTCTATGGCCGTTGGTGGCACAAATTTTTCGAGCGCCTGGATTGGAAAGGCGGAATCGATTCCGCGCAAAAGTTATTCGAAAAACAATTGCCGATGTCTCCCGACGCAAAAGCCACGGTGAAAGACTGGAACGCCACGCGCCGGAATTTGTTCAGCGACGCCAGCATTGCTCGTTTTCTTGCGAGCGATGAAACATTATTTCATGCCGAGTTTCCATTTTCGTGGCGCAGGAACGACTGCAGCGTGCTTGAAGGCTTGATCGACTCGATCATGATTAATCGCAAAAACGGACGGTGTCTTCTGCTTGATTGGAAAACGAATGATGTTTCCTCAAGCGATGCCGAAATCTTTCGCGTCCGTTACCGCCCGCAGCTGGCGGCTTACTGGAAAGCGGTCGGGGAAATTACAGGCCTTGAAGTGAAAGCGGGTTTGTTCTCGACCGCGCTGGGCCGTCTGCTGCTTTACTCTGCGGAGGAACTCCAAACCGAATGGCACCGGCTGGAACAGCTCCCGCCCGGGCGACTCGAAGATGAGATTCGACCGGTCGCGCCCGATGGTTTTTGACGGGAAGACACAACCCCAAAAAGGGGTTGGGCTACCTCGTTGCGTTCGAGCTGACTTAGCTCTCGCGCTCTCCGCGGATGAATTGTTCGACGCAGCGATACGCTTCGTCGTCGGTCATTTGGACCGGCGGATGTTTTGAGAAATACGCAGAGGCGGAATGCAGCACGCCGCCGATCCCGCGATCAAGCGCCAGTTTGCAGCAGCGGATAGCGTCGATGGCCACGCCGGCGGAGTTTGGCGAATCTTCAACCGACAATTTCAGGTCGATTTCCATCGGCACGTCCCCGAAGAGTCTCCCTTCCACGCGGATGAAGGCAACCTTGTTATCAAGCTGCCACGGCACATAATCGCTCGGGCCAATGTGAATATTTTCGTCCGCCAGGCGGTCGCCGATCACCGATTGCACCGCTTCGGTCTTTGAAGTCTTTTTCGAGGCGAGGCGAGTGCGATTGAGCATGTTCAAAAAATCGGTGTTCCCGCCGGTATTTAATTGATAAGTGCGCACGAGTTTCACGCCGCGTTTGCGGAAAAGATCGACGAGCATCCGATGCAGGATCGTCGCGCCCATTTGCGCCTTAATATCGTCGCCGATGAGGGGCAGATTTCTGTCGGCAAAACGCTTCGACCATCTGGGATCGCTCGCGATAAACACGGGGATATTGTTCACAAACCCCAGCCCCGCTTCGAGCGCGCAACCGGCATAAAAACGGGTCGCCTGTTCCGATCCAACAGGAAGATAATTAATCATCAGTTCCGCCGAGGAGTTTTTCAGTTCGGCGATGATCTCTTCGCGAGTGGATTCTTTCTCCAGTGGAAGAAAGGTGCGTAGAGGATCCTGATCGCTCATATGCGGAGCATAGCCGTCCAGAACGCAGCCCATCTTCACGATTGCGCCGGTAAGTTTGATTTTCTCACAGAAGGCCTTTGTGCAATTGGGCGGCGAAAAGATCGCCTTGCTGACGTCGAGACCGACTTTACGCCGGTCGATATCAAAAGCCGCGACAACCTCGATATCGCCTGGCCGATACGAACCAATTTGCCGGTGCATTAAGCCGATGGCAGTGCCGTCGGCGGAAGAGCCGTCATAAAAATTGATTCCCTGGACAAGAGAGCTGGCGCAGTTGCCCACGCCGACAATGGCAATTCTTATTTTTCTCATTTCTAAGTTGTTAAAGGTGAAAGGCTACCTGATTCAAATGATTCGGAGCAAGACACAAGTTAGGCCGTTTCATCACGATAGGCCGTGCCTGCCTTTAGCCTTAAGTATTGCAAGCGCGGAATGTGTCTGAAGTCGCGCCAGCTTGCAAGAACTGATATAAAGGGAAAAGTCACGGGCATTCCTGGTGCAAAGAAGGCCCTTGCAAGGAGATAAAACGAAATGCGCTTGAAGTTTGCGGCCATCAGCATGCTGATCGCGGCGGCATTGGCCGTTTCTCCGAAAGCGCTCTGGGGCCTCCCCGTGTACACCATCGACCAGGCGGTCGCCGTCGCCCAAGAGCGCAACCCGGAAATCTTAATTGCGCGCAAGAAGATCCTG
>Ga0222622_10001239_pt1 | contig 10305 bp, 9 predicted proteins | sample PLM2_5_b1metaG_FD_177335 | JGI IMG/M metagenome (GOLD analysis project Ga0222622, IMG submission 177335) | Groundwater sediment microbial communities from an aquifer in East River, Colorado, USA - PLM2_5_b1 | ecosystem: Environmental > Terrestrial > Soil > Riparian zone | place: USA: East River... | reverse complement strand
TTCGACGTCGACATCGGCGAGGTCTGCCTCACTCCAGATCTCGTTGATCTTGCGCGCGCCTGGTCTGGCGGGGTTGGCGGTGTAGAGCGCCTCCACGTCGCTGAGCAAGACGAGCGCGTTGGCGTGGACCAGATGCGCCACCAGCGCAGCCAGCCGATCATTGTCCCCAAACCTGATTTCATGCGTCGCAACCGTGTCGTTCTCATTGACTACTGGCACGACGCCGAGCTCCAGGAGGCGTCCAAACGTGCGGTACGCATTGCGATAGTGCGAGTGGCGGGTCACGTCGTCGGCAGTGAGCAGGACCTGACCCACCCCAAGCCCGTACGCGTTGAACAGCTGCGTGTAGTACCCCATCAGCAGGCCCTGTCCCACAGAGGCAGCCGCTTGCTGAGTGGCGAGATCTCGCGGGCGAGCTTTGAGTCCGAGCGGTGAGAGACCAGCTGCGATGGCGCCGGATGAGACGAGGACGATCTCGCGACCTGCCAACCTGGCGCGAGCGAGTACGCCGACGAGCTGCTCTATCCGTCGTGGGTCGATGCCTCCCTCAGTGGTCGTCAATGAGGATGACCCAACCTTGACCACGACCCGGCGGGCGCCTGCAAGCTCTTCACGCATTGTCGTGCCCTGAGCTAGCGTCGCCGTTCCCTGAGCCCCTCGAAGGGTCCGCATCCGGAGCTTCGTGGGATGACTCGGCCTCGACATCCGCAGAGGCCTCTCCCTCGACCTGGTATGCCCGATCCTTCTCCCGCCGACGTCGGGCAGCGGGCCGTTCTTCGGTGAGCCGCTGGTCCGCGCCGCGGCGGCTGAGGATCTCGGCACCGATCTCGATCTGGGGGGCGAAGTCAAAGATCACGGCGTCCGCGCCCCCGATCGCGACACCATCGCCGGGCAGCGCGCCAAGCTCGAGCAGCCGGTCTTCGATCCCAATCCTGTTCAGCCGATCGGCGAGATAGCCGACGGCCTCCGCGTTGGAGAAGTCGGTCTGCTGCACCCACCGCTCGGGCTTGTTTCCGCGAACGCGCCAGAGGTCGCCCTCACGCTCGACAATGAACTCATCCTGGCCGCCGACTGGCTTTGGTCGAATGATGATCCGGGCGGGTGGAGGCGGTGCTGCAGAATCACGGCGAGCCTTGACCAGCTGAGCCATAGCGAAGATCAACTCACGCAGGCCTTCGCCGCTTCGCGTTGAAATCGGAAAGACGTGCAGCCCTCGGTCGTGCAAATCACCCGAAGCCATCTCGGCGACCTGCCTGGCGTCCGGGATGTCGATCTTGTTCAGGGCCACCAGCCGCGGCCGGTCCTCGAGTCCACCATGCGCTTTCAGCTCGGCCTCGATGACATCGAGATCGGTGAGCGGATCGCGGCCCGGCAGATAGGTAGCGCAGTCGATCACATGGACGATGGCGGCACATCGTTCAATGTGGCGTAGGAAGTCGAACCCGAGACCGCGTCCTTCACTGGCGCCTTCGATCAGCCCAGGCACGTCCGCGACCGTGTAGCTGAGGTCACCGGCGACCACGACACCGAGATTGGGCACCAAGGTCGTGAAGGGGTAGTCGGCGATCTTGGGCCTGGCGCGTGAGATGGCAGCTACCAGTGATGATTTTCCGGCGCTCGGGAAGCCCACCAACCCGATGTCGGCGATGACCTTCAATTCCAGGTTGATCGTCCGGGTCTCACCTTGCTCGCCGAGCAACGCGAACCCGGGCGCCTTCCGGGCCGGTGAAGCCAGGGCCGCGTTTCCGAGCCCCCCACGGCCACCCTGCGCGACGACAATCTCAGCGCCGTCCTCAGTCAAGTCTGCGATTTGCTCACCGGTGTCGGCATCGGTAACGACGGTGCCGCTGGGTACCGGAAGGATGACGTCCTCCCCCCGAGCGCCGTTGGCGTGGTTGCCGCGACCCGGTTCGCCGTTGGTCGCACGTCGATGTGCCTGACGGTAGTAATCGACCAAGGTCGTCAAACGATGATCAACACGAAGGATCACCGAGCCGCCGTCTCCGCCGTTGCCGCCATCAGGGCCGCCGAGCGGCTTGAACTTCTCGCGATGAATGGAGGCGCAGCCATGGCCGCCATTGCCGCCATACACGTGCAGCGTGACCTGATCTACGAAGGTCGGGATGGCCATCGCTCAACCTCCTTTCAGTGCCGAGAAACGATGAAAAGGGTGGCCCAGATACTTGGGCCACCCTTTCGGCGTCTGTTGTACGTGGTTACTTTGCCGAGGTGATGGCCTCGGCTGGCTCGGACTCTGACGCGCTGGGGGTCACGTTGACGACCCGACGGCCTCGCCGACTGCCGAACTCGACATGCCCCGCGACCAGGGCGAACAGGGTGTCGTCGCCGCCACGGCCGACTCCGTCACCCGGGTGGAAGTGGGTGCCGCGCTGCCGGACGATGATCTCGCCAGCGTTCACCAACTGGCCGCCAAACCGCTTGACGCCAAGCCGCTGCGAGTTGGAGTCCCGACCGTTCCGGGTCGAGGACGCGCCCTTCTTGTGTGCCATCTCGTCGCCTCAGCTCTTGATCTCTGTGACCAAAACCTTGGTGTACCGCTGACGGTGACCCTGGCGCTTGCGGTAGCCGGTCTTGTTCTTGAACTTCAGGATGCGGATCTTAGGACCCTTCGTCTCAGCAAGCACTTCGGCGGTCACCGATGCCGAGCCGAGCACTGATGAATCTGAGGTGACGGCATCGCCGTCGACCAGCAGCAGTGGTGTCAGGCTGATGCTGGAGCCGACCGCATCCTCGAGGCGGTCAATCTCCAGGACGTCACCGACAGCGACCTTGTGCTGGCGGCCGCCACTCCGCACGATCGCGTACACGCCTGACCTGCTCTCTCTTGCTGTCTGATTAGGTGGTGTGCAACGAGTTTGACGGCACACGCAAGCGCCCGCCGAAGCATGCGCACCGAGGGTCTAGGCTACGCGGCCGCTCCTAACGGGGTCAAACCGCGTGCATATCGTCCAGCGGGCGGCTTGCGGCGAGAAAAGGGGGGAACTGTGCGCAATATTTCGGCCACGCTCAGCATGTCGATGGATGGAGTAATCCAGGCTCCAGGCAGACCAGATGAGGACACCCGAGACGGCTTCGGCCGTGGAGGCTGGGCGGTGCCCTACAACGACGATGTCATGGCTCAGCGAATGGGTGAGGGCATGGCCTCGTCCGGAGCGATGCTCTTCGGCCGCCGCACGTACGACGACTTCTACGGCTACTGGCCACAGCAGACGGACAACCCGTTTACGCCGTACCTGAATCAGGTGACCAAGTACGTCGCCTCCAACACCCTCTCCGAGCCACTCCCCTGGCAGAACTCGATCCTGCTGCCCGGCGACCCGGCGTCTAGTGTCGCTGCACTCAAGGCCGAGCCAGGGCCCGACCTCAGCGTCGTTGGGAGCGCCCAACTGGTGAGGTCACTGCTGGCGGCAAAGCTGATCGACCGATACCTGCTGCTCATCCATCCCCTGGTACTCGGTCAAGGTCGCCGTCTCTTCGATGAACGGGGACCAGGCGTTGATTTCGAGCTCGTTGACAGCGTGGCCACGTCCACCGGTGTGATCATCGCGAACTACCAGGTGCGCTGATCAGCAACGGGGCAAGCCAAAGCGTGTGGCTCGGTCGGCTTGCTATGGCCGGCCCGATCGCCTTCACGACTGCCTGGCTCCTTGGCTGGCTTGACCAAGATAAGTACAGCGTCCGTCAGGAAGACATCAGCGCACTGGCGGCCATGGACGCGCAGCACGCATGGATCATGATCACGGGCTTCGTGCTGCTCGGCGTGGGAACGGTCGCCCTGGCGGCGGGTTTGGCCAGCACTCTCAATTACCCATCTGCAGTGGCCGGGTCAGTCCTCCTTATGATCGCGGGTATCGGTCTCGCGGTGGCCGGGTTGGCACGCAACGACTGCAGTAGCGAATTACCGGCCTGCGCTGCGCGCGCAGACGCCGGCGAGGTGTCCTGGCATCACCAGGTCCACGACAACGTCAGCCTGATCATCTTCCTGGCCTTGATCGCCGCGCCCCTGGTGTTCGCCCGCGCGTTCGGACGAGATGATCGCTGGCGCCCTCTGCGGTCCTACTCCATCCTCACCGGCTTGCTGGGGTTTGCCCTGCTCGTCCTCTACATGATCGCGTCCGCCGGTACCTGGAACGGTCTCGTCCAGCGAGTCTTCGTGTCGGTGTTGTTCCTCTGGATCGCCGTACTCGGCTTTCGGCTGTCCCAGGGTGAGCTCGTCGCAACGGGCGCTGAGTAGGCGGCCCTATCAGAGAATCCAGAGCTGCGAAGGCACCGCAGCTCTGAAACGGCTGAGAGACTGCAGCCATGCTGCGGCTAGATGATCAATGGATCTGGGACTCGTGGATGGCCGACGACGGCGACCTCTACGTGATCGCCCACGCCACCAGCACCGATCTGACAACGTGGCAGCTTGGTCCGCCGCTATGCGCGCCCGGTGCCGGATTTGGTCAGCTTGAGGTGTTGCACAAGATCATCGACGGCCGGCCGTTGTTTGTCTTCACCTGCCACCCGCAGGAGATGACCGCCGAACGAATCGCGGCATCCGGTGAGTACTGCACGTGGTCCTTGCCGCCGCCGGGGCTGCTCGGACCGTGGGATATCAAAACACGCGAGGCCGTTCACTGCCGAGCCCGATCTGTTCGCGGTACCGCTGGTACAGCTGCGCGACGAAAGCTGGGTGATTGTCGGCTTCCGCAACCTCGAACCCAAGAGCATCGACGCGTTCGAGATCATCGACACGATCCCGGTCACCCTCGACGACGAGGGCTATCTCGTGGCTCTCTAAGGCCCCAGAGTCGCGTGCCGAAACCTAACGTTCACGTGGGTTCCGGGCGGTCTGCACAGTTAGCAATCCATGCAAACCGTCAGCAAACTAGGTGAACGTAGGTTTCGTCAGCCGGCGCCTGGTGCCAGACGGAGGGCCGCGCGAGCGCCCTCAGTGGTGACCCAGAGATCAGTAGCCACAGCAACGCATGAGATGCCGCGTTCTCGGAAGCGATCAGCAAGCTCAGGCGTTCCGGCGAAGCCACCCACCGTGCGACCGTACGCCGCTGCGACCTGCACGATCCGCGTAAGAGGGCTGGTCCCCGAGTCGTCATCGAGCAGCGCCTGCACGGTCGTGCCTAGGGAGAGGGAGAGGTCGTACGGCCCGACAAACAGTTGACCGACTCCATCAACCGCCGCGATCTCTTCGACGCGCAGCAGCGCCTCGGCTGACTCGATCATCACAGCACAGGTAATGATGCGGTTCGCCTCCTCCGCCGTCAGAGTCGGACCGTCCCAGATGCGGCCCAGCGGACCCCAACTGCGCCTACCGATCGGGGGGTAGAAGGCTGCTCCGACCGCGCGCTGCGCCTCCTCCGCAGACTCGATCTGCGGGACGATCACCGCGCGGGCTCCGGCATCGAGCGCGGCGCCGATGGCAGCGAAGTCGCATGCTGCAACGCGCACCACCAGCTCAGCAAACGCTGCCGGAAAGCTCCGCGCCGCCTCAAGGATCTCGGTACGCGAATACCCGCCATGTTGAGCGTCAAGGCACAACCAGTCGAATCCGAGCCGAGCCAGCCGGGTCACCATGCCCGGACTGGCATCGTCACACCACACCCCGTTGCTAGCTCCGCCGAATCCGCCAGGTCTTCGCTCATCTACCGTCACGACGCCCATTCTGGACGCAATGCGTGTCGGGAGGTCCGCCGGCTTAGCAACCCGGCCAGCAGTTGGGCCTAGCCAGGCGTCAGGTGAGAAGCGTCGTCGGCTGCCGCCTCAGCGGCCGCCAGCAGCTCCTGGCGGTGCGCCAGTGTGGTGCGCAGCCGCCCATGGCGGGCGCCCAGCTCCACCTCCGCTGCGTCTATGCGGCGCCAGGCCGGCATGCCGAGGGCACGAATGCCCCGTTGCGCAAGAAGCCGGTCTAAGTGTCCCGATCGCCCCTTGGCGTGAATCGCACCATCGTGCAGATCGGCCAGCAGCGACGTTACCGTCTCTACGGCGTCGGACTTGTTGGTGCCGATCACCCCAGTCGGCCCGCGCTTGATCCAACCAGTCACATACTCATCGGGGGAGAATCCGCCGTCGCGCATCACTCGGCCTTCGGAATGTGGAACACGTCCGGTGCCCTCGTCGAAGGGAACACCGAGCAGCGGCAGGCCGCGATAGCCGACCGAGCGCACCACGAGATCAGCGGTCAGCGTGGGGCGCCGGCCGATACCTACCACGAAGCCCTCGGAATCAATCATGGTCCGCTCGACCTCGACTGCGGTCACGCGATCGTTGCCGATGATCATTGTCGGTCGGGTCCAGAAGTGAAAGCTGATGCGCCTAGATGCACCGCTCAGCGGCCGCGCCGCCCATTCCTGAAGCACCCCCAGATTGCGGGCCGCCACCTTGTTCTGTTGCACGACTGCCTGGCTGGATGGATCCAGCTCGAGGTCTGCGGGGTCGATGATCACGTCAACGTCGGCCAACTGCCCCATCTCACGAAGCTCTTTGGTGGTGAAGGCTGTGTACGCCGGCCCGCGCCGACCGAGCACATGAACGTCGCTGACGTTCTTGTGGGCCAAAGATTCCAACACCTCGTCGGCCATATCTGTGTCGTCAAGCTCATCGACCGTCTTGATCAACACGCGAGCTACATCGAGGGCAACGTTGCCGACGCCGACCACTACAGCGTGACGGGACGTACGGATCAGTTCGTCGATCTCGGATGCCACAAGGTAGTCACGGATGCCGGGCTGGTCGGTATCGGGATGTACGTCGGGATGGCCGCAATACCACGCCACGAGCTCGGCCGCCGCGATGCTGCCTGACAGGTGCTCGCCGGGAATCCCCAGCCGACGGTCGCTGCCCGCCCCGTACGCGTAGATGACCGCGTCGACGGACTCCCGAAGCTCGGCAATGCTGAGGTCGGAGCCGATGGCCACATCGCCGTAGAAGCGGACACAGGGATTTTCCAGGGTGCGCTCGAGGGTGTTGCGGATCGAGCGGATGGAGTGATGGTCTGGCGCTACGCCGTAGCGAACAAGCCCGAACGGCACTGGAAGCCGGTCAATGACTGCGATCTCCAGCGGAACATCGGTGTGTTGGCTGAGGGCATCCGCGGCATAGATCCCTGCTGGCCCAGCCCCCACAATGGCGACGACGAGAGGTGACGGCTGGGCGGACGTGGCATTGTTGATCAGCTCAACACCACCGGCTCGATCTGCGGCTCAGACGCATCCTGTTCCTGACCTGCGGCATCGCGGCGGCTGCGAGTGCTCCGCCGACCGCGAGCGGGGCGCTCCTCAGGCGCAGGTCCGTTGCTGCTCTCCGTAGCGTCTGTCGATGTGGCTTTGTCGGTCGCCTTTCCGGCGCCAGATTGGGCGTTGCTCCGACGGTCCCGGGGACGGGAGTCTCGCGCTCCTCCGTCGGCCTGTCGGTGGGACTCGACTGGCATGTCGTGCACCTCGTAGCCGCGGCCGTGGCACTGCGGACACTCGGTACTAAAAGATTCCAGCAGTCCGGTACCGATCCGCTTGCGGGTCATCTGAACCAGGCCCAGGCTGGTGATCTCGGCGACCTGATGCCGTGTCCGGTCCCGTCCCAAGCACTCGACAAGCCGGCGCAGCAGCAGTTCCCGGTTGCCGGGCAGCACCATGTCGATGAAGTCGATCACAATGATGCCGCCGATGTCGCGGAGCCGCAGCTGCCGCACGATCTCCTCGGCCGCCTCCAGGTTGTTGCTGGTGACTGTGGCTTCCAGGTTGCCGCCAGTGCCGGTGAACTTCCCGGTGTTCACATCGATCACCGTCATGGCCTCGGTCCGGTCGATGACCAACGACCCACCCGAAGGCAGGAACACTTTGCGCTCCAGGCCCTTCGCAATCTGCTCGTCCAACCGGTACTCAGCGAAAAGATCATGATCGCCGTCCCAACGACGCAGCCGATCCTTCAGGTGCGGGGCCACGTGTGAGACGTATGCCTCGACCGCGTCGTACGCGTCGGTCATCCGGCCATTGCCAGAGATGATCAACTCTGAGAAGTCTTCGGTGAAGAGGTCTCGGACAATGCGTACGGTCAGGTCGGGTTCGGCGTAGAGCAGTTGCGGCGCATTGCCGGTGGCAACCTTCCGCTCGATGTCCTCCCACTGCGCCTTCAGCCGGTTGACATCACGCACCAACGCTTCCTCGCTTGCGCCCTCCGCAGCCGTGCGGACGATCACACTGGCGGATTCGCCAACCAGGTCGGACAAGATCTCCTTGAGCCGTCGACGTTCGATTTCGGGAAGCTTCCGAGAGATTCCAGATAGGTGGCCGCCCGGCGCATAGACGATGTAGCGGCCGGGAATCGAGACATGGTTGGTCAGCCGCGCACCCTTGGCACCGACCGGATCCTTGGAGACTTGGACCAAGATCGTCTGGCCCGGCTTGAGCACCTTTTCGACTTTGCGATTCTGGCCTTCGGCACCGAAGTAGTCCCAGTCGACCTCTCCCGCGTAGATCACCCCATTGCGACCGCGGCCGATGTCCACGAAGGCAGCCTCCATGGACGGCAGCACGTTCTGGACGCGGCCGAGGTAGACGTTGCCGATCAACGAACCGTGAGAAGCGCGGTCGACGTAGTGCTCGACCAGGATGTCGTCCTCGAGTACCGCAATCTGCGCAAGATCGTCGCGTTGCCTGATGATCATCTTGCGCGTCACCGATTCGCGCCTTGTGAGGAACTCTGCCTCGCTCAGGACGGGGGTGCGACGCCGACCTGCCTCCCGACCTTCGCGGCGCCGCTGCCGCTTGGCCTCCATCCGAGTCGACCCGTCGATGCCGGTGACTTCATTGCTGACTTCTTGTCGGCGCGGCTCGCGTACCCGAACAAGCGTGTCCGTTGGGTCGTCTGGGGCCGGAGCGGCCTCCTCGCCCCGCCGGCGGCGACGACGACGCCTCCGGCGCTGGCCCTCAGTGGCGACGTCAGCGCCGCCATCGGTCTCATCGGTTTCGTCTTCCTCAGGCTGCTCTGCTTCAACTGCCTCGGCCTCGTCGCCTGTGGTGCGCCGCCGACGACGACCCCCGCGACGACGACGGCGCCGGCGGCCCTCGCCAGTATCGCCCTCGGTCGTCTCCTCGGCTGCTTCGGCCAAGCCCTCCTCTTGCGGAGCCTGTTTCTCGGCCGCAGGTTCCTCGGTTGCAGGTTCCTCGGGTGCACGTGCTTCAGCCGCAGCTGTCTCGGGCGGCTCCTCTTCGACCGTGACATCAGCGACGACGTCGGTCTCTGCAGGTAGGGCGTCATCGAGTGCTAGTGCTGCCTGTTGCGGCTCCGCGGAAGGCACCCGAACGTCCTCAGACGGAGCTTCGGTAGCCATGGCCACGGCCTTCTTGGCCGTTCTTTTGCGCGGGGTTTTAGCGACCTCACCCTCGCTCGAGGAAGTCTGCTCAGCGCGTTTCTTGGCGGTGCGTTTGGCCGCGGGCTTCTTCGCCGTCTTCTCGGCCGGAGGCGTGATCTCCGGCGTGGTGAAGTCCTCGCTGACAGGCTCCGGCGACTCGAGGGGCCGCTGGATCTCGGGTGCATTCGGGGCTGTGGACGGCGGGCCCGCTGGTCGGCTTGCCGCCCGCCGCCGGCGCGGAGCGGGCGGGGCTGGTTGTTCGGTTGTGTCGTGGGTATGTGTGTCGGGCTCGTGGGGGTCGAGCATCAGACTCCTCTATGGCGCATATGCGCACTTTCTCGTTCGCGCACCGGCGCACGGCCGGGCTGCGGAAGCTTACGGAACCGATGTGGTGAATCCGAGCCTCCCGCGGTCAAGCGTTTGGATGCCTCATTTGAAGCCCGCTCGTCGCGGTGGAGGATCAGGTCCACCTGCTGTCGCGACGTATCACGCCGCGCAATGTCTGCCATCGAGGCCGGACGCACGAGGCGTCCGAGCCGCCTCCAGTATCACACACGTCACAGCTGACCTGCGCGTCGTACCGCGCCGCCGGATGGCTCCCAGTGTCACATCACTAGTGGCCTGGCTCGGTGATGGCTCCGGTGTCGGGGTCGAGCCAGCCTTGGGCGAGACGCGTCAGGACTGGCGGTTCGATGGGCGCAAATTCCGGACTTGTTACCTGTAAGCCGGCCAGCACGTCGTCGGGTCGGACCAGAGGTGTCTGATGAGCCAGGGTCAGGGTTAGCCGACCGTCCTCGACCTCAAAGGTGACTACCGCTGCACGCGCGTCGAACTCCCGGATCCCGTTCTTGGTCATCCGCTGCACCAGCACCACGTCCTTGGCCAGGAAGGCATCCCGTGCTGTTTGCAGCGTTGCCGTAGATAGGCCTGCGAGATCC
>Ga0222622_10001238_pt1 | contig 10309 bp, 9 predicted proteins | sample PLM2_5_b1metaG_FD_177335 | JGI IMG/M metagenome (GOLD analysis project Ga0222622, IMG submission 177335) | Groundwater sediment microbial communities from an aquifer in East River, Colorado, USA - PLM2_5_b1 | ecosystem: Environmental > Terrestrial > Soil > Riparian zone | place: USA: East River... | reverse complement strand
GCGCGATGATCGAACCCGTGATCGTACCTGGAGCGATGTGGTTGAGTCCGATCGTCGCGAGCACGATTAGCATAACTCCGGTATAAGCGAATGTGTGGATGTGAAGCGCATAAACCAGGTGGTCGATGTAGAAGGTGTGGCGGCGGATGTAGAGGATTTTCAAGACAAAAGCAAAGAGCGGGATACAGCAAAGCATCATGTAAGGCAGGTTGCTAAAGAGCGTCGCGATAAATAGCCCCATCTTTGTTCCATGCTCACCCATCTTTTCCTTTGCTCGCGTTTCGATCCAATTTTCGAATGGCGTTGATATGTTTTTATCTGAACCAGACTCGACGCGAGGCGCATCGTTCTCTCTAGGCTCTGGCGTCGTTTGCCCCGGCTGTTGAGATTCTTCAGCCGGCGATGGAGAAGCACGCTTCAATGCATCCTGAATTCTGGCGCGTACTTCCGGCGGCAAGTCCTTCACCGCGTCTTCTATTTTGGTGCGCGCCTGCGGCACAGGATCGCCGTGCTGCAAACGTTCTTGGATTTCGCGGCGCGCCTCGGCGGATAGATCTTCGCGTTTCAATTCTTCTTCCAGCTGCGCGCGCTTGCTAGGCGGAACTTCGATGCCGCCGAGCGCAGCTTCGATTTTCGCCCGGACTTCTGGGGCGATATTTTCTCGCTGCAATTCATCCCGAATCTCGGCGCGATTTTCCGGAGAAAGATTTATCGGATCGAAGTGGGCCGACTTGATCCCGTAATTGACCGCAAAGAAAAAAAGAATGCTTGCGAGAAGATAGAGTCGCAGCGGATGCACATAACGCACGCGATGCCCGGCGAGAAATTGGTTCGTCAGTTTCCACGGGCGAGCCACCAGAAGCCCGATCGTTGCGAAGACCTTGGAATCCCAATTCAGAAATTCGTCGAGAAGATCGGCGATAACATGCCGGAAGGAACGCCGATAATCGATCGCAGGTTGACCGCATTTCGCGCACCAGTGTCCCTGCAAGTCTGCTCCGCAATTCTCGCAATGCGTCAGCGGCGTGCGCTGGGTCTTGCGTTTGCCGAAAAATCCCCTCCGGCGCGGTTGCGCCTGTTCGATTGCCGAGATCGCCGTATCGCCCAGGATAAATTTTTCCAGTTCATCTGGCATACGAGCGTGAGATTACAAAAATCCTTCCGCGGCGTCCACGATCTGATTCAAGGCAATGGGCTCCCCGAACGGGCCAAAGCAAGAAGCCCTTCGTTGCCAAAGTTTGCATTGAGGGTGGTGCGATCCGCGGAGTCGGATCTTTAGATTGACCAGCCAAGGTCAACGATGACACGATTTTGCGAAGTGGCGCTTCAACTTTTCAGAACGAAGAGTTCCAACCATTTGACCGCTGAAGCGGCCGCGCCGGAGCAGCAAATGAAACGTACGCTGAGCCTGACAGGCGGTAATGGCGTGACGATTTTCATCGTAAGATCGCTTCCTAAGCTGTGCATGATTGCATTGAGCGTGTGCAAACCGATTGCGAGGACGCACGGCTTGTTGACACTACCGTGCGAAAACGGAGTCGGTCAGAGCCGTCTGCCTTGAATGAGCTGAATAACAAGCACAACGACGGCAATAACGAGCAGAAGATGAATCAAGCCGCCGCCAATGTGGCCGATAAAGCCCAGAAGCCAGAGCACGACTAGTATTACAATTATTGTCCACAGCATAATAAGTGTTTCCTTCGGTTAGGTTAAACTTTCGTCGGCCCATTTATCCAACGTTGTATTTCACTTGCCAAGATTTTTTTGGGCGCGTTCAACTCGATCGTCGTTCCCGCCTGGAGCTTCCGAACGTCAGAATGCTTTATCTTCCGCGACCTGAGCGAGAATGCCGTTGAGCCGAGCGGCGGGTCTTAGACTGCTTGATTCCCGTTGCTTTTTGGAAAGGCGTAAACGCTGTTTGATCGCAGTCGCGTTCTTCGCTCTCCACCTGATTTTTCGATTTACCCCTTGATTTTCGCATGACCAAATCCGGCCACAGTTCGGTTCAACGGATGCTCCGGCCAACGTGCTCGACGATTTCCACGTAGGCTTTCAAGGGAGCAGACGGATCTTCGCCTTTCCATGCGACACAAGCCTCCGTCGCCACGGCCGGCATGACTGGGCGAAACACGACGTTTTTGTGGGGGAGTTTTTTTAGCTGCTCGGGGACAAGGGCGACACCCAAACCGGCGGAGATGGCGTGGATCATCGTTCGTTCCAGATCGACATCCTGCAAAACCTTCGGGATAAAACCGGCGCGGTGACAGGTTTTGGTTAGCCACTCGTGGTAGTAGGGATAGCTCGCTTCTGACATTCCGATGAAAAACATGGGCGCGAGAGCTTTTAGCGCCACAGTCGTTTCGCCCGCCAGCGGATTGTTTTTGGGCAAGGCGGCAACGGTTTTGTAAGACGCAATGGTTCGGAATTCCAATCCGCGCCGTGCAATTGGCTCGTGTAATCCAACGAAACCAAGATCGAGCTTGCCATCTTCGAGCGCGCGAAATTGGTCACCGCACGACATGTCGAAGAGGTTAACCGAAACAGTGGGAAACAATTGACGGAACGAAGCGAGAGTCCTCGGTAGCAAATCGTAAAAGAGATTGCTGACGTATCCAATATTGAGCGCACGAACCTCGCCGCTGTGCAATCGGCGGACGGACTCGACCGTTTCGGCTGCGAGAGCAAGAAGGCGTTTAGCATCGGCGAGAAAGGAGCGGCCCTCGTCTGTCAGCGTGACCAGTTGCTTTGTGCGATTGAGAAGTCGGACTCCAAGCTCTTCTTCCAGGTCCTTAATCTGCCGCGAGAGTGAAGGCTGTGCGGTGTGCAGCTTTTCGGCGGCTTTGGTGAAGCTCAGCGCTTCCGCAACGCTGACGAAATAGCGCAGATGACGAAGTTCCATCGGGGAGGATAAAACAATCACTGTAAACCGACTCGGCCCATTAGTGCAAAAAAGAGTTGCCGATTAATGACAAGCCCGCTCGGCCACAGGCAGAGGGCCATACTCAAAAAGTATGACGTGCTACCAAGAAGATATTGGCCAAAAAACGACCGGGGGGCAACACTTGCTTTGCCATTTATGAACCGAAACGCTTCAGCTCTTTGGAAAGGAAACCTTCATGAGGGCAAAGGGACTTTAACTACCGAAAGCGGCGTTCTTTCTAAAACGCAATATTCTTTTCGGACGCGATTCGCCGAAGGCTTGGGCACCAATCCGGACGAGCTGATCGCCGCTTCGCTAGGCGGGTGTTTTTCGATGGCCCTGTCCAATGAGCTTGGTCTTTGCGGTTTTCACCCACAGCGCATTGAAACCACCGCAACCGCAACGTTGGAAGACTTAGCCGCGGGCTGGACGGTCACGCACATGCAACTCGACGTCCATGCGAACGTTCCGGACGCCTCTCAAGCGAGTTTCATGGATGCGGCGATCACGGCAAAAACAAACTGTCCCATCTCCCGCCTGCTTAAAACCAACATCTCCATGACCGCGAGTCTCGACCCATGACATCGAACGGGTTCAAAAGCCAAGCGAAGCTAATGCCGGCTAGCGGACGAGGAAACCCGTTGGAGCTTGCCTTGGAAGTATCGGAGCTTCGCTACCGCCGGTTATTCGAAACTGCGCAGGATGGCATTCTGATTCTCGACGCGAATACCGGCAAGATCATCGATGTAAATCCATTTCTCCTCGATCTGCTGGACTATCCGTTTGAAAGCTTGATCGGTCTCCGGCTCTGGGAGATCGGGCAGTTCAAAGACATCGCAGCGAATCAGGCCGCTTTCGAAGTGCTTCAAACAAACGAGTACATCCGGTACGAAAATTTGCCACTCCGCACGAAGACCGGCAAGGAAATCCAGGTCGAGTTTGTCAGTAATGTTTACTTTGTCGGGTCAGACAAAGTGATTCAATGCAACATCCGCGATATCAGCGCGCGGGCTGAATTTCAGGCGGCGTCCAAGAGCCACGCCGATACACTCGAACTCGCAGGAAGAGCAAGAGATGAAATGGTCGCTGTGCTCTCACACGAGCTGCGCACTCCGCTGGGGGCCATCTCGTCAATGATAGACTTGCTCGAGCTGGGTCACGGTGAGGCCGGCATGGCCGACAAGAAAGATTTGCCGCCGCTGTTTGATAAGTCCGCTTTGGCATTCATCCGCCGCAATGTTGATAGTCTCGTGCATCTAGTCAGCGAGTTGCTCGACTTCACCCTTGTCGCGAACGAGGCCCTGGGACTGGAGCTCGCCAAGGTAGACGCGCACGAGGTGATCCGCTGCACACTCAAAAATCTCGAGAGCCAGCAGAAAGCGGCTGGGATTGGGATCAACCTGCAGTTCCAAGCTCGGCATCGCCACATCCGAGCGGATTCGGGCAAGCTCGAACAGGTTCTGTCGAATCTGATTGGCAACGCGGTGAAGTTCACGCCGCGAGGCGGTAAGATTTCGATCGTCACGCGCAATGAGGAAAGCGGCAGGCTAGTCATCGAAGTAAGCGATACCGGGATTGGCATTCCGGCAGACGCACTTTCGCGGATTTTTTCGCCGTTCGAGCAAGGGGATTCGTCCATTCACCGACGCTACGGCGGTCTCGGTCTCGGTCTTTCGATTGCGCGCACTTTGACGAAAGCGCATGGCGGAACCTTGGAGGCCGCGAGCGATGGATTAGATAAAGGCTCGAAGTTAACCGCGCGTTTTAAAATAGATGATTCGGCCATTGAAGCCGGTGAGAATGAACGCCTAATCGCAGCATAGGAAACCAGCCCACCACCTCGTGGGGGGCGTAAACCCCAGATTATGGAACCAACTATCACACAAAATGGCGCCCTGTTCGCCGTGCAACACAGACTGGCGAAAAGAAATTATCGCCACCACCATCACCGACTGATCGCAAGCTCCAATAAAGCGATCTCGACTTTACGAACGTCTGTCGGAGAATTTGTCTTTCGCCAAACTCCCCTCGGCTGTCGTCTCGAGCTCAGCGTCGGCAATGTTCGTTGGGCGCTCGGATTATACGGGACCAATGAAGCGGCTGTGTGCGCGCTGAAAAACGGCAGGACGGGCTTCCGCACGTGGGATGCGTTGGAGCGGAAGACCGCTGCCAATCAAATCGGTACGCTAAGCCGCTGGAACAAGGGCGAGCAAACGGCGTGAGCGAAAGTTCCTTTATTGACAACGGAGGGAACTTCACGTTTCCCGATAAAGCGAACGTGCGGCCGGAGCGCCTGTTTTTCCGGTTGCCACTCGATCGCATCAATTGGTTAACCAGTTCCTTTCTCATTGGCACGCTGGTTCTCGCATTGACTGCCGTCCCGCTCTATCTTTGGTTTTTCGGGCTTGATTGGTTTCAGGTCGTACTGTTCTTTGCGATGCTTGCCGCTTGCGGCCTTAGCATCAGCTTAGGTTATCACCGGCTTTTCTCGCACATTACCTTTCAGGCAAGCTGGCCGATCCGGCTGTTCACACTTATTTTTGGTGCCGCTGCCTTTGAAAACTCGGTTTTGATGTGGGCGAGCGAACATCGGCGTCATCATAAGCATGTGGATCATGACGATGATCCGTACTGTATTTCGAAAGGGTTTTTTTACGCGCATATCGGATGGCTGCTTTTCAAGCTCAATACCGGTCAGCCGTACGACAATGTAGCCGACCTGGAGAAAGACAAGCTCGTCCGGTGGCAAGATCGACACGTCCAGTGGATCGCGGTTCTGGTCAGCTTCGGCATCCCGGCGATCCTCGGCTTTCTGTGGAATGAATGGCATGGAGCGCTCGGTGCTTTCTTGATCGCGGGGGTCGCGCGAATCGTTGTGCTGCAGCATTGCACATTTCTGATTAACAGCGCCTGTCACACCATCGGACGACAGCCGTATTCAACCAGGTGCAGCGCGCGCGACTCTTTCTTGCTCGCCCTTTTCACCATGGGCGAAGGCTATCACAACTACCATCACGAATTTCAGCATGATTACCGTAACGGAGTGAAGCCTTGGCAATTTGACCCGACCAAGTGGCTCATCTGGACGCTGTCGAAACTAAGACTCGTTCGAAATCTGCGCCGCGTCCCGGCAGATAAGATTCGCTCGGCGCAACGAGAAACTGGCGAGCGAGCCGCTTGCGCGCCGGCCGGACAAAACGCGCCGACGTAAAACTTACAGGCACGCGAGTGCAATAAAGAGTTTCCCCGAGTTATCGGGAACGCTGGTATTCGGCTGCCGACTTCCATCGACTGGAACGGGGTGCCTCCCATACCAAGAAAGTATGACCCCGAGCTCACGAAGTATTGGCTAGATAGAGACGGAAGCCGTATTCACAATTCCTGCCGCATCCATTTACCTGCCTGATTCGCCGAATTCATTCGGAAGCACGAATCGGATGGCCTTTAGCTGCGATCACTGCAGCAACTTAGTAAAATAGAAAGTTAACAATGATAAAATTATTCCTCAGTGTCACGTTTGCCACAGCCCTCATGGGTTTAGTCGCTTACGGGCAGACATCCACGTCCTCTACGACGGTTGCGACGGGGACCAATGGAACAACTGAAACCACGACCACGACAACCGAAAGTATGGGCACCGTCACGGAGTTTACTCCGGGCCAAGCGCTGATCCTAAAAACTGAAGCAGCCGAGCCCGTGCACTACAAGTTCGGCAAGACTGTCACATACGTGACTTCAGGTGGACGAGTTATCGAAGCTTCGAAAATCAGAAAAGATTCGAAGGTTCGCGTTCACTACATCAAAGACGGCGACAACATGATCGTTGATAAAGTTATCGTGACCGAGGTCCGCGATTAAGATGGCGAGTTTGCTTGGTTAATTTTAGAGCCAAGCTAGCAATTCAGCGCCTAGCGGATCGAGACAATGCTCGTCGCCCGGCGTTTTGCTTTCTTTAATTTCAATCTGAAAGCCGCAGCGCTGATTTTGGCTCCGCTTGGGTTGCGCTGATCTCGCTTACGAGACGTCCAAAATGGCGGCAACGTAGTTTTTTGTTTACCAGACTCTCCGATTCTCTCACACCAGATCATTCAGGGTGACCCGAGGCACCCCCGGGCGCGGAGAAGACCGGAAATCACACCCGGCGACTATATTGCTTGCCGCTGGGGATGGCGACGTGTTATCCAACGACCCGTGAACAGAAACATCTTCTACATCATCGGGGTCATTGTCGTTATCGTCATTGTTCTCAAATTGCTCCACGTGTTTTAACTCACTTTCCTGTTGTCTGGATCGCTACGGGACCAGAAGACACTTTCTCGGCCTCGAAGCACTGAGTTGCGGTGGGCGGGCTACGTGGCGGGCATTTGCTAGAAGCCGCACTGTGGGCGACGGATGACATGCCATGCGAGCGATGAAGAATGCTTCTACCGCCGCGCTTGTAGGGATCTGGATGATTTTGCTGACGGCGTTCGTCGTCACGATCCTTTACGTCGGACGCCAACTGCTTATTCCGCTCGCGCTCGCGGCGATGCTGACCTTCCTGCTTGCACCGCTGGTCGGCTACGTCGAACGCTGGATCGGACGTATCGCGGCTGTTCTGATCGTCGTAGCGATGCTCTTCGGCGTCTTCGGCGGCGCCGGCTGGTTGTTAACGCGTCAACTGATCGACCTCGCGGCGAAGCTTCCCGATTATCAGACGAATATCGACAACAGATTGACCGCGATGCGACTTCCCACCGGCGGTACTTTTGGTCGCTTTTCGCAGAGCGTTTCCGAGCTGCAAAAACAATCACCGGACTCGTTGGAGCCGCCGGCGAATGCGGCCGGTCCGATGCCGGAAACAAAAGCTACCACGGCGGCGCGCTCTCGCAATGTACCTGAGGGTCAACAGCCGATGCCGGTTCGGATCGTCGAATCGCAAAGCCGTCTTCCGCAAATCCTGCAAACCACCGCGACCGGATTGCTCGGACCGCTCGGGACGGCCGGGCTCGTTTCATTGCTTGTCGTCTTCATGCTCTTGAAGCGCGAGGACCTGCGCGGCCGAATGATCCGCCTAATCGGGCAAGGCCGGATCAGCGCGACCACGCGGGCGATGGACGACGCCGGGAGCCGCGTCGCCCGTTACCTTACGATGCTGCTTCTGGTGAACGTGGGTTTTGGCTCGTGCATTGCGATCGGACTCTACTTCATCGGCGTGCCGAACGCTGCGCTCTGGGGTGCATTCGCAGCGATCATGCGATTCGTGCCGTACGTGGGAGTATGGATCGCGGCGGCGGTTCCTGTGCTGATTTCGTTTGCAGTTTCCACGAGCTGGCTCAGTCCGCTTCTGACGCTTGGCCTTTTCGTCGTGCTCGAATTGATTAACTTCAACGCGCTCGAGCCGTGGCTCTACGGATCCCGTACTGGCGTCTCGTCCGTCGCGTTGATCATTGCGGCGGTTTTCTGGACGTGGCTTTGGGGACCAATCGGGCTCGTGCTAGCGACCCCGCTGACCGTGTGCGTTGCCGTGATGGGCCGGCACGTGCCGAAGTTGGAATTCTTGAGCGTGCTCCTCAACGAAGAACAAGCCCTCGCTCCGCACGAAGAATGTTATCACCGGCTGCTCGCGTTCGGTTTGGATGAAGCGAACGACCTCGCGGAAGCGTACGTGAAAACAAATTCACTCACTTCTCTTTACGATTCCGTTCTGATCCCGACGGTTACACTCGCGGAAGTGGACGCGCAACGCGACGAGCTGGGCCCCGAACAGCGTTCCGGGATTCACCGCCACATCCACGATCTGATCGAAGATCTCGGCTCGGCCCCGCCGGCGAAGGCGCAGTTGGAAGCAGACAAGCAGATCGCCGAACACACTCCCTTTCCTCTCTCCGGTCCCACCTGCCGCGTGCTTTGTGTGCCGGCTCGCGCCTACCGTGATGAACTCGCGGGGGCGATGCTCGTGCAGCTGCTTCGACAACAAGGTTTCGATGCCGAGAACGCCTCAGCGGCGCTCAGCGGTGGCGAGCCCCTCGAGATGGCGGCGAAGTCGGACCCCGGAAGCGATTTGCATCTCGGTTGTCACACCCTCCACTCTGATCCATGCGCGCTATCTCAGCGCGAAACTTCGCGCGCAATTGCCACGCGTGAAGATCGTCGTCGGAATCTGGGGCGCGACCGAAAACATGGCGGGCGCGGGAGAACGGCTTCGTTCTTCCGGTGTGGACGAAGTGGTGGTGTCCCTCGCCGAGGCAATGGTGCAACTGGCGAAGTTCTCCGTTTCGCTTGCCGACGAGATGATCCCCGGCGCGATCCCGGACAACGAGGAAAACCGTCTCGAAGAGCTGGCTCGTTTGCATCTCGCGGATGGCACGCGTGAAGAAGCTTTCGACCGCATCACGAAAAAACTGGCGCGCATTTTTGAGGTGCCGATTGCGCTTATCACGTTCATCGATCGCGATCACCAGTGGTTCAAATCGCAAGTCGGGCTGCCCGAAGAAATCGCCGACGCTCGCAAGATCTCGCGCGAGCTTTCGGTGTGCGGCCATGTGGTCGCGAACGACGAATTACTCGTGGTCGAAGACCTTTCACGCGACCGAAGATTTGCAAATAATCCGTTATTAAAAGAGCGCGGCCTGCGTTTTTACGCCGGCGTTCCCCTCCACAGCAACAACCTTCCAATTGGCTCGCTCTGCATCCTCGATATCAAGCCACGCCGAATGACCGAACGCGAAAAGCGTCTGCTGGAAGTCATCGGCGAAGATGTGACGGAGAAAATTAAACGCCGCGATAGTGTGGGTCCACCGAGCGTGCTGGTAGCCTAAGCGGGGATCGCGGACGCGGCCTGGTTGCATCGCTTGAGCCCCACGAACTTTTTGACCGAGCTGAAAACGGCACAATGTTTTGTCGAAATGGCAACTGAGTTCAAATTCGTCGCAATTCCGGAGGCGTTCGTGCGGCTAATAGGCGTCGCGGACGATGGTACTCGAATTTTCCGTGCAGAAGGAAATCACGCAGCGATGCGCAGGTGGTTCGACGCACTTTGCGAATATATCGGACCGTGTGTGTCGCCCGGAGGGGCTGCCGTGTACGCGAAAGTTAGTCGCGCTGCTGTCTACAAACGAATGAAGGCGGGTGGTCTAACCGCGTTCTGTTTTCACATCATTGGCAAAACGAAAACGATTCTTGGTAAAGAGAAAAAATTAAAAGAGTGGCCGCTTGTGTACATCCCAGTCGCAGAATGCAAAGCATGGGGCGCGGAATTAGATGAACGGGGTGCGCGACTTGAAGCGAACCGGGGCACGCAGGAAGACGAGGCAGCATTGGAAGAAGCCGAATTCGATGAAGACGGTCCAAGGCCTGATTTCGTGCATTATGATCCGAAAGACAAAAGGCGTCGGGACGTTAAATATA
>Ga0222622_10001236_pt1 | contig 10317 bp, 9 predicted proteins | sample PLM2_5_b1metaG_FD_177335 | JGI IMG/M metagenome (GOLD analysis project Ga0222622, IMG submission 177335) | Groundwater sediment microbial communities from an aquifer in East River, Colorado, USA - PLM2_5_b1 | ecosystem: Environmental > Terrestrial > Soil > Riparian zone | place: USA: East River... | reverse complement strand
CGCGGCGCGCACAATCATCGCGCGGGGACTGAACAACCCAAGCGCCTCATGCTTATGCAAGCGCCACGCCAGCAATATCGGGAAAGCAACCTGGTCGAGCTGTAACCCTGACCAATAGGCAGTCCCATCAATCCAGCTGTTTTGCGGAAAACTGCCGTCCGGCCGCTGAATCGCCGCCAGCCAGATCAACGCGCGCAGCGGTGTGCCTATCTGACCGGTAGCGAGGAGCGCTGTCGCGCTGTGCACGAGATCGCGGGTCCACACGAGATGATAGCCGCCCAGATCTTGATCACTTTTAGTTTCGCCCCATGGAATGCTCAGTGAGGCGACTATCGCGCCTTGAAAAACTTTGTCCTCATGCGCCAGCAACACGCATCGGCTCAGCCGATACATTCCGCCGTCGTCAGTTGTGTCGGAAGTAAAATCGAATTTGGGATCGATGACCGCGCGCTGCCACTGCCGAATATACGATTCGCGCTTTAATTTAAATGGCTCGGCCAACGATTGGAACAACTTCGTGGCCGCGCTCTGGTAACTGCGACCAAGCGCAACGGCAACGGTGAATTCACCGTCGTCTCGCAGTTCTACTTCCGCGGTCAACGCGATATTGCCGTTCTCGGCTGCCTTAAATTCCCAATCCATTTTGAAGTTGTGCATCAGGTCCTGCCAACCATCGCTGAAGCCGATGTAACCGACAGATCGCCGAGAGAAACCGCTGCTGCACGCCATGAGCAGGTGAGAGTTCTTCCGCTGCGCGTGAAGGAGTTTGTTATCGCCGATCTCAGAACACCATCCGGAGTTGCCGGCACCACAGCCGGCCAGGTGTGGCGCTAACAACGCGTGGACGCTCAATCTGCCGCGCAATGATTCGTCCAACACCTCGAGTTTTGTATGCACGAGCAACACCGATCGATGCGGATCGGCGAATACATATTTGACCAACCTGTAGCGGCGGCGCGGCTCAACATTTGTCAGGCGATAAAACAGACAGTCACGTTCCGGGTATTCAATCGCATGCGTGAGGTCGCGCTTTTCCTCGTGGCAAAACGTTTCTCCATCGCTGATGAGAAACTGAAAGTCGCGTGTGTTTGGTTGATCAACATGGGGATAGTAAATCTCATTGACGATGCCATGACTGAGCGTGAACCAGAGGCGGCAACTTGTATGATAGGCCGTGCCAACGCCTTCTTTCGCACTCGAGGTCCAGCGTGGCTCAATCCCAGGCGCACCAAACGCCACTGAATTCTCAGACGGATTCATCTGTGAGGCCCAAATCCGAGCGCCAGCGCTGAATCTGCTCCGTGATGTTGTTCCATGACGGCGCACCCGTCGCCAGTCGCCTTACGAGTGTGCCGCCAACGCAGTTCGGCAGCGGAAATGATTCCGGCGCGGGCGAGCGCCGCGGCATGCGCGATCGACCCGGCGATGTCGTGGCGATAAAGCCTCCAATCAAACGAAACGGATTCGCCGTAGCGATGCGCAATCTCCGCAGCGGGCTTGTTGAATCGGCCTTTTCGGATCATCAGCCGACGGCGGCGGTACGCATCGCGGTTGCAGAGACGTATTTTGCGTCGATCAAAGCAAACTTGCGTACTTCAATGGCCACCTTCTGTATCGGAAATGTTTTCAGCAGATGGGTTGCAAGCTGATCCGCCAGTGTCTCGATCAGACTGACTGATTGATTGCACACAAAACTTTTCGTCTCTTCCGCCACGGCCGAATAGTTCACAGTTTGATCAATTTTATCCGCCAGATCGCGAGCCTGCTGAAAAGGCCAAAAGGAAATATTGACGATTAACCGTTGCGGATTCGCGCGCTCTTCTTCCGGCACTCCGATACGAGCGGAGACCTCGAGTTGCTCAATGTGAATTTCGTCGGCGAACGGATTTGGTTCGTTGGGCATCGGGCAAGGTTACTGCGCTGCCGCTCAGAGCAACACTCGTTTCGTCGATAGTTGCCGCCTACTTCGGAGCGAGCGAGGCGACAATCTTCTCAAAACGTGGATCACCGCGCAGTGGGTCCCAGTCAGGGTGCAAACGCAGTTCACCATAGCTTAAAAACCCGGGAATCTTCGCCGCCATGCTTAACTGTTCAAAGGCAGGGTCCTTCTCGCCCGTCCACGTATAAATGAGCGCCAAATTTTTCAACAACATAGCGCCCATGATGGAATCTTTTGTTACCGGTAAAAGGTCGACCGCCCGGCGGCCCTCGCGAATTGCGTCGTCTTTGTGGCCAAGGGCCGCTTCAGCCATTCCCAGCACGGAGAGCCCTTCGGGATAATCAGGCTGGCCCGCAACCAGTTTGGCCGCTTTACTTCGAGCGCTCATAAAGGCAACGTGCGCAGCCGCGTTATCACCGCGCAGCCGAGCGACAACGCCTTCGCACCAGGCCCGCGGAAACGGAATCCGGTCCTCGTAACATCCAGCAATCGGCAGAGCAGCCAGGGCGCGACTCGCACCATCGAAATCGCGCTCGCAAAGCGATCCGCGAAGCCAAATTTGCGCTACGTTTTGACCTTCGCGCGGATCTTCAGCAATGATCGCCCGGATCGTGGAGCTCAACGGGTGCGGATCAGCATGCCACTCGAGTTCGATCGAGGCACGAAACGCTCGCAGTGTTGAGTCTTTGGGAGCAACTGCGATTGCGCGGTCCAAGACGCCCTCGGCATCTGCATACCGGCGCAGACAGAGGTAACTACTAGCGAGCTGCTGAAGCACGTCAGCGTTTCGCGGGTCCAGTTCGACAGCGCGCTCAAGATTTTTGGTCGATTCAGTCCAACGTCCTTGCCGTCGATCGATATAACCGGCTAAAACAAAAACAATCGACTCGTTAGGCAAGCTCTGCAGGGCCAAACTAAGCTCCCTGCGGGCGCGGTCATAATCGAGATAGCCCCAATACAAATGCCTGGCCAGCGCGAGATGCGCTTCGCCTGAATTTGGAAGTAGGCGAGTAAGTGATTCGATCGCCGCGTCGGCCAGGCTTAACCGCGCAGGGGTGTGATCAATGCCGCTGAAATAGAATTGATCATGCGCCTGGGCGAGTTGGTAGTAGGCAAGGGCAAAGTTGGGATCGCGTTCGATTGCCTCGTTCAGCAAGCGCACGGCCTCCGACAGACTCTCCAACTGAGGTGTACTGAAGCCCGAGGCGGTGATGAGCGTTTTGGCATGAATGTACAACTCGTAAGCAGCCAGATCAGCCGTTGGTTTTTGTCCGATTGCCGCCTTTTCGCTGGGAGAGATTTTGGCTTGCAGCTGTGAGACGATCTTTCCTGCCAGTTCACTTTCAATTGCAAAGACGTCGGTGACATCGCGATCGTAGCGTTCCGCCCAAAGCTGGCGGTCCGTCCGGGCATCGATCAACTGAGCGTTGACGCGCACTCGGCCGCCGGCACGCTGCACTGTGCCTTCTAACACGTGCGCTACGCCCAGGTCCGTTGCCACCTCGCGTAGGTTGGGCCTCGGCCCCGCCTTATACTGCATCACCGATGTGCGGCTAATCACTTTCAGGTCGGCAACTCTAGAAAGGCCAGTGAGGATTTCGTCCTGTACACCATCGGCGAAGTAAGCATTCTCTTTCTCATTACTTAAGTTCTCGAACGGAAGAACGGCGATACTCTTCTCTGGAATCGCGGCCAGCGCGCTAAGAGCTCTTGCCACCGTCGTTGGTGGCGATCGATTGAAGAAGATCAGGGAACTAACAACCAGGGCAACGGCGAACACGAGAAAAGCGATTGCAAGCGCGGCCTTGGGCCAACGGGGAGCAGTCATTGGACGGACGCTAATGGCGGATGCGCGTCTCCTTCTCCCCCGCCGAAGCTTCTCAGGGACTTCCGGATTGCCGAGACCATCCTTGTGGAGGTTAAACAAATGCAGGCGCAGCCCGTACTTCACCTCGCACTCGCCCAGATCGTGAAGGTGCGTCTGCCAATGGCGATACTCCGCCAAATCTTCCGCCACGTGCGCGGACAAAAGAATGTGTCCGGCGTCGCCACAATCCATCACGCGCTGCGCAACGTTGATTCCCGAACCGGCAATGTTCGTTTTCTCATTAACGTCCGTGACTCGGTTGATCGGACCGCTGTGAACTCCCATCCGCAACTGGATGCGCGGATGATCTTGCAACGCTCTGCTAATCTCCAGCGCACATCGGGCCGGCTCTTCGGGGCTGTGGAAGAAAACAAGCGCCATCCCGTCGCCGGTCGGCACTCGGATAAGTTCCCCTCTTGCTTCTGAAACGCGGAAACTTTCGGTACTCCGCACGATTTGCTTCAACTCTTGCAGCAGTTCAATCTGCTCGTTCACGAGCAGCTTTGAATAACCGACAACGTCAATTAACAGGAGATGTGCAATCTCGAGCTGGAGATCGGGCGACGGTTCAGCGGCCGTGTCTTGCGGGTTCACCCTTTTTAGATCCTAACAGCGGTCGTTGCAGTGGTCGAGGGCGAATGGGCCTGGCGTAATCAGAGAGGTTGTGTTCGGCGATCTCGGCCGTGTGATTTTTTTTGCGCAACAACAATTTTACGACAGGGCTTCCTGGGGTTGCAGGCTCATTCTTTCGCGGCCTGTGCGGAAAAGACCGGGGCCAAACGCCGCCACGTTGAGGACGATCATGATGAGAGCAAAGAGATACATTCCCATCATGACCCCAATCCCAAGGTGCATCCCACAAATGCAGATCAGCCAGATCTTCCGGGTCTTCCTATTCCAAATAAAAAATGGATATCCGATTTCCACCAGGCAAATAAAGATTCCTGCAATCGGGAACAGGTACTTCCATCTCACGAGTATCTCAGGATCGATCACGTTGAAAGGCGGGCGGATGAGAGCGCGCCACACGCTCGAACCATTCCACCATCCGCTTCCGAGGCATTTCGTCAGACCGCTGAAAAAATAGATGACACATAAGTGAAGTTGAAGGACACGACGCCAAAAACCGAGAAGCTGCGGATTTTTGGGTCGCAATTCTCGTAGGCTCCAGTCGAGAGAATATCGGTCCGGCAACGGCGATAACATCAAGTAGAAGAGTGCAATGGTCATAAAGTTATCCACGCCATAAGACACGAACCCACCGCTCTTGGCTGCGCATAGATGAAGAAACCAGGCCAGAACCGCTGAAAACCGAGAGGCGAGTCCCATAAGAAGACCAAAGCCGGAAGCAAGGAAGCAAATCCATGCAACGCTAAGGACTGTCTCTTCATGCAGGGCAACGTGCGCCCCGAGAGCGACGAGCCATCCAAGTCTCGGGACGAAATGGCTGTCCAGAGAAAGTAGTCCTTCCGCCAGCTGGCGGGCAGTTCCCGAAAGCAGATAAGCCCAATCGTTTCGAAGAGAGAGGGAGTAGAGCGTTACCTCCAAACCAAGGCCGACTCGTAAGATTACCAACCAACTGTCTCTCTCTGGAGGAAACAGAAATTCCAGCAGTCGTGTCCTGAACGTTTCCATCCTGTTCAGCGAGCGTGCGCTTTCGCGGGCTCGTTCTTGGGACTGAAATCGTACGCGTACAAAAACTCGTATGATTCTCGTTGCCCCTCCGCGAATTCGTGAATGCTGGGCAATCTGACCGATCCAACTATCGCGCGAACACTCTTAAGTTCGGGATGCTCGCGCCAGATGGATTGCGCGAGCGTCTTCACCAAAATCTCTCGCATCGCGTCGTAAGGCGTGCGCCCGATGTTATCCAGCAACCCGGCTATGCGCAAGCCCGCGGCTGCGCTGCTGACCGATGGCAACTCGTATTCCACTCGTCCGTCGGGGTATTGTAACTCGAAGACAAGCCTGTAACCGCCTGGCACGTTTGGCGCAAAGTAACCATAGCCCGTTTCAATCCCGGCAACGTTCACATACGTGCTGAGCATCTTGCGCACTGGGTTCGACGCCGGCAACTTTTGGCCAAGCGCAATCGAAATAACCACCTGTGCTTTGTCTGAGAAACTGCCTAACGAAGCAGGAAGGATCGTCGGTCCCTCCGCTACCACGCGCAACGTGTCGCGGCAGGAAAACGAAAGGGCCAGGAACAAATGCGTCGCCAGCCACGCCAAACAAACATACTTTTGGCGCAAAATGCGAGCAGCTTTGAGAGTCAACGAAACGCCAGGGGACCTATTGCGGTTTCAGGAGGTTCAAAACCCCGGTGATATCGCTGGGATAAGGAGACGCAATGCGATGCATAAGGTTAGGATCATTCGCGGTAGAAATATCACGTGCGCCGTTGCTCGCAAATTCTGATTTAATAACCCTATCAGTCTTGAGGCTTACGTCGATGTGCTTGCAGTAGTCAGGATCCGGCTGCCCACCGTCGTGACGCAAAAAGGTGATGTCACAAACACCATTATGTCCTTTGATCCTCGCCAACGCCGCCTGAAGATCATGTTCGACATTTCGCCCAACCTTGAGTGGAACATATTCTGGATCACCGATTTTAATGTCGAAGAGCTGACCGGTTGGTGGACATATGCAGCAACCGAAAACAGTCATAACAATCACCGCTGATCCAATGAATGCGAATGTTCCAGATGGAGCTTTCATAACGACCGCTGGTTTGACTCCGCGGCGGGCAATTATCAAGCCTAAAATTTGGACCCGAAGCAAAAAAAGTACTCGGCTGACTAGGAACACCTGTACCTACGAGCTCCGTGGCGGCGCCAGGATACGCGCTTACCTTGACGTGATAACCTGCGCGTTGAGGTTGAGCGGGCAATGAAAACGGTCTGGCGCGTTTTTGCTTATCTGAAGCGGTATCCATGGATGGCTGCGGGAACGTTGACGTGCGCCATCCTGAGCACGCTGATGGTGATCGTCTTTCCGGCGGCAACGAAGTGGATCATTGACGACGTCGTGCGCGCGAATCGGCCGGACAAATTGCTGCCGTTGATCCTGCTGGCAGCTGCCGCCTTTCTTATTCAACACGGATTTAACGCGCTGCGCATCGTGCTCAACAACACGTTCGAGCAAAGGGTGATCTTCGATTTGCGCAGCGATTTGTATTCGCACATTCAATTGCTACCGTTGCGCTGGTTCGACAATCGCGCCACGGGCGACCTGATGACACGTGTGATCGAGGATGTGAACTCGGTCGAGCGCGTGTTGATTGATGGGATCGAGCAAGGTGTCGTCGCCGTGCTGCAAGTGGTGATCGTCATCAGCGTGATGTTCTATTTGAACTTGAAGCTGGCGTTGCTCGCGCTGGCGCCGTTTCCGTTGCTTGTCGCTGGCGCGCTCACGTACACGCTGACCGCGCACCTGCGGTATCGTTCGCAGCGCCGGGCCGCCTCGAGCATGAACGCGCTGCTGCATGATAATCTCGCCGGCGTCCGGCAGATCAAGAGTTTCGTGCGGGAACGGGAAGAGCACGTGCGCTTCAACCGAGTAAGCGACCAACTGCGGCACGCAACGCTAGTGGTAATGCGGGTATGGGCAATCTACAGCCCATCGATGTCGATGTTTGAAGCGATGGGCGCGCTGCTCGTCGTTGGATTCGGCGCGCACGCAATGCTTCAAGGCACGATGCAGATCGGTGATCTGGTTGCATTCCTCATGTTGACCGCGTTTCTGTATGATCCAATCAGCCGACTGCATCAGCTCAACCAACTTATTCAAGCCGGACGCGCTGCCGGCGAACGCGTGTTTGAAATTCTTGACGAACCAATGGAGCTGGGGGTTGTAGCCGCGGACGCCGACCGCCGCCACGCGCAACTGGGGGCCGATTCTCCACGCGAAGGTTTCACCTTTCCCGACAGACGCTCGATCGAGCCGCAGCCGGTGCGGATCGTTGGCGATATTCGCTATGAAAATGTCAGCTTCAGTTACGTCGAAGGATTGCCTGCCCTAAGGCACGTTTCCTTTCATGCCCTGCCCGGCGCGACGATCGCGCTCGTGGGCGCGACCGGCGCCGGTAAATCGACGCTGGTGAATTTGCTGGTGCGCTTCTACGAATTCAGCAGCGGACAAATCTATATCGATGGCAAACCCATTCGTGAATATGAATTGCGCACTTTACGCGAAGCCATCGGCGTTGTGACTCAGGAGAGCTTTCTGTTTAACGGATCGATCCGCGAAAATCTTTTAATGGGAAAACCGGACGCGACTGAGGCTGAATTGTGGCGCGCTGTGGATGCGGCGAACGCACGTCAATTCATCGAACGCTTGCCGGACGGATTGGAAAGCGTGGTGGGCGAGCGCGGAGTGAAATTGAGCGTTGGCGAAAAACAGCGCTTATCCATAGCGCGTGCGCTGCTGAAGGACCCACCGATTTTAATTCTCGACGAAGCCACTGCCAGCGTGGACACGGCGACCGAGCGCTTAATCCAGGAAGCGCTCGAGCGGCTGATGGCGAACCGCACATCGATTGTGATTGCGCATCGGCTTTCCACAATCGTGCACGCGGACCAAATTTTGGTGCTCGATCACGGCCAGATCATCGAGCGTGGCACGCATGAGGAATTGTTCGCGCTGGACGGAAAATACGCGCGGCTGTGCCGGCAAAGTTTGCTCGAGACTTCTCCGTTCCGAGAGGCCGAGCCGCTAGCGGACACCGTTACATCGCAAAGTCTTGAGCAGGAAGAGCAATTACCGGTCTAATAAGCATCTAAGCTCCAACCCCTCGAGCTCCATAACTAAGTTTGGGTGATTGCTGCTGGAGCTGTGATTACTGATCAGCAGCTTTGACGAGCCTCCATTATCCGGCCGGCGTTGGCGTCGGGGTGGCAGACGTGGGGATTGAGATGGTTTGGCCCGCTTGCAATTTTCGGCCATCTTCGATGTGGTTGGCTTTCTGCAATTCGTCGACCGTCACTTTGTACATCTTGGCTATGGACGTCAGTGTCTCCCCGCGTGCGACGGTATGCGTATTGCCGGCCGCCGGATGTGATAAGGACGCGGCTGGAGCGCCGGCGCCAGTCGGCGCGGGCGTGCTTTCTCCGATCATAACTCCCGGACGGATCTGTGAGATTTGTTGCTCTAGCTTGAGGATTTCCTGAGAAAGGGCATCAATTTTGACGTTCTGTTCGTCGATCTTTTTTGCCAGCGCTTCGAACTGGGAGGCGTCCGCTGGCTTTGGGGATTCCGGCCCGGGTGTCTGAGCAGAAGCAGTGCGAAAGGCCAAAATCAATGTCGCGCAGAATATCGCTGTCAGCTTCATCGGGCCGAAACCTTGCCACCAGCAGATTTGTCTGGCAAGCATCCGCTTTGTCTTGCGTCTCGTGCGACACGCACGGGGCGCGGCTTGCCTTTCCAATAATTGCTCTTAGATTTTTTCATGCCTGAGCGCACTCAAAAGCCGGTAGAACCTGCTCCCTGGGGCCCAAAACAAGGCGATGGCGGAGGTCCACGTTCACCGGATATCTCGCGGCCAGACACGAAGGATCTCCTGAAAAAGATGCGCAAGGTCGATCCCAATCAGTCCAAGCGCTACCGCCAGCGCACGGGTCAGTAATGGAACGTTCACCGGTTGCGTTGGACCAGAATCTTTCTGGCGCGGCTGGCGATTTCCCTGACCTTCTGAGACGTAAGGGCCTGCTGGCCTCGGCGGTCATTGCTCCGGGCACATATACCGAAACGCCACAAAGAGTGTGGCAGCCGACCGAGGCAACCACAATTCTGGCTTTCAAATTTTCCGGTGGCGTACTGGTAGCGGGCGATCGCCGCGCGACCGCCGGCAACACGGTTGTTTATGATCGTGCCGATAAAGTGCTGGAAATCGATCGCCACTCGATCATGGCAATTGCAGGTGTCCCCGCCACGGCCTGGGAAATGGCGCGCGTGCTGGAACATTCGTTCCAATATTTTCGGCGCACTCAACTGCAGGAAATGAGCGTGGATGGAAAAGTACGCGCTCTATCGAAGCTGTTGCGGGATAATTTTGGCTTGGTCATGCAAGGCTTGGGAGTGGTTGTGCCGATTTTCGCGACCTACGATTCTCATCCGAAACCCGAGGCACGTCTTTATTTTTACGATGCCATGGGCGCGCAGTTTGAAGCGACTGATTATGCCGCAACGGGCTCCGGCTCGCCTGCCGTACGCGGCATTCTCTATTACGAAAATAACTGGGGCGCAAAGCCGCTGCACAAGTTGGCTGAGGACGAAGCGGTATCGATCGCATTGCGTGCGCTTGATACCGCTGCCGAATCCGATACATCGACGGGCGGCGTGGACCGCAGCGGGAAGATTTATCCGCTCATGAAGATTGTATCGCGCGAAGGCATCACTACTTTGCCGGAAAGCAAAATCGCGGCCGTATTCAAGGAAACGGTTGCATGATCGAAGAGCCGTATCGTTGGGTCGAAGCGATCGCTAATCGCCGCGAGTATGTCGAAACGCAGCT
>Ga0222622_10001235_pt1 | contig 10322 bp, 9 predicted proteins | sample PLM2_5_b1metaG_FD_177335 | JGI IMG/M metagenome (GOLD analysis project Ga0222622, IMG submission 177335) | Groundwater sediment microbial communities from an aquifer in East River, Colorado, USA - PLM2_5_b1 | ecosystem: Environmental > Terrestrial > Soil > Riparian zone | place: USA: East River... | reverse complement strand
AGGCGATCGTCGCCAACATAGGCCACTTCGACAACGAGATCGACATGGCGGGTCTGGCCAAGGCGCCCGGCGTCACCCAGACGGAGATCAAGCCGCAGGTGCGCGAGTGGACGTTCGAGACCGGCCGCTCGATCATCGTCCTGTCCGAGGGCCGGCTCATGAACCTCGGGAACGCGACGGGTCACCCCAGCTTCGTGATGAGTAACTCGTTCTCGAACCAGACGATCGCGCAGATCGAGCTGTTCACGAAGAGCGTCGAGTACCAGACCTCGGTCTACACGCTGCCGAAGCACCTCGACGAGAAGGTCGCGCGGCTACACCTCGACGCCTTGGGCGCCCGGCTCACCGAGCTGACCAAGGGCCAGGCCGAGTACCTCGGGGTCGATGTCGCCGGCCCATTCAAGCCGGACCACTACCGTTACTGACAGACGCGACGTTTCTCCGGGGGCCGCTCGCTGACGGCGAGCGGGCGGCACCCCGTCCCTGCAACATCGCTCATTCGGTCAGGATCTGTCCCGATCGTTGGACCGGACCCTTCGTCGCCCCTATCGTCACCGCGTGTCGCCTATCCGCATCGCCCCGCCTTCGGAGGCGTCGCGCTACGAGAAGGCGATCCCGTCCGAGCCACAGGTCGTGCGACGCCTGGTGCTCGGCAGCTTCCTCATGCTCTTCCTCGAGCTGGCACTCATCCGCTGGCTTGGTTCCAACGTCGCCCATCTGAGCTACTTCTCGAACTTCGTGCTCCTCGGGTCCTTCCTCGGGATCGGTCTCGGCTTCCTCGTCGCTCGACGCTCATGGAGTGTCGTGCGGATAGGTCCAGGGCTGTTGGCATTCCTGGCCGCGTTCGTTGCGACGTTCCCAGTAACCATCGACCAAACCGACAAGAGCGTCATCTACTTCACGAGCCTCGTGCAGGGAGGACCGCCGGCTTGGGTCGTACTGCCCCTGGTGTTCGTCTTCACGGCGGCGATCATGGCCGCGCCGGCCGAGATCGTGGGGCGGTGCTTCCGGCAACTACGACCGCTTCAGGCCTATCGATGGGACCTGCTGGGGTCCCTCTTGGGCATCGGCATCTTCACAGCATTTTCGTTTCTGCGCGCTCCTTCTGTGGCGTGGGGCCTGGTTGTAGCGGTTCTGTTCATCGTCTTACTCGGAGCACCTCACCGCTTCCTCGCGGTGATCTCCGGATCGGCTCTGGTCGCCGTTCTGCTCATCGAGTGCCTCAGGCCAGGCATCAGCTGGTCGCCCTACTACAAGGTGAAGACCGAAGAACTCACACGTGGCGACATCCACGTCGTCGGATTGTCGGTTAACGGAATTCCCCACCAGGCCATCTGGGACGCCCAACAGCGGCTGGCCGACGAACCTCAGTACGGACTGCCGTACACCCATCTCAACGGTCAGTCACTCGACAACGTCCTCATCGTCGGCGCGGGATCCGGCACGGACGTCGCGATCACGCTCCTCAAGGGGGCCAAGCACGTCGACGCCGTCGACATCGACCCACGAATCATGGAGGTCGGAGAAGAGCGCCACCCCAACCGTCCCTACGACGACGAGCGCGTTACCCGAGTGGTCGACGACGGCCGCGCGTTCTTGTCCTCGAGCACCGGCAAGTACGACCTCATTCTCTTTGCGCTGCCGGACTCACTCGCCCTCGTCAACGGAGCGTCCCAGATCCGATTGGAGAGCTATCTCTTCACTGAGGAGGCAATAGTCTCGGCGAGAGGCCACCTGAAGTCGGACGGCATGTTCGCGATGTACAACTTCTACCGCGAGGACTGGCTCATCCGGCGGCTCTCGCGAACCGTCCAGGAGGCCTTCGGCCACCCGCCCTGCGTGGACCTGGTCGGCGGCGGGCAGGCGGTTGTGGCTGCCGGCATGACGGAGGCCCACCAGAACTGCGGCCAGCCGACGGTGATCTCTGCGGACACCCCCGAACCGGCCTCGGACGACCAGCCATTCCTGTACTTCAGGGGAGGCATGATCCCGGCTCTCTATTTGTGGGTGCTCGGAGGCATTCTGCTTGTCTCCCTGATCGCGGTCCGTACCGTGGGCGGACCGCTCCGGCAGATGCGGCCGTATCTCGACATGTTCTTCATGGGGGCGGCGTTTCTTCTCCTCGAGACGAAGAACGTTGCGACGTTCGCGCTGCTGTTCGGCACCACCTGGTTCGTCAACGCCGTGGTTTTCGCGGGCGTGCTGCTCGTTGTGCTCCTCGCGGTCGAGGTTACGGCGCGCCTCCGCACTCCACCGCTTCCGGTCGTCTTTGTGGGCATCGCGGGGTCGCTGGCGCTTGGGTACCTCGTACGCCCGGAGTGGCTTCTAACGCTCCCCGCGGGTCCGCGGTTCGTTCTCGCCATCGGCTTGGCCTTCACCCCGATATTCCTGGCCAACGTGGCGTTCGCCAAGCGGTTCGCGAGCGAGGCGGACTCACCGTCGGCATTCGCTGTGAACCTGCTTGGAGCCCTCCTCGGCGGATGCCTCGAGTACTTGGCCCTCCTGACCGGTTACCGGAACCTCCTCCTTGTGGTTTTGGCAATGTATGCGTTGGCCTTCCTCTTCCGGCCCAGATCCGGTAGCCGGTCTGCGGTGCCCATCCCCGCCTCGTGATCCACTCAGCGGACGACCGTTCACTCACCAGGGCCGACACTAGGGTTCGCGGCATGGCGGACGAGTCCGTCGTCACCGCACCCAGACACGGTTTGCTGGGGCGGTGGTCGGCCATGGTCATCGTGTTCGCCGTCCTGATCAGCGCTCGGTTCGCCATCGTCGGGGCCGATACCTACTGGGCGGTCGCGCTGGGGCGGGACATCGTCCGCGCAGGCGCCATTCCGGACGGCATTCCGTTCGCAGCGGCGCCGAGCGCCGGATGGCCCAACGTGCCGGTCCTCGGGGAGCTGATCTTCGCCGGTCTAGCCCAGCCCGGGCCGGTCGGTATCGTCGCGGCCCAGCTCGTCGTCGACGCTGTCGCGCTGGTCCTGCTGGCGCTGGGAGCCCGCCGTGCCGGGGCCAGCGACGTAGCGACCGCAGTCGCGGTGGCGCTCACCGCGATTGGTGCGCTGTCGGCGTTGGCGTCTGTAAAGATGCAGCTATTCTCGCTGGCCCTCTTTCCGGTTCTGCTCCTTCTGCTCCGTGCTGACCACCGGCGGCCAACACACCGAATCTGGTGGGTGGTGCTCGTCATCGCCGCGTGGGGCAACGTGCACGGAGCCGTGCTCCTCGGCGTGGCCGTCACCGGCGCATACCTGCTGTTCTCCCGGCTGCGGCATCGCCCGGTCGAAACGCTGGCGATCGGGCTCGCCAGCCTCGTCGCCGTCGCGGCGAACCCGGCGCTCTTCCAGACCGTCCATTACTACGCGGGCGTGCTCACCAACGAGGCGGCGCGCCGAGGCACCGAGCTCTGGGCGCGGCCGAACCCGGGCAACCTCTTCGACCTTCTTCTGATCGGAGCCGGTGTCGTCCTTGTCGTTTTGGCTCTGTTGTCCCGGCCACCGTTGTGGGAGGTCGTCTCGATTCTCGGACTGCTCGTCGGCACAGTCTCGTCGGCTCGTCACGGGGTGTGGCTGCTGATGGTCTGCGCCGCCCCGACCGCTCTCCGGCTGAGCCGCCGTTCACAGGCCCCTGTCACTCGCCTTTCGCCAGCCGTCCCTCTCGTCGCCGCCGGGCTCGTCGTCCTTCTGGGCGGCGCAGGGCTGCTCTGGACCCGCCAGGACGCGCTCAACCCGTCGGGGAGCCCGGAGCTGCTCAACGCCGTGAAGTCGGTCGCGCAGGGCGAGGCGGTGCTCGCCGACGAGCCTGTCGTGGAGTCGCTCGCGGCTGAAGGCGTCCGGATTTGGCTCAGCAACCCCATCGATGCCTTCCAGCAGAGCGACCAGGCCGCATACCTCGACTTCGCCTCTGGGGCGGTCACCGGGAACTCGGAGGCCCTGCTGGACGCTGCAGAGGTGGTCGTCGTCCGCACCGGGGGACCGGCGGACGGTCTTGTGTCGACGGACGCCGGGTTCGCGCCCGACCGGTCCGTCGCAGGCTGGACCGTCTATACGCGTGTGCGATGATCCAAGGTGACGATCCGGTCACAACGGGGAAGGGGACAACGGCGTGAAGGGCCGTGTGCTCGTCGTCGACGACGACCTGGCGCTCGCGGAGATGCTCAGCATCGTCCTGCGACAGGAGGGACTGGACGCCTCACATGTCGCCGACGGCTCCGCGGCCGTGCAGGCATTCCGTGACTACCGTCCCGACCTGGTCCTCCTAGACGTCATGCTGCCGGGCCTCGACGGCATGGAGGTATGCCGCCGCATCCGCGCCGAGTCCGGCGTTCCTATCGTCATGCTTACGGCGCGGACCGACACGGTCGACATCGTCGTGGGCCTCGAGTCCGGCGCGGACGACTACGTCGTCAAGCCGTTCAAGCCGCAGGAGCTGATCGCCAGAGTCCGCGCCCGGCTGCGCCGGGGTGACGAACCCGAACCGGAGAAGCTCGAGATCGGTGACCTTCAGATCGACGTCGCCGGGCATTCGGTGAAGCGAGACGGCTCCGCGTTGTCCCTCACCCCGCTGGAGTTCGACCTGCTTGTCGCCCTCGCTCGCAAGCCGTGGCAAGTGTTCACGCGCGAGGTGCTCCTCGAGCAGGTCTGGGGCTACCGGCATGCCGGCGACACGCGCCTGGTGAACGTGCACGTTCAGCGCCTGCGTAGCAAGGTCGAGAAGGATCCGGAGCACCCCGAGATCGTCGTGACGGTCCGGGGCGTCGGCTACAAGGCCGGCCCGTCCTGACCCGGAGATGAGCCCGCCATGAGCGCCTCCACGCCGGCGGAACGCTCGCCGACTGAGCCCTCGCCGGCGACAAGGTCGCCGGGAGTGCCCGTCGGGCCCTGGGCGACCGTCGACGCGGCGGTCCGGCGGACGCTGAACCGGAGTCGGCGCCGGCTGGCAGCGGTCACCGGCTGGGTGCGCCATCGCTGGCGCCGATCCCTTCAGTTCCGCGTCGTCGCCGTCACGATGGTCCTCGGCACCATCGTGCTGGTCGGTGTGGGCTCGTATCTGTACCAGCGGGTCGCGAACGGGCTCGCCGAGGACCGTCGCGTCACCGCGTCGGCCGAGGTGTCCCTGCTGGCCAGCACGACCCAGCAGCAGTTCGACGGCACCGACAAGGTGCTGAGCGCCGACGCGCTGCTCGAATCGGCGCGCAACTTCGTCCAGGACGCCGCTGGCACCGAGCGGAGCCGCTACGTCGTCCTCATCCGGGGCGCGAACAACACCACCCAGGGCGACATCCTGCCGCCTATCCGGTCCGGCGAAGTCGACGCGGACGCAATCCCCGAGGAGCTACAGACGAGAGTCGGGGAGAACCCGTCGGTCCAGCAGATGCAGATCGTGCCGATCAAGCTGACCGGCGAGGCGGATCCCGTCCCCGCGTGGGTGATCGGGCAGCAGGTGGCCGTCCCCCGAGCCGGTGACTACGGCCTCTACTTCGTCTACCCGATGACGCGCGAGCGGGACACGCTCGCCCTGGTCGGACGCTTCCTGCTGCTCGGCGCTGTCGCGCTAATGCTCCTGCTCGGCGGGATCGCGTACGTGGTGACGCGCCTCGTGGTTGAGCCCGTCCGTCGTGCCGCCGACGTCGCGCAGCGGTTCGCGTCGGGCGACCTCGGCGAACGGATGACGGCCAAGGGCGAGGACGACCTGGCGTCGCTGGCCACGTCGTTCAACGAGATGGCCGCCAGCATCCAGCAGCAGATCGCCCAGATGGAGAACCTCTCCCGGTTCCAGCAGCGATTCGTCTCCGACGTTTCCCACGAGCTCCGGACTCCGCTCACGACGATCCGGATGGCCGGTGACCTCATCCACGACTCCCGCTCGGACTTCGACCCCGCCGTTGCCCGCTCCGCCGAGCTGCTCCACAACGAGCTCGACCGGTTTGAGGCGCTGCTCTCCGACCTGCTCGAGATCAGCCGGTTCGACGCCGGCGCGGCGGTCCTCGACGTCGAACCCACAGACATCCGAGCCACGGTCGCCCGCGTCGTCGAGTCGACGGGAGCGCTGGCTGAGCGCAAGGGTGTCCAAATCAGCGTCGAGGAGCCCGACAAGCCGTGCGAGGCAGAGATCGACAGCCGCCGCGTCGAACGGATTCTCCGCAACCTCCTCGTCAACGGGATCGAGCACGGCGAGAGCCGGCCGATCGTCGTACGAGTCGGCAAGGACGACCACGCGGTGGCGGTATCGGTCCGGGACCACGGCATCGGGCTGCGCCCGGGTGAAGCGGCGATGGTCTTCAACCGGTTCTGGCGAGCGGACCCTGCTCGGGCTCGCACGACCGGCGGGACGGGGCTGGGTCTGGCCATCTCCCTCGAGGACGCCCGGCTGCACAACGGCTGGCTACAGGCCTGGGGAGCACCCGGTGAAGGCTCCTGCTTCCGATTGACGCTCCCCCGGTACTCGGGCACGACCCTGGAGACGTCGCCGTTGCCCCTGAATCCCGTCCTCGGTGACGCGCTGCCCATGCGATCGGCAGGATCCGGTATGCCCGCGCGGGCCCCCGGCGCCGAAGCCGAAACGGCCATCTTGCGCCGGGTGCGCGCCGCGGCCGATCCGGTGGCCCTTACCCAGGAGCGAGCAGCGGGCGACGGCGAACATCCGGCGACGGCCGCCGTACGAGGTCACTCGTGACTGGCGGCACCGTCGCATACCGAGTGCGAGCCACGCTCATGGCGGTGCTGTGCGGCGCCCTCCTGGCCGGCTGCGGCATTCCGCGCTCCAGCGACGTGCTGGAGGGTCGCCGAGTCGGCGACAACGTGGCGCCGCGGGCGCGGATCGTCGTCAACCCCCCCGCCCCTGGGGCGTCGCCGGAAAGCATGGCGCGGGACTTCATCCGGGCCGGTACGGCGTTCCAGGAGACCGGCGACGACCAGCAGGTGGTGGGCCGCTCCTATCTCGCGCCTGGCTCGGTGGATCTCTGGCGGCCGACCGCGCTGGCGACCACGGTCTATGACTCACGAACGCCGCTGACCATCGAGCCGCTGCCGTCGGACCAGGTTCGGCTGAGCATCACGGCAGTGGCGACGATCGACGACATGGGCCGCTACCGCGAGCTGCCGTCGGACACGAAGGTGTCGACGGTGTTCGGGATGACCAAGATCGACGGTGAGTGGCGGATCAAGCTGCCTGACGACGGCTTCGGACTCTGGCTCAACACCGACGACTTCGACCGGGTCTTCGCGCCCTACCAGGTGAACTACGTCCAGAGTGCCAGGAAGGAGCTCGTTCCAGACGTCCGGTGGTTCCTCGTGGGTCCGAGGCTGCCGACCGCGCTCGCGCGGGCGCAGCTGGCACCTGTTCCGAATTACCTCAGAGGCGCCGTGGACACGGCCATCTCGGAAGGCACCCGTTTGGCCGTTGAGGCGGTCCAGGTCGACGCAACGGGGGTCGCCACCGTCATCCTGACCAACAGCCCACAGACGATTGATTCCAGCCGGCGACGACCTATGTGGGCCCAGTTCCTCGCGACGTTGACGCAGGTCCCGGGTGTCTCCGCAGTGTCGATCGAGGTGCAAGGGCTCGGCAAGATTCCGGTCTCGTCCCTGCCGCCGGCTGTCTCATCACTCTCCGACCTCGGGTTCTCCGTGGCTCCCACGGTGCCGGCCACGGTCGGCCTGCTGCGCTCCAAGGAAGGCCTCCAGCGCACCAACCCGCAGCTACTGGGCGAGAGCGGAAGCGCGCCGGCGGCTAAGGGGTCCAAGAGTGTGGCCGACCCTCCCAAGATTCCCGAGACGTACGTCAACCTGGCGACGTCCACTGACGGCGGCGAGATCGCCGGCGTGTCGACCAGCCGCGCGGAGCTGGCCCGGTGGCGGGGCGGAGCGGAGAGCACGGTGCCGCCCTTCGGGACTGCGCTCACGAACCCGATGTATGCGTCCGACGGTCGCCTCTGGATCGCTGGGCTGGCCTCGGGTGGGCCCCGGATCTGGACCTTCGACGGCGCCACGCTGTCCGGAGGTCCGCATGAGGTCACGGCACCATGGCTGGACGGACGCCAGGTCGTCAACCTGTCGGTGTCCCCGGACGCGACACGGCTCGCGGTCCTGTCGAAATTGCCGAATGACACCGACTACCGGTTCGACGTCGCGGGGATCGTGCGTAACGACAGCGATATGGCCATGGCGCTGGCCGAGCCGTACCGGCAAGGCGAGCCGCTCGTGCGGTTCGTCGACGTGACCTGGCTCGACCAGGTGACGATGGCGGTGCTGGCCCGCGAGAAGGAAGGGGCCTCGCTGCGGCCGTTCAAGGTGGACCTCGGCCAAGGGGTCGGGCTGCGCCGGGTCGGGCAGCTCGAGCTGGATCAGACGCTGATCAAGGAGCTGCCCGACGCGACGTCGCTCACATCGCGCGGAGGTGTCCGCGGGCTGGTTGTGATGACCCCACAAGCCGCATTCGTACGCGCTGGCAACGCCTGGGCTCAGCAGGCGGACGCCTCCGAGATCATCGTCGGCGGTACGTAAACATAGCCATCTAGCCACATGTGCCTAGACCGAACGGATGACCCATGAGTGACCGAACGTCGGGGCCAGCCTGACATCTCGGGCGATGTGCTGGCGCCACTGGATCGGCAGAGTGGATGTCCGGCAGGCGGTAGTGCCTGTGCATGTCGAATCACCCAAGCCCTGAAGGGACAGAAATGCTCAAGGCACTCACCAAGTTCCAGACCCGGATCGCGACCCGCGACAAGGGCGCGACCGCGGTGGAGTACGGACTGCTGGTCGCCCTCATCGCGGCTGTCATCGTCGCGATCGTCCTCGTGCTGGGTCGCCAGGTCAGCAACGCGTTCACCTCGGTCTCGCAGGCGATCTGATCCTCTTGGCTGGGACGGATGCCCTTTGGATCCGTCCCAGCGGGGGCCCGGGGACCCGGGGACTGGTCCGCTCGGGCTATGGTGCAGGTCGGCGCCGTCACAGAGGATGTGATGGTCGTTTCGGGGGGTCTCGTGCTGCCTGCCTGCGGCAGCGCGCAGCATGTGTTGAAAGGAACCACCGAAAATGACCAGGCTTCTCGCCACCATCACCACTCGCCTGCACACCCGGGAGCGGGGGGCCACCGCCGTCGAGTACGGGCTCCTCGTCGCGCTGATCGCAGCCGTCATCGTCGCCATAGTTCTCATCCTCGGGCGGCAGGTCAGCAACGCGTTCCAATCAGTCTCCGACGCCATCTGACGAGGGGCCTGCGCCCCAGCCCTGGATGAGTTCCCCGTTCCGCACCACCGAAGGTCAGGTCCTGTCATGCGACGTTCGGCTCGGGGGCGCAGCGATTGGCGCACTACTGCCGTCGAGTTCGGACTCATGGTTGCCCTCGTCGCCGCAGCCGCGACGGGCGGTCGCCAGGTCTTCACCATGTACAACACCGTCCCGAGTTTCTGAGGGTCGGGGCGAGATGCGCATCGGTCCGAGAAGCTGGCGCCGGCGGGACGCCGGCGCCAGCGCCGTGGAGATGGCCATCGTCCTGCCGCTCCTGGCGTTCCTCGTCATGGGCGTCGTGGACTTTGGTCGCGCTCTCAATGCGGAGATCCAGCTCAGTCAAGGTGCTCGAGAGGGAGTTCGCCTTGCTGCGCTTGCCGGCGGTAACGCCGCCTACGATAAGGCAGCAGTGCGCGCTCGAGTTATCCTAGCGGCTCCGGCGCCGGGGTTCAGTGGAACCCCAACGATCGCCGACGCAGACATCAGCCTATGTACCAATACGTCCCCCGCCAGCGCCGTCGCATCTGTGACGGCGAAGTTAGCGTTTCGCGGAATTCTCTGGACTCCAGGCGGCGGTACCTTGCAGCAAACGGCGGTGATGAGATGCGGCGGCTAGGGCTGCGGCGTCTGCGCCGGGACCAGGGTGCCGCGGCCCTGATCGTCACTATTCTGTTCACCACTGGGCTGCTGGTCGGTGTTGCAGCCTTCACCGTAGATGTCGGGACGTGGAACTCAGAAAAACGACAGCTGCAGAATGCTGCGGATGCCTCGGCGTTGTCGATGGCACGGACTTGTGCCATCGCCGAGCCCAACTGCAATTACGCAGGCGCCAACACCTCTCTTGGTTCAGCCAGTATCACACAACTGGCTAACTCCAATTCACAGGACGGAAGTTCCGGTCTGGCCGCGTCGGCGTACGCCAATGGTGTTTGCGGATCCGCGGCGATTTCCACCGTGACCTCGTCGCTCCCTCAGTGCAACGCGCCCTCCGCATCCCTGGGCGACTGCCTTCCGCTGCCCTCGTGGATCTCGTCACCGGTGTCTCAGATCAAGTACGTCGAGACTCACACGCTCACACAGGACAAGAATGGC
>Ga0222622_10001234_pt1 | contig 10325 bp, 8 predicted proteins | sample PLM2_5_b1metaG_FD_177335 | JGI IMG/M metagenome (GOLD analysis project Ga0222622, IMG submission 177335) | Groundwater sediment microbial communities from an aquifer in East River, Colorado, USA - PLM2_5_b1 | ecosystem: Environmental > Terrestrial > Soil > Riparian zone | place: USA: East River... | reverse complement strand
CAACATTACCGTTGATGCTGAGGGAATCATTACCCGATTTGAGGAAAAACCGAAGAAGCCTCAGGGAACCCTTGCCGCGATCGCTCTTTACTATTATTCGCCTGCAGTTCTGTCTCTGTTAACGACTTATCTTGCGGCGGGGAATAACGCCGACCAGCCAGGCCGGTTTGTGCAATGGTTGTACACACGCAAACCGGTAAAGACGTTTGAGATCAAAGGGAAATGGCTTGATATCGGCAGCAAAGAAACGCTCGAGAACGCAGACGCAATTCTCGCAAGTCTTAAGACAGCATCATAGCCAAGGGCCCCCAGCCACGCCGTAGCCTTGGCGAAGGCTGGTCATTTCAATCGTCCTTCATCAAACTCGATCAGATCGAAATAAGTCCGAATATCCTTGCGCCCTTCGCCGCCCGCCTCTTTGAGAAAATGGAGGAAACGCGCCTTTTTGGCAGCGGTGTCGGGATGCCGCGAAATCATGGCCTGGTTCCATTGTTCAACTGCTTCGGCGGAATGTCGCGCTCCGTTTTTCTGCACCCACTCTAGAATTGCGTCGTCCTCTTCCAGCCTGTTGGCGATTTCTTCAAATGCGTTGCCATCGAGTTTGAGAAACGCGAGAAAATGTTTATCAAATCCAACGGTTTTATAGTTGTAACCATCAAGTAATCCTTTTCGGTGCAGCCTGGCCTTGTCGATCAAACGTGGGAGATGAACATAACCGCCCAGCTTCTCGTAAGGACTGCGCGGATGCAGTCTTTGCATGGAGATCGTTATTAAGTCGCAGGGAGAGGCCGCGGGGCGGCGTCTGTGAAATTGGACTCAGGAATTCTCGTCGTGACCGGTTCTTGGCCTTGCAACAATTCTCCCTGTGTAATGCTGATATCCCCGATCACGAGTTGGCCGGAAAACATTCCGCCTTTTTCCACAGTGATAGCCCTCGCGGTAACATCGCCTTCCAGTGAACCCCTTTTTTGAATGGTCACCATTGTTTGCGCTACGATCTCTCCTGACATCTTGCCTTTGATTTCGATACTTCCGACACGAACTGTGCGGAAGCAGTGAATGTCCGCCTTGCGTTCAACGACGATGTGTTGCGCGCTGATACGGCCGGGAATTTTGCCCGCGAAATTGATGGTCGCAGTGTCGTCGCAATGCAGATTTCCGCGCAGCCTCCCTTCGACCAAGGCGGATCGGCAAACCACGCTGCTGCTGCCCAAATCGCCTTTGCCGGTCAGATGCACGTCGCCGCGTGTTCGAATGCTTCGGCTGAAACCGCTCGTGATTTTGTAGTCGCGCAGATCAATATGCGTGCTGCACGCAGGGCAGATTGTTGAGGTCGCCCCGCCACACACCTGCTGTTTCCGTTTACATTCAAAGCACTCGATTATCGAACTGCGTTGCCGTTTCCAAAAATCTTCGAACCTGCCAAAAATGGAAGGGCTCTCTGGCGAGGAGGGTTCTTCTCTTGTCCGTAGCTTCAGGCCAGGTTTCGGAACGAACGGAGAAAAGGAGCGGCCGCACTGGCGGCACATTGAGCTTTTGGCCGCCGCATATTCCATCTGCTTGAAGCCACAGTGCGGGCATTCCGCACTGACTTTTGCAGGCAACGGATTGGCCACTGGACCCTAAGCCAATATCCCTTTCTTTATGCGCGCGCTCCAAACGCCGCTTTGATCGGCTCGCTGGGCCGCACAACTTCAGGACGCGCTGATGTCGCCTTTGCGGGAATCGCTCCGCTGGTGACTTCCGACTTGCCAATGAAAGTTGCTCCCTCTTCGATGGTGAGACGCGCTGCCTTCAAATCTCCCTGCAACGTGCATTTGGATTTTAGCTCGCAGCGCTCGGCCACGGTGATGTTGCCGTGCACCTTGCCATAGACGGTGATCGATTTGGTTTTTATCTCACCCCGAATGTCAGCGTTTTCACCGATTGTTAAAACGCCGTCAGAATTAATTTCCCCTTCGACCTTCCCGTCGATGAGAAGTTCCTTTTGGAACTTGATCGAGCCTTTTATTTCGACATCGCTCGACAGAATGTCTTTGCCCCCGTGGTCTGCCATAGGATTTGGATTTGGATTGTGGATTATTGTTGGTGTTGGTGCTGGTTCTTCGCGACTCGCAAAATGATTGTTGTCATCTGCTTCCGGATTCCGCGGTTCTTCTCGAACCGGCGGCATCGGCCTTTGCGGGACGAATCGTTTGAGCATCTGATAGTAATGTGACACTCGCCGATGCCTGTCAACGGATTCTCGCTCGTGATTGCAAAATTTTTGTCGTCCTATCGTTCAATGGCGACGCGGTAAAGTTTGCACGTCGCATTCTGTGCGGAAAAAACCAGAAACGGCGGCGCCTGGCCGGGCGTTCGATCCAATACGCGACACAGCGGATGCGGAGGCAACGGCTCCTTCAGGACGGCTGCGGAATTTTGCGCCACGCGTTCGGAATCATATGCAAAGACCCACACCACCTGTCGTTTCTTTAGAATTTCCTGGGCTTTTTGTGAATCGTCGCAAAGAAAAAATCGCGCGCTATCTTCGATGCCGTTTAGACTTTCGTGCGAACTTCCGGCGACTCCGGGCTGCCCGGACCAATAAGCGATGGAGGGGGAAAGCCACCACGGCGCAAGGAACGGACGCTCTTCTGTCGATTGCAAATTGAGCGCGAGGTCGCGTAGTTGCAGCGATTCGTTACGCTGTTCCACGCGCCAGCCCAATTGCGTTTCGTTTGGCCAGAGCCTTTCATCCCAATCACGCAAAATCGGAAAGATCGATAAGACAAATGCGATCCAAACTGCCGCGCGTGATCTAATTGGCTCGAGCAAAGCTGACAATGCAAGGGCGAAGATCAACGCAAAGAAATATCCCCAGCGCGCCTGCCAGATGGTAAGAAAATAGGTCGCAATCAGAAGAACGTAGATTGGTACGGCGCGACCGCTCGCCACGGCGGAGCCCGTCCACGGCGGAGGCGGGCCGGGCGCGCCGTCTCTTCGGTATCTGACGCGCACCCAAATCAAAACTGGCGTGAGCAGAAGAAAATAGCCGCACCAGCGCAACCAGATCGGATTCGCCGGCGAGACGTGCGCAAGTTCGCCGATTGTGCTGGCCCAGTTTTTGAAAATCGCGTTCGAATGAAAAATCGAGAGTGACGGGATGCGCCGCTCAATCAAAACCGCGATGGCAATGATGAGAAGAAAACAAAGCCACCCGGCACGCCGAGATCTTGCCAGCAGCGCCTGTCGCTCCTCCAACACGCTCACGACCGTCACAATCAAAAACAAAACCAGCGATTCATAAGCAGAATTCCAAATCGCCAATCCCCACGCGATTCCACTCACAATGCTCCATAGCCGAAACGTTCGCAGGTAGGATCGATTGACCTCAATCGCCCGCGACCCATCGCATTGCGAGCTCCACTCCGCGCAAATCGCGATTGTCACCAGCAGCATTGCTAAGGATTGATGATCGGGCCTGCCAAGCTCCGTCCCGTGAACCAGAATGGGACTGATCGCGTACAAGACCAACGTGACCCAGCGATACCGGAATTTCATTCGGCGCGACCACCACCAGAGAAACCAGCCTCCAAGCAGCGCCAGCAACGGCGAGATGAATGCTCCCGCCAAATCCAGCGTGTGCGCCGTGGATGGCTTCAGCAGAAGCGAAAGTCCGAGAATGAGATAGTCGAACGGCGCGGTCGTGTGTGGAGTTGTCCCTTGCGGAAAATTTTCAAAATCGTGATGCCGCGCGATCAGCCCCGGCTTTGCATGGCACATCCGAACGCGTGTCATGCGCGCGTAACAATCCGCATCGACGAAGTAAACGTTGCCAGCGACGAAAACGTCCTGATAATTAGCGCAGCGTGTTGCCAGGATCAGCGCGCTGAGAAGCGCGATCTCAATTGTGCTCAGGATTACGCGAATCACGGCTCCATCCCAAGTCCGCAATCCACAATCCGCAATCCGAAATTTTAGCTGACTGACCCGCCAAGGTTCCAGTGTTGGCTGTCGCGATATGCTATGCTTCAGTCCCCGATCAATCCGGGCCTGTAGCTCAGCGGTTAGAGCAGGGGACTCATAATCCCTTGGTCCCAGGTTCGAATCCTGGCGGGCCCAGCGTTCCTATGTCCCGTACTAGTGATCGCTGGACCCCTATGCAGCTGCCGGCGCGGGCGCGCCTTGCTGAATCAGCGCATCCAGCTTGTTTAGATCAATGGGTTTCACCAAGTGATGTTGGAATCCTGCCTCCTTGCTTTTACGAATATCCTGTTCCATTCCGAAACCGGTGAGAGCGATTCCGAGAAGCGTTTGGTTTGAGGAGAGCTTGCGCATTAACTCGATTCCACTTCCGTCGGGCAAAGCCAGGTCGCTGATGAGGACATCGAATTGCTCGGCGTCACTCAGCTTGAGGGCAGATTCCAGATTTAGTGCCGATTTCACGTGGTAGCCACGCCGCCGAAGGAGATTCGTAAGCGAGCGATTTGTATCTTCGTGATCTTCCACAAGCAGGAGCCGCATGGGCTGACGTTGCGACAGCCTCGGCGAAACGTCCGGGGCGGTTTGCGTTTCCGTTTTTTCGCAGGTGGGGAAAACTAACGTAAACGTTGAGCCTTTGTTTCGGCCGGCACTTTGTGCAGTGATCGATCCCTTATGAGCTTCAACGAGAGTTTTGCTGATGGCGAGCCCGAGACCAAGACCTCCTAGTTGAGTCCGGCCGCCTTGCTCGAACGCGTCGAAAATTTTCGGCAGCGTTTCATGTTCAATTCCCAAGCCGGTGTCTGCGATCTCAACACGCAGTTGCCCTGCGGCATCATTACTAGCCGCGATGGTGATTTGCCCATTCGACGGCGTGAACTTCACAGCGTTGTTTATCAGGTTCCAGAAAATCTGTTGCAAGCGTGCCGGGTCCGCGCGCATGTGCATTTTGTGCGCGGCGAGATTGACAGAAATCGTTAGATGCTTGCGATCAATTTCTGCCTGACATATCTCGAGCGCGTTTTGCAACAGAATATGAGCGTCAACAACTTCGAAATTCAGCTGCACCTTGCCTTGATCGATGCGCGTCAGATCGAGCAAGTCATCGATCAGCCGGGCTTCCAGCTCCACATTGCGACGAATCATCTGCAGCGATTCGTGAATCTCCTTCGGTAACTCTGGCTCGCTCTCCAGTGCGAGAGCGGAGGCGAGCACCGGCGTAAGAGGGGTGCGCAATTCGTGGCTGAGCATGGCCAGAAAGTGATCCTTCGCCAGATTCGAACGCGCCTTTTCCTCGAGCTCCAGGTTTGTCTTCTGCAACTCCGCGGCGAGCGATTGCGACTGTTTGAGCAGGTTTTCTGTTTGCGTGCCTGCCTCAATCGTATTGAGCACAATGCCGATGCTCTCGGTTAATTGATCCAGGAACGCCTCGTGAGCCGGACTGAATCGCTGAACCGACGAAAGTTCCATGACCGCTTTTACTTCGCCTTCAAAGAGAATCGGCAGAACCACGACGTTCGTCGGATGAAATTCGCCCAGGCCGGAACTGACTTTCGCGTAGTTGCGCGGTACATCTGTCAGAAGAATGCGCCGTTTTTCCAACGCCGCTTGTCCCACCAGGCTCTCACCCATTTTGAAGCGGTTCTTTGCGCCGTTGCCTTCCTGGGAAGCGTAGCTCGCCAGCAGCTTAAGTTGGGATTCTCCGTTAGACTTATCCATCATGTAAAAAGCGCCTTGCTGCGCTGAAATCAACGGAGCGACCTCGGATAGAATGAGTTTGCCTACCGTCAGGAAGTCGCGCTGTCCCTGCAGCATGCGGGTGAATTTTGCGAGGTTCGTCTTGAGCCAGTCTTGTTCCTTGTTCCGCAACGTGGTGTCCCTCAGATTGCGGATCATTTCGTTGATATTGTCTTTGACGAACGCAACCTCGCCTTGCGCTTCCACCTCAATTGAACGGGTGAGATCGCCCTTGGTAACTGATGTCGCGACATCAGCAATAGCACGAAGCTGCGTAGTCAGATTTGCTGCCAGTCGGTTGACGTTATCGGTCAAATCCCGCCATGTACCGGCGGCACCAGGCACATTCGCCTGACTGCCGAGTTTTCCTTCCACGCCCACTTCGCGCGCCACGGTGGTAACCTGATCGGCGAATGTTGCCAAGGTATCGATCATGTTATTGATCGTCTCGGCGAGCTCGGCGATTTCGCCCTTGGCTTCGAGGAAAAGTTTGCGTTTGAGATCGCCCTTTGCGACTGCTGTCACCACCTTAGCGATGCCACGCACCTGATCAGTCAGGTTAGACGCCATAAAGTTGACGTTGTCGGTAAGATCTTTCCAAGTTCCCGAAACGCCTGTCACGACCGCCTGGCCACCGAGTTTTCCTTCCGTGCCAACCTCGCGCGCCACACGCGTTACCTCCGCAGCAAAGGAGCGGAGTTGATCCACCATTGTGTTGATTGTGTCCTTGAGCTCGAGAATTTCGCCGCGCACATCCACGGTGATCTTTTTGGACAAATCACCCTTGGCCACAGCGGTCGTCACGCCTGCAATGTTGCGGACCTGCGCGGTTAAGTTGGAGGCCATCGAGTTCACTGAATCAGTAAGGTCCTTCCACGTGCCGGCGCCGCCCTCTACAGCAGCCTGACCGCCGAGTTTCCCTTCGGTGCCAACCTCGCGCGCCACGCGGGTCACTTCCGACGCGAAGGAGGAAAGCTGATCCACCATCGTATTGATGACATCCTTGATCTGCAGAATCTCGCCGCGCACATCTACGGTAATTTTTTGGGTCAAGTCGCCGCTGGCAATTGCGGTCGCGACCTTCGACATGTCGCGCAGTTGCACCGTCAGATTGGACGCCATAAGGTTGACCTTGTCCGTCAAGTCCTTCCACGTGCCCGCAACACCTTTCACAGCGGCCTGACCGCCGAGCTTCCCTTCGGTGCCAACTTCGCGCGCGACGCGCGTCACTTCAGAGGCGAATGATGAAAGCTGATCCACCATCGTGTTGATGGTGTTTTTCAATTCCAAAATTTCGCCTTTGACCTTGACGGTGATTTTTTTCGAGAGATCGCCACTGGCCACCGCGGTTGTCACCGCCGCGATGTTGCGGACTTGTGACGTGAGATTGGAAGCCATCGAGTTGACCGAGTCCGTCAAATCTTTCCAAGTCCCAGAGACCCCTTCTACCTTCGCCTGGCCGCCGAGCTTTCCTTCCGTGCCCACTTCGCGGGCGACGCGTGTCACTTCTGATGCGAACGAACGGAGCTGATCCAGCATTTTGTTGATGGTGTCCTTCAATTCGAGAAATTCGCCGCGGACATCTACAGTGATTTTCTTCGCAAGATGGCCATTTGCTACCGCGGTTGTCACTGCCGCGATGTTGCGGACCTGCGACGTGAGGTTGGACGCCATGAGATTCACGTTGTCGGTCAAATCTTTCCAGGTGCCCGCAACGCCTTTTACTTTTGCCTGCCCGCCGAGCTTACCTTCGGTGCCCACTTCGCGGGCCACGCGCGTCACTTCCGAAGAAAAAGCGCCAAGCTGCTCCACCATTGCGTTTACAGTCCTGGCCGTACGCAAAAACTCTCCTTTGAGCGGCTGTCCTTCAATCTCAGTAGCCATCGTTTCGGATAGATCTCCCTTCGCGACCGCACCGATGACGCGCGCCATTTCACTCGTAGGACGGAGCAGATCCTCGATCAAAACATTGATGCATCCGATGGCATCACCCCAAGACTCTGACACGTCGCTCAACGATGCGCGTTGCGTGATTCGGCCTTCCCTTCCAACCACATGCACAATGCGTTCCAACTCCTGCGTCATGCGCTGGTTCGTTCTGATTACATCGTTGAATGTGTCCGCGATCTTGCCGGCTACACCGGTCCAATGCTCCGGGAGACGCGCGGAAAAATCCCCGCGTTTAAACGCCATTAATGCAGTAAGCAATTGCGACGTGTCGAGTTCGCTTCCGTTAGTCCGAAAGCGATTCCTCGGTTGCACCTTTTTAGTAGCGGGGGCTTTCTTCATACAGTGGGGGCTCGAAAAATCGGCTTGTCTTCGCTGTCGCGAATCCGACGCAGAACATGAGGCGGTCCATATTCCAGAGCCGTAGAGTAATCGCCCAATCTATCACACCAAGCCGCATTTTTTTCCAACAAAACAACTGCAAATGCATTTGGTAGCGCAAAAAACGCATTTTGCCGGAGGAACGGCCTAAATGCGAGGGAGACACGTCTCGCCCACGTGAACCGCAGAGTCCAAAACCCGTCTCCAAGCTGTTTGCCGGTCTTACTCGTACTCTTTCGTACCGAGCTTCAATCCGGAAGTAAGACTAGCAGGAGGAACCAATTTTCCGCCGACTAGCGCAGAGGCAATGTCGGTAAGCTGCGCAAGCGAAAGCCCAGAATGATCCCGAGGATTCCAAACACGATCGCGTAGGATCCAATCAGCCACACAAGAGCGAGTGCGCCGGGGAGCGGGTTCCACAAGAGCATGATCGCGAAGACAATTGAAAGCAGGCCCATAAGAATGAGAAACCATTCACCTTTAATTTCCCGTCGCAGCTTGATCGCCAGCGCAATCTACGTTGCGCCAATCATCAGCGCCCAAGCCGCGATATAAATGATCAGCGCCAGCGCGGTTATTCGGGGAGCATGGAACGTGAGGAATCCGATGATAATTCCCATGATACCGATGACTAGATCGAATCCCCACTCTTTATCTGAACCACGATGGCCAAGCGCGCCTACAACCCGAAAGATGCCGTCGACCAATACCCAGGCCCCAAATAACAACACCAGCACTGCGACCGTTAAGCCAGGATAGACGAATGCCATTACTCCGAAGACAACTGCGGCGATACCCCTTAGGACCGGAACCCACCAATGACGTTTTAAGGTTTCGATAAGCATTCCTTCGTTTTAAAGATCGGTTTGCGGCGAGGCAAGCGAGTTTTGACAAATGGCTTAGAAAACGGCCGTCCAAGCCGCCAGGAGTGTCCAATGATCAAAGCCCGCACTTTGTGCCGGCTTCGGTAATGCTGGAACGAGTTCGAAGTAGAGACGCCAAATAAGTGTCGGTGTATGGCGCGCCATTGATTCGCGCCAGGTTCGTGGGGCTTTCAAGCCGGGAGAACAAGGCGTAGGCGATCTTCGTTCGCGGAACAGCTTTTTCACCGTAACCGGACGGAACGTTGCTTGACCAAAAACGGACATATTCCACGCCTGCGCGATTTTCTCTCCCGAGAAAAATCGTGGAGTGCCCGTGCTCGTTCTTGCCGACTTGGCGCGACCAAAAGATTTTCATGAAATCGCCGGGCTTCGCCTGATCGAAACTGTCGAAGTTGTGGCCGAGGCCCAGCTCGTGAAAGAGGCGCGCTGTGCCTGGGCCATTAGCGTTCCAGCGGCCCCAGACGCCTTCCCCGTCGCGCTGATCTCTGATGATCAAGTGCTCCAGAGTGGCGGAATCGAGATTCACCTCGCCCCGCGCCCGCAACGCCTCGATTGTTTTAATGAAGACCAGATACGTTGCGCCCGAGCAAAAACTGGGCGAGCCAGCCGGAGGTAGGACAAAAAATTTTCCCGACTCAAAATGCGCGGAACGCTGAAGGCAAATCTTGGCAAAATGGGAAACAGAATAATGGCCGCCCCGCGGCATCTGCTTCATTTCCTCAAGTATCAGGCTATTGTAATCGCCGGCGAAAGAGGTGTGGACGGAGACCCCAACGATCGCTAAAAAAAAGCAAGCCGTCAGTCGCGCCACAGCGGAATAGGTAAACGCCAAAGCGGCATCTCGCAATGCCCTTGCGTCATTCCGAGCGAAGTCGAGGAATCCCGTGGCACACCGTATTGTAATTCCGCGGGATCCTTCGACTCCGCTTCGCTTCGCTCAGGATGACAGGCGCGAAAATTTAGTGGCAGACAACGCTCGACATGACAATGGGCATGGCCGCCGCTACAATCATCATCATGCTGCGTTTCACGAAAATGAATGGCGCGGGAAACGATTTTATCCTGATCGATAACAGGGCTGGGAAGATTCATCTGGATCGCAGTCAGATTGCGCGTCTTTGCGATCGCCACCGCGGCGTCGGTGCGGACGGCGTTTTGTTACTAGAGAACGGATCGAACAATGCCGACTTTCGCATGCGGTACTTTAATGCCGATGGAGGAGAAGCAGAAATGTGCGGGAATGGCGCCCGTTGCTTTGCCCGTTTTGCAAACCAGGTTGCTGGCGCGCAGAAAAGAATTTCATTTGAAACGCCTGCAGGCGTGATTGCGGCCGAGTTGGTGAATGGACTCGTGACGCTGCAGATGACTGAGCCGACCGATTTACGATTAAACATCGAGCTCCCGGTGGGCGAG